>Ga0116177_10000368_pt1 | contig 33887 bp, 43 predicted proteins | sample AD_STIC10_MetaG_FD_89750 | JGI IMG/M metagenome (GOLD analysis project Ga0116177, IMG submission 89750) | Active sludge microbial communities of municipal wastewater-treating anaerobic digesters from USA - AD_STIC10_MetaG | ecosystem: Engineered > Bioreactor > Anaerobic > Digestate | place: USA... | reverse complement strand
TTGCCATTCCTGATTCTCGTTTTCCGCGTTATGAATCGTATTTTCCGTTTGCTGGGGATATAATTTAGTTCTTATTTCTTTAGCAATTTTTAATATAACATCACGGTCTAATCTTTCAGGAATATCATTACCTTGTTTATAAACCTCATTGATAAATTGCTGTGCGAATTCTTTATTAACATCCCACATCATACCATAGCGTGTATTGAAATATGAAACGAAAGGCATTGGATGTTTATATTCTTCACCTTTCTTACAGGAGATAAGATTAAGAATTCTTTTAGCTTTATCTTTCTTCCAGCAAAACTCTTCACAGAACGTTTTTAATGTCCTTGAACTATCCTCAGCAACATCGCGATGTTTTTCTTCACTGGTTATTGATCTTTTAAATTTAGTAAATTCTTTATGACCACCAAATTGCTTCTGCCAGCTATAGAAGATTGATTGTAAAGCTAATGACGCTTCAGTATTTCCAATAATATAAGCTAATGTTGGACTAAATGCTATTACAGGGTAACCATCACTATTCTCTTCTAATAAGAAGGGTATTAGTTGCTCACTGTGTTGTTTTTCTGTTTTTCCCATAATTTTAACTCCTAAAAAAATAGGCGGTAGATAAGAGCAACCATTTCTGGTTTCATCCCGCCCTTACCTATCGCCTTGTTGAGTTTCATGAAACTATTAAAGGGATGAGTTTTAATAGTCCCACGTTTTCATTTAATTATATCTTTTCATTCATTTCCTCTTACTATTTTTAAAAAAATCTTTAACTTAAAACATTTTTTTTAAAATATTCTTCCATATAATCCCTTATCTGAATTTGTTTTTCTATATATTTATCTATCTCTATATTCATTTTTCTTTTCATATCTTTTATTTCTCTTTTTAATTGTTTTTCAGAATAGCTATTAGAATATTTTTCTATCATCTCTTTTTCTAATATTTCTATAACTAATTTTTTTCTTTTTTTAATTTCTTGTTCATCATGACTATCAACTGCTGATCTTATCATACTTAATAATATACCTTCTTGTAACATTATATATTCTCCTTGAGATTATTGTCCTCCGACTTATTTTATACATTTCTAATTATAGAATATATTTTATATTTTTATGGATGTTTTTAATTTTTTTTATAAAAATAAGAAAAAAATTGATTTTTTATATACTTTATAATATAAAATTTTATTATTTATCACCAGCCCCGTAAAACCACGTCTCTTCAGGGCGTGGATACAAGGGGCTAAAAAATGTAACTTTTTGACTTGACTTTTTACTAATTATCATTATATTTTAAATAACTTATTCGGTATAAAATTACTAATAAAAGAAATGAGACATATATTAAAAACATATAAATTTCGTTTGTATCCAAATAAAGAGCAAGAGATTCTTTTACATAAGACTTTTGGGTGTACTCGCTTTGTTTACAATAAAATGCTTGCTGAAAGACAAGAGGTATATTTTAATTTAAAAGATGATAAAGAAAAATTATATTCTCATAAATATACAACAGAGAAAGAGTACAAACAGGAATTTGAATGGCTTAAAGAAGTGGATAGTGTTGCTCTTCAACAATCAAGAGTAGATTTAGAGATGGCATATAGAAACTTTTTTAAGTCTATTTCTGGTAAAAGGAAGGGTAAAAGGATAGGTTTCCCCAAATTCAAAAGTAAGAAAACAAATAAGCATACCTACAGAACAGTTAATGTGAATAATAATATCGATATTGTATTTGAAAATAAAAGACTAAAATTACCGAAACTGAAATGGGTAAAATATTCAGATGATAGAACATTTGAAGGAATTATAAAAAACGTAACAGTAGAGAAAACTCCAACAGGTAAATACTTTGCTTGTATTCTTGTTGAAGAATATATAGACACAAAAATTCATCAAGTTAATTATAATTCAAAACCTGTAGGTTTAGACTATGATTCTAAGAATTTGTTCACCAGTAATGAAAATCAAATTTCTGGTTATCCGAAATTCTATAGATTGTATGAAAAGAAATTAACTAAAGAACAAAGAATCTTATCAAGAAAAGAGAAAGGAAGTAATAGAAGGAATAAGCAAAGAATCAAAGTTGCCAGAGTTCATGAAAAAATATCTAATTCAAGAAAGGATTTTCAACAAAAACTTTCAACTAAGTTAGTTAAGGAATATGATATTATCGGAATTGAAACTTTAAATATGCAAGCTATGAGTCAATGTTTAAATCTTGGTAAATCTACTCTTGATAATGCTTGGGGTTCTTTTGTAAATATGTTAGAATACAAGTGTGACTGGTATGGGAAGCATTTAGTATTTGCTGATAAATGGTACGCCAGTACAAAAACTTGTTCTAACTGTGGTTACAAAAATACAGAATTAACATTGAGTGATAGAGAATGGGATTGCCCTATTTGTAAAGCTCATCACCATAGAGATGTTAATGCTGGTATTAACTTAATGAATTTAGCAGTAAATACGGTAGGAACTACCGAAATTAACGCTCATGGAGATAATGTAAATCTTTCAATTTCGGTTGAAAGTAGTTGTCAATGAAGTGAGAATCCAGCTCCTTTAGGGGCTGGTAGTTCAAAGTAAAGAGAAAATATGGAACTAATAAAAGATGAAATAGAATTTGTAGCAAGTTATGCAGCTAAATTATGGTATAAACACTTACATATGAGATATATGTACGAGAAAGAAGATTGGATACAAGAAGCACTATTACTTTTATGTATAGAATCGCAAAGATTTAATGAAGAAAGATATCCCCAGTATTCTAATAACTTTCGAAAGTATATTATACATAGATTACATCAGAGTATATCCAATAGGTTATCTAACCATAAACATAAATTAAATATAGTAGCACAATCGGAAGAAATATTACCTTTTATAGAATCATTAGAATGCATAGAAAAAGAAGAAGATAAAATATATCTTGAAGAAGTATTACTAAATTCTAATTTAACTAATAGAGAAAAAAAATATATAGATTTATTACTCTTAGGGTATTCTATAGAAGAGATTATAGAAAAAGATACCTATAAGCAATCTTCTGTATATTTGTATATACAGAAAGCTAAAGAAAAAATGCAGTATTATCATCAAAAAAATACTACATAATATTTTACTATTAGAAGAAACTATTATGCAAGAAGTAACACCAGAATTAATTCTTAAAACTACAGATTATGCTACTAATTTATATAGAAAGTTATCACAATTAAGGGTTCAATACGAGAAAGAAGATTGGATACAAGAAGCATTACTTTTATTATGTGAGGTAGCAGATATTTTTGATTCATCTCTTTTTTCTGGTAAAGATTTCTGGCATTATTATGTTATTCAATTAAAATGGAAATGTCATAATCAAAAATACAAATGCACACGAGATCAAAAACTATATGAAAAAGAATGTAATTATTTACAGAATATACTCCTTTATCTTCCAGAACACGAAGATTTAATTTGTACAATTATACAAATTGAAGATATCTGTAAGGATTCTGCATTAACTCTTATAGAACAATCTACTATTAATAGATTAATTCAAGGTTATAGACAAATAGATATAGCACAAGAAGATCATGTTTCTTCCTGCGCAGTATACTGTAGAATACAGAATATACAAAGAAAACTATATAAAAAATACAAAGAGGTATAGATATAGTATGAATTTTTCTATTGTTTTAATAGCAAAAAATGAAGAAAAAACTTTACCAAGAATGTTAGAATCTCTAAAAAATTATAGAGATAAGGGCGGTGAAATTATTATAGTAGATACAGGATCTACTGATAATACTGTTAAAATAGCTAAAGACTATAATTGTATCGTAGATACAGTAGGAGATAAATTTCGTATATATTTATCAGATTTACAAGTTCATGAAATCAACTCAAAATTTTGTATGGATGAATCTCCTATTGTTTCATCAGGTGATTCTTTATTTGCTTTTGCAGATGCAAGAAATTATGCTGCTTCTCTTGCATCTAATGATATGATTTCAAATCAAGACTGTGATGAAGTATATTCTTATTTAGATATATCTACTATTTGTAATATGATAGACTCCGGTGTAGAGCAATTTGTTTATAATTTTATTTTCTCACATACACCCTTTGGAAAACCAGCAATACAATTTGATCAAAGTAAATTCTATAATAGAAAAAAATTATACTGGAAAGGAATAGTACATGAGGTATTACAACCACTTCCTGGTATTTCTTTTGTATCTACTAAAAGAGTAGATAATAATATTATAACTCTTGAGCATTGGCAGAATCCAGAAACACCCAGAGGTAACTACTTAAAAGGTCTTGCTTTGGATTGTTTTTTAAATCCAGATAATGATAGAAATTCCCATTATCTTGGTCGTGAATTATTATGGACAGGTAGACCAAAAAGTGCCATTAAAGAATTAACTCGTCATGTTTCCATGAATAAATGGAATACTGAAGCAGCTCAATCTATGATCTTTATTGGAGATTGTTATGGTAAATTAGGAGATATAGATTCTCAAATTTATTGGTACTGGAAAGGATGGAATCATGAACCTCTTAGAAACGAAGCTCTTCTTAGATTAGGATCTGTTTATAGATCTTTAAACCAACCACAGAAATGCTTATGTGTAGCAAAAGCTGCTATGGAAATTCCATGGGGTAGTTTTTATGCAAATCAACGAGAACACTATGAAAATATACCACATGAATTAGCCTATTGGTCTTATGGATGGCTTGGTAATATAAATAAAGCACAAGAACATATTTTAAAAGCATTAGAATATCAACCAAGAAATACTACATATTTAAGAGATACTAAATACTATTTTGAATATCCAGATAATAATATAGAAGGATGGATGTCTTTTTCAGAATTACAATTTTTATATAATTACTCTAAATATTTTAACTATATTGCAGAAATAGGTAGTTGGAAAGGTAGAAGCACACACGCATTGTGTTCAGGATGTAAAGGAGTTGTAACTGCAATTGATCACTTTTTAGGATCTAAAAACGAAGATGATCGACATCAAGAAGCTAAGAAAGATTTAGTATATCCTGCCTTTTTAAAAAATATGAAAAACTTCACTAATCTACAAATAAATAAACAAGATAGTTTACATGCGTCATTAGAATATATGGATAATTCTTTTGATATGATCTTTATAGATGGTGAACATACATACGAAGGTGTAAAGTCAGATATACAAGCTTGGAAAAATAAAGCACGTATTTTACTTTGTGGTCACGATTATTGTGATGCTTGGCCAGATGTTAAAAAAGCAGTAGATGAAGAATTAGGTGTTGTTAATACGTGCGATAGTATCTGGTATAAATGGATGATAGAGTTTCCTAAAGTATCCATAGTTATACCAACACTCGGTCGAGAAGATAAACTACGCAGATGTATCTCAGCAATACGAGAACATGCAAATTATACAAATTATGAAATAATTGTGGAACACGATTCTTTTAAAAATCGTCAAGGTGTTGCTAAAACTTTAAGAAAAGGTATTGATAAAAGCAAAGGAGACTATATCCTATTTTTAGGAAATGATACAATACCACAGAAAGATTTTTTATTTTTAGCAGTAATGAAAATGTTAGTTAATTTTACAGATAAAATAGGTCTTATTGGTTTAAATGATATGTACTGGCATGGAGAATTTGCTACACATTTTCTTATACACAGAACACTTTTAGATAGTCTTTGGGATGGATTAGAAGATTATAAACACTGTGGTATAGACAATGAAATAACAGAAAGATGCAGATTGTTAAATAAATATATTTGGTGCGAAGAATCAAAAGTATTTCATGAACATCCTTTCACTTGTAATTACCCAATTGAATATGATGAAGTATATACTATAGCATATAATAAAGAAAATTTAGAACATGATAGAAAACTATTAAAAGAAAGATCTATAAAATATGGTTTTCAATTACAAGAAAATTTTATAAAACCTAATTAATATTTATGTGAAAAATATACTTAAAAAGATTTAATTCTTTCTTATTTATTAATATATATTATACCAAAAATAAGATAAATGGACCGCTCTGCTTCGGCAGACGGCCATGCCCCGCAAGGTGAGCAACGGAGAAAGATGGCCAACTAATAATAGATAAAACCACAGGTGGTATTTTAGGTCAGAGAGAAGACGGTGAACCTGTAGGGATAGCTACAGCAGAAGCAATAGAATTTAAAGACAAGGATGTAAAAACTCTACGTCAAGAAATTATAGATGCTATTCCTGATATAAGATATATGTGGTATGACAAGGTTAATAGCAAATGGTGCGAAATAGGAGAATTTCCAACATACAGAACCAAATATGCTGATGGAAAAATTACACATAATTTTGGTGATGCTGTAAATATAAAAGCAGTAAATGAAGCAGTTTCCGCTGTAGAAGAAAAGGTGATATGACCTTTATTGGATCAGTAGCAGCATCAGGAACAACTGATACACTGGATTCTTCTTCAACATTAACTGTAACAGTAGGAACAAATAATGACAAAACAAATTATTCTCTCAGTGCTACTCAAACCTTTACTCATATTGGTAATGTCAGTGGTAATATTACTGGCAGTGTTGGTTCTGTTACCGCAGTAAATGATAAGACAGGATATAGTTTAGCTTCTGAACAAACCTATACTCTAATTGGTAATGTTTCTGGGAATGTTAATGGTAGTGTTGGTTCTGTAGTTGGTGCTGTTGGTAGCGTAGCTGGTAACGTAAGTGGTAGTGTAGCTTCAGTTACCGGTAATGTAGCTGGTAGTGTTGCAAGCGTAGTTGGTGCTGTTGGTAGTGTAACAGGAGCAGTTGGATCAGTAACAACCATAACTGATAAAACAGGTTATAGTTTATCCTCTGCAGCTATTACTTCTGTACAATCAGGATTAGCAACTTCATCTGCATTATCTACTGTAGATTCTAATATAGATACGTTAGTTAGTCAGATATCTACATTGTATTACGAATGTACAGGTAAATGGGATATAATTAATAACCAATTAATAATTTATAGAGCAGACGGTGTAACAGAAGTAATGCGTTTCGATTTAACAGTAGATGATGATGGGAATTATACAACAAGGACGCCCGTATGATTATAACCAAAGGTTTTGCATCTACTAAAATTATTACTAAAGGATTTATTAGTAGAATACAGGCTTTACTATATGGTAGTATTACACTAACATCTACCATTCTTATGACGTATTCTTTAACATCTGAAATAGATTCTACTATATCTTTAAATTCAGAAATAGATTCTACTATATCTTTAAATTCAGAGTTAATTCTACAAGAGGATTAGTATATAATGAGCAAAATCTATAAAGACGATTATAATCATGTATTAACTATAGATTGTGTTAATACTATAACATCAGGTACAACCTTTGAAATTTTAGTAATTAAACCAGATGAAACAGAAGAAACATGGTCAGGAGCATTATCTGGAACACATAGTATAGTATATACTACTATAGATGGAGATTTTGATCAAGCAGGAATATATCAATTTAATGCAAGAGTATCCACTGCTACTGGTCAATGGACAGGAGATAGTGTTACATTAGAAGTTTATGACAGAGAGGAGGAAAAATGAAATATTGTAAATGCAATACTAATTGTATTTATCCTCTTGCCAAAGAAGACCCTTCCCTTTAGGGGAGGGATGAATTTGGCTAAATAAAAGTAATTTTTGTAACTTTTTCTTGACTTTTGTAAAAATATACTATATATTTTAAAGAGGTTATTGTAAATAAAATTACTAATATAATATGAAAACGATTTACAAAACATATAAATTTAGGATATACCCTAATAATACCCAAGAAGTTCTTTTGAATAAGACTTTTGGTTGTACTCGTTTTGTATTCAATCATATGCTTGCTGAAAGAAAAGAAACTTATGAAAGGTTAAAAGATGATAAAGTTGCGTTAAAGGCATATAAGTACACTACTGAAAAACAATATAAACAGGATTTTGAATGGCTTTCAGAAGTTGACTCAATCGCAGTTCAACAGGCAAGGGTTGATCTGGAAACTGCTTATAAAAACTTCTTTGATTCTATATCCGGGAAGAGAAAAGGTAGAAAAGTTTCTTATCCTAAATTCAAATCAAAGAAAGAAACAAGACAATCATTTAGAACAATAAATGTTAATAATAATATTGATATCGTTTTTGAAAATAAGAGATTAAAATTACCTAAATTAAAATGGTTGAGGTATTCAGATGATAGAACATTCAACGGCATAATTAAAAACGTAACAGTAGAAAAGACTTCTACTGGAAAATATTTTGCGTGCATCTTGGTAGAAGAAAAAATTGAAACTAAAATTCATCAAGTTTCTTCTCAGTCGAGGTGCATTGGTTTAGACTACGATTCAAAGAATCTTTTCACAGATAACGAAAACAAAGTATCTGGGTATCCAAGATTCTATAGAAAGTATGAAAAGAAGTTAGCAAAAGAGCAAAGAAGATTATCAAGAAAAGTTAAAGGTTCAAATAATAGAAACAAGCAAAGAATTAAAGTTGCTAAAGTGCATGAGAAGATAGTAAATTCAAGAAAGGATTTTCATCAAAAACTGTCCACTTATCTGATAGAAACTTATGATGTAATCGGAATTGAAACTCTTAACATGCAAGCAATGGGTCAATGTTTAAATCTTGCTAAATCTACTCTTGATAATGCTTGGGGTTCATTTACGAGTATGTTAGAGTATAAGTGTGACTGGTACGGTAAGCACCTTGTGTTTGCTGACAAATATTATGCTTCTTCAAAGATGTGTAATGTTTGTGGATACAAGAATGTTGAGCTTACTCTTTCTGATCGTGAATGGGATTGCCCTATTTGTGGGACTCATCATCATAGAGATCAGAACGCTGGAATTAACCTTATGAATTTTGCTAAAGAAAAATTAGAAATTAGTACCGTAGGAACTACGGGAATTAACGCTTCTGGAGAGTGTTTGGCACAAGCAACCTCGTTGAAAGAAGAATCCTCTGCCTTTAGGCAGAGGTAGTTCAAATGTTAAGAAATAAATACAGTAGTAAGAAGAATGCACCAGAATCTATGAAATGGATATTTAGTGAAGATTGGTCAAAAATAGTAAAGCATGCACCTAAAAAGAGTAAGAAAAAATAAAGAGTAACATAATGAATAGAGAACAACGAAGAAAAGCAAAAAAGAATATTAGAGTATTAACTTCAGAAGGAAATACTAAAAGATATAAAAATGATAGAACACAAAAAAGATCTATATTAAGAAAAGAACAAGAGTTAAAAATATTACAATATTATTACAGTAAAATAAATTCAGTAAAATAAATTCGTTTGCGAGTAGGATAGTATGGGAACAAGAGGTCCAAAACCAGGAACACATCATGCAGGAACTTTCAAACCTGGAAATAAATTAGCTTGTAGAAAAAAAGTTCCAGAAGATGTAAAGATAGCAAGAGAAGAATCTTATGCATCCTTATTAAGAGCAATTGCAGCAGTAGAAGCTCTTACTGATTCTGATATATCTAAAGTAGATAAAAGTAAATTAACTATGAGAGAATTACTTATTCTTGAAGCATATGAAAATAAGGATTATAAAGCAATTCTTGCTTTTCAAGATAGATTATATGGTAAACCTACTGAATCATCTAAAATAGATTTAGATGTAAAGGGTGAAAGAGGAGTATATATACTTTCTGTTCCAGAATTTGATTCTATTAAAACTACTTCAGATAAAGAATAATGACTTTAGATCCAAGAAAGTATTTTAATCCTAATCATTCACATTTTTTTCAGAGTATAGCAAGAGAACTACTCTTTTATGGTAGTAGAGGATCTGGAAAAAGTTATAGTGTAGCAGATAAACTAATATATCAGTCTTTAAAACATGGATCTATAAATAGACCTACAAAGACTCTTGTTTTACGCACATCAGGACCTGCATTAAAAAGAACATGTATAGATACACTAATCAATAGATTAGAACTTTTTGAAGTACCTTATACCTATAATAAAAATGATAATATTTTATCTTTACCAGGTGGTTCATCTTTTATCTTTATTTCTATATCAGATGATAGCGAAGTTACCAAAGTAAAATCCATTACTGATGCAGATTTTCTTCATGTAGAAGAAGCAAACGAATTAAAAGAAGATTGGGTATTAACAGCAATGGGTAATCTTCGTGGTGGTAAAGGTTTATATAAACAAGCTATACTAACACTTAATCCTACAAATAAAGGATGTTGGTGTTATAAAAGATATATTGAAGATCCTGTAGAAGGATCAGAAGTTATATTTAGTAGAACAGAAGATAATCCTTGGATATCCCAAGATTACATAGATTTTTTAAAAGGTTTTAAAGATTATAATCCTATAAAATATCAGACAGATTATTTAGGAGAATGGGTTTCTACAGAAGGATTAATTTATACAAATTGGACAGTAGTAGATAAGCTACCTTTTATACCGGATGAAATATTTTATGGATTAGATTTTGGTTTTTCACAACATACCGGTTTAGTTCAAATATCTATATGCGATGGTAAACTTTATATTGAAGAAAAATTATATAAAACAGAATTAACAATATCTAATCTTATTAAAGAATTATCTCTTATTGTACCAAAAAAAGCTTTTATTTATGCAGATTGTGCAAGACCTGAAGCAATAGAAGAAATATTTTCTGCAGGATGGAGAAATATTAGAAAATCTAAAAAAGGAGTTAACTCAGTAGAGGAAGGTATTAACTCAGTAAGAAATTATACACTACATATTCTTAGAAATTCACTTAATCTAAAGAATGAAATAGAATCATATGCTTATAGAAAGGATAAGAATGGTAACTATTCTGAAATTCCCATAAAAGCAAATGACCACTTAATGGATGCAATGAGATATGCAATTCATGATCATCTATTTGGATTTAAACCGGAAGCATATACTGCAGAACAAAGGAAAAAACCAGTAATAGATCCTTGGGGTGGTATTGTAAAAAATAATATATATTGGCCAGCAGAAACTATTAATGGAGAAATATATGGCAGATCCTAAATATAAAGTATTATTTGAAAGAAGAAATCAAATGCTTAAAAAAAACGAAGAGTTATATAATCTAACTCGAGATTCATATATTGGTGGTTCTGCTTATAATCCATCTAAATATTTAATAAAAAATAATACAGAATTAGAACCACAAGCTGTTTATAACTTTAGATGTGAATTAGCTTCTTATTCTAATCATGTAGAACCCTTATTAAATATTATCATTGGAGCAGTATATAAGCAACCACCTGATAGATCTAATGTACCAGAATTTTTAAGTTATGTTGAAAAAGATATCTATAAAGGTAAAGGTATAGATCTTTTTATGCTAAATATAGCATTACAATCACAGCTATATCCAGTAGCTATTCTAATAGATAGTCCTAAATTATCTTCTCCGCTTACAAGAGCAGAAAGAATATTATATAATCTTAATCCTTATGCAGTAGTATATAAATATAATGAGATTAGAGATTTTTCTATAGATACTAAAGGTGAATTACTTTGGATATTATTAGATAATACATATATAGATAATTCTGATCCAATGAAAGAAGAAACAGAAATAGTAACATATACTCTATGGACTAAAACACAGGCTATTTCGTTTACTAAAGTAATGAATGGAACAGATAAAGAATATACTGTTAGAGTAGATACAGTAGATCATAATCTTGGAATTGTCCCAATAGTATTATCTGGATTTAATAACTTAGATAATGATTCTCTTCAATCCAGCCCCTTTCAAAATATTGCATTATCTTCTAAAAAGATTTATAATGTAGGATCCATGATAGATTGTTCATTATTTAATGGAACATTTCAATTATTAGTATATCCAGGAAAAGCACCTGATGCTTTAGTAGGATCTTATGGCTCAGTTGCTATTATAGAATTTCAAGCAGATTCTTCTATAACACCACAGTTTATTAAATCTGGTTTAGATGAAATAGAACCATATATTACAGAAATTAAAAGACAAGAAAAATCTATTTATCATCAACTTGGATTTAAGGATCCAGAATCAGAAGCAGTACAATATGATTCTGGTAAAATGAAAACAGTAGAATTTGCATTAAAAACACAAAATATCTTACATAATATTGCAATAAATCTTCAATTTATAGAAAATAGTATCTATAAGATCTGTGCAAAATATGATCAAGAAGATATAGATCCTAAGATTATCTATGATACAAAATTTACTGAAGAAAATATTACTGAAATTAAAACGGAACTCGACGAATTATTCAAAATTTACCCATACGAGAATCTAAGAAAAGAAACAGCAAAAGTTAGATCTAAATTAACTTTAGCAGATAAAATAGATGATAATACATTAGATACTATTTATAAAGATATAGATTCTACAGAAATACAGGAAGCAACAACAGTTACTACTATACAGGAATAAATTTCTATAAATTATTACTTAATTTATATGTAATATTTTATATATAATTTATAAATATACCACCGCTAATCTATTGCGATAATATAGATAAATTCGTCCACTATGACGAAAAACTGGAGATATCCAAAAGGATAAAAAAGGAGAATTTTTAAATGGCTGATGAACATATTGAAACTACTACTCAAGAAGAATTAGTAACTATTAAGTATAAGGATCAAGAATTTACTGTACCAAAACAGGTACAAGAAGCTTTTAATTCCAAAGCAAATGCAGAAGTTGCAAGAAAGGTTGGTTCTTTCCAGCTGGAGAACCAAACACTGAAAGAGCAACTACAAGCATTACAATTGGAAAAAGAAGAAGCAATTAAAGCATCTATGACAGAAGCACAACTTCGTAAATATGAGAATGAAAAAGAACTTAATGAACTTAAGGCAGCTAAAGCTGAATTAGATTCATATAGATCTCAGATTAAAAAAGAGAAGATTGAAAATTCATTATATCAAGAACTTGGTAAATATAATGATATGTATAATCCTACTCAAGTTTTTAATCTATTAAAATCTCAATATGATTTTGATCTCGTAACTACAAACGGTACTCATACCGTTGTAGCAAAAAAAGGAGATAATGTTCTACCATTACAAGATGCTGTAACTGCTCTTAGAAATGATCCGTTAAATTCTAATCAATGGGTAGATTCTTTACTTTCTGGAAATCAGACAAATAAAACAGGAAAAAATAGTAATAGATTAACAAAAGAAGATCTTAAAAAAATGACACCTTCTGAAATAGTAAAAGCACAAGATGATGGTTTATTAGATCATCTTCTAAAACAATAATTGGAGAAAAAATATTATGAGTCTAAACAATTTTATCCCAGATTTGTGGTCAGCACGTTTTCTTGAAACACTACATAAATCTTTAGTTTTTGCAAACGTATGTAATAGAAATTATGAAGGAGAAATTACAGGATATGGCGATTCTGTTAGAATAAATGGTATAGATGCAATAACTGTTGCTCCTTATACTAAAAATAGTACTACTGTAACACCAGAGGTATTAACAGATAATACAAGACAATTACTTATAGATCAAGCTAACTTTTTTGCTTTTCTTGTAGATGATGTAGATAAAGCACAACAATTACCAAAAATTATGATACCTGCAATGAATGAAGCTGCTTATAATATTCGAAATACAGCAGATTCATATATTGCTGATCTTTGTGCTACATCCACTGGTATGATAGTAACAGGTCTTGGCACAGTAGCTGCACCTATTGGAATTAATTCTGATAATGTAGTAGAATATATTGGTCTAATGGCACAGAGAATGGATGAAGCAAATGTTCCTTCTGAAGGACGTTGGCTTGTAATTCCTCCTTTTCTACATCAGAAATTAGTTCTTTCTAAAGTTCTAACTATATTAGATACTACTACTTTTGAAAATGGTCGTGTAGGTAGATCTATGGGTTTTGAAATTTATACTTCTAATAACTGCTATCAACCTGTAGCATATACTGGAGTATATAAAGCAGTTGCTGGATATTCAGAATCTATTACTTATGCTGATCAATTAATATCTATAGAAGCTCTACGTCATGGAACTGCTTTTGCAGATATAGTACGAGGTTTACATATCTTTGGTGCAAAAGTTGTAAGACCTGATTCAGTAGCAGTTCTAACTTGTCAGTCTGCTGCAGAAACATAATAACAATAAAGAGTAGCATGTTGAAATATACATGCTACTCTATCTATAAGGTATAACTAATGCTTTATACATCGATACTATCTAAAGTTACAAAATTATTACAGGATTACTCATCTTATAACTACTCATCTAATTTGGAAATGATTGAAAATCTCCGTACTGCATCTATAGATGCAGAATATTGGATTACACAGTATATAGGAGAAGTATATTATAATTCAATCAAAGCAAAAAATAATGTTGCATTAACCCAAATAGAAGATTTAATTGTAAGAGCAGAAATTTATGCTATAGCAGCAGAATTTTTATGGTTAGTAAAAAATGTAGATAATTCCTCTAATCAATATTCCAATGCTTCTGTAGCAGATGTTAGTATAGCAAATTCAAATACTAATAATACTGGTATTGATTCTTCTGCTATTAGTTATAAAGAAAAAGCAAAATACTATTTAAATCTTGCTGGATATAATACAGTTAAAAGAGTTACTCATGGTTTACCAACTACTACTTATGCACAATTTGAGGTAGTAAATGCTTATGAAGGTATACAATTAGATTGGCCAGATAAATACAAATGAGTATAGTAGATATTAATAAAATTCCAGATCTTGAAAAATCACTAAAAGAATTAACCTCTAAAAGAATAGAAGTTGGATGGTTTGCAGAAGATAATTCACACTTAGCAATGATTGCAAGATCACAGGAATATGGTGCTACTATACCAGTATCTGAACAGCTAAGAAATTGGATGGCAGCTTCTGGTTATTATCTAAAAAAATCTACTACTGTATTACATATTCCAGAAAGAGCACCTTTAAGAAAAAGCTTAGAAAAACTATCAGATATTCATTTTATAGTATCTACTGCAGTAGATAAATCTATGGGTAATTACGATAGTAGAAAAGCTCTAAACTATATAGGTGTTCATTTGGTAAGATTAGTACAGAAAACCATAAATAGTAATATTGGACCAAAAAATCATCCCTTTACTCTACAACATAAAAAAGGAGATAAAACACTTGTTAATAAAGGTAATCTCGTTAGTGGAGTACAGTATAAAATTAAATGAGTATAACTTCAGTATATAAATCTATAATACCTTTTTTAAGAGATGTATCCTATTATACAGTTTCTCAAAGTACATCAGAAGGTGATTTAACAGAAACACTAAATACTGCAGTGACTATTCAATTAGCATGTTTTCCTATTACATTTAAAGATCTTAAATATCTACCAGAAGGTGCATACGATTTACAAGATTATAAATTCTATAAAGTAGGATCTGATTTATTAGCTTTAAATTCTATAGTAGAATTTAATAGTATGCAATATAGAATTACTTCTTTAGAAGATAGATCATTTGATGGAAACTTTAGTAGATATTTTGGAAAGAGTATTAGATGATACCTTATAATTCTTTAAAAAGTATATTTTCTGCTCTTTCTACAGATTTAGGTGTAACTATAGTACGTGCAGATCAAAGAGGATTAGCATCTAATGGTACATTACCTTATCCTTTTGGATCATACAAGATATTATCAGATACTAATGAAGCATCTCAATGCCATATAACAAGTACTGGAGTCAGTCCGGAAGACCCTACTACAAAGTTACATGCCACATATAAGACAGCTAATATCTTAGTATCTGTTACCTTTTATTCTAAAGAAGATATTGCTACAATATGGTCTTATGCTCAGGATTGTATTGATTGGTTTCAAGGATTAGATGGTTTTGACACATTGCAACAATATAGAATGGTTTTAACTTCTCAACCTCTTATTGTAGAAGATAGAACTATTTTCTTGGATACATTCTATGAAACTAAGGTTGGATTTGATATTCACTTTATTTATACATATAAGAAGATAGAAGATATTCATAGAATAGAAACGATTAGATTAACACCAGAAATAGATGATGTAATAGATACAGAAATTATCTATACAGCAACAAATTATTAATTAAGGAGATAACATTGTGAGCTTCATACAGGACATAACGATCAACGTAAGTACTGCTATAGTAACACTTACAGGTGAAACTTTTATTCCACTTATACTTGGTGGAGGTGCTGGTGCTATATCAGTTGAAACTGTTACAGCAACCAGTGAAATGGCTGATTTAGGATATTTAACTACAGATGATGAATATTTAATGCTTTCAGCTATGTTAGCACAAGATGTAAGTCCATCTACTGTCAAGGTAGCAAGATGTACACCAGCAACTTCTACAGGCTATGTAGCTGCTCTTAATTCATTAGAAGAATTAGGTGAAGAATTTTATGTTGTTTGTATTGATGAATACGAAGATGCAACAATACAATCTGCAGTTGCTACATGGTGTGCAGCTAATGATAAGCTATTCATTGCATTAAATAATGATGTAACTTGTGCAGATGTAACTGCAATAGGTTCACAAGATAGAACTGCTGTGATAGTTCATGACAGTGCAACCGGTCGTCCAGATGCTGCTCTTGTTGGTTTATGTATGCCGATTAAACCTTGGGCAACTAACTGGAAATGGAAAAAACTTAATGGTGTAGCAGAAAGTGCATATACTCGTACTCAACTTGGTACTATAAGAACCGCTAAAGCCATTGGTTTACAGGGTAATAATGGATCTGGTATCTATAGTAACTATGGTAGAACTACTTCTGGTAAATCTATTATGTTACAAATAGGTCAGGATTGGATTACAAATCAGCTTAATATAGAACTTTACAGCTTATTACTAAGAAATAGTAATATTCCTATTGATGATAGCGGTATTGCTCAAGTAGAAGCTGTTATTAGATCTGTTCTTAAGAGAGCTGGTGATGAAGGTATTATAGGAAAAGCCATTACTCAGAATGATAGAGATCTTTATTCTGATGATAAGCAATATCTTTATAAAGTTACTGTTCCTCTTAGATCTGAACTAAGTACTAATGATAGAGCTAATGGTAATTTAAGTGGTGTTAAATTTATTGCTTATTCAGCTGGATCTGTTGATAGTATCGTTGTTACTGGTACTGTTACTATATAATTAAGGATATAAGGAGATAACATATAATGGCCAATTTATTGGGATCATATAACCCTAAGGAAGTTACATTTTCATTTAATGGCATTAACTTCTCAGGATTTGCAGATGGTACGTTTATTGTAGCTGCAAGAGTAGATAAAGAATTATATAAGATGCATGTTGGTGCTCATGGAGAACCTTCTCGTACAAAGAATAATAATACTACAGGTACTGTAAAAGTTACTCTTAAACAAACTTCTCCATCTAATCAATTTTGTGATGGTATAAAAAATAGCACAGCAACTGGTGCTCTTATGATTAAGAATAATAGTTCTGGTACTGAAATTATATTAGCATCAGAAGCTTGGATTAATGAAGAACCAGATAGATCTTTTGCTGATACTGAGCAAATGGTAGAATGGACATTTATGTGTTCAGATCTTAACGCAGTAAGTATATAAATAGATAATGGAGTAAATAAATGGAAAGGACATTAGTACAAAATCCAATTACAGTAGTAGGTGATCTTAATACAACTATAACTGTATATGATAAAAAATATAGATTGCAACACCCTGGTACAAGAGCATGGTTGAGATTACAAAATGAATTAAGAGTAATCTCAACCAACAGTTCTAAAGGTGTTGATATTAAATTAGATACTGAAAAAGTATTAGATTATTTCTTTGAACATTGCTGCTTTCCAGAAGTAGGTAATAAATTATCTATAGATACTATACTTCCTAATGAATTGGAGGTGTGGACCCAAGTGTCCACTACGTTTCTTGCAGGGAATCTTGGACACAACGGTTCCTATCCAGAATAATGTATCTATTAAACCTTATTTAACTAAAAGAATTATTCAAGAAAGAGCTACTGATTTTTATGCATGGTGGAGACCAATTGTATATGGTGTTCTAACATATACAGAAGCCTCAAATCTTCCAATAGAAGAAATATTAGAAGCAAATGCAGCTTTAGATATTAAACTTCAACATGAAAATGAACAACTACAAACTATTTTAGGTAAGAAGAATGGCTAATTCTATAAGAGATATTACAGGTAGTATATCACTTAAAGATAGGTTTTCTAATGTTTTAAATAAATTTAAAACTGGAACAGATAGTGCAATATCCTCTATACAAGGTATGGATTCTGCTTTAAAAGCAGCAGGTATTACATATTTTGGTTCAAAAATAACTGCACAAACTTGGGATCTATTTAAATTAGGAGCAGCAGCAGAATTAACAGGTGCTCGTTTCGATCAATTAGCTGGTTCTAATTTAAAATTATACAATGACGCAATTCGTGAAACTCTAAGGATATCTGAAGGATTAGCAGAAGATGATAGTCTTAGAAAAGCTATTATTACTTTAGAAGATTATAAAGTATCAGCAGATATAGCAGCTAAATCCTTAAAATATTTACAACAAATTGCAGTTATAATGGGTAGAGATGTTGAAGAAGTAAGTATTATCTTTGGTGGGTATATTTCAAAAGGCGTATTACCTAAATCTTTTAGATTAGCTGAAATAGATAGAAAGCTATTATTAGAGCAGAAAACAAAACTTGGAAGAGAACAAGCATTAATAAATATGCTTTATTCTCAAGAAAATAGTTTATTAATAAAATATATAGATTTAGCTAATAAATCTGCTAATCAAACTAATGCATTAGTAATGCAGTGGAATGAATTAAAACAAACACTCGGTGAAACTCTTCTTCCTATATTTACACCGTTTATATCTTTACTATTAAAAGCAATTCAAGGTATAAAAAGATTTATAGATGAATTAGGACCATCAGAAAAAAGATTGATTGGTTATGGAATTGCTTTTGCTGGTATAGCAGCAGGATTAATAGCTATTATATCTGCAACTGCAGGTTTAAAAATGTTTATAGGTTCAATTGCTGCATTAGGTTTTGCAGCACCACATGTATTAACTATTGCAGCAGCATTAACAGTACTACTCCTTTTACTCGATGATATTAAAATATGGATACAAGGTGGAGATTCTTTAATGGGAGATTGGTTAGGATCTTGGAAAGAGTTTGAAAAAGAATTAAAACCTATAGTAGAACTTTTAAAAGAATTTAAACAATTAGCAATTTGGTTGTTTGGTGAAAAAAGACCAAAGGGATTTACATTATATGATATGCTGCAACAAGGTAATATAGAAAGATCAGATAGATTAGCAAAAAATGAATTTTTAGATTATAGTAATAATACCAAAAGAGAATCCCCACCTATTCTATCTAATCCTTGGATTATAGAAAAATTAAGTGGTATTCCACAAGGTAAAGTACTAAATCAAACAATAAATGTTACTATAACGGGTGGTCTTGGAAAAGATACAGAAATGCAATTTAGAGATATTGCTTTAGATTATTTTAAACAAACAAAACAGCAGTTAGGATTATAAGATGCTATTTACAGAACCTATAATGGATTTTGTTACTGGTAAAGTAACAAGAGCATATCTTGAAAATTATGGTGGAGATAGAGTTGTATTTGACGTTGTAACTACATTTACAGAAGAAGATAATAATGAAGTTACTGAATTTGCTATACAAGCATCTAACTCAGAAGATATAGAAACTCTTAACGATGATTATGTAAATACAATTAATACTATTACTGATAATGCTATATCTAAGCCAAAGATAGTTAATATTAAAGCTATACTAACTGATGACGCATTTATACTTCAACAAGCTCTTGGTGCTGCTTCATCGATGGCAACTGGTGGATCTGCAAATAATATGTTTCAGTATATACCAGATAGAATGGAAAGATTACAAGATTGGTTAATACGTAAAGAAATATTAACATATAATGGTCAAGATGGAGAAATAACATCATTAGTATTATCAAGAGTAGTACGCACCAAAGATCAATCAACCGGTAATGGGATGGCAATAGAAGTACAATTAAAACAAATACTTGTAGCAGATACATCTATGGTAGCACCAGCTACACCGCAATTACCTACAAAAGCAGGAAAAACCATCAAGAAAACTGGTGGTGTAATAAAACAAGAACTAAATAACCAATCTGTATTAAAAGGTTTATGGTAATGATATCATTAAATTATATAGATATAAAAGATTCTGAGTTACCCATAATAACAGATATAACTTTATCTGATGTTAAATATAACTTTGAATTTAGATATAATACAAGAGGAGATTTTTATACTGCGATAATATCTGATATAAATACAGATGAAATATTATATTCTGGTAAATTTGTATATGCAAATAGTTTTATAACTGCTATATCAGATAATCTTCCAATGACTGATTTATTAATACCATTTGATTTTAATGATATTTTTAGATCTACAGTACCCATAAGCGAATTAAATCAAGATACATTTAATAATCCAGTAGAAATTTATATTATACCAGATGGACAAATAGTAGATGCCTAATATAAAAAATTCTATAACTGGTGATATCGTTTCCTATGAATCAACATATGATTATAATTATATAGGTAAGCTATATAATCATTATGCAGAAGTAACACTCGGATCACACATATTTCAATGCCCTCCATTTAATATGGAGTTTGAACAAACATATTCAATAAAAGTGCCTTGGTTAGTTAAATTAAAATTATATAATCCATCCAAAACTACCATAGATAATTGTATTAAAAATAAAGAAATACAAATAGATGCTGGTTATTTACCTTTTAAATATGAAAATACGGGTTATGGTACATGTGTTAAGGGTAAAATAGATTATTCTGAAATAAACAAACCAAAATTTGAACAGAGTAAAACAGATACAGTACTCGAAATTTCTATATTAGATTCTATTACAACTACATTATATAAACCTTTAAAAAATTCTTATAGAAATCAACTCTTAAGCAGTATATTAGATCAAATATTAGAAGAAGTTGGTATAACACTACCAATAGGACAAATGCAGTTAGGTAAGGATCTATTATTAAAAACATTCGTTCCAGGTATATTTAAAAATGCATTAGATAGATTATGTATATTATCTGAATCTTCCTGGAGTTTTAATAATGGACAAATAGAAATAAAACCAGCAAATAAGACAGTAGTTAATAAGATTATAGAATTATCACCAAAATCTGGTCTAATAGAAACTGTAAAAAAATATTATGATAAAGATCTTGCAGCTAAATATACTGGTAAAGATCTTATTAAATTTAAATCTTTATTCTTTCCATCATTAAAGTTATATTCTAATGTAATGATTAAAGATGGTTCTGGCAATAAGAAACAATATATGATAGTTGGCGGTAGAAAGTATTTTGCTACTCATAAATCATCTTATTGTGAATGGGAAGCGGTATCTATATAATGTACGATTTAGCATCATTATTAAAAGATTCATTTAATTCTTTTGTAAAGCAAATACAAATAGGTTTGCCATGCAAAATTACTAAATTTGATAAAGAGAAAATGCGAGCAGATGTTCAACCGTATCTTAAGCAATCATATACAGATGATACAGGTGTAACAACTGAGACACAATATCCAATTATACCAGATGTTCCTGTAATGTTTATCTTATCAGGTAATTATTATATAAGACCAGAATATAAACCTAATGATATGGTTTGGGTTGGTTTTTCTTCAAGAAATATAGATACTTCATTAGATGAATATTCGAGAGCAGAAACAGAAGCATTATTCTCAATGGAAAATGCTTGTGTATTGGGTTCTATAGTATCAAATAAGTTTACTCCTCCTGCAGAATTTTCTACAGAAGAAGGTTTAATTATTGGTGAAAAGAACGGAAATTCCTATATTGTATTTGAAGCAGATAATGTAACATTTAAATTTGTTGGTGGAACTATAGAAACTAAATTTGATTCACAAGGTATGTCGTATGGAACAGGTGGTTCTACATTGCATACCTTACAATTACATACACATCCAACAACAGGTGGTCCAGGTCAACCAACATCACCGCCAACTATAGGAACATAACAATGGCAACTCTTACAACTCAAGCTTTAGATTCTAATGGTGATTTAATTATTACTAATGGTATATTAGAAGAATTAACAGATGCAGATGCATTGGCACAAATATTACAGAATAAGATAAAACTACGCAAGGGTGAATTTACATTAGAACCAAATGAAGGTGTTGAATGGAATACAATACTTGGTTCTGCAGTAGATATAGAAGATATTATTAAAACTAAGATAAGAAAGATACTATTAGGTGATATTTATGTATCCAGTATATTGGCTCTTGAAGTAGTATTTGATAGAGAAGATTCTGAATTAACTTGTACATTTCGTGTACAATCAGATTTTGGTGTAGTAACAGGGAGTGTATAGCATGGCATACGGCGTCACTGATCAGGGATTTATCCTTAAAACATACGATATCATCTTGGCAGAAATGCAAGAAGAAGCAAGATCTTTATTTGGTGATGATATAGATTTATCTATTTATTCTCCTTTTGGTCAAATGCTTGAAGTTAATGCTAAGATATTATCTGATCTTTGGGAAGGATTAGAGGATAGTTATTATAGTAATTATGTAGATACAGCAACTGGTACATCTCTTGATAGAGTATGTGCATTACGTGGTATAACACGAAATGCAGCTCAATATGCTACTGGTAATGTTACAATAACTGCAACTGGTATAGATGTAAGTGTACTTGCCGGTGATATTCGTGTACAAACTGCTACAGGTATTGTATTTACAAATACTGGTACTGCAACAATAACTTCTACAGGAACAACAATACCAGTTATAGCAGAAGTTGCAGGTCCAACTGGTATAGTAGCTGCAAGTTCAATAATAGAATTTACTTCACCAATTGCAGGATTAGATTCTGTTACTAATGCATCTCCAACATCTGGTGGTTCTGATATTGAAACAGATCCTGAATTAAGAGTAAGATATAAATTAAGAACATCATCCTCAGGAGCCTCAGTACCAGCACTATTATCAGCATTATTGGATGTTGATGGTGTTTATAATGCATATGTTGTTGAAAACAGTGCAAATAGTGATGATGTAAATGGTTTACCTCCTCATTCAATTCAATGTTTAGTAGATAGTGATGGTACTCATAACACAGAGATAGCAACAGCTATATTTAATAATAAAGCTGCTGGTATTGAGCCTTATTGTACATCTTCTGGTACGGTTGTAATAGTATATGATGATAATGGTGATGATCATATTATGAAATGGGATGTACCAACATCTAATAATATTAATGTATTGGTAACAATAACATCAACTGGAGATTCAACTTGGGATGATGCACAGAAATTAACTATAAGGCAACGTATTGTAGAGGTTATAGGTGGAGTTAATATCTTAGAAGGTGAAACACAAGGAACTGAATATGACGGTTTAGCTATAGGAGCTGATGTAAAGGTTTGGATGCTTGAATCAGAAATGGATGATTTAGTCGGTGTTGATGATATAGTAATTACAATTGATGAGTATCCAACAGATCCTCCTACAAGCAGAAAAGTTACTATAGATTATGACAAATACGCTGTATGTAACTCTGACGGAACTGATACATATAGTACTGGAAATAATATTAAAATTGTTGTGAGTTAAATATGATTCTTGATGGACAGGCCCTGTTTACTCAATCTTTTCTATATACATCAACTGGAACAAATATAGAGAAATTATATAGAGTATTTGAAAATCAATGTACTGAAGTAGATACTCAATTAGGATTAATTTCTTTATTGAATTCAGTTAATGATAACTCTGGTGAACAACTTGATGCTTTAGGACAGAATTTGTGTTTAGCAAGAGATCCTGGTCAAACTGATGAAGAATACAGGGTATATTTATCAATAGCAATAGCATCTCAAGAATCATCTGGAACCATACCAGAATTAGTTGCTATAGGTAAAACAATATCTGGTGCTGCTGATGAATCTGCATTTAGACCATACGAATTATGGAGATTAACTGGTGAAGTATATCTTGATAATACATGGCCATTAGATGCTACATTAGTTATGTCACCAGCAAATAAAGATCCCGGTAATGTAGAAGGAAGATTAGAAGGTAATGTTGATACAATGGGTGTTCCGTTATCAGTAGGAGATATTATATCTGAGGTAAAAGCTGCTGGTATAGGTGCAAACTTTCAAATAGGATTTGTTATATTAGCATCAAAAGCTACATTAGGAACTGGTGATATAGATAGATTATCAACTATTAAATTATACGATGGTGCATCTGAATTAAGATCCGGTACTGTTACAGCTAAAGAGTTATCAAATGGTAACTGGGATTATAGAATAACTATTCCAACTACAGATATGAATACAGATGTAGTTAATAAGATAGCTGCTTTTGATCCAACTGGAACACAGATATTAGAATATACATTTGAAGATAAACCAAAGAATGATTCACTTGAATATCAGTGGATCATAATTGATGATCTCATATGATAATCTATAAAGCAACAAATATTCTTACTGGAGATTTATATATAGGTAAAACTATTAAATCTCTTAAAGATAGAAAAAAAGATCATAATTATGAAAGTAATAATCCAAAAACATATTTTCATAGAGCATTTAAGAAGTACAAACCAGAAAACTTTACTTGGGAAGTAATTTTTGAATGTTTGGATAAAGAAGAGATGAATCAAATGGAAAAATTCTTTATTGCAAACTATAGAGCTACTAATAATCTTTATAATTTAACTAAAGGTGGTGATGGTTGTGTAGGATATACCTGGACAGATAAACAAAAGAAAGAACAGAGTATTAGATTACAAGGTAATAAATGTGCTAAAGGTTCTATTCGTTCTGAAGAACAAAGAAAGAATCAAAGCGAAAAAATGAAAGGAAGACCATCTAATAAAAAAGGAAAAACTTTTATAGAATTATATGGAGAAGATAAAGCTAAAGAATTAAAAGATTCTCATAGTAAAAAATTAACTGGTAAAAAATATCCATTACATTCTAATGAATGGAAAGAATATATGAGTGAAAAAATGAAAGGAAATAAACATAAATTAGGATATAAATTCACAGAAGAAGAGAAAGAAAGAATATATAGACATAAGAAAGAGGTTAAGTAATATATGAGTTATTCAGCAACAAAATTAACTGGTTGGGATAGAGCTACATTAGCTGATGGTAATCTATTCGCAGCTGAATTTGATCAGATATATGATAATATAGAGAACAGTATTATTGGTAATAGTGCAGCTGCACCAACATTTACAATGAAACAGTTGTATGAAGCACTTTGTCCAATAGGTAGTGTTATAGCATTTCTACCCGGATATTTTACAGATGGTTCAAATGGTGGATGGACTTATGTATCTGCTGTTGGAACATTAACTGATTATTTTAAAATATGCGATGGTTCTGCTTTATCTGCAGTTGCATCTCCTTTATTGGGTGGAACTGGTCGTTATCTTCCTAATATATCAGATGATAGATTTCTTATGGGATCAACTGCTTATGGTAATATTGGTGGTAGTTCTACAATGACTCATACCCATAGCACACCTGCTCACTATCATGGAATGGGTACTGGTGCAACATTGAATATTACAGCTTCTGGTGCTCACACACATACTACAAATATAACATCTTCGCAAGTTGGTTTTACATATAATACACCAAGTTTACTGTGGCCAACGGGTGTATCTTCTGTTGTTGTTCAAGAATATTCCTCATCTTCTGATACACATACACATGCTGCATCATCTTTTTCAGGTGTTATTGGTTTAGTTACTGGTGGTGTAAACGGTAACGCCGCAATGACTTCTGGAGCAGCTTCTAACTCAGAGAATAGACCATTATATCTTTCTTGTAGATATATAATGAGAGTTAAATAAATATATAAATGGAGTAAATAAATGTATACAGTGACTTATAAGAGATCAGGATCTTTATTTAGTACTAAACTAAAAAGAGTAAAAGGTGATGGAATAGTGGAAACTAATCTATCAAGATATTTTATTTTAGAGGATGAATCGAGAATAGAAATTCCTATAAATAATTATATTTTCAAATTTTCCAGTGGTAGATTTGTTGATATTAAGAAGAATATAGAACAAGAGATTGGACAACCAATAGTAACAAGGTAATAAATGGCAGTTCCTGATAAAGTATACGACGCTTTTAATGTATCTGGTTATACTGGTGGTAATTGGACAAATACTGCAGATAAGGTAATATCAGCAATACTCGAAGGTGGTGTAACAGGACCAACTGGTTATACAGGTCCATCTGGTGGTCCAATAGGTCCTACTGGTTATACAGGTTATACTGGACCAAGGGGCAATACAGGACCAACTGGTTATACAGGATACACAGGATACACTGGTTATACTGGTGCAGCATCTACTGTTACAGGACCAACTGGTTATACGGGTTATACTGGTCCTACCGATATATATTCATATAGTTATATTTATTCTACAAATACCACAGATGCTAATCCTGGATCTGGTTTTATAAGAATGAATAATACAACTGCGTCAGCAGTTACTATGATATATATTAATAATACTTCATCCTATCCATCTATAAATACCTCAACATATATGGATACATGGGATGATGGTGGATCACCAGAAGAATGCGGTATTCTTACATTAGTATCTAATGTATCTCGTGTAAATATATATAAAGTTACTGCTGTAACAGATGCTACAACATATAGAAAGATAGCTGTTACTTATATAACAGGATCTGGTAATTTTACTAATTATTCAGGTATTTATCTTCAATTTGCAAGATCTGGTAATATAGGTTATACAGGACCAACCGGTTATACAGGAATGGACGGTTCTGCTACAAATACTGGAGCAACTGGTTATACTGGTTATACAGGACCAACTGGTCCTACCGGTCCAACTGGTTATACAGGACCAACCGGAGCAACTGGTTATACTGGACCAACTGGTTATACAGGAGCACCTGGAACAGATTCTGATATAACTGGACCAACTGGATATACTGGTTATACTGGACCAACTGGTTATACAGGAGCAGCAGGTGAAGCATCTGCTACTGGAGCAACTGGTTATACAGGACCGACTGGACCAACTGGATATACTGGTTATACTGGTGCAGATTCAAATGTAACTGGTCCAACAGGACCAACTGGTTATACAGGTCCACAAGGAACAGATGGAGCATCTTGGATTCAAGCAACTGAAGTTAAATCTGTTCCAGTTATAAATGATCAGGTAATGATAAGTGATTCTGAAGTTACAGAAGAATATAATACTTTATTATTAGCAAAGTTTGAAGGAACAAACGGTGATGATATTTATACAGATGATACTAATAATATTTGGAGTTTTGGAATATCATCTAATATAAGTAATACCATTTCTATTCATGGTAATACTGTTGTATATACATCAAGTGGTCTAAATTATGCAGAAACAAGTACTATATTAGGTGATATATCTAATATAGATTTTACTTTAGAATTTTATACTTATTTGGAATCTTCTCCTGGAGAAGGTAGTAATGATTATCCTTCACAATTACCTCTATTATTAAGTATTTATAGTACACAAGATTCATATATATACATAGGTACTTCTTCTTATACATCTACTGGTACAGTTATCTGTTATATTAAATCTTCAGGTGACACATCTACTATTACTGGATCATCTTCAATACCTTTTTATACTGTTCATCATATAGCTCTAACAAGAGAGAACGATATTTATAGACTTTATTTAGATGGTAGTTTAGAAGCTCAACAGACAATTAGCGGAGAATTTGATTTTAGTACAACTTCTTTAACAGATACTGTTGGATTTAATACATATAATGATGGACCATATATAGATGGAGCAAGATATTACGATGATTTAAGAATAATAAGCGGAAAAGCATTATATACATCATCTGGATTTGTAGTACCAACATCTGAATTAGAAAATATATCACAGACTACATCTAAGAAGATACCTATATCGTCTCTTGTAGATCTTATTAGTTCTGTTACAGGACCAACTGGTTATACTGGACCAACTGGATATACTGGTTATACAGGAGCAGATTCAACAGTAACTGGTCCAACTGGGTATACTGGTGCAACAGGATATACTGGTCCTACCGGTCCAATTGGTGCTGATTCTACCATAACTGGACCAACTGGTTATACAGGTTATACTGGACCAATTGGTGCTGATTCTACCATAACTGGTCCAACAGGACCAACTGGTTATACAGGACCAACTGGTTATACAGGTTATACGGGAGCTAATTCTACTGTTACAGGACCAACAGGTCCTACCGGTTATACTGGTGCAGCATCTACTGTTACAGGACCAACAGGTCCTACCGGATATACTGGTTATACAGGATACACAGGATACACTGGATATACTGGTGCAGATTCAAATGTAACTGGACCAACTGGTTACACTGGATATACTGGTGCAGATTCAAATGTAACTGGACCAACTGGTTATACTGGTTATACTGGTGCAGATTCAAATGTAACTGGACCAACTGGTTATACAGGTCCTACTGGTCCATCTATAACAGTTGGTTTACCTCCAATAGGTTCTATTATAGCATATGCACCGGGATATTATACAAATAGTTCTAATAGTACTTTTACATCAACTGGTTTAACATTACCAGATGAATGGAAAGTTTGTGATGGTTCTGAGTGTAATGATGCAGAATCACCAATTTGGGTAGGAGCTGGAAGATATCTTCCAAATATAACAGATAGTAGATTTTTAATGGGTTCAACTGCTGTTGGTTCTATCGGTGGTGCAACATCAAACACTCTTACAGTAGATCATATACCGCAACATTTACATAGCATAAATCATGACCATGCTTCTGTCACATCAGGCGATAACAGTGTAACACATACACACACAGGACCGAGCCATAAACATATATCGCCGTATTTGACTAATACAACAACGGCGGGAAGCTATATACGGTCTGGCCATACTGGAGCAAGCAACGGAACAAAAGACAAAATTCTTCAACAAACAGCCGGTAGTTATGATCAATATTATCTTGAAACAACAGCTTCTGGAACAGGAAATACAGGCAATAACAGTGCTTCGCATACTCACTCTGTAGATGTTGCCGCTTATACCGGTGATTCTGGAAACTATGGCACTGCTTCACCCACATCTTTAGAAAATAGACCATTATATTTATCATGTTTGTATATAATAAGGATAAAATAAAATGAAATATGCAGTTATTATAGATTCAAATAATAATATAACAGCTACTGCTGTTTTACCAGATGATTTTAATATACCAGATAATTATCATATTTTTAGAGAAAATGATAGAAATGATTATATATTATTACCAATTTTAAAAGAAGATAAATCTTTTAATTATAAATTGAAAGATAATTCAATAGTTGAAGTAGACACAAATAAGATATTGACTGATAAAGATATTGATGATTTATCTAATACAATAAAACAAAGAAATGCTAATAACTGGGAAATAGAAAGATTATGTATTAGCTCATTAATAGATGTAATTGAATATTTAGGTAGTTTTGATACTGCTCCTGTTAAATTAAAGGAAGCAGTAAATAAAATAAAAGAGATTAAATTACAATTATAATTATAATGAAAACTATAGAAACTAAATATATATTATCTAAAGGAGTTAAACGAGAACCAGAAGCACTTATTGGTCCTACTGGACCTACTGGTTTACAAGGAGAAATAGGTCCAATTGGACCCACTGGTCCTAAAGGAGATACTGGTCCAACCGGTCCTAAAGGAGATAAAGGAGATCCCGGTAAAGATGGTATTAACGGTATTGATGGAATAAATGGTAAAGATGGACTTAATGGAATAGATGGTAAAGATGGACAGAAAGGAGAAACAGGAGAAAAAGGCAAAGACGGATCTCCTGGAAAAGATGGAACAAATGGAACAACAGGAGCTCAGGGAGCAGATGGAAAAACTGGGCCAACTGGACCACAAGGTGAAGCGGGGATCTCAATAGTAGGTCCTAAAGGAGATAAAGGTGACACAGGGCCAACCGGTCCTTCTGGAAAAGATGGTAAAAACGGAGTAAATGGGTCAGGTGGAGGTAGGGGTCTTAAAGGAGCAACAGGACCCACGGGACCAGCAGGAAATGATGGTGTTGCAGGTTCCTTGGGATCAACAGGACCAACAGGTTATACAGGATACACAGGGTATACTGGTCCAACTGGAGCAGACTCAATGGTTACAGGACCTACAGGATACACCGGATGGACAGGACCTGCACCAGATACATCTATATATGCTACAAAAATTTATGCAATAGCAATGGCAATAGCTTTAGGATAATGGAATGAAGAAACTAATAACTAATTATGTATTTGATGCATCTGCAAAAACTATTACATTTAGTGATTACACTTCTATATTATTAGATGGTATATTATTAATAACAAATGCAGTAAATATTACTATAGTATATGAATAGATATTAAATGAAGGTCGCATATTATGTTTGAAAAGGATATGGATATTATGGGGAATACCGAATCTCCGTTCTTACAACTTTTAGAAGAAAACTTTAGAGAATTAAAAGAAAGTAATAAATGTATTGCATTAAAACTTGATGATATAAAAAGTAGATTAGTAGTTTTAGAAACTACTCAAAAACATAATGTTACACATGAAGATTGTGGCAGAAGAAAAGAAGATTTGCCTAATCTTATACAAAAGGAAGCACAACCTTTAATAGATAATTCAATTAATAAAACACTTTTAAAAGTTGGTATTCCTTTATGTACTATTTTAATAGCTATGCTTGGATTTTTAATAAAAGTAGTATTTTTTTAAAACTTTATTGTAATAACTTAAAAGTAGAATATAGGTTCTAATACCGCAGCACTATTAAGCACTAAGCTGATCTAACGAGTTAAAAATGAATACTATAAGATATATTATCAAATCATTCTTCTTTTCAAAAAATAAGTTTCAGCCGGTATACTGTTGGACAACAATATTAATGATCTTAATAGTTACATCCTTTATACAATTATTATTAGGATACTCACATATAAAAGAATCTACATTAATTGCATTAATGGGATTTGTAACTGGTTTATTGGGATTATATAATCTATATCAACTAAAAAAACAATAGCTTTCATTTATTTACTCCCTTCTTCATACTTTAGAGATATAAGAAATTATATCTCTTCTTTTTAATTCTTACAAACTTGAAATCCAGCTACTATACCATAACCTAATTTAGCATCTCTTTCCATAACTACTACTCTTCTTTTAATTAAATGTGTCCAACAATGTATATTAGTAGAATTAAAAATAATATTTTGTTCTGATCCATATGTATCTTCTGAAAGACCATGTAATTTATTTGTAATTTTACTTTTACAAGAGAAATCCAGAGTGCACATTAATTCTTTTCCACCAGGAGTATATTCTTCTATAGTAGCATATAAATCTCCAAAATTAGATTCTAATATTTTTCCAAGCTCTTTTCCTGAATTAGTTTTTAAGCCCCATGCAAATCCATCCCATTTAATAAATTTGGAAAATAATCTAATATCATCTCTATAGATAGTATATTTATATCTAATTAACTGTTGTTTCTTTTTTTTCTTTATATTTTTGGAATTAATCATAATTATTTACCTATTCCATTTGAACTACCACGCCCTAAAGGGCATGGATTCCTGTTTCAACGAGTCTGTCAACTACCATATTCTCTCCACAGGCGTTTGAGTTTCCGTAGTCCCTACGGTACTTTTCTATTCCAAAATTTTTAATATTGTTTGAAGCAAGCAAATCTCTATCGTGTTTAACTCCACAATCACAAGTCCACTCTCTATTAGCTAAAGTCAATTTTTGATTTATTTGACCACACTCAGGACAGAGTTTTGAAGAAGGTGCAAATCTTGAAATTACAATTAAATTCTTTCCATACCATTTACATTTATAATCTAATTGCCTTCTAAACTCTCTCCACCCTACATCTGAAATTGCTTGAGCTAACTTATGATTTTTAATCATATTAGATACTGCTAAATCTTCAATACATATAGAACTCACTTGGTTATCGTGAGTTAGTTTGTGAGTCAGTTTATGTAAAAAATCTTGTCTTTGATTTTTAACTTTTAAATGTTGTTTTGCTACTTTTATTCTATGGTTCTTCCTATTACTACTTCCCTTCTGTTTTCTTGAATGTCTTTGTTGAATCTTTTTTAATCTTTTTAATTTCTTTCTAAGATGTCTTGGATTTTCAATTCTTCTACCATCGGATATAACAGCAAATTCTTTTATGCCGAGATCAATCCCTATAGTTGTATCAATATTAAATTCTTCTGGCTCTTTTATATTTTCATTTGATTCAATTAAAAAAGTTACAAAATATTGACCTGATGGATTTTTTGATATAGTAGTAGTTTTTATTTTTCCATCAAAATCTCTACTTAACTTTATCTTAATCCCTTCTTTAACTTTCGGAATATATAATTTATTTTCTGCAATTTTAGCTCCTTGAGGTATTTGAAAACTAAAATCATTTTTATGTTTACTTTTAAAATTTGGGTATTTTCCTTGTTTTTTAAAAAATCGAGTAAAAGCATTATCAAGATTTCTCAAAGATGCTTGTATAGTTTGAGAATATATTTCAGTCAACCAATCATATTGGTTTTTTAATTCGGGTAATTTTTTATTAAGTTCATAATAATTAGATGATTTCTTAGTGTTAGTATATTCATGATTTTTTAAGGCTAATGCCCAATTATAAACAAACCTCACACAGCCGAAAGATTTCATTAAAAAAATCTCTTGTTCTCTGTTTGGGTAAATTCTGTATTTATAACCTTTTTGTATCATGTTTTATAATAATCTCTTGATTCTTATAATATTAACTTAAATATAATATAACTCTCCCAAAAAGTAAAATCCAATTACAAGTGATTATATACTATTAAAGCCGATTACAAGTATTTATACTAAAATATGGATTAAAATCATAGTTTTTTAGCCCCTTATATCCACGCCCTGAAGGGCGTGGTTTTACGGGGATGGTGATAATTTTCAATTACGCTCCGTTTACATTGAGGGCAGACACTGGAATATGCATTTAGTGGTGATCCACAAAAACTACAGTAATCAGTTTCTGGTTGAATTACTGGTTTTGGTTTGGTGTCGGTAGCAGGTGGCGAAGAAACAAGCGATAAGTGTTTATTCGCCGTAGGCGAAGAAGTACTAAGTGAATTCTTTTCTTTTTCTTTAGAAGGAGTTGAAGAAGAATTATTTTCTAAATAGGTGCATTTAGCACCTACCTCAACAGTACTCAATATTCCTCCACAAGCCTCTATAGCCTCTATATCCTCAATATCATATCCGGTTTTCGCCATGTCTGATTCTGTTTTTCCGCATTCTGGAATCGATTTTCGCGATTCATAAATGGCTTTTTGCCATTCCTGATTCTCGTTTTCCGCGTTATGAATCGTATTTTCCGTTTGCTGGGGATATAATTTAGTTCTTATTTCTTTAGCAATTTTTAATATAACATCACGGTCTAATCTTTCAGGGACATCATTACCTTGTTTATAAACCTCATTAATAAACTCTTGTGCAAACTCTTTATTAACATCCCACATCATACCATAGCGTGTATTGAAATATGAAACGAAAGGCATTGGATGTTTATATTCTTCACCTTTCTTACAGGAGATAAGATTAAGA
>Ga0116177_10000366_pt1 | contig 33906 bp, 30 predicted proteins | sample AD_STIC10_MetaG_FD_89750 | JGI IMG/M metagenome (GOLD analysis project Ga0116177, IMG submission 89750) | Active sludge microbial communities of municipal wastewater-treating anaerobic digesters from USA - AD_STIC10_MetaG | ecosystem: Engineered > Bioreactor > Anaerobic > Digestate | place: USA... | reverse complement strand
TCGCTTCGAACCGGATGCCATCGGGCGCCACTTCGCCCGATAGCGCGATCGCATCCGGCCCATTTTGCTTTGACGACGCGGAGCGATGCGGGCTCTGAAGTCGCGCCGCGAAGGAAACGGCACCCGGCCGATCTGCGGAAATTCTCCATGCGATCAGCTGGTCGGGATGGCTCAGCTCTGTCGCGGTCCACATCCTGAAGGAAAGAGGCTTCGACGTGACCGGCCTGATGCTGGTCACAGGGTCGGTTTCGCCGGATTCGGTCGAAAGGGCCCGCTCGGCCGCCTCGCGCTTCGGCATAACGTTGATTATAAAGGATATGAGCGATGAATTCGACCAATTAGTGGTGAATCCCTTCATCGCGGCCTATGCTGCAGGCCTTACCCCGAACCCGTGCGTGATGTGCAATCCGCGCTTCAAGTTCAGATGCCTTAAGGAGACCGCCGACGCGTGCGGCATCGACCGCATAGCCACCGGGCATTTCGCGAAGATGGTGCATACCGGCGCGGGCGCGTTCGTGGCGATGGGCGCATCGCCGAAGAACGACCAGTCATATTTCCTGTACGCGCTGCCCGCAGAGATAAGGCGGCGCACGGTCTTCCCGCTCGGGGACATGGGCAAGGATAGGGTAAAGGAGCTGGCAGAGCAGCTCGGCCTTGGCTTTTCGGGCGTGAGGTCGTCCCAGGAGGCCTGTTTCCTTAAAGGCGGCCTCAAGGAATGGCTGTCGGAGAGGATGCCCGGGATGCTTGTGCCTGGCCCGGCCTATGATATCGCGACGGGAGGGTTCGTGGGCACCCACAGCGGCTCTCTCGGCCTGACCCTCGGGCAGAGGAAAGGGCACGGTGTCGCGAGGGGCGAAAGGGCCTACATAGCTGGGATAGACCACTCGCTTAACGCCATATACCTCGGCGATAAAGAAGACTGCCTCGTCAGTGAGGTCACGGCCGGAAAGCCGGTGCTGGGAAAGGCCACGATGCGGGAGCTGGAAGGCGGCATGGAGCTCACTGTGAGGACCAGGTCCTCAATGGTGCCGGTAAAGGCCGAAGTCCGCGTCGAGGAGGGGATGCTCCTCGCCAGGACGCATGAGCCGGTATGGGCCCCGGCCTCCGGACAGAGCCTCGTCTGCTACGACGAGGATACTATAGCCTGCGGCAGTGTCATCTCCGAACAGAAAAGCCCGCCATGCGGCGGGCCCTACATCACCAGATAAACGTCCCTATCCGATCATCACATGCTCCTCGGGGAAGGATACCTTCACCTTACCGGTGCTCGCCCTGTAGTTCAGGGCTACGGCGAAGGTGAGGGGGCCGAGCCTGCCGATGAGCATCGTTACAATCAGAGTCAGCTTGCTCGTGTCGCACAGGCCGGGCGTTATGCCCCTTGACAGCCCCACCGTGCCGAAGGCCGACACGACCTCGAACAGCATGTCCAGAAGCGGCGCATCGTCGACCATGGACATAATGAAGACGCCTGCGAGTACCACGGCTGCAGCCAGCAGCACGACGGCCGTGGCCCGCACCACCTGCTCCTTCGGGATGCGCCTTTCGTAGTACTCGACGTTGTCGTCTCCTTTGATCGTGGCCATGATGCCAAGGATGAGCACACCCGCGGTCACCGTCTTGATGCCGCCTCCAGTGGAGCTGGGTGATGCGCCCACGAACATCAGGAGCATCACGACCATCACCGTCGGCGCCCTCAGCGCCCCGATGTTCAAAACGTTGAATCCGGCGGTCCTCGGGGTTATCGACATGAATATCGAGTTCCACACCTTATGGACGGTCGGCAGCCCTTTCAGCGTCTCGGGGTTGGTATACTCAAGCGCGAAGACAGCTGCCGCGCCGACGGCCAGCAGTATAGCGGTTATCGTGAGCACAAGCCTCGTATGTATCGATATGCGCGTGTTCTTGCTGGAACCTAGCGCCATCACTTCAGCGAGCACCGGGAAACCTAGTCCTCCCAGCACGATCAGGATGCCTATGACCATGGGCACGTAGCCGTCCTTTATGAAGTAGGAGAGGTTGCTGAACGGCCCGCTGAAGTTGCCGAATATATCGAAGCCCGCGTTGCAAAACGCCGAGACGGCCTCGAATACGCTGGCGAAGACCGCCTCCCCCAGAGGCAGCAGGTCCTTCAGCCTGAGGAAAAGCAGCAGCGCCCCGGTGCCTTCGATGAACAGCGTAAGGCCTATCACCGTCTTCGTCAGCTTGACCAGGCCGTGTATGCTGAACTGGTTGTAGGATTCTTGCAGCAGCAGGCGGCTCCTGAGGCCTATGCGCCTTCCCAGAAGTACGAATATCATGGTGGCCATCGCCATGAAGCCGAGGCCTCCGACCTGGATCAGGAGCATTATCACGACCTGACCGAAGCGCGTGTACGTTGTCGCGGTGTCCACCACGACAAGGCCCGTGACGCACGTGGCGGATGTGGATGTGAACAGCGCGTCTATGAACCTTACCGGTTTTTCGTTCACGTTTGAGACCGGGAGCGTAAGGAGTATGCCTCCGACCAGGACTATCACTATGAAGCCCAACACGAGGAACCTGGACGGGGACATCTTCTTGAACCTGAGGTCGAGGCTTGAGAGAGTGCCTCTAAGAGTCCCGGGCTTTTCCGATTTGTACAAGATAAAACCTCCGTGGCCGGCCTCTTTGACCTTCAGTGGGCCCGGCGGGCGCCGTCCGCCTTGTGGAGCCTAACCGGGTGCCGTCATCAATTGGAGGCTTCCTAAAACCGGCCTTCTTCAATTCCATAATATTCAACAACAAGGATAGGCGTTAGTCAACATAAATCGGTGCCCTCTAGCAGTATGTACTTAACGAAAACGATTTGCATATTGCCTCATGGCGAGCATTAAGTGTAAAATATCTATTGCGGCTTTGACCGTACGTCGTGGTGGGTGTAGCTCAGGTGGCTAGAGCATCAGATTGTGGCTCTGAGGGTCGTGGGTTCAAGTCCCATCATCCACCCCATACGTTGATGTTGGGCTTCGAAAGGATTGCGGAAATAGCTCAGCGGTAGAGCATCGCCTTGCCAAGGCGAGGGTCGCGGGTTCGAATCCCGTTTTCCGCTCCAGTGGTTTCTTGTCGGCGGCGGAGTAAATCGCCGCCGCTTATAGTTTATCAGGAACCGGCTTCGCCGGAGCAAGAGGTGCGTCAGATGTTGAAGGTTAACTTTGTTGGCAAGGCGGCGAGCGTCGCGACGATAGAGGTGGTAATCGACCGGGAGACCGCCGTCAAGGCGATAGACGATGCGATCACAAGCCTGGGAAAAAGGGTGAGGATACCCGGATTCCGCCAGGGCAAGGCCCCCAAGGCCATGGTCGAGCGCTACGCCGGAAGGCCCAGCGTCCTGCAGGAGGCGCTAGAGGACATAGTCACGGCGTCCTACAGGCAGGCCGTCAAGGACAACGGCCTCAGGCCGATAGCCGACCCGGAGTTCGAGGGCCTCGACAAGGTGGACTTGGAATCCGGCAAGGAAGAGTCGTTCAAGATGATGATCATGGTCGAGCCCGAAGTTAAGCTCCCAGACTACAAGGGATTCAAGATGGACAAGGCCATAAAGCCCGTGACCGACGAGGACGTGGACAAGGAGCTGGACGGATACCGCGAACAAGTCGCGCAGTACATCCCGTCGAACCGCGACAAGGTGGAAGACGGCGACATGGTCACAATAGATTTCAAGGGCATCCTCAACGAGGGGACGCCCGAAGAGGAAGTGTTCGAGGGCGGGACGGCCGAGAACATCGACCTGCTGATAGGGTCTGGCCAGTTCATACCGGGCTTCGAAGAGCAGCTCGTAGGGGCTGCCAAAGGCGCGGACGTGGACGTGAAGGTGAGCTTCCCCGAGGAGTACGGCGCAAAGCACCTCGCAGGCAAGCCAGCTACTTTCAAGTGCAAGGTTAGGGAGATCAAGGACAAGCTTGTCCCCGAGAAGGACGACGAGTTCGCGAAGAAGCTCGGCTTCGATAAGATCGAGGAGCTCAGGGGGGCCTTGAAGCACGGCATGGAGCACAGGAACTACGACAGCGCCGTAAGAGCGCTCGGAGTAGAGGCGCTCAACAAGCTGACGGACGGGGCGGAAGTGGAGCTTCCCGCCGCGATGGTCGAGGATGAGGCTGCCGATATGCTGAACGACCTGGCAAGGCGCGTAGAGGAGCAGGGGCTGAAGTGGGACGAGTACCTTAAGTCGCGCTCGACTACGCAGGATGCCATGCTCGAGGACATGAGGCCCAAGGCCGAAGCCGCCGTAAAGCAGCACCTTGCGGTGCGAGAGCTGCTCTCTTCGAACGATCTGAGGGTGAGCGCCGCGGAAGTCGACAGGGCCATAGAGATGATGGCAGGAAGGCCCGGGGAGACGAAGCCGGCCGACGTGAAGAAGCTCAAGGAGAACGAGAGGGTGCGCTCCTCGGTCGGAAGGCTGGTGGCCCAGGACAAGGCCATAAGGTTCCTTTCGGGCGTTTGCGATGCGGATCCCGAGGCGGGCAAGTGCAAGCAGCACCACGACCACGGCCACGAGGAGCACGAGGAACACAAGGAAGAGTCCCACGAGAATGCCGGGAACGAAGAGTCGGACAAGGAATGACGTCCTACGGATCCTGAAAGGAAGGAGGCCTGCCGATGGGCTTCATACCCTACGTGGTGGAACAGTCCAACAAGGGCGAAAGGGTCTATGACATATACTCCAGGCTGCTCAAGGACAGGATAATCTTCCTGAACGGCGAGATAGACATGCAGACCTCGGACCTGATAATAGCCCAGATGCTGTTCCTTCAGGCAGAAGACCCCGAGAAGGAGATCAGCCTCTACATAAACAGCCCCGGTGGATCGGTGTACGCCGGGATGGCGATATACGACACGATGCAGTTCATAAAGCCCCCGGTGGCGACGTTTTGCGTCGGGATAGCGGCCAGCATGGCATCAATAATCCTTATGGGCGGGGCGAAGGGCAAGAGGTACGCCCTTCCCAACTCCAGGGTGCTGATACACCAGCCGCTCGGCTCGGCTGCGGGCCAGGCGACGGACATAGAGATACACGCCAAGGAGATCCTGAAGCTCAAGGAGCTGGTGAAGGAGATCATCTCCAAGCATACCGGCAAGAGGGCGGCCACCGTGGCGGCGGACATCGAAAGGGACCGCTTCATGACGGCCAAGGAAGCAATCTCGTACGGGATCATAGACAACATACTCGAAAGCAAGGCCTAGAGGGCCAAGGAGGTCGGCTGTCAGCCAATGCCCAGGAAAGGTTCAAAAGAAGGCGAGAACAAGGCGCTCGTGTGCTCCTTCTGCGGCAGGAGCGAGGAAGACGCAGGAGGCCTCATAGCGGGGCCCAGCGTATCCATATGCCCCGACTGCGTACGCCTTTGCAGCATGATACTGGAGAAAGAATCCGAGGACGGCAAGCATTTCGAGCCCAAGCTGGTGAAGCCGAGCGAGATCAAAAAGGCGCTGGACCAGTACGTCATAGGCCAGGAAGATGCGAAGAAGGTCCTCTCAGTGGCCGTATACAACCATTATAAAAGGGTGCTCGCGAAATCGAAGGGCCTGGTAGACGGGGTGGAGCTGCAGAAGAGCAACATCCTCATGCTTGGTCCCACCGGCAGCGGCAAGACGCTGCTCGCCCAGACCCTGGCCAAGGTGCTGGACGTGCCATTTGCCATCGCCGATGCCACATCCCTCACGGAAGCGGGATATGTCGGCGAGGACGTCGAGAACATATTGCTCAGGCTCATCCAGGCGAGCGACTGGGACGTGAACAAGGCGAGGTTCGGAATCGTCTATATAGATGAGATCGACAAGATCGCAAGGAAGACCGAGAACCCGTCGATAACGAGGGACGTATCCGGCGAGGGCGTACAGCAGGCCCTCCTTAAGATACTCGAGGGGACCGTGGCGAACGTGCCGCCCGCGGGGGGAAGGAAGCACCCGCAGCAGGAGTACATCCAGATCGACACCACCGACATCCTCTTCGTATGCGGCGGGGCCTTCGACGGGCTGGAGAAGATAATCGAGCGCAGGACAGGGGCGAAGACGCTTGGTTTCACCGCCGAGGCGAAGCCGAAGAGCCATGCCATGGCGTCGGACCTGCTGAGGCGGCTGCTGCCCGAGGACCTTCTGAAGTTCGGGATGATTCCCGAGTTCGTAGGACGCATGCCCGTCGTAGTGACGCTTGAGGAGCTGGGGATGGACGCGCTCGTCGAGGTCCTGACGAGGCCGAGGAACGCGCTCACCAGGCAGTACAAGGCCTTGATGTCCATGGAGGGCGTCGAGTTGGAGTTCACCGACGATGCCATAGCCGCGGTGGCCGAAAAGGCCGCAAAGCTGGGCACAGGCGCAAGGGGATTAAGGGCGATAATGGAAAACCTGATGCTGGACATAATGTTCACGGCCCCGGACAGGCCGGAAGTGAAGAAGATAAAGATCGACAGGGACGCCGTGGAGAGATACTCCGAAGCGGTGAAGAAAAAGAGCGCGGCCAGGGTGAAGACCGCTTAAGCTCAGGCCCGGCGTCCGGTCGAGAAGACATAAGGACGGCCGGGCTTTAGATTCCCTAAGAGGTTATCGGCCCCGCCGGTCGAATATATAATCATGGAACCATGGCGCATTTGTCTGCGTTATGTAAACCAGGAGGTGCACTCAAATGACACACAGGACAATCGACGATAAGGGTCAGATTGTAGAGATGCGCCTGCTCCCAGTGGTCCCGTTGAGGGGAGTAGTTTTCTTCCCGGGAATGTTCACGCCTTTGGAAGTCGGAAGGCCAAAGTCGGTAAACGCAGTGGAGAGGGCGTCCTTGGACGATTCGATAGTTCTCTTGGTATCCCAGAAAGATCCGGCGGTTGAGGAAGCGTCACCGGCGGACCTGTTCGAGATGGGGTGCGTGGCCGAAGTCAAACAGTCGGTCAAAGGCCAGGACGGCACGCTGAGGGTCCTCATGCAAGGGCTCAACCGCGGCCGGGTGATCAGCTACATAGACAAGGAAGGGCTCCTTATGGCGGAGGTGAAGGTCTTGACCGACTCCACCGTAAGGACACCCAAGACCGAGACACTCATGCGCATGGCGCTAAACAGCTTCGAGACGCTGCTGCAGTCTTCGAGGAACATCCCCGGGGAGATCGCGCTCGGCATAAGCAGGATCGACGATCCCGCCAAGCTGGCGGACGAGATAGCCCCCAGGCTGCCGCTCAGGCTGGCCCAGAGGCAGAGCCTGCTTGAGGCCGAGGACGTCGACGAAAGGCTCGAGAAGCTCATCGCCATAATGGAGACCGAAAAGCAGGTGCTCGAGATAGAGCAGGAGCTGCAGGCGAAGGTAAGGAGCCAGATAGACAAGTCCCAGAAGGAGTACTACCTCAGGGAGCAGATGAAGGTCATCCAGAAGGAGCTGGGCGAGGAGGAGGACAAGGAAGCAGACGCCGAGGCCTGGCGCAAGAAGCTGGAGGAGAACAAGGCGCCCGAGGAAGTGAAGGCCAAGGTCGAAGCCGAGATCAAAAGGCTGAAGCTTATGGGCTCCATGGCCCCCGAGGCGACGGTCTCCCGGACGTACATCGAATGGCTGACGGCCATGCCGTGGGGCAATTACACAGAAGACGTACTGGACCTCAACCAGGCCAAGAAGGTGCTGGACGAGGACCACTGGGGCCTTGAGAAGGTCAAGGAGAGGATACTCGAGTTCCTCGCTGTGAGGAAGCTGTCCTCGCTCAACAAGGGCCCGATACTCTGCCTGGTGGGACCTCCCGGAGTAGGCAAGACTTCGCTTGCGAAATCCATAGCGAGGTCGTTGGGCAGGAAGTTCGTGAGGTTCTCTCTGGGAGGGCTTCGCGACGAGGCGGAGATAAGGGGCCACCGCAGGACGTACATCGGAGCGCTGCCGGGCAAGCTGGCCCAGGCGCTCAAACAGGCGGGTTCGGGAAATCCCGTGATATTGCTGGACGAGATAGACAAGCTCGGCTCAGATTGGCGGGGGGACCCGTCCTCGGCGATGCTCGAGGTGCTTGACCCAGAACAGAACAAGGCGTTCCTCGACCATTATATGGAAGTGCCGCTCGACCTGTCGAAGGTAATGTTCATAACCACCGCGAACTCGCTTCATAACGTGCCGAAGCCGTTGGCGGACAGGATGGAGATCATAGAGCTCAGCGGCTATACGGAAGACGAGAAGCTCGGGATCGCAAAGCAGTTCCTGATCCAGAAGCAGAAGGGCGAGAACGGGCTTGCGAACACCGACGTCGGCGTAGACGACGAGGCCATCCTGGAGATAATAAGGCGCTATACCAGGGAAGCGGGCGTGAGAGAGCTCGAAAGGCAGATCGGCAACATAATGAGGAAGATGGCTTGGTGCAAGGTCTCGGGCGAGAAGCAGGTGGAATGCCCGGTGACCAAGGCCTCGCTGCACGGCCTCCTCGGAGTGGAGAAGTACCGATACGGCGTGAGCGACATGGAGAACAAGGTCGGTGTGGCGACGGGACTCGCCTGGACGGAAACCGGCGGCGACATCCTCTTCATAGAGACGACGGTCACGAAGGGGAGCGGGAAGCTGACGCTGACAGGCCAGATGGGCGACGTGATGAAGGAGAGCGCCCAGGCGGCGTTCACCTATGTCAGGTCGAGGGCGAAGGAGCTGGGCATAGACCCCTCGTTCTATGAGAGCACGGACGTGCACATCCACGTACCCGAAGGGGCGATCCCCAAGGACGGGCCGTCCGCCGGAATCGCGATGGCGACGTCCCTGGCGTCGGCGCTTTCCAACAGGCCAGTCAGGGCAGACCTTGCGATGACGGGCGAGATAACGCTAAGGGGCAGGGTGCTGCCGATCGGCGGACTGAAGGAGAAGTCCCTCGCGGCGCTCAGGTCGGGGATAAAGACCGTCGTGATACCCGCGGAGAACCACAAGGACCTCGAGAACATACCCGCGAAGGTGAAGCAGGAAGTGCTGTTCATCGAGACGGACCAGATGGATAAGGTCCTCGAGACGGCGATAGTCATGCCAGCGGTGGCTAACGCCCAGGAAGAAGCCGCTATGGAGATGCCGGTGACCGGGGCGGTGGCGCAACCCGGGAAGACCAAGCGGATAAGCCAATAACCTTACGAAGAACGTGGGCGGGACCGTACCTCATCGATGATACGGTCCCGCTATTGCCATTTCTCAGGAAACCTTGCTCTAAAAGCGATGCTTGTGTAAAATTAATTATTGCATTGCAAATCATGCCGACGGGTATCGCATCGGGCTCCGATACGGGCCTGTAGGTTTACAGGAGGAGATCTCTGTTGAAGAAATATGCCCCTGAACAGCTCCGAGATATCGCTGTGATTGCGCACGGCGGCGCCGGCAAGACTACTCTTACCGAAGCCATGCTCTATCTCAGCGGTGGAACTGACCGTTTCGGCAGGGTTGAGGACGGCACTGCCACCACTGACTTCGACGACGACGAGAAGAAGCGAAAGATATCCATAAGCATGGCTTTCGCCCCGATCGAATGGAAGGGCACGAAGATAAACGTAGTCGACACTCCCGGCTTCTTGGATTTCGTAGGTGAAGTCCATGCCGGCCTAAGGATAGCCGACGGCGCGATCGTGATGGTCGACGCAGTGTCGGGCGTCGAAGTAGGGACAGAGATTGTATGGAGGATCGCCGAGGATAGGCACACTCCCAGGATAATAGCGGTAAGCCGCATGGATAGGGAGAACGCCAACTTCAAGCAGTCCTTGGCGAGCATAACGGAAGTCTTGGGCTCTAAGGCCTGCCCCATAGTGCTCCCGATAGGTTCGGGCGAGCATTTCAAGGGCGTAGTCGATATCATAGCTAACAAGGCGTATGTGTTCGCCGACCACAGCGGCAAGGCCATGAGCGAAGCCCCCGTCCCGGCCGACCTTGCGTCGGAAGTGGAAGAATACAGGGGAAAGCTGATGGAATACGCCGCGGAGACGGACGAGGAGCTCCTCGGCAAGTACCTGGAGACGATGGAACTGGATCAGGAGGAGTTCGAGAAGGGCCTGGTGGCAGCCGTCAAGGATTGCACCCTCTACCCCGTGGTCGCGGTATCCGGTGGCAAGATGGTAGGCGTACAGCAGCTTCTCGATAACATAGTGAGGCTGTTGCCCTCTTCGGCATCGGCCGCGCCGGCCATCGGCAAGGCCAACAACGGAGAGGACGTCGCAAGGAAGCCCTCGGAATCCGAGCCGTTCTCGGCGTTCGTATTCAAGACGACCGCCGACCCGTTCGTCGGGAAGATTAACGTACTGAGGGTCATGAGCGGCGTGCTCAAGCCGGACGCGACGTATTACAACGCCACGAAGGACAAGACGGAGCGGTTCGGCTCAATATTCTTCCTCAAGGGCAAGCAGCAGATACCGGCCACCGAAGCAGGTCCCGGCGAGATAGTGGCGATAGCGAAGCTGGCCGAGACGAGCACGAACGATACGTTCTGCGACAAGGACAAGGCCGTCAAGTATCCCGCAACAGTGTTCCCCAAGCCGGTGCTCTCGTTCGCGATGAAGCCGAAGGCGAAGGGAGACGAGGAGAAGATAGGCTCCGGCCTCGCAAGGCTTTCGGAGGAGGACCCGACGATACACTACTACAAGCACCCCGAGACCAGCGAGCTGCTGGTATCCGGGATGGGCGACTCACACATCGACGTAATCGCAGAGCGCCTCAAGAGGAAGTTCGGGGTCGACGTGACGCTCGATACGCCGACCATACCCTACCGCGAGACGATCACCAAGTCGATAAGGGTGCAGGGCAGGCACAAGAAGCAGACGGGCGGCCGAGGCCAGTTCGGTGACATATGGGTAAGGTTCGCCCCGCTCGAAAGGGGCGCCGGCTTCCAGTTCATAGACGAGGTCTTCGGAGGCTCAGTCCCGAGGAACTTCATCCCCGCGGTCGAGAAGGGCCTGAGGGAAGAGCTCCCCAGCGGCAGGCTCGCCGGTTTCCCGATGGTTGACTTCAGCGCCACTCTGGACGACGGCTCATCCCACCCGGTAGACAGCTCCGAAATGGCATTCAAGCTCGCCGCAAGGCTGGCGGTAGAGAAGGCATGGGAAGAGGCCGGACCGGTCCTGCTGGAGCCCATAGTCAAAGCGGAGGTCCTCGTGCCGGAGGAGTACATGGGCGACGTCATGGGCGACTTCAACAAGAAGCGCGGCAAGATCCTCGGCATGGAATCTCAGGGCAGGTACCAGGTAGTCAGGGCGTTGGCGCCGCAGGCGGAGATGTTCAAGTACTCCATAGACCTCAGGTCGATGACCGGCGGCAGGGGCACCTTCACGATGGAGTTCGACCATTACGAGGAAGTGCCCACGCACATAGCGGCCCATGTCATAGAGGCCGCCAAGAAGGCCAAGGAAGCGGCCAGGGAATAGCCCCGGCATAACAATAGTCCGGGTATCATATGCAATAAGGCGATGAGGAAGAGCAGTACGCACGAAGCGGACCGGGCAGAGAAGCGGCCCTAGGGTGGAAGGCCGCGGGAAGACGCAGTGCGGAAGTCGCTTCTAAGCCCTGCAGACGAGCGCCAAAAGGCGCCAGATGCGGCGGGAGCGCCCGTTAGAGCGCACACGAGTACCTTGCGGGCCGCGCGCTCGCCAGGTGACAAAGGTGGTACCGCGAAGAGCCCCTTCGCCCTTTGAGGGCGGGGGCTTTTTTGTTTGCGAACGATGTCTACAAGCGGAGGTTTTTATGATGGCTGAGAGGAAACTCGCACCTGCTTACGATCCTGTACAGGTAGAAGACAGGATATACAGATTCTGGGAGGACGGCGGCTACTTCCACGCGGAGCCCGACAAGAGCAAAGAACCATTCGTGATAGTCATGCCGCCGCCGAACATAACGGGGACGCTGCACGTAGGACACGCGCTCATGTCGACCATCGAGGACATACTCGTGAGGATTAGGCGCATGCAAGGCTACAACACTGAGTGGTGGCCGGGCACCGACCATGCCTCGATCGCGACGGAGGCGAAGGTCGTCGCGTCCCTCGCCATGGAGGGCCTGACCAAGGCCGAGCTGGGTCGCGAGGAGTTCCTCAGAAGGTGCTGGGACTGGAAGGACAAGTACGGCGGCGCCATAGTCAACCAGCAGAAGAAGCTGGGCTGCTCGGCCGACTGGGAGAGGAGCCGCTTCACGATGGACGAGGTCTGCTCCAGGGCCGTTCGCGAGGTGTTCGTGAGGCTCTACGACGAGGGCCTTATCTATCGCGGACATCGCATGGTCAACTGGTGCACGGGCTGCAAGACCTCGATATCCGACATCGAAGTCGACCATGAGGACGAGGACGGGACGCTCTGGTACATCGACTATCCCCTGGAGGACGGCACCGGCCACATAACGATAGCCACGACCAGGCCCGAGACGATGCTGGGAGATACCGCCGTAGCGGTCCATCCCGAGGATCTAAGGTACAGCGGCATGGTCGGCAAGCACGTCGTGCTTCCCATAATGGGAAGGCGCATCCCGATAATCGCCGACTCCTACGTGGAGAAGGACTTCGGCACCGGCGCCCTGAAGGTGACGCCGGCCCATGACGTGAACGACTACGAGCTGGGCAAGAAGCACGGCCTTGACAGCGTGCAGGTGATCGGACTCGACGGGCTCATGACGAAGGAGGCTGGCAGGTTCGAGGAGATGACCGCGGACGCGTGCAGGGAGAAGGTGCTGGAGGAGCTGAAAGCGGGCGGCCTCCTGAGGAAGACCGAAGTCCTAAGGCACGCCGTGGGCCATTGCCAGAGGTGCGGCACCACGGTGGAGCCTCTGCCTTCGATGCAGTGGTTCGTAAGGATGGAACCGCTCGCGAAGCCGGCGGTCGAGGTGGCGAAATCGCAGGCTGTGCAGTTCGTTCCCGAGAGGTTCACGAAGACGTACCTCAACTGGATGGAAAACTGCAAGGACTGGTGCATATCCCGCCAGCTCTGGTGGGGGCACAGGATACCCGTGTGGTACTGCGGATCCTGCGGCGAGCAGGTCGTATCGAGGACGGACGTCGAATCCTGCCCTGAGTGCGGCGGCGCGGTGCGCCAGGACGAGGACGTGCTTGACACCTGGTTCTCGTCGGCCTTGTGGCCGTTCTCTATCATGGGATGGCCCGAGCAAACCCCCGAGCTGGAACACTGGTATCCAGGCACGGTGCTCGAGACCGGCTACGACATAATATTCTTCTGGGTGGCCAGGATGATATTCTCGGGCCTTAAGTTCATGGGCGACAAGCCGTTCTCGTACGTGCTGCTCCACGGCCTTGTGAGGAACGCCGACGGCAGCAAGATGAGCCGCTCTAAGGGAGCGGGCGTCGACCCGCTTGAGATAATAGAGAAATACGGCGCCGACGCTCTCAGGATGACGATGATATCGGGCAACACGCCAGGCAACGACATCAGGTGGAACCCCGACAAGGTGGAGGCCAGCCGCAACTTCGCGAACAAGGTCTGGAACGCGTCGAGGTTCGTCCTGATGAACCTCGAGGATTTCGAACCGGCTTCGGTGGACGAGGCTTCGCTGCCATACGAGCTTGAGGATAGGTGGATACTATCAAGGCTCGCTTTCGCCTCGGCGGAGGTGCAAAGGTTCGTGGACAGGTTCGAGATAGGCGAAGCCGCAAGGACGGTCCAGGATTTCATCTGGGGAGAGTTCTGCGACTGGTACATCGAGGCGGCAAAGCCCAGGCTCTACGGAAGGCACGGGGACGAGTCCAGGAAAGCTGCGCAATACGCCCTGTGGAAGGGCCTTGACGGCTCGCTGAGGTTGCTGCATCCTTTCATGCCCTTCATCACCGAGGAGATCTGGCAGATGCTGCCTGGAAGCTCGGGCGCGCTCATAGTCTCCGGGCTGCCCCTATCGTCGGAGTCCCTAAGAGACTCCGAGGCCGAGGCGGAAGTGGGCATGCTCACGGACGTCGTGAGGACGATAAGGAACATAAAGGCGGAATTCGCGGTGGCGTCGAATAAGAAAGTCGACGCGATATTCCAGGGCGGCGGGCAGGACATCGACAGGATCAAGTCCAATATGGAATTCATAAGGACGCTCGCGGGCGTCGAGGGAGCCTCCTTCATATCCCCCGGGGATTCGAAGCCGCACAAGGCAGCAGCCGGAGTGTCTTCCGGCATAGGGATATTCCTCCCCCTCGAAGGCATGATCGACATAGGCAAAGAGACGGAAAGGCTCACGAGGGAGGTGGCCGGCATCGACAAGGAACTTGCCGGCGTCACGGCCAAGCTGTCAAACGCGTCGTTCGTGAGCAAAGCGCCAGAGGCGGTCGTCGAGAGGGAAAGGACCAGGTCCTTGGAGCTGGAGGCGGCCAGGGCCAAGCTCATGGCCCGCATCGAGGAGCTGGGTTGAAATAGCCAGGGAAGGTGGTCGGCCGGTGTTGAAGGAAGCTCTTACCGAAAACCTTGTTAAGCTGGATAAGAAACTTGCGAAGGCATACGGCGCCAAGGTGAACGACAGGCGCGAGGATGCGGTGACGTCCCTCGTCCATACGATACTGTCGCAGAACACAACCGACAGGACCAGCGACAGGGCCTTCGAATCCTTGCTTGTGACGTTCGGAGGCTGGGAGGACGTGCTAGCCTCCGAGGCATCCCGCATCTCGGAATCCATAAGGCAGGGCGGGCTGGCGGACCAGAAGGCTGCCTCTATAAAGGCCGTGCTGCAGAAGATCAAGGACGACTTCGGACGGATAAGCCTCGAGCACCTGAAGGCAAGGCCGGACGAAGAGGCGATGGAATACCTGATGTCGCTTAAAGGCGTGGGCCCCAAGACCGCGGCATGCACGATGCTCTTCGCCCTCGGCAAGAAGGCCTTCCCCGTGGACACCCACGTCCACAGGGTGGCGAACAGGATCGGCCTGGTGACCACGAAATCGCCCGACGAGAGCCAGAGGCTGCTTACCCAGGCCGCGCCGTTTTCGATATGCTACAGCCTGCACGTCAACATGATCCAGCACGGCAGGCAGCGCTGCCATTCCAGGGGACCCGTCTGCGCCGGATGCCCCGCGCAAGACGTCTGCAAGTCGGCGGGGGTGAGCTGATGACATACGAGCAGGCGCTGGGATACCTCTCTTCCATGCAGCGCTTCGGCATAAAACCGGGACTTTCCAGGGTGGGGGCCCTTGCCCTCGAGCTGGGGAACCCGCAGGAACGGATGAAGCACCTGCACATAGCCGGCACCAACGGCAAAGGGTCGGTCGCGGCGATGGCCGAATCGGTCCTCAGGCAGGCTGGAATCATAACGGGGCTGTTCACGTCCCCGCACCTTGCCGGATACGAGGAGAGGATCAAGGTGTGCGGCAAGCAGGTAGGGCGGGAGGAGCTTGCGGCACTTGCCGGGAAGGTCAAGGGTATAGTCGACTGGCTGGTGGGCGGCGGACTCGAACCGCCAACGGAGTTCGAGATATGCACCGCGATGTGCTTCGAGCACTTCAGTGCCTCGGGCGTGGAGCTAGCCGTCATGGAAGTCGGCCTGGGCGGCCGGTACGACTCGACGAACATAATAACCCCGGAAGCTTCGGTCATCACCCACGTCTCCTACGACCATATGGAGAAGCTCGGAAAGAGCCTTTCTCAGATCGCGTTCGACAAGTGCGGCATACTGAAGAAGGGCGTCCCGGCGGTCTCGGCAAGGCAGGAAGACGAGGCGATGGCGATGATAGAGCGGGAAGCGGCGGCCAAAGGGGTCCGTCTTTCATACCCGGGCCGCGGCTATTGCTACAAGACGGTCAAGGTGGCGCTGACCGGTACCGAACTGGAATATTACGGCACGAATCTCGAAGGCACGTTCAGGACGCGGCTGGTGGGAGTGCACCAGGCGGACAACGCCGCGGCGGCGCTCGCGGCCGTGGACGTGATGATGGGCCTCGGCTGGGACATAACGCGCGACGACGCGAAGCAGGGCCTCGCGCAGGCCGTGCATCCGGGGAGGTTCGAAGTCGTCGGGACAGACCCCGTCGTGATCCTTGACGGCGCCCACAACGCAGACGGCGCCGCCGCGCTGGCGGCCACGCTGGGCAGGGTGATGGGCGGGACGAAGCCGGTCGCCGTGGTGGGCTTTTCGGCCGACAAGGACTACAAAGGCATGCTGGGCCATCTTGCCCCGAGGATAAGCTCGGTGTTCGCCACGGCGCCGAGCCATACGAGGTCGGGCGCCAGGGATTCTGAGGCTGTGGCGGAGGAGGCCCGGACGCTAGGGTTGGATTCGGCCGCAGTAAGCTCTCCCGAAGAGGCGCTTTCCGAAGGGTTGGCGAAGGCCAGGGGGAAGGGCCTGCCCCTGCTCATATGCGGCTCGCTGTACCTGGTGGGGGAGCTGAGGTCACGGCTCATGGAAGATTAGGAGGAAACACGATGCCGATCGTAGGATACGGACAAGACGGTGTGGACATGGATGTTTTCGCGCCCAGGAGGGTGACCGTGCTGTGTGGGGCATTCGGCAGCGGCAAGACCGAGATAGCCGTCAACATGGCGATAGGCCTGGCAAGGAAGCACGAGATGGTGTCCTTGGTGGACATAGACATAGTGAAACCGATGTTCAGGTCCAGGGACATAAGGAAAGCGGTCACCGCCGCGGGAGTGAGGATGGTGGACACGATCGCAGGGCTTGGCAACGCGGACCTTCCGATAGTGACCGGCGAGGTGGACGCCCTGATAAAGGGCAAGGCAGGCAGGGTCGTGATCGACGTCGGAGGCGACCACCTCGGCGCCAGGGCGCTGGGCAGGTACGCCACGAGCTTCGATTTTGACAGGGAAGTGCTCTACGTGATAAACACAAGGCGGCCTTTCGCCTCGACAAAGGACGAGATACTAAGGATGATGGGCATGGTGGAGGAAGCCTCGAGGCTGAAGGTGACGGGGCTGGTCGCGAACACCAACCTGGGCACGGAGAGCGATTACGACCTGGCATACGAAGGTTTGGAGATAATCGGGGAGGTCTCGGCGTCGGCCGGGGTGCCGATCAGGTTCGCCGTAATATACGACGAGCTGTACCGCAAGGACCCGGAACAGGCGGGGAAGCTCGCCTCGCAAAAGGGGCTCCTGCTGTTTCCCCTTAAGAGGTATCTTTTGAAGCCCTGGGAGAACTAGCAGGAAAAAAGGCGGTTGGGATGAATAAGATATCCGGAGGGATGATATGGACAAGGGCAGGTACAGATCCGGAGGCAAGCTGTGGTCCTGGGCTTTGGCCGTGCTTCTCATCGCGGCGGGTGCGATAGTCATCGGATGGTTCGCCGGAGAGGGCCTTATGGCGCTGATGAACCGGGGCGGGAGCGCAAGTCCCATTGAGGAGCCGGGGACGGAAGCTGCTGGCGGGACCGAAGGGCTCCCGGCAGAGGAAGCGGCGCCGGAAGAGGGCGAGACGCCCGAGGCGGAGCAGCCCTCGGCGGCGGAAGGGCAGGCCGAGGCTAGCAACGGAAGGACGTCACCGTTCGAGACCCCGCCGTGGATGACAGACAACCTTAGCATAAAGCAGGTCGAAGAGCAGGCGGCGGAGGAGGTCCTCGCCGAGGACCAGGCGGCGGTCGAGACGGCAGAGGAGCCTGAAGCGCCGGAAGCCGAGGCTTCGGAGCAGTCGCAGAAGATCCCCGAACTCTACAAAGTGAGGGTAGGACCCTACGCCGGCATGGCCGAAGCGACGGCCGCGGCGAAGGAGCTGGCAAAGCTGGGCTTCCCTACGCTCATCACCCTTTCGCAGAAGTACTACGTGCAGATCGGTGCCTTCAGCAGCAGGGCGAATGCGGAGAACCTGGAGACGAAGGTGGAAGGGTACGGTTACTCCGCAACCATCTTCGATTAGTCACAGGAGGCATCAATGAGGATTGACGAGATTACCAACCTGCTTGAAGCCGACGTCCTGGCGTGCGACATGGCTTCTCTCTCCCAGGAGGCGGACTTCGCATTCGCGTCCGATTTCCTAAGCGACGTGCTTGCGTTCGGCAGGCCCGGCTATCTTTTGTTGACCGGCCTGCTGGGCTGCCAGCTGGTAAGGACCGCCGAGATATCCGGAATAGCAGCAGTGGTCTTCGTAAGGGGCAAGAGGCCGACGCACGACATGGTCGAGCTGGCCCACAGGTCGGGACTGCCGCTTCTTTGCACGAAGATGACCATGTACGAAGCTTGCGGGAGGCTTTACCAGGCGGGGGTCGGACCCGCCGATTGCACCTCGGTTAGGGGGTCGTAGAATGTCTTCTGCCGACAACACCAAGCTGCAGTTCGAAATCATCGCGAGGGATTTCATCAGGGCGGGCGATGCCGCAGCAACCATAAAAAGGTACCTCGGCCAGCACGGTTTCGATCCGGAGCTGGTCAGGAGGGCCGCGGTGGCGGCATACGAGGCGGAGATGAACATCGTGATACACTCAAGGGGCGGCATGCTCACGGCCCTTATAGAACCCGACGCCATCCTGATTACGGCGGTTGACGTCGGACCGGGCATACCGGACATACCCCTCGCCATGACCGAGGGCTTCTCCACGGCGGACGAAGAGGCCCGCAGGATGGGCTTCGGAGCCGGCATGGGATTGCCCAACATGAAGAAGTGCTCGGACAAATTCGAGATAAGCTCGCAGAGGGGTACGGGCACCATGGTGAGGATGACCCTCAACAGGCATAAGTAGTGTATTTTTACTCATACAATGCGGATCTCCGTTGATTCCGGCTGGCCTTGAGGCGGGAGCCGGAATCAATTTTATTTAGCTGGACTTATTATTCGCCCTCGGCCGTATTCCCAGCTTCAGGAACCGCAACGGAGCGCCAGGAGGCGGGCGAGAGGATTTTTAGAACTTTGTGAAGAGTTGTTGTATAATTCAAGTTGGATTTCCACGGATGATCTAAAGGCCGTTGAAATGCGTAAATTGGTTGTGGGGATGAATTCATGCAACAGCTAGGAAAGGTCCTGTCCCTCGAGAAGGGCTGGGCCGTCCTCGAAATCACAAGGCCGCAGGCCTGCAGGGGATGCGGCATGTGCCAGCCTTCTTCCAACGCCAAGCGGGTAAAGGCGATATGCGAGGTCGACGTCGGACCGGGGGATCTCGTCGTGGTGGAGATGAAAGACGGCGACGTCCTTAAGGCCGCCGGCATGGCCTACGGCCTGCCCTTGCTGGGCTTCCTGGCGGGCATAGTGACGGGCAACGGAGTGGCGGGCTACTTCGGCATGAAGGGGTCGTCCGACCTGTTCTCGGTGATCGGCGGTTTCTCGTTCCTCGCCCTGACATACTTCGGGGTGAGGAAATACGACATGGGGCTGGACAAGCGGAGCTTCTGCCCCAGAGTCACCGGCAAGGCCGACCCGGGGGAGACTTCCTGCCCCGGAAGGACAACATCCAACTGAGGATCGGAGGTATTTTCCGATGAACGACCAGAAGGTGCCCGACGTAGTAGTCAAACGGCTGCCCATGTACCTCAGGGCCCTTGACAACCTCGAGAACGCGGGGCTTTCGATAGTATCGTCAAAGGAGCTCGGAGACGTGACCGGCACGTCCCCCACCCAGGTCAGGAAGGACCTGACGATATTCGGCGGCTTCGGCAAGCAGGGGGTGGGCTACAAGATAGCCACCCTCAAGAAACAGCTTCTCACCATACTGAAGCTCGACCAGGACGTAAAGATAGCCATCGTCGGCCTGGGCAGGATGGGCAAGGCGATCATCCACTACAACGCGTACAAGCGCGACAGCGCGCAGAGGAACAGCGGCTACAAGAACCTGGTGATAGAGGCGGGGTTCGACATCGACGAGGAGGTCCTCAAGCAGGGACCTTTCGATTCGGTGCCGGCCTATCACGTCAATATGCTCAAAGATGTGATCATAAAGAGCGGTATAAAGATAGCGGTGCTGACAGTTCCCGCAGAAGCGGCCCAGAAGATGGCCGACATCTGCATCGAAGCGGGGGTCAAGGCCTTCTTGAACTTCAGCCCCGCGACGCTCATCGTCCCCGAGAACGTAAAGGTCAGCAACGCCGACGTGACGGTATCGCTACAGAGCCTGGCTTTCTACGCATAACTGGTCCTAAGGAATTCGAGGGGGTATATTCTAATGTCCAGCAGGCCTGTTTTATTCAAGAGGGGGATTTCCCAGGGATTGGTGCTGCTCGTGCTGTTGGTGGCCATCGGGGGCGTAGTGGCGGCCGCCGCGTATACTGAGACGGACAAATACTGCAGTTCATGCCATTCAATGAAGCCTTCGGCCGAGACCTGGGCCAACGGTTCGCACGCCGATACGGGATGCGCCGAATGCCACATGGAGCCGGGCTTCACCGGCTGGTTAGCGAACAGGTTCTCCATAGCGAGGATGAGGAAGGCCGAGAAGGCGGGCGGCGCCACCAGCTTCGCCGGCATCCAGGTTGACGACGGGTTCTGCACGAGATGCCACGCCGGAGCGGCGAACTCGGGCGGGACGGAAGAAGTCGCGATACCGCACTCCATCCATTCCGCGGGCTTAGGCATCGCATGCTATGACTGCCACGAAGGAGTCGTGCACGGGGCGGACGGCGAGCCCATGACCGCGATCAGCCACGACAAGTGCACCACGTGCCATGAGGACTGGTTCGCGGAAGGGACCGCGGACTGCGCGAAGTGCCATGTCAAATCAACCGTCACCGCGACGGACAGGTTGTTGATCCCCCATGAGACGCACAACTTCCTGGGCTGCCAGGACTGCCACGCGGAATATGTGGCGGGCGCTTCCGGCGAGATAGGCCACGCCACGTGCGTTACGTGCCACGAAGGCTGGTTCGACGCCGCCGGTCCGAGCTGCGAAAGCTGCCACATCGGCCTGGATTTCCAGGAGACGGCCGAACTTAGGATACCCCACGGTTCACATATCGCCTTCGGTTGCGGAAGCTGCCATACAGACCGGCTGGTACCGGCGGGCGGCGGGCTCAGCCACGCATCGTGCGAGGGCTGCCACGGCGACTGGTTCGAAGTGGACTGTCTTAATTGTCATAAATGGTAGAAAGGCAGGGTAGTCATGCATAGGATTATTGCGAAGAAGCTGCTGGCTCCGTCCGTGTACATGTTCGTGCTCGAAGCGCCCCTCGTGGCCAAGGCAGCGAAACCGGGCAACTTCGTTATGGTGAGGACGGACGAGAAGGGCGAGAGGATCCCGCTTACGATAGTCGAGCACGATGAGAAGCTGGGCACGATTACGATAGTCGTCCAGGAGATAGGCGCCTCGACCATGAGACTGTGCGAGTACGAGGAGGGCGCCCTGCTCGCCGACGTACTCGGGCCCTGCGGCAAGCCCACGAAGATAGAGAAGGTGGGTACCGTGCTCGCAGTGGCCGGAGGAATCGGCATCGCGCCCCTGATCCCGCAGATCAAGGAGCACATGAGGGTCGGCAACAAGGTCGTGACTATACTCGGCGCGAGGACCGAGGACCTTTACGTGCTTAGGGACACCGCGTCGATGATATCCAGCGAGATGATCCTCTGCACCGACGACGGCAGCTGCGGCTTCCACGGTTTCGTCACCCAGGCGCTCGAGGAGTACATCAAGTCAGGCAAACCGGCGGACGAGGTCGTGGCGATCGGCCCTGTGCGCATGATGAAAGCGTGCGCGGACGTCACGAGGAAGTACGACGTGAAGACGACCGTAAGCCTTAACGCCACAATGCTCGACGGTACGGGCATGTGCGGCTGCTGCAGGGTCACCGTAGCCGGTGAGACGAAGTTCTCCTGCGTTGACGGGCCCGAGTTCGATGCCCATGAAGTGGACTTCGACGAGCTCATAAAGCGGCAGACGTTCTTCCGCGAGGAGGAGCGCCTTGCCCTTGAGAAGCACAGGTCCGGGGAGGGTTGCAAATGCCGGTAAGAGACTTGTCAGCAAGGCCCGAGATGCCCAAGCAGAACCCCGGGGAACGCAGCAGGAACTTCGACGAGGTCGCGCTGGGTCTAGCCGAGGAGATCGCGAAGGCCGAGGCGGCGCGCTGCCTGCAGTGCAAGACGAGGCCCTGCGTGGCGGGATGCCCCGTAGAGGTGCCCATCCCCGAATTCCTGGCCCTGGCGGCGGAGGGCAGGTTCATAGAAGCGTCGCTTAAGATCAAGGAGAAGAACAGCCTGCCCGCGGTCTGCGGCAGGGTCTGCCCGCAGGAGACGCAGTGCGAGAGCGTCTGCACCCTCGGCAAGAAGTTCAAGCCGGTGGCCATCGGCTACATGGAACGCTTCGTGTCCGACTACGAAAGGGCGCACTCGAAGCAGGAAGTCGAGAAGAGGACGGCCGACGGCGCCCCTAAGGTGGCGGTGGTCGGCTCCGGCCCGTCGGGGCTTACCTGCGCCGCGGACCTTGCCCTTATGGGATACCAGGTGGACATATACGAGTCTCTCCACGAGACCGGCGGCGTACTCAGGTACGGTATACCGGAGTTCAGGCTCCCCAAGAAGATAGTCGACAAGGAAGTGGCATACGTAAAACAGCTCGGCGTCAGGATCGTCACGAACGCCGTCATAGGGATGAGCATAGGCCTCGAGGAGCTGCTCGGCAAAGAGGGCTACAGCGCGGTGTTCATAGGCACCGGTGCGGGCCTGCCGTATTTCCTCGGCATACCGGGCGAGAACCTCAACGGCGTATACTCCGCCAACGAGTTCCTCACGAGGGTGAACCTAATGAAGGCCTACAAGTTCCCCTGCTACGGCACCCCGGTAAGGATAGGCAGGAGGGTATGCGTGGTGGGAGCCGGAAACGTGGCCATGGACTCCGCAAGGACAGCCCTAAGGCTTGGAGCAAAGGACGTGCAGATAGTCTACAGGAGGTCCAGGCAGGAGATGCCCGCCAGGGTCGAGGAGATCGAAAACGCCGAGGAAGAGGGCGTCAAGCTGAACCTCCTTACGAATCCGCTCGCGATAGTGGGCGACGAGCAGGGCATCGTGAAGAAGATGGTGTGCCAGAGGATGGAGCTGGGTGAGCCGGACGCAAGCGGAAGGCGCAGGCCGGTGCCCGTCGAAGGGTCGGAGTTCGAGATAGAGGCCGATACGGTGGTCGTGGCCATCGGACAGGGCCCAAATCCCGTCCTGACGAGGAACACCAAGGACCTCGGCCTCAACAAGCGCGGATACATAGAGATAAAGGACGAGTTCGGGGCGACCAGCATGCCCGGCGTCTTCGCCGGGGGCGACATAGTCACGGGAGCTGCGACGGTGATAGCCGCCATGGGCGCAGGCAAGCAGGCGGCAAGAGGGATAGACCAGTATATCAAATCCAGATCATAGATGGAGGTGCTCGCATGCCAATACCCAGCGACATTGAGATTGCACAGGCCACCGAGCTGAAGCCGATCCAGGAGATCGCAGCTTCTATCGGTATAGCGGAAAGCGACCTGGAATATTATGGTAAGTACAAGGCCAAGCTTCCCTTGGGCCTTCTGGAGAAGCTCAAGGACAACCCCGACGGGAAGCTCATCTATACGACAGCGATAACGGCGACACCGGCCGGCGAGGGCAAGACATGCACGGCGATAGGCCTCACCCAGGCCCTGGGCAAGCTCGGCAAGAAGGTCACAGTAGCCCTGAGGGAGCCTTCGCTAGGACCCGTTTTCGGCATCAAGGGCGGGGCGACCGGAGGAGGCTACTCCCAGGTGCTCCCGATGGAGGACATCAACCTCCACTTCACCGGCGACATACATGCGGTGACGGCGGCGCACAACCTGATGGTTGCGCTTCTGGACAACCACATATTCCAGGGCAACGTGCTGGATGTCGACCCCAGGAGGGTGCTGGTCAAGCGCGTGATGGACATGAACGACAGGCAGCTTAGGAACATAGTCTGCGGGCTGGGCGGCGTGAGCAACGGCATGCCCAGGGAGAGCGGCTTCGACATAAGCGTGGCGTCGGAAGTTATGGCGATACTGTGCCTGGCTTCGGGCATGGAAGACCTCAAGGCAAGGCTCGGTCGCATCATCGTCGCCTACACCTACGACAGGAAGCCCGTCACCGCCGCCGACATAAAGGCCGTAGGCGCTATGGCCGTCCTTCTCAAGGACGCGCTCAAGCCCAACCTGGTACAGACCGTAGAAGGACAGCCGGCCTTCATACACGGCGGCCCCTTCGCGAACATTGCCCACGGCAACAACTCGATACTCGCGACGAGACTCGCGCTAAAGCTGGCCGACTACGTGGTGACCGAAGGCGGGTTCGCCTCGGACCTTGGCGCGGAGAAATTCTTCGACATAGTCCACAGGCAGACGGGCCTAAGGCCCGACGTCGCGGTGCTCGTGGCATCCGTAAGGGCGCTCAACATGCACGGAGGGGTACCCAAGGACAAGGTGTCCGAGACGAACCTCGAAGCGCTTGCCAAAGGATGCGAAAACCTCGACGCGCACATCGACAACCTCAAGGACAATTTCGGCCTACCGGTGGTCGTGGCCATAAACAAGTTCCCCACCGACAGCCAGGAGGAGCTTGAGCTCATCGAGAGGCGCTGCAAGGAGCGCGGAGTCCGCTATGCGGTGTCTGAGGTGGTCGCCAAGGGCGGCGCCGGCGGCGGGCAGCTCGCAGAGCAGGTGCTCGAGGCGCTCGAGAAGGACGCCAACGACTTCAGGATGCTCTACGGCCTTGAGCTTTCGGCCGAGGAGAAGATAAAGACGCTCGCCACCAAAGTATATGGCGCAGACGACGTCACGTTCTCGGAATCGGCCAAGAACATGCTGGGCACCATAAGGAAGATCGGCTATGGCGACCTTCCCGTGTGCGTGGCGAAGACCCAGCACTCCCTGACTGACATCGCGGACGTCAAGGGCAGGCCCAGAGGCTGGAAGCTGACGGTCAAGGAGATAAGGATCTCCGCGGGCGCGGGATTCATAGTGGCTATCACGGGCGAGGTCATGACCATGCCCGGCCTGCCGAAGGTCCCCGCGGCGAACAGCATCGACATACTCGAAGACGGCACGATACTAAACCTGTTCTAGTACTCCAAGGCTACCAACCGACAAGGAGTGAGATAGATGGCTGTAAGGACGTTCGTCGGCGGCATACACCCGGCACAGTGCAAGTTCACGTGCGATGCCGAGACTGTCGCAGCGCCCGTGCCGGCAAGGGTGACGGTGCCGGTGGGTCCTTCGTGGGTCGGCTACAAAGTGCTGGCCCCGAGGGGGACCGAGGTCAAGGTAGGTCAGAAGTTGGCGGACAATGAGGGCTTCATGTGCGTTCCGACGCATTCCCCGGTATCCGGCAAAGTAGTGGATGCGAAGCCATACAGGGCCCATACTGGGCTCGAATTCCTTGGAATAACGATCGAATCGGATGGGAAGCAGGAGTTATGCGAGGGTATCGGACCGGTCGGGGACCTGGATTCGATAAGCCCCGAGGATATCCGCAGGATCATCAGGGAGGCCGGGATGCTCGGCATGGGAGGGGCGGAGTTTCCGACCCACGTCAAGCTCTCACTGCCTCAGGGCGTGAAGGTCGACACGGTCGTTGTCAACGGGGGCGAGTGCGAACCTTACCTCACATCGGACCACAAGCTGATGGTCGAGCACGCTGCCAGGGTAGTACACGGCACTTCAATCGTGATGAGGAGCGTGGGCGTGAAGAAGGCCGTGATCGGAGTCGAGGACAACAAGCCCGACGCCGTAGCGGCGCTGACGGAGGCCGCGTGCAAGTGGCAGGGCATAGACGTGATGCCCTTGAAGTCGAGCTATCCTCAAGGATATGAGAAGGCGATCATAAAGGCGACGCTGGGCCGCGAGGTGCCTCCGGGCGCTCTGCCGTTCAGCGTCGGGGTCGTAGTCGTAAACGTCGCGACCGCGGCTGCCATATCGGACAGGTTCGAAACCGGCATGCCGCTCATGAAGAGGTTGGTTACCGTGTCCGGCTCCGCCGTGGCCAAGCCCTCCACCGTCGAGGCCTACATCGGGACCTACGCTTCCGAGCTGGTCGGACTGTGCGGAGGCATCAAGGGGGACCTCGGCAAGGTGATATTCGGCGGGCCCATGATGGGAGTCGCGGCACCGGGCCTGGACTTCCCGATCACAAAGGGGACTTCGGGCATAGTGCTGCTAGGAAGGCAGGAGGCCCTCTTCTGGAAGGAGATGCCCTGCATCAGGTGCGGCAGGTGCAACGAGGTCTGCCCCATGTTCCTCGAACCTTCGGAGATACACAAATACGCCCTGGCCGAAGACATGGCCAAGGCGGAGAAACTATTCGCCGCCGACTGCATGGAATGTGGGTGCTGCTCGTACGTGTGCCCGTCGAAGAGGCCGCTGGTGCAGTCGATAAAGCTGGCCAAGCAATATGCGCTGGCCAGGCGCAAGAAGTGACGGGGTGATGGATATGTCCGAAAAAGGCCTTATAATCACCGCTGCGCCCCACATTAGGGACAGGGTGGCTACGCCGAGGATAATGAACGCGGTCTTCATCGCGCTCATGCCCGCGGCGCTTTGCGGAGTCTATTTCTTCGGCCCCTGGGCCGCGATCAACCTCGTCGTGGGCGTGGCTTCGGCGGTGCTCTGGGAGTATGCGATCCAGAGGATATGGAAGCTCGACGTCACGGTAAGCGACGGCTCGGCCGCCCTGACAGGGCTTCTTGTGGCATTGACTCTGCCTCCGGCGGTAGAGCCGTGGGTCACGGCCCTGGCCTGCCTAGTGGCCATAGGCCCCGGCAAGATAGTCTTCGGCGGCCTGGGCTACAACATCTTCAACCCCGCCCTGATAGGCAGGACGTTCGCAGCGCTTTCTTGGCCTTCGGTGATAGGCGCAGGGTATGTCTCCCCGGACGGGATAGCCGCCTGGAAGCGCGGGCTCGACGTAGTGGCGTCGGCTACGCCCCTGGGCCTGCTCAAGTCTGGGGAGATCGGCTCGACGTCGCTGTCGAGGCTGTACGGCCCGCTGTTCTTCGGGAACGTGGGAGGATCCCTCGGCGAGACATCGGCGATCGCCCTTCTGATAGGGGCCCTGCTCCTGCTCTTCGCGGGCGTCATAACCCTTAGGATACCACTCGTGTACATGCTGACGACCGCGGTTATGGCCATGCTCTTCAACCAGGACCCGGTATTCCATCTGCTTTCGGGAGGCCTCATCCTCGGTGCCTTCTTCATGGCGACGGACTACGTGACCAGCCCGATAAAACCGGTCGGCCAGATAGTCTACGCCGTAGGGCTCGGTTTGTTCACGTTCCTGATCAGGATGTTCGGGAGCTACCCCGAAGGCGTGGCGTTTTCGATACTTCTTATGAACTGCTTCGTGCCCCTCATCGAAAGGTTCGGCGCACAGAAGCGTTTCGGGGAGGTGCGCAACCGTGCGTGATTTCATAAGATACGGTGCGATACTTACGGCAATATGCGTGATATCCGGGGTCTCGCTGGCGTTCGTATACAGCAAGACCAGCGTGATAATCGAAGAGAGGCAGGCCAAGGAGGCCATGAAGGCGATGGCGGTCGTCCTTCCTTCCGCCACCGACTTCGAGCCAGTCCCCGCGATAGAGCTTTCCGCGGCGTCCGGGGAGGAGAAGGGGATCATCGAAGCCTACCTCGGCAAGGCCGCCGGTTCGACCGTCGGTGCGATAGTCAAGGTGGAAGGCGCAGGATACGGTGGCATGATCACGATGCTGGTCGGCATGGATACACAGGGCGTTTGCCAGGGTATGCAGGTCATCAGCCAGAGCGAGACGCCGGGCCTGGGGGCCAACGTCAAAGAAGAGCCGTTCTACGGCCAGTTCGCCGGCAAGAAGGGCGTGCTTTCCATCACGAAGGAGGGCGGCCAGATAGACGTCATTTCAGGCGCCACGATTTCGTCCAGGGGTGCAGTGGCGGGGGTCAACAAGGCCCTCAGGATAGCCAAGGCCCTCCTCGGAATGTAAGGGGGTAGGCGGCAATGAGCGCAATCAAGGAGTTCAAGAAGGGCCTATGGGCCGAAAGCCCCACCTTCGCCCTGCTAATCGGGATGTGCCCCGCCATGATAGCCTCAACGGCGGTATCCAACGCGGTCGGCATGGGCCTCGCCGCAACGTTCGTCCTAGTATTCAGCAACCTGTTCATATCGGCGCTAAGGAACCTGATACCGGACAAAATCAGGATACCCTGCTTCATCGTCGTCATCGCCACGTTCGTGACCATAGTCGACCTGAGCATGGCCGCCTATCTGCCGGACCTGCACAGGATACTGGGCGTGTTCGTACCGCTAATAGTAGTGAACTGCATAATCCTGGCGAGGGCCGAGGCGTTCGCCTACAAGAACGGCGTCGTCGATTCGATCGCCGACGGCCTCGGGATGGGCCTCGGCTTCACCCTCGCGGTCATAATCCTCGCGATAATCAGGGAGCCCATAGCGACGGGCAAGATCCTATACGCCAAGGACTTCGGTTTCGAAGGGATCGGCCTGATACCCGTCAAGTTCGCGGCGGCCCTGATAGACAAGCCCGTCGGCGGCTTCATGACCTTAGGCTTCGTGCTCGCTTCGATCAACGGGATCACGAGCAGGAGGAAGAAGGCCGACCGGGCTGGCCAAGCCTGCGTCGCGAAGGAGGTATAGCGGTCATGAAAGAGCTTTTCGTTATACTGCTTAGCACGATACTAATAAACAACTACATGCTGGCCAGGATCATGGGCACATGCCCCTTCATAGGAGTCTCGAACCAGTTCGACACGGCCATGGGCATGGCCGCTGCAGTGGTATTCGTTATGAGCCTTGCCGCCGCGGTCACCTGGATGGTCCAGTATTACCTGCTCGTGCCCCTCGGACTGGGCTTTTTGCAGACAGTCTCCTTCATCCTGGTGATCGCAGCTCTCGTCCAGCTGATCGAGATGATAATCCTGAAGATGAGCCCGACGCTCTACAGGGCGCTTGGCATATACCTGCCGCTCATCACGACAAACTGCGCCGTGCTCGGCGTGGCCGTGATCAACGTGCGTGACGGGTACAACTTCATCGAGGCGGTTATCTCGGGCACCGGAGGCGGCATAGGGTTCTCCCTGGTCCTCATAGCGATGGCCGCCCTCAGGGAGAAGCTGAACACCGCGCCCATAGCGAAGTCCTTCCAGGGCTTCCCTCTGGCGCTGATCATAACTGCGCAGATGGCGATGGCTTTCCTTGGCTTCTCCGGTTTCAACCTCGAGAAGCTGTTCGGCCTATGATCGACGGCTTACGGGGGTGAATGGAAATGATAGTTAACAGCCTTCTTATACTGGGCGGCATGGGCCTCGTATTCGGATTGGCCCTGGCGGTGGCGGCGAAGCTGCTCGCGGTGGAGCACGATCCGAAGGTCGACATGATACTGGGAGTGCTTCCGGGGGCCAACTGCGGCGCTTGCGGATATCCCGGGTGCAGCGGGCTGGCCAAGGCGATAAGCGAGGAGAAGGCGCCTTGCGGGGCCTGCCTGGTCGGCGGCTCCAGGGTGGCGGCGAAGATAGCCGAGATCATGGGAGTGGCAGCGGTGGCCGGGGACGGGCCCAAGTTCTCGAGGCTGATGTGCGCCGGCGGCAAGGGCATAGCCAAGGACCTTGCGGAGTACAAGGGGATAGACACCTGCGCCGCGGCCAATGCGGTCAGCGGCGGCTTCAAGGCGTGCTCCTACGGCTGCCTGGGCATCGGCACATGCGTCAGAGAGTGCCCGTTCGACGCTATGTACATGGGCGAGGACGGCCTGCCGAAGATCGACGACTCGAAGTGCACCGGCTGCGGCAAGTGCGTGTCGGTTTGCCCGAGGCACCTGCTGGCGCTAAGGAGCGCCGGGGAGCCGGTCAACGTGGTCTGCTGCTCGAAGGCGCCGATTCCCAAGAACAAGCAGGACTGCCAGGCGGTCTGCATCGGATGCCAGATATGCGTAAAGAACTGCCCCGCGGGGGCCATATCCATGGACGGCACTGTGGCAGTGATCGACAACTCGAAATGCACGAAGTGCGGCATATGCGTGCAGAAGTGCCCCGCCAAGTGCATCCACAACCTGTTCGGCCCCGATTCGGACCTTAAGGTAGAAGCCTAGGACATCTTCCCGGCCGCCCCCGCGCGATGCTTTGCGCGGGGGCGGCCTTTTCCGTGATGCGTTCCCGATGCCGTGCGATTTTGTGTTAAATTATATAAAAGGGAGACGGAAGCAAGGCCCGAGAGGCCATGGCATCCGGTAGAAGAATGGCGGGACTTATTCTGGCCTCCGCGTCGCCCAGGAGGATAGAGCTCCTGGGTTCGCTGGGGCTCATCTTCGACGTGATTCCTAGCAGCGCGGACGAATACCTGGATGGAAGGCCCGAACCCGGCCTTCTGGTAGAGGCGTTGGCGAGGAGGAAGGCCCGGGCCGTGGCTGGCGGAAGGCCAGAGGACGTGGTCCTCGGCGCCGATACGGTAGTGGTCCTGGACGGCGAGGTCCTCGGGAAGCCCGCTGGCCCGGAGGAAGCGAAATGCATGCTCCGGAAGCTGCAGGGACGGGAGCACGAGGTCTTCACGGGAGTGTGCGTGGTCTGCTCGGCGAGGGGCTTCGAATCGTACGCCCACGAGAGGACCAGGGTACGCTTCCTTCCTATGTCGGAAGATGAGATAGCAGGGTATGTCGCGACAGAAGAGCCGCTGGACAAGGCGGGCGCCTATGCCATACAGGGGCTGGGCTCGCTCTACGTAGAAGGCATAACGGGGGACTACTTCAACGTAGTCGGACTTCCGTTAAGGCTCGCGGCTCGCCTTCTGAAGGAGGCGGGCATCCGGGTGATCTAGCCCGAGAAGGCCCTCGTCTGCAGTATAGTGCAGGGGGGGCGCTTAGGATGACGAAAGAAACTACCAAGGGCATGAAGGCGATGCCCATCAGGGAGAGGCCGACCGAAAGGCTGTTCTCGCTGGGGCCGGCGGCACTCAGCACCGCAGAGCTGATCGCCGTTATAATCAGGTGCGGCAACAGGCATGAGAGCGCGCTGGAGGCGGCGATGAGGATCATCAGCGGGTGCGGAGGCCAGGAAAGGCTCGCCTCGTTGGACGCGAAGGAGCTTTCCAGGGCCGCAAGGCTCGGGAAGGTGAGGACGGCGCAGATAAAAGCGGCGGTCGAGCTGGGTTCCAGGATAGCGTCCGGGACCATCGGGGAGCGGCCGAGGATATCGGTGGCCGTCGACGCGGCCGCGATGCTGAAGCCGGGCATGAGGCACCTTAGGTGCGAGGAATTCAGGGTGATGACGTTGGATTCCAAGAACCGGATGCTGGACATCGAGACCGTGTCCGTGGGCACTCTGACGGCGTCCCTGGTACATCCGAGGGAGGTATTCAGGGCGGCCATCGTAAGGAACTCCGCCGCGCTGATAGTGGCCCACAACCACCCCAGCGGGGACCCGACCCCGAGCAGGGAGGACATGGCCGTGACGGCGAGGCTGCTGGAAGCGGGGAAGCTCATCGGGATAGAGGTTCTCGACCACATAGTCATAGGAGGAGACTCCTACGTAAGCTTCAAGGAGACAGGCATTCTGGGCAAAACCGGCTGAGGCCGGATGCCGAAAGGGGATTTATATATGGGTTTGTTCGATGCTTTCTCAAGAGACATCGGCATCGACCTCGGTACGGCCAACACGCTCGTGTTCCTCAAGGGCAAGGGTGTAGTGGTGCAGGAGCCTTCGGTCGTGGCGATGGACATGGATACCGGCAAGGTCCTGTCGGTGGGACTGGACGCTAAGCAGATGCTGGGGCGCACCCCGGCCAACGTGAAGGCCGTAAGGCCCCTTAGGGACGGGGTCATAGCCGACTTCGACGTGACCGAGGAGATGCTGCGCTACTTCATGAGGAAAGTGCACAACAGCATGGGGCTCGTGAAGCCGAAAGTGGTGGTAGGCTGCCCATCCGGTGTCACGGAAGTTGAGCGCAGGGCCATCGTGGACGCGGTGATGAGGGCCGGCGCGCGAGAAGCCCACCTGATAGAGGAGCCGAAGGCCGCGGCCATAGGGGCGGGGCTTCCCGTGACGGAGGCGACCGGCTCGATGATAGTGGACATCGGAGGCGGCACTACCGAAGTGGCGGTGCTCTCACTTGGCGGCATAGTCTCCTCCATATCGTCGAGGACCGCGGGAGACGAGATGGACGACGCGATAATACAGCACATGAAGAAGGCCTACAACCTGCTCATAGGCGAGCGCACCGCCGAGGAGGTAAAGCAGAAGATAGGCTCCGCTTATGTCGTAGGGCCCGAGACCTACCTCGAAGTCAGGGGAAGGGACCTCGTGACGGGGCTTCCCAAGACCGTGAAGGTCGACAGCACCGAGATCAGGGAGGCTTTGGCGGAACCCGTCGGGACTATAGTCAACGCGGTGAAGGAGTGCCTCGAAAAGACGCCTCCCGAGCTGTCGGCAGACGTGATGGATAGGGGGATAATACTCGCCGGCGGCGGCTCGCTGCTGCTGGGGCTGGACAAGCTGCTCTCCAGGGAGACGGGCATTTCGGTGTTCGTATGCGAAGATCCGCTGACCGCGGTCGCAAGGGGCACCGGGATAGTCCTTGACCACCTGGAGTACCTCAAGGGGCTTTCGGCGTCATCCAGGCGTTACCAGCAGGGCTAGGGGCGAAGTCCGGCATGCGCGGGATTCCAAGGGCCGTAAGAGCCATCATAGCCGTACTAATGGTCGTAATCGCCCTATCGGTCGTCATATCGGCAACCTCCGGGGACAGGGCCGGCCTTACGCTGCCCGAGAAGATTCTCAGGAGCATCTTCTCCCCCATAGGCAACTTCTTCTGGAACATCGGCAGGGGGGCCTCCGATTTCTTCGGAGGCCTGTTCAGGCTCGGCAGCATCATGGATGAGAACAGGCGCCTCAAGGAGGAAGTCGAGGCCCTGAAATCGAACGTGGCGCAGATATCAGGGCTGGAGGCGGAAAACGCGCGCCTTTCCGGCCTTCTCGACCTGAAGAAGCAGTTCAAGGGCAAGACCGTGGCGGCCAAGGTGGTATACAGGGATTTCGGCAACTGGCTGGGCACCGTGGTCATCGACAGGGGGTCAGCTGACGGGATAAAGCCCGGCATGGCGGTCATAAACAGCCTTGGCATAGTCGGGAGGGTGGTAGCAAGCACTTCGGGCACGGCCAGCATACTACTGGCGAACGATCCCAGGAACGCCATAGGGGCAGTCACCGTGCGGTCGAGGGATTTCGCGATAGCAGAGGGCGTAGGCGACGGCACCGGGGTCCTCAGGCTCAAGCCTTTCGGGGCGGCACCAGACATCAAGCCAGGGGACCTGGTCGTATCCAGCGGACTCGGGGGCGTCTATCCCGCCGGGCACATAATCGGCGAGGTGGTGGACGTGGACGAGGGGGCGTACGGCATGGCGAAGGTGGCGTACGTGCACTCGGCCGTGGATTTCAGCAGAGTCGAGGAGGTCCTCGTGCTCGTTGATTCGCAGAAGGGGAACCTTAAGTGAGGCCGTCAAGGGAGCACAGGCGGCCTGACCCCAGGATCGTGGCCGTTTTCGGCCTCGTGGCAGGCGTCATACTGCAAGAGGCGCTCCTTCCGGGGCTCCTTCCGGGCACGGCTCCGATAGAGCCGGTGTTCTGCTTCGTGACCGTGCTTGCGATACTGGGCCACAACTCGGTCGCAATCGCGCTCGCCCTGGCGGGAGGGCTTACGTTCGACCTACTTACGGGCCGTCTTGTGGGATTGAACGCCCTGTCGTACTTCATATCCGCTTTGGCCGTGGTCTCGGTGCAGAAGAACCTCGTGAAGGAGACCCTCGTTGCGCCCGCGGCGGTCATTTTCGCAAGCTACCTCATAAAGGAGATAGCATACCTTTTCGTCCTGGTCTCGCTGGGCATGAGCTTCCCGCCGGCCAGGGTGCTCGCACAGTTGGTCTTCTCCTCGGCCGTGAATGCCTGCTTCGGTGCCTGCCTTTACTGGCTGCTGCACTTCAGGATGGGGCTGGGAGTGAGAGTGGACCGGGATTATTAGGGACTTTCCGGAGGGTTGATGGGCATCAGGGTACGGGACAGGAACATGCTGGAGAACAGGACGCGCACGATACTGTGGATCGTGGGCGCCATGATAGTGCTCATGCTGTCAAGGCTCTGGTACCT
>Ga0116177_10000363_pt1 | contig 34047 bp, 20 predicted proteins | sample AD_STIC10_MetaG_FD_89750 | JGI IMG/M metagenome (GOLD analysis project Ga0116177, IMG submission 89750) | Active sludge microbial communities of municipal wastewater-treating anaerobic digesters from USA - AD_STIC10_MetaG | ecosystem: Engineered > Bioreactor > Anaerobic > Digestate | place: USA... | reverse complement strand
CTTCCCGGAGGGCTCACGCTTTCATCTTTATAATAGATCTTCGCGGGGGTCTTCAGATGTTCCTCAAGATGCGTCGCGCGTCGGAGAGGCGTCGGGCGCCAGCGGTACAAAATTCCCAAAATCTCCTCCGGGATATCGATCCAACGCTCCCGGCTCGCCTCCTGCTCGATCAAATTCATCGGAAAGACCGGCGCCAGCATATCCGGCGAAATCGGCTTCCCGTCCGGACTCAGGGGGGGGTGCAGCGGAGACGGTAAATCCGCGGCTAAGTTATACCATTGCCTAGGAATGTCGGACTCTGAAAGATTGATTTTAATTTCCCGCATCTTAATCCCTCATAAAGGGGTCACACCCCTTTTTACGTTCATCAAAATTAAATTTGCTTCGGTTGTTTATCGATAAAAGCATCGATAAAAAGCGCAGGTCGTATTGTAACCATCCCCCTATCCAAAATCAACGGAAGATGTTGGGGGATTCTTCGTCCGCCACAATTCTTGGCGGACTCAGAATGACAGAAGGGACGTGTCATCATGCGAAGTCCCTCTTTTTGTCATCCTGAAGAGTCTTTCTTCCTTGCCATCCTGAAGAGTCTTTCTTCCTTGCCATCCTGAAGAGTCTTTCTTCCTTGCCATCCTGAGGGCATTCGTTTTTATGTCATCCTGAGGCCCGCAGGCCGAAGGATCTCATTCCAGAGATCCTTCGCTCAAGTCATTCCATTCCGGATTCATTGACTCAATCAACGCAATCTTCTTTTTTCTCACCCACCCTTTAATTTGTTTTTCCCTCGAGATCGCGACATTGATATCCGCGCTCACCTCAAAATAAACCAGCTTCGTAATGTTGTATCGCCCGGCAAAACCTTCTATCAATTTCTGTTTATGCTCATAGACTCGTCTTATCAAGTTATTCGTCACGCCGACATAAAGCGTTTTGGAATAATTGCTCATCATGTAAACGTAGTATTGCTTGTCTTCCATAAGATCCTTCGCTTCGCTCAGAATGACAGAAGGGACGTGTCATCCTGCAAAACCCCTCTTTTTGTCATCCTGAAGAGTCTTTCTTCCTTGTCATCCTGAGGGCATTCGTTTTCATGTCATCCTGAGCGAGTTTGGAGAGCGAAGGATCTCTCCTTTTCGCCTCAAAGACCTTCGGAGAGCTTCATACTTTTTCCGTTCGCGGCGGTCCATATTTTTAGCCGACAGAAGCAGATTTACGAAGTCAACCCCGCCATCGTAATCGCCTAAAAAGTCATACAAACGGAGAATGGCGCGCCCGACCCAAGTCCCGATAAAGGTATATCCCTCCGGCGGCAAGTGGTCCCGATACCTTTCCCGCAAAGACCGGATGTATTCGTAAACCGGCGCCGTCGAGTGCAAACGCTCCCCCTCGATCAACGCCTCCAACTCATACTTCTTCTCCCAATAATTAGGTTTGCTCGGATTGATTTTTAAGAACCATTGAACTTCCTCAAGCGCCAGCCGGTACTTACCCTGTTTTTGATGAATTTCCAAAATCCCCCAGAGCGCCGTAGACTTCTGCACCTCATCCGTCACCAGCACAGGTCGGATGGCCTCCCGATATTTCAAAACCGCCTCGTCTAGTTTTCCCTGTGTCTCCAAAGCCTTCGCCTCTTTTTCCATCCCGCACCGCACCGAAATTTTCTGGATATCGCTCAATTCTTTGAATTCACTCTCCGGATCACACACGGGCCCTGTTACCGTGATCTCTCCAAAAAGAGGCGCGCCAAAAAATAAAAAAACCAAAAACACCACCGCCCGTTTCCTGAAAAAATCCGCCGCGTCACGCATTACGGAACGACTCTCCAGAGATTTCCGACCGGATCAAAATTGACGCGCCCGTCATTTTCCAGAAAACTCAACACCTCGTTCCTGCCCGTGCTATGTTCGATCAATTCCGTCACGAAACGGTTCACCGGAGTGTTCGTCAGAGCGGGATCGTCCCAGCGCATATAACTCAGATGCGTCGCGCCCGCGATTTCGATATTGACCACACCGCGATCCAAGACCGAAAGCCCCGAAATCTCGCTCCGCCATCCGGCCAAGCCGAGCGCGTGCAAAATATCCTCCGTCCCCCAGACATTCACAATCACCTCGACGGAAGAGCCGGCAAAAGAAGGAAGCCCGAGCGGCGTCAGATTAAAGGCCTCCGAAATCCCTTTTTTTAATACCTCAAGCGCTTTGTCGATCGCCTGATTTTTAAGAAACCCCAGAATTGATTCGATCAAGCACCTTGGAAATCCAAGCGCCCCGAGCGCCTGCTCAGCGCCCTCCGCAATCCCTTCCTGAATTTTCACCGCCGCATCGATCCACGCCCCCAGAGAATCTTGGACCAGTTTGCCGAGATAAATCTGCGGCGCCCCCAAAGCGACAAGACTCTTTGCGCGATATCCTCCCGACCAAAGCGCCTCCGCCAGCGGCGCAAACCCTCCCGAATATCCCATTCCCACAATCGGACGCAGAAAACTTTCGCCGGGGTTGGCCAAAAAATGATTCCGGATATCGCTCGCGATTTTCCCGGTCAGCCAAAGCTTCGTCAAAACAGACTGAGATTCCGCGATCCATTGGAGAACATCCTTCGCCCGGTCCGTCCCACCGCCGGAAAATTTCCGGAGATAAACAGGAGTCGCAACGATGTCCCGCCCCCGCAAAATCCCGCCTTGGCTTTGCGTTTCAAGGTCTTCGGAAAGATTCCGGATATAATCCGGCGGGATCGATCCGTCCGTTTCCGGATTCGCGATTCCGTTGGCCAGGACAAAAAGTTCCTTATCGTTTAATTCCGAACCGGAAGAAGCTTCCGTGGAAACTTGCGTATCGACCGACCGGATCATCCCGCCATCAAAAAATAAATCCATGCCGAAAGCCGTCAGCCTCAGAAGAGAACTCCAAAAACCCGTATTCTTTTTTTCATCCGGCATCGAAAGGATCATGACTCCGGAATCACTCTCCGGACTCCCTTCAAGAAAAACCCCGTTACCGTCTTTCACGCTGAAATTTTTAACCTGCCCCGCTTCGGCAACCCCTTCGAAAATCAAATCCCCGGCAAGTTCCCCCAGAATTCTTCCGGAAATCAATCCGAATTTTCCTCCGGAATCAAACCCGAATTCTCCGACTCGCAAGATCCCTTCGTCCCGAATCCCGATCAGATTCCCAAAAAAATCAAAAAACAGCGATGCCTGACCTCCAAGAAAAAGTTCCTCGACTTTCTGACCCCAGGGGAGCTCCTCAAACGTCCCGGTTTTTTCCAAAACAGTGTTCAAGTTTTCGTTCAACAGCAATTGCTCAACCGTTTGCCGTCCGAACATCGAAGGAAGGAAATCTTTCAAAACCCCTGCCAGCCCTTTTTCCGCGATCAAATCACTCAGACGTTTTGTTTGCCGCAGGACTGCTTCGGAGGCGCACGCCATCGCGTTGAAAGGGCTTAAAAAAACTTTCCCGATCAGAGAAAAAATCCCGTCAAAGAGACTTCCCCTTCCAAGGAACGATTCGACTTCCGATTGAATGTCTTTCGCTTTGAGAGAACCCAGCCGAGGGTCTTCGGTGCCCTGAAACTTGAAACTGACCGCCGAAAGAACGCTTCGTGCGGCGCCTTTGAGCAGATTAAACAAACTGTTTCCCAAGTCGTAGGGACGGAACACGCTGATCTCCGTCCCGTCATCTCGACGGCCGGTCACCGTGCCGCCACCCGAGAAAAATCCCTCGAGCGTCGAAAAAAAGGAACGGCTAAAAAATGAAGTGATTTCGGGACTGAATCCGATGAGTCCGGCAAGCTTTTCGACCCCTTGAAAAGTAAATTCTTCCAAAAGTTTCGGAGCCAAATATTGAAGGGTCCGCAGGAGCCCCTCCGAAGTCCCGGAACCGTTTGCGAAACTTTCCGCGACAAATCCGATCAATTCCGTAACCGGCGGCGCAAGATCCAGATGCAGCGCGATTTCCGAAAGCCCCGCAAGCGTCAGCGCCTGGAATCCGCGGCTTAAAAACCCCTGAACGGACCTTGTCGCCGCACCCGAGTTCGCGCCGAGAATGCCTCCTGAAATAAACGCGCCGGCAAGCCGCGTCAGGGCCGGATTGACGTTAAATTTCTCAAGACCTTTGGTGATCCCGTAATCGAGCGCATGGCCCAGGACGTAACGCGCGATTTTCTGTTCCAGACCGAGCTCCGAAAACGGAACGGTCTTCGAAAACAAAAATTCCCGCACTTGCCCCAGCCCTGTTTCGATGAAAGACCCTACCGGGCTTAGCGCGTTCCAAAAAGATGAAAACGCGCCGGCAATGAAATTTTTCATCCCGACCCAGAGCGGGTCCAGAAAATTTCCGATCAGAGACAACCCTTTAAAAACCACATTGAGCGCGGGCTTGAAAAACTGTCCCACGCTTTTCAGTCCGTTGATAATCGACTGCCCGACGCCCTGAAAAGCCGAACTGAACCCGGAAAGAACGGAACCGATTCCCGCCGTCGCGACGGAAACAATCGCGGAAAAAGCGGCTCCTTTCAGGAAATTCTCAAAAAATCCGCCCGGTTGCGTCACCGCGCTGATCAATCCTCCCAAAACGGCCGACACCACGAGTCCGACAATCAAATCGTCTATCCCAAACAACGCGCCCCGGATTTTTTTCGCCTCCTCCGCCGTCAAAACGCGCCCGTTCGAAAAAGAAGCGGAGACATCCAGGACAATGCCTCTCTCCGTTCCCTCCGCAAGCCACGCATCGCGGAAACCGTTCTCGTCCATGGTCAGAAGCCCGCCCTCCGGGCCCGCATTCGGGTCCCAATAAACCACTTCCCCGTTTTTAATCTCCTTGAGGATGAGATAATGAGCTCCTTTGACGTGCAAAATTTTCTCGCGTGAATCGCTCATGATCTCCGCCTTCAATCCGTCCCAATCCGTTTCGAAAACTTCGAGCGGCAAGCCGTAAATGTCCGCCGTTTTCTCCAACGCGAAAGCCGAAATCAGTAATTCTCCGCCGTCGAAACGGGTGCGGATCCCCGAAAGGATATCGATCAAAAGCGCGGTCACGGCAAGGTCCGTCAGCGCGACGGATTTCGAAGCGTTTTCAAGAAGCCGTTCCAAAACCCGGAAAGCGGAAAACCCGAAATGGACGGAGCAATCCTCGAGCCGAGCAAGGATTTCTTCCGCCTCCGATCCGGTCAAAGAAACCGCATCTTCCGCGGAAAGCCCCAGCGAAGCCAGTTGACTTTCACGTTCCGCATCATCCGCAGCGAAATATCCCCGCAAATATTCCTGAACGCGGGATTTGATCTCATCGATCCGGAAAATTTTCAACGCCCGTTCTTCGCTTCCTTCAAGCGTTTCTTTCAAAACCCCGGTTTCGATCGCGCCTTGCTCCGTAAATCGATCGCACCAGGACCGGATCTCTTCGGCGGAAGGGTCTCGTCCCAAAATCCCGCGATAGAAATGGACCAGCACAATCCCCATTTCATTCCGCGTGATTTCATCCCGCTGAAGGGCCGCCTCCGCCTCTAATTCAGCGAAGGCTTCGACGATCGCCCGGTCCACTTCAATCTCGGCCCGGGTAATTTCGAGGTCCAGCCGGGCATACGCTTCAATTTCCTGCCGATATGAATCGCGCAGCTGGTCCCGCAGATTTTCGATTGCCTCTCCGGCCCCCGGAACTTCGACGGTCTGACAACTTTCAAAACAGAGAAACTTTTGACACACCCGCTGAAACCGCACGGATTCAAGCCTCGTGATCTCCGACTCAATCCGGCCGCGATACTCCGCGTAAGTGTCCCCGATCCCGACGGCCTGATCATGATGCTGAACGGCCACGTCGCGCAGGGCTTCGAGTTTTTTAAGAAGGATTTCGTCGCGGGCCTTTGATAAATTTTCTTCGACTTCACGCCGCGCCTTTTCAAAAACGACCCGGGCCGGATTTCCGTCCCCGTCATATTCATAACGCACCGTCACATACCCCTGCCGGTCCGAAACCGTTTTCACCCTGCCGTCTTCAAACAACGTTTCCTCGCCGTCCCCTTTTCTGAGATAACGCAGTTCTTCATCCTCACCGTAAACGGCCCGAATAATTTGTTCGGGCGCGGCATCCAGCAGGCGCACGGTTTGGACAAGCGCGTTCCATTCTTTGATTCGAGAAACAGGAAAAGCATAGTTCAAGCGGTTCGAAAAAAGCCCCGGTTCGTCAAAAACCATCGGATCTTCCGGATAAAAAATATCGCTGTAATGCCCTTTTTCCGTACTCGCAATTCCGGCAATTTTCTTGAGGCCGTAAAGATCCCCGGCCTCCCCCCAAACCGTATGCGCCCCTTCCAAATGATCGATCGAATAAAACGGCGTGTCATGCATCCAAAGCATTGCCCCGCCGCGATCAAAATACGGGCGAATCCATCGGTCCGCTTCCGCTCCGTCCTCAAAAAGCGTATCCGGCAGAACGTCATTGGCCATCACCAAAAAAGAATCTTTCCCCCGATTCTCGAGCCACTCCCGAAGTTCTTCCGCGTCCAAAACTCGGTATCCCCGCTCCGCCAAATACGCTTTGAAAACAAGCCCTCCCTTATCGCCCGCAAGCCAGCTCCACGACCGCGAGGGAGACGCCAGCGCATACCGTTCGTCGTAATAAACCGCTTTTTCTTCGAACGGCTCCCCCAGCTCAAGTATCCCTTTCATCAACTCGTTTTTATACGGATCGGTCGCCCGTAAAAGATCCACCCATTCGAAATCGGGCCAAATCCGGTAAAACCCCGAATCCGGATATTTCGGATTGAAATTCTTGAAATACGCCGCCGCGTAAAGGGTCTCGCCGAAAGTTCCGATCACTTCGCTCACGCTTCCGGGTTCCACGAATTCAAACGCGCCACGGAGCAATTGCTCCGTTCCGTAAAATTCCCGCGCCGTCAGCGGATTGCCTTCCGGATCAAAATACGCGGCGGATTGGGAATGGGTCGTAAGGTAATAAAGAGGCTCGTCCATTTTCTCCCGAAAGATCGCGTCTCCCGAGGCAGCCCCTTTTCTTCCGATCACCGCCCAGGGAACATTTTCAAGGCCGGCCAGTCTCGTGATATCCTCTTCCGTGATGCCGATTGTCTCGAAAGCCGCAAGAAGCTCCCCGGCCTCTTCCGATGCAGGGAAGGGTCTGCCGCCCGATGTGGCAATGCAGACCCAGTCCCCGTCCGGAATATGATTTAAGTATGAGGCAAGCGAAGCGGAAAAAGCCTGCGATGGGGGAGAAAAACTGTGCCGCTCCTTCACGTCCCCGGTAACGGAATCCATCAAAACGACTTCGCAATCCCCTCCGGAAGAGTTGAAAATGAATTCGTCATCTTTGAAAAACTGCATCCCCAAAGGATCGTTCTGCTTGTAACTCACGCTCCATTTGGCGGGAATTTCCTCGTGATTGACAATCAGCGAATCCGTCCGAATGACCTTGATCCGTTCGATCGCCCCCGTTTCGTCCTCCCGGTAGGAATACGCATAGGTCTCGCCCTTTTTATTTTTGAGATTCACCAGCCGGCCGCTCAAGTCATAGCGGAGAAAAACATCCGGCAATTCCTGCGTGATAAACTCCGCGTTCCCGTCCGCGTCCGTTTCGATCCGGATATCCCCTCCGGCGGGGACGTCAAATGAAAGAGCCGTTCCCGAAGACGCGTCATAAACGCTCCGAGGCAGATGATTTTCGAAAATAATCCGCGTCCCATTCGCGAAATCAAGCCGTCCGCCCAACAAACCTCCGTTTTCGTCGTACGAAACTTCCGACAATTCTTTCCCGTCCGGAAATACGATTTCGGCAATTTCCCCGTCCTGATAAATAAAGCGCGTTCCGCCGGAATCGACGCGCTCTTTCAAATCCACGTAATGATATTCCGACCCGCTTTCATCCGTCCCCCATTGATGTTCATAATAAAATCCGTCGGGCGTTCGATGGCCGATTAACCGTCCGTCTTTGTCGTAAAAACGGGTCGCCCCGACGGCATCGATCAACAGCAGACGGTCTTCCGATTCTTCATAACGGTTCGACGCCTGCAGACATCCCTTAACGAAAACTTCCGATCCTTTCAGGGTACCGGCTTCATCGTAAAAATACAGGGTCTCAAGGCCGGAAGGGTCCGAAACGGACATCAGCCTTTCGTCCCGGAATTTCTTCACCTCCCCGTTCGAAGTGTCCGTCACGACGGTGATCTCATCCCCGTCCTCGTCAAATTCGTAAGCGTACTCAAACCGCTCTCCGTCTTCCGCGGTGACATCCCGGATCTTCCCGTATTCATAATCCACATAGAGAGAAGCATCTTCCCCTAAAGACGCGCCGGAAACCGCTCCGCTCCACTGATCTTTTTCGCCGCTCTCGAAATCGACACGGCTTGAATCCCGAAAAATCACCGATTGAATCTCTCCGTCCGGAGCAATCATTCCCCCACTGCCGTTCACCCGCCTGAAGAAACACGCGGAGCCCGTTTCGTCATAACCGATCTCGGAGATCTGTTCCGTGATTTCCGAAAACTCTTCGCACGGAAAAGGGTTTCCTTTCCAAACGGAAGACGCGACCGGCTCTTCTTCGTCCAGAAAAATCTTAAAAACCTTCAAATCTCCGGCGGAAAAACCGAGGTCGTCTTTCCACTCGCCGGGAACGTTTTCCTTCAATTTGAAGAAACTGAGATAATCGATCAATAAAGTATTCCAGCTTGAGAGGCGGTCTCCGTCGCCTGCGAGCAGAGTCGCCTCATCAAGCCTGCCCTTTCTCTCACCCAAAGGGATCAAATAATCCGTCCAGTCCGGCGGAATTCCGGAAATCCTGAACGAACCGCCTCCCTCGCCCTTGAGTTCCAATGTCGCGTCCGGAGAAGCGTTCTCCGGCGCGGCGGTTTTCAGTCCGATACCGACACAATCGAAATCCGAAAGATCGATACCGAAAAACTTCACATACAGTCCCATCCAATCGGCGAAAAGATCGGGGTTAAAACTCAACGCGTATCCGTCGCCTCGCTTTTCGTCATAAAACGGCGCGAGTTCCGCCGCGACGCCGTTCCAATCGTCCGGATCCTTCCGGTTGCAAAAAGTCCCGACGTCGTACGCGCGGTCAAACACATCGACAAGATTTTCTCCCGTGAGAATTCGGGCTTCTTCGGCCCGTCCTTCTTCCAGTAAATAAGGGATCATGCTTTCTTCCGTCAAAACCCCGTCTTTCGCGTAACGGGCCGTTACGCGGTCAATCCGGCCGGCGGCATCATAAGAGTAAAGAAAATCCGTCCGGCCGTTCTCCGCACTCTCAATCGCTGTTACCCGCCCGTCCCGATAGAAAACTCTCGTTCCGTTTTCAAGCCTTTCCTCCGCCAACTCCCCCATTCGAATAACCGCCGTTGATCCGTCCGAACGTTCGATCTCCGCGCTTTTCAGTTCCCCGTCTTCCGTCCAATCAATCGCGCGAATTACTTCTTGCCCGGTACGGATCGTATCGATTTCCCCTCCGTCGTACTCGGCTAAGAAACCGTCTTTTTGCTTTCCCAGCAAATGCCCGGCGGAATCGTAAATCCATTTTTCATCAAACCGGGCCGCGACGATCTTTTGAACCGCCCCGTAGAAATCCCGTTCAACCGAGAAAGAGACTTCGCTCCCATCGGCCAAGACGGCTTTTTGGGCAAAGCCGTCTTCTCCGAAAAAAATCCGGGTCCCTGCGGTAGTCGTCCAACTCCGGAGTTTTCCGTCTTCATAAACCTTTTCATCCCCGGAAGATCCCCGCTCAATCGCGCCGCAGACTTCCCCGTTTAAATCGAAAACAATATCGGAAAATCGCGAGGTCAGGATCCGGTCCGAAGAAAGACCGGCGGAAGAATCTTTCAGGTAAGTTTTAATCAACGCATTCAGAGTTTCTTCCGTTTCACCCAATTCGCTTTCCCAATCCGAAAAATCGAACCGTTTCATTTCGACCGCCGTGAGATCGCTGAAATAAATTTTGCCGTCCTCGGGAATCGAAACCGGCCCTTCCACGGCAATGACGATTTCATTCACCGCTGCCCCGTGCGGCGCGATCGGAAGCGTCACCGTTTGCCACTCTTCCGTCAGGGGGACGACAAAAAACTGTCCGGACCCCTTGAACTCGATTTTCACGGACAACGGGACCGGAAAATCTTTTCCGCGCCGAAGACGGAGCGAAACGAAATCCGTACCGGACAAATCGCAGGTATTCATTTTCGCGTAAACGCCCACCGGAAGCGAACCACCCGTCCGTTGATAGGAAAGTTCGTGCACATACCCCATATCCGGGTCATAAACGGAAGTCGCCGAAGCGGTATGCTCGCCGGGCGTGTAAAAAGTCCCCGACTCTTTCTGCCAATCCAGCAAATTCCTGAGCGGCTCCCGAAGAATCAAATCCCGGATTTCCGAAGAACGCGAATCCCGCAGGAAAGAGACCAAATCCATCCGCCGGGGCACTCCTCCTTCCGTGAAAACGACTTGGACATCCTGAATTTGTCCGGATGAATTCCGGTAATAGAGAAAATCCACGCGCCCCAACGACGGATGATCAACAAAATCAATGAGTCCATCCTGATTGACCGATACGGCCGGAACCGCGGCAGAACTTTCTTCCGCCGTTTCAAAGGGCGATTCCGGAAGCGTGAGATCCGCTTCTTTCAGGTTAAATTCCCATCTTTCGTACAAAGAAGCGTACGATTGTTCGAGACCGGTCTCCTTAAGGTAATTTTCGAAACCCGAAGCCCCCGTACCGGAAAGTGCGAGAACGATCGCCGCCTGATGCGTCGCGTAATATCTCCTTCCAATGGTCCCCTCGCTATCCGCCGAATCAAAAAATCCGTACGGGCCGGAAAGTCCGGGAATCTCGCCCAAAATCTCCCGGATCCATTCAATCACAAAATGAGGCGCCAAAGAGTACGCGGCAGCCAGCCCATAAAGAGAAGCCGCATTTTCATTCAGCGGATCGGAAGTTTCCGCCGCGGATGAAACGCCGATCTTTCCGGAGTAGTCCTGCCCCGGCACCCAACCGGCGGATAAAAATCCCGGGAGCCCGTTGCGGGCCGAGAAATAGGCCGTCGTCAGCAGAAAATTTCGGAAGACTTTTTCGAATTCTTCGAATTTTGTCTCATCCGAACGCAAAAGAGGCCAGAACATTTGGAAGGCGCTCCCGTCATACGGGACCAGATTCTCAATATCCCGTTCCGGCGAAACAGAAGACGATTTAGAAACCAAGACCAGCCGGTCCCACGCCTCTTCGGGAAGTCCGAAACGGCTGATAACAAACGCAAGCGAAGGCCGGAATTCCTGAAACAAGCGGTCGATCCAATGATCGAATGTTTTCGTCTCCGTGTGATAAACCGCCCGGACCAATCCCGTAGGGGGATCATAAAAATCCCTGAACCCCTCCCCCATTCGCTCAAGAATACCGTCTGAACGGGCAATCAACCGGTCGAGCCTGGGCCGGTCTTCCGGGTTGAAAAGATTTTCGCTTTTCAGCGAACCGATAAAATCCGCCAGGCTCTGCGCCAAGCCGGCATTGTCGCCGAAACCGATCGCATCATCGCAGGGAACGGCCAAAAGCGGCGCGGAATCAGGCTCCGGCTCTTTATCCAAATCCATAAAAGGGAAAAGTCCTTTGTATCCGATTTCTTCCTGAACGCGTTCCAGGTTTTGAACGACTTTCTCGGAACGGGTTAAAGCCTCTTCCCGGTTCAACCCGCCCAATCCGTTTTCCGAAGAAACCGCCAGCCCCAGGATTTGAAGATAAAAACCGATCGCCGTCGGCTGAGTGAAAAATCCGCGCTCGGGGGTTTCCGTATCGAAAGAAACAAAGTCCAACGGAAAACCGGTCTCTTCATCAATTCCGATCCCCTCATCGAAAAAAGAAATGTTTTTTTCGATCCAGTTATTTTTGAGATCGATCTCATCCGGACTCAGTGTTTCCGCCCATTCGTTTTTAAGATCTTCGGCCGGCTCCGTATCGTGCCCCGCCCGATACGTCTCCCCCGAAGGCGCCGAAAAATCCTCGACAGAGCCGCCGCGAATGCGATAGATCCAGCCGTTCTTGAATTCAATGTCCGCGTCAACAATCTCATTTTGTTCATTTAAAACAATGCTTTTCAGTATGGCATTTTTGGTTTCGATCCATCGGAAAACTTCCCGGTTCTTTTCCGGTTGATCCGGAATCGTCTTTAGAATCACTTCACCCAGTATTCCGTCCTCAAAACGCGCCGAACATCCTTCTCCGAATTCAAAACTTTCGAGAACGGCCCGTTTGACGCCGCCGTTTTCCGTAAATGCTGTTTCATAGCGGTAGAGAAGCCCGTCATTCGTTCTCCACCGCGATAATTCCCCGCTCTCGAATTCCTGGAAAGAACCGTCGGGATAATCGACACGCGAAATTGCTCCGCCGACATACCGCAGCGACGTTCCGTCTTCCCGGATCAAAACACCGTCCGTCACCTCGCCCGCCTCAATCCGGTAATCCTTTAAAACTCCTCCGTCCGGAAGGCGGATCTCGGCCGCCAAACTCTCTTCCCCTTGAGAAAGCGTTCCGATTCCGGCAAGCAATTCGGAAAAATCTCCTTTCGCATCGTATTCGATCCGATAACCGGCCCTGGCTGCCTGCACTTTTTCTAAAAAAGAGAATTCGTTCCGCTGATAGGAGAAATCCGTTGTGCTCCCGTCGGTTTTCACGACGGAATCAATCCGCCCGTCCGAAAAGAAAATTTCGGTCCCGTCGGCCAATATCGCGCGAATCAGATTGCGGACCGGGTCATAAAAAAGTTTCCGGGGAAAATTCGGAGCAGGGTTCCGGGATTCCGCAATCCATCCTTCCGGAGAAGTTTCTACATCAAAAAAAATCTCCCCCTTCGCGGGATCCTGAACCCGCGACAAAATCCCGTCCTCAAAGAAAATCCGGCTCCCGTCGCCGTAAAAAACACCTCTGATTTTTCCGTGGGAATCGTAAGAAGAAACATCCCCTCCCCGGGTCAAAAGAATCCCCGTCACTTCTCCGGCCTCATTTTTCTCATAAGAAAAAACTCCGGATTCCCCTCCGGCAGTCAGAAACGAATCCAAAGCCCCATTGCCCTTGTAAAAAAACCTTGTCCCCGTCAGGTCCTCGAGAAAGACAAGCTCTCCTTCCAGGAAAAAATAGCGGCTTCCGTCTTTCGCCGAGACCCACCCTCCCGTCAGGTCCCCCGCCTCATCGAACTCCGGATTCTCGAGACGGATTCCGTCCGGCATCTCGACTGAAACAAGCCGGCCTCCGGCATAGTTTAAATTCGCGTCATTCGAAGTGATCAGCGTCAAATCCGATGCCGGATCTTCGTTCCGGGCTGGAATACCGGAGAATCTTTCCGTATTTAATGTGACATCAAAAAAATAATCATGCCGGCTCCCAAGGAGATCTTCTTCGCAAAAGACTAGTCGATTAGTCCCCTCTCCTAACGTGTAGGTCCTGCTCTTTTCAACACCTTCAAATAAATAACTCAGATCGTATTCCGCTTGTTCCGCCACATTGCCCGAAATAACGGTTATTTCGGGAACGCTTTCCGGGTTGCTCTCCGACTCTTCCGGCGGGACCGGTTCCAGGCTCAAAGTGTTCCTAAGAAACTCTCCGGTATCCGGCAATCCCGGATCCGAAAACTGCCGCGGACCGGCAGGTAAAGCCTCCGCACCGCCTATCGCGCGGACCGGTTGGATCTCCCCGCTTTCGCAAACGTTGAAGTCTTCCCCGGGCCATAGTTGCTCCGTCCACAAAAACATGACCGCGACGGCAAGGGCGACGATTTTTTGAGACCGCTTCGACTTCATCCAACGCATGGCTCACCTCCTTTCGAATGGAACGTTCACATCTTTTTGACTGTCCGGTTCCGGAAGGATCAGAACGGATCCGACGATGCTTCCCTCGGAATCCACGTGAAAGGCCCCTCCCTCGGAAAAAATCAGGAGATTTTTCTGACGCCGGAGTACACCGGAATCCAAAGCATCTCTCGGGACCTTGACGGTATGGCCACCCCGGAGGATCAAAGTCCCGTCCGGCCGGGCCTCCCGGACCGATACCACCTGATATTCGGACGGATGAAATTCATAACTTTGAGCGCGCGCTTTTGCCGCGCCGGAAATTAATATCAAGAGAACAAAAACCCCGGCCTTTTTCATGATTCCATCACCTCCTTTATTTTCCGGCCCACCGTCGTCCATCCCGCATCGATTGAAACCCGCGCGCCGGTCCCGTTTTTAAACAAAGCGGAATATTCCGGATCAAGCCGGATCATGACTTTCACGATGCGTTCATCGCGCCATCCCCGCGACGCGTTCTCGCCGTAATGCTTGATCGAATCGACTTCACCGTGAAGTTCCTCCTCGAAAAAACCGGGGACCCGAACACGCGCCGCATCGCCCGGTTTTACGAACCGCAATTCTTCCTGCCGCACCGGAAACGAAAGAACGGAATCCGCGCTCGCAAGTGTCAGCAGAAAATCTCCTTCCCGGACGAAATTCCCCCTGAAAGCCCCGGAATCCGAAATCACCGTGCCCGAAATCGGGGCCGGGACACTCCCTTTCCGTGCTTCCGACACGAGGAAAAATACGCGCGCCTTCCATCGATCGATGTCCATCCGTCCGCGTTCCCGTTCTTCCTGCATCAACGCATATTCCATCCGTTTTCTTCTCGAGGCCACGGGGGAAAGGAACCCCTTCGAAATCAGTTTCTCATCCTCCCGAATCGATTCTTCCAGATACGCGCTTCGCAGCCGGATTTCTTCAAGCTTTTTTTCCTTAAGGGAGATTTCCGAGACGGTTTGCTCTTTTTCAAAGTCCAGCCGGTCATTCTCAATCATGAGCAGCCCCTGTCCTTTTTCGACCTTCCCGGCTTCGCGCACGAAAACGTCCGAAACGGTCCCGGAGACCGGTGCCCGGACATCGACTTTCTCGCCCGGCACAAACACCGCACGGCCTGAAACGGTCAACGGATACGGAATAAAAACCAGCCCCCCAAAAATAAACGGAAGAAAAATAAGACGCAGAGACCTCACGAAAACCTTTTCTTTTTTGAAATACCGCCGGCGATCCTCGAAAAGTTCCGGCGCGTTTTCAAGAACTTCCGAAAGATCCAAACGATCCTTCCCTCCGGGAGCTTCGCCCTTCCGGATCAAAATTTTCTCCTCCCGCTCATCCAAAACAAACCGGCTCATAATCCCCCCTTTGAACGTTTCCCCGAAAGATAGACGCAGGGAATCGCCAGGATAAAACTCAAAAGAAACGGCGCGCTCGGCACAAACCATCCCGGCGCTCCTTTCAATCCGAGGCAGAAAAGCGCGGCCCCCGTCAAAGAACCGCTCCATAAAGACCGGAAGCATTCGGCAAATTTGATTTTCAGAAAAGGGTCTTTTTTCATCGGTTTCCAGCCGAGTCTTTTTTCGAAAACAAGCCCAAAAAGATCAAGGCTTTGATAAAAAACGTTATTCAGCGACAAAATAGTCGAAAGCGCGATTTCTCCGGCGACAGAAAACATGTCACGGGTTTTCCGAACCGCCGCGAATTTATGCAGAAAAACTACCCCTATCGAAAACATAAAAACCCCGACCGAACACCGGAAAGAAACAAACAACGGCATTGAGAAGAAAAATTCCCGGACAAATCCGCTTAGGAGCCAGAAAAGGAAAAACGGCTGGCAGAGATAAAGAAAGATGGAATAAAAAACAAAAAAACGGGACTCGATCGGGATCCCTTCAAGAAAGAGCAGTGGCCATGCACCAAGCGTTCCCTTGGCCCAGCGCTTGTCTCTCCGCCTTGATTCCAGATAATTCGGCGGCGCTTCGTCAAACGTCACGACGTCTTCGCAAAACACGGTCCTTTTACCAAGGCGGTCCAGCAGCGCCGTCTCCCAAATATCGTGGCTCAATATCCCTTCGGGAAGCCGGACCCGGAGAAAATCTCCGGTTCGGATCAGGCAATTGTGCCCGAAACAAATCGCTTTCCCGAAAATACGCTGTTGGACGGGAAAATAAAACCGCTGTGCGATAGCCTGCCCCACGGCCTGGAGACGGGCAAACAAAGTTTTGGCGTGCGCGATATCAATCGAAGCCTGAAAAATAGCAATGTCTTTATTCCGCGGATGCTCGGCCATTTCAATTAAACACCGGACCGCTCCCGGCGGGATAATCGAATCGGCATCACAGACAAAAAAGTAACGGTAGTCCGTGTGATGCTCAAGAAGCCATTCCTTGATATTTCCCTGTTTTCTTTCAATCCGTTTTTCCCGCCGCCGGTAATAAATAGGTACTCCGGTCCGAGAACTTACGCCCGAGAAAATTTCCCTCTCGGAACCTTCAAGAATTTCGTCGGAATCGCTCAAAATCCAGAAATCAATATCCCGGTGCCGGTTTCCCGAGACCGCGTATGCGACCCGTTCGCAAATCCCGTCCTTTTCATTTTTGAGGCACCAAAGCACCGCCGTCCGGGCATCGGTTTTTTCGGCTGACGGGAAAATGCGATTCCGAAGAATAAGAAAGAAAACCGTCTCCCAAAAAAGGAAGCTCGTATTGAAAGAAAAAAAGCCGAAGCCGGCGAGCCAGACAAGCGCGTAAAGGCCCGCGTCAAAATTTAATTCCCGGGCCACCAGGAAAATCTGGGCTGCCTGTAAAACGACGACAACCGCAAGAAAATATTCGGAGAGATGTTTTTTCATGATTGCCTCACAGCACGCATCGTAAAACCGCGCATTATGTGAGGCAATGAAAGATGGAAGGAAAAACGCTAATTTCTCGTCAGGATAGAGTTTTGTCTAATTTAATTAGCAAACCGGGGACACACCTAGGCGTGTCCCCTGTTTTACGACAAAAGGCGTTTCAATCCGCCTCGAATATTCGTAGAAAGAAATTTGGCGCCAGCTTCGGGGTAAGAAGTCCTGGTAATAAGAATACGCTGATCGGCACGGATAAGATCCGCCGCAACATTCAACCGTTTGACATCTTCAAGGGTCGGTGAGCCCGTTAGCTTGAATTCAAAAGCCCAAAGCCCCTTTGAGAATTTCAACACGAGATCAATTTCATAACCGTCACTGCTCCTGAAAAAATAGGCATCATAATTTTCACCGACAGTCTTCAGTGCCCCCAAAATTTGGTTAATGCACCACCCTTCCCAACTAGCGCCCACCCAAGGTTGCGATAATAAGGTTTCCCGGTCCGGAATATTTAAAAGTGCATGTAAAAGACCGCTATCACGCCAAAAAATTTTAGGACTTTTGATAAGCCTCTTCCGGATATTCGCATGATAAGGAGGCAATAGTAAGACTAAATAAGCGTTCTGAAGATATTCCAAATAATGGTTTACCGTATGATAACTCAGGCCCAAACTTCCGCTGACCGTAGACGCATTCCAAATCTGTCCGTGATAAGCCGCTAGCATTTTAAAAAACCTCTTGGTCATTTGAGGCTTAGCGGGAAGCCCCCATGCCGGCAGATCTCTTTCCGCAAGAAGAGTTAAATAGTCATTTTCCCAATCCGGGTAATCTTTCTTTTTCAGAATCCCCCCGTCCGGGAATCCTCCCCTAAGCCACAATTCATCTCCTGTCCGTTTTTTCCCTATCTCAGAAAGAATGAATGGCTGGAGTTCACAGATTGCCAGCCGACCGGCTAAAGACTCCGACACATTTCTCATCAGCGCCGGAGAAACTGAGCCTAGAAGAAGAAATCGGCCGCTCCTTTTCCTGTTCTGGTCAACAGCTCCCCGGATCTTCGGAAAAATACCAGGCATCACTTGTGCTTCATCTAAAACGGTCAAATCAGTCCCCTGCACCAGATTATCCCATTGGAGATCAAGCTTTAATTGGTCAGTCTGCTGTTCAAGGTCAAAATAAGTGGAGGAGAGTGTTTTCGCCAACGTAGTCTTCCCGGACTGACGCGGCCCCAACAAAGCTACGGCCGGGAAACGGGAAAGCTTTTCTTTGATTTGACGAGTCAAAAGCCGTTTAAACATGTCTTGTATTATAGAAATCGATTTCTATTTTGCAAGACTTTTCGAATGCTCCCTTTTGTTTGAATTTTACCGGCGGTCGCGCATTTTGGCGAGAAGGCGGAGGATTTCGAGATACAGCCAGACAAGGGTAATCATCAATCCGAACGCGCCGTACCATTCCATGTATTTGGGGACCCGGTTCGCCGCGCCCTGCTCGATGAAATCGAAATCCAGGACGAGATTGAGCGCCGCGATGACTACGACGAAAAGGCTGAACGCGATGCCCAAAGGGCCGCTTTCGTGAATGAAAGGCATGCGAATTTTGAAAAACATCAGGATGATGTCGAGAAAATAGACAAGAGCGATTCCACCGGTCGCCGCGACAATGCCGAGTTTAAAATTCTCGGAAGGACGGATCAGGCCCGACTTGTACGCGAAAAGAAGCGCAAAGAGCGTCCCGAATGTCAGGGAGACCGCCTGAATCACGATCCCGGGAAACTGGATTTCAAAAACAGCGGAAACCGCGCCGATGACAATCCCTTCAAGCCCGGCGTAAACCGGCACCAGAAACGGCGACCACTCTTTTTTGAAGATCACGATCAGAGAGACGATAAACGCGGCCAAGACGCTTATCCAAAGCGCCGGCGGAAGCCCGCCCGCAAAGGCCTTTCCCCAGGTCCAGGACGCGGTCGCGAGAAGAATCAAGAGTGAAATCGCCGATTTGTTGACCGTCCCCTGAATCGTCATCGCTTCCGATTCGGAAACACTTCCTAACTTAAATGTATTGGCGTTGAGCGCCGGATTCCCTGACCGCATCATTGGAGTTCTCCTTTTTTTATTAGTACGTCTATATTACTATTTCAGCACAATCCCCCGCCACATGGCAAGAAAGTTTTTAAGTTGGGATTCTTCGGGAAAAAGGTCCCCCGAAATCACTTATCCAGCGCGAGGAAAATTCCTTTGAGGATCGCCTCAGGACTCGGCGGGCATCCGGGAACATAAACATCCACGGGAATCACCCGGTCGACACCGCCCAACACGGCATAACTGCCGCCAAAAACCCCTCCGCTGATTGCGCAGCTTCCGCAGGCAACCACCAGCTTTGGAGACGGGACCGCCTGATAGGTTTTCAACAAGGCAAGTTCCATCTGCCGGCTCACGGGGCCGGTCACAAGCAGCATGTCCGCATGCCGGGGAGAAGCGACAAAATGGATGCCGAAGCGCTCCGCGTCATAGACCGGGTTGGACAGACCGGCAATTTCCGATTCGCAGGCATTGCAAGATCCGGTATCGACTTCGCGGATATGAAGGGAACGAGCGAATATTTTCCTGATCTTTTCCGCAAGTTTTCTCTCAAAATCATCGGGCAAAACTTCTCCCGGTCCAACACCGCCGGGACTTCCTCCGGAAAGAGGTTCGTTTTTTGAAGCGGTTCGTTTCGATGGGATGACAAATGAAGGGTCCCTCATCGCCTCTGAAAGTTTGAAAGAAAATGAATCGGCCAATTCTTTTTTCAATTTAGCGGCGTCCCCGTTTTTGAAGACTATCGCATCATGCGGGCAAGCCGGACCGCAAAGCCCGCAGGCGACGCAGGCACCCCGGCAAAGCAGAAGTTCCCGCCTATCCTCGGCCGATTTGTCCGACAGAGGAAGAGCCGTGACCGGGCAGATTTCCGCGCATTTCCCGCATCCGGTGCATTTCCCCGCCTCGATTTCGGGAATTCCCAATGATTTCTCCTCCGGCTTTCCCGTCTCGGGAACCGGAATCGTAACCCTGCCGACCCGAATATTTTTTCTAAGAATCCTAAACACGTTTGCCTCTCTCAGCGGTCATTGCCGGAATAAGACAGGTTCATGCTTTTGTTGATCAGCGGAAAATCCGGCACGATATTCTCAAGCACCGCGTGCTCAATCAAAGGCCAATTGACGAATGAAGGCGAGTGAATTTTCCACCGCGTGATTTTTCCTTCTCCGTCCGTCATAATCCAATGGAAGCATTCCCCTCGCGGCGACTCAACGCATCCCAAGGCGTTTCTTCCCGGCATCAAAGGTTTTTGATCCGTCCGGAAGGCCCCTTCCGGCATCAACTCAAGCGCCTCATGAATGAGCTTGAATGATTCGTGCACTTCCTGAATCCTAACCCGCATCCGGCTCTCCACGTCTCCTTCCGTGAAAACGGGAACCATGAACAGAAGATTCCCGTACGCGGCATAGGATAAATCCCGGCGCAAATCACGGTCGATCCCGGAAGCCCTCGCGACCGGCCCGACCCCGGCCAGCGCCTCGGCAACTTCCCGCTTGATAACGCCGGTGCTCCGGATCCGATCGACCAATGAATTAACGTTCCAAAAAATTTGGATGACTTCATCAAAATCTTTTTTGATTTTTTTTGTTTCATCGGCCAGAAAAATTTTCCCGGAAACGGAAAGATCCTTCCGGACGCCGCCCGGAACCACCGCAGACCTCAAAAAACGGCTTCCCGTGACCCGTTCGTTCAGACGCATCAAATATTCCTTGATGCGCGTCAATTGGCCCGCTCCGAACCCGAAACCCACATCCAGTGCGATCCCGGAAATATCACTCACATGGTTGTAAAGTCTTTCCAGTTCCAGCAATACGACCCGAATAAACCGGGCACGGGGAGGGATCTCGAGCCCGCTCAGACTTTCCAAAGCCTGGGCGCACGCCGTCGCGTGAGAAAGCGAGTTGTCTCCCGAAACACGTTCCGCGAGCAGGATGAGGTCCTCAGGAGATTTTCCTTCTCCGAGTTTTTCAATGCCTTTGTGCTTGTAAAAATGGCGGATTTCCAGCTTTAAAATACTTTCGCCCGCGGAAGAAAAACGGAAATGGCCGGGTTCGATAATTCCGGCATGAACGGGCCCCACGGGAATCTCAAAGACTCCATCCCCCTCGACCCGGTCGAAAACATATTCCCGGCCGGTCCGCGGAAGGTTCTCCGGAAGCGCGAAATCCTTTCGTAACGGATGTAAACTTCCCGGCCAGTCTTCATGAAAAACAAGGCGCCTCGGATCCGGATGCCCGCCGGCGACAAGCCCAAAAAGATCCTGAATTTCCCGCTCCTGCCAGTTCGCCTGCGGCACATACGGCGTAACAGACGGGAAAACCGGATCATTCTCTCTGACTTCGGTTTTCACGGTGACAAAAACCCCTTCCGCCTGCCGGAGAAAAACGTAATGGATCAGAAAAGCTCCGAGAATTTTCCTTTCGTCGGTAGCAAAAAGAAACACAAACCGCATTCCCAATTTTTCGATAAGACTGCGGACCACCGGAACAACCGATTTTTTGTCCGCAAGAACGCACAAACGGTTTCCCGGTTCCTCCCAAATTTTTCCGATCAATCCTCCCAATTGTCCGCGGACCTCATCCAAAACCTGTTTCATCCGGTCGTCCCTCCCGCCACCGAAACCGCTCCCAGAATCAGCCGGTGCAAAGGCCCGGGCACCCAAACCCCCAGCAGCACCAGAAAGAAAACCCCGGCCAGAAGGACGCCGTCCATCACGCGATTCCGTTCCGCGCGAACCGTTTTTTCGGGAATCCCGAAGACCATGTTACACGCATGCCGCAGAAATCCCGCGAAAATAAACACCAGCAGGAAGAGCAGGATCCCGCACGCGAAAAAATGCCCTCCGGCAAATCCCCCGCACAGGATAAAAAACTTGCTGACAAAAATATTGAAAGGCGGCATACCCGTGATGGCCATGATCCCGGCAAAAAACGCTCCTCCGAGCAGAGGATTCACTTTCAGAATCCCCCTGATTTTTCCGATTTCTTTGGTCCCGAATTGATGGAGCAAATGACCGGAACAGAAAAAGAGAAGGGATTTCCCAAACGCGTGATTCACCACATGAAGAAGCGCCCCGTAAAGGCCCCATGCCCCTCCGAACCCCAGTCCCGCAGCCACAAGTCCCATATGCTCCACGCTGGAATAAGCAAAAAGACGTTTGTAATCTTTCTGGTCCAGGATGAACGGGACCGCAACCGCGACCGAAAGGACACCGAAAAAAATCAGCAAATGACCGGAGAAAGGGGACTCCGTCGCCGCTTTCGTCAGAATATGAAATCTCAAAATCCCCAAAGTCGCGCAGCTCAAGAGTACGCCGGAAAGAAGCGCGCTGACCGGGCTCGGGGCCTGGCTGTGAGCGTCGGGAAGCCAGGAATGAAAGGGCGCAAGCCCCGCCTTGGTTCCGTACCCTACAAGAATGAAAACAAAAGCAAGCCTCATCACCTGGGGGTTTAACTCTTTCGCACGTCCCGCGAGAAACGTCCAGTTCAAGAGATAATTCCCGCCCCCCGAAACCCCCAGGGCCGCGGAGTAATAAACGAGAATAATCCCGAAGAGTGCCAGCGCGATCCCGACGCTGCAAAGGATTAAATATTTCCACGCCGCTTCGACGGAGCTTTTTTTGTCATCGATGTTCACAAGGAACGCGGAGGCCAGAGTCGTTCCTTCGATCGAGATCCACATAATTCCCAGATTGTTGGCAAAAACCGTCAAGAGCATGGTAAAAAGAAACAGATGAAAAAAGAAACCGTAACGGCGAAGCTTCCGGAGCGGAATCGCGGAAGGGCCTTCTTCGAAAAGATAACCGCCCGCATACACCGCGGACAAAAGCCCCAGAGCGACAATCAAGGCGGCAAAAAGGGCCCCCAGGGGATCCATGAACAAATTCCCTCCGAAGGCAAAAAGGTTTCCCTGCCCCGCGCGCGTGAAGACAAAATACTCTCCCGCCGCGGCAAGCAGAACCGCTCCGGCGACAAAAAAGAAACGAACGAACGCTTTGGTTCCGGAAGCAAGACAGCAAAACGCGGAAACAACCGGAATCGCGAGCAAATAACCGATCGTCATTTTTATCCTTTCAGCTCCGTTAAATCATCGATATCGATTCCCTCAAACGCGCCCCGGATTTTCAGCATGAAGATCCCCATAATGAAAACGGCCACCAGAACGTCGAAGGAGATCCCTAATTCCACGAGTAGCGGCATGCCGAATGTCATGGTGATTCCCAGAAGAAAGAGGCCGTTTTCAATCAAAAGCAACCCCAACACCTGCGTCATCGCCTTCTTGACTGAAATCATGACCAGCATCCCGAAAAACACCGTGAAAATCGCGATCGAAACGAACTCCTTCGAGAAAACCGGCTCCAGCCCGCGCAAACCGCTCGTCACGTAAAAAGAAACAAACAACAGGAGAACGGAGATCAAGAGCAGGAACGGCACGTTGGCGTAACTTTCGACTTCCCTGCGGACACCAAGGCGGTGAATCATCTTCGAAAAAACACGGGGAATCACAACCGTTTTCAGGACAACGGTCAGGGCCGCCGAAATCAGCAAATGTTCCACGTGGCCGGCCAAGGCAACCAAGACCGTGATCACCGCGAGGAGAAAAGAGTGAACCGCGTAAGCGCGGACGGAAGCCATGATCTGGGGAGCCGCGATAATTCCGAACGACGCCACAAGCAGCATCATCCCGAAAAAATGAACCAGCGACGGAATCCACTCGGAGCTCATGCGCCCCTCCCCACCATTAATTGTCCGAGAAACGAAAGCAGCGCCAGAACAAAAGCGACAGCCAAAAAATCGGGAACCCGGAACAGGCGCAACTTGGCAAAATGAATTTCAATCCAGCCGATGACCCATGCCGCGACGGCAATTTTCCCCGCGTACAGCAGTAAAGACAAAACGATCGGAACCGCATTGAACGTATCGGGTATCCCCCAGGGAAAAAATAGATTGGCCAGCAGCGTCAAAAACAGGAGTTGTTTGATTTGATGCCCCCACTCCAGCAGGGCCAAATATCTTCCGGAATATTCAAGGACCATGGCTTCATGAACCATCGTCAGTTCAAGATGCGTTGCGGGATTGTCCACGGGAATTCTTCCGCTTTCCGCGATCGCAAGGATCAGCACGGCGCCAAACGCAAGGCTTACGAAGAAAATAACCCGGTGAGGGGAATCCGCCGCCAAAACCGACATCATTCCCGTCAGGGAAAGGGTTTTCGTGTGGAAACCGATCGAGAAAAAAGAAAGGAGAAGCGCGGGTTCGGCCAGAGAAGAAAGAAACATTTCCCGGCTTGATCCCATTCCCCCAAAAGCCGTTCCCGTGTCCAAAGCCGCCAGGACGAGAAAGAATCTTCCCAGGGCCAGCAGGTAAACAAATAGAATCGCATCCCCCATGAAACCGCACAAGGCCCCTTTCCAAATCACCGGAAGCATCAGAGCCGCCGCGATCGTTCCCCCGAAGAAAACGTAAGGCGCCGCGTGAAAAACCCAGGATGCCGTGCCGGAGATCACCATGCCCTTTCGGAACAGCTTGATAAGGTCAAAATAGACCTGAAAGAAACGCGGGCCGACCCGGTTTTGAGAAACCGCCTTCATCTTTTTAATAAACCAGGATACCGCGGGCGCGAACCCCGCGATCAGCACCGCCTGAAAAACCGATAGAATCAAAGTCATGACGATACCCTTGTGAAAAGAAGGAGCGCGAGCAAAGTGACGAAAATATATCCGAGATAAATTTGAATGTGCCCGGTCTGTATCCGCTTTGCCTTCTCCGAAAAATACAAAGCGAATTTCGCCATGGGCCGGTAGATCGTTTCTTCGAATAAGGGCCGGATCCCTGACTCAAAATGTTTGGCGGTGCGGAGCACGGAGTAGCCTTCGTCTTCAACTTCCACTTTCCGTGACGGCTGATAAAGAAAAGAAAAAATCCGACGGATCGGTTTGGAATATCCCGTCCCGGAATATTGCATGCGGGGCGTAAGCCCCCGCATCCCGCAATCCCAGCTAGGACCGGTTTTTACGGAAACCCGCCCGGCGAACACAGTCATCGCCGCCGCAATCACCGATAAGGAAACCGCCATCACCCCGAAAACCCAAGGCAATGATATTTGGCTCCACCCCCCCGGAAAGACAAGAAAACTTCCGTGAATCAAAGGGATGTTTCCGGAAATTTCTGTCGTCAATTCTCCGCTCAGTTTTCCCAGAATCGGAACGATTACGGGCGCGGCAAGGCCGAGCCCAAAACAGCTCAGGGCAAGGGTGATCATGCCGATTTTCATGGACCGGCTCCCTTCCCGCGCGCATTCCGCGCGGGGCGACCGCGGAAGCCCCAGAAAAGCGATTCCGAAGGCTTTCACGAAGCAGGTCGCGGCCAGCGCCCCCGCCAATCCCAACAGGGAAGCCAGCACAACGGAAAAAAAACGGATTCCGAATCCCTCGCAATCAACGCCGGAGAAAAGCGCCAGCAGCGTCATCCATTCGCTCACAAAGCCGTTCAGGGGGGGAAGCGCCGAAATCGCCGCCGAACCCGTCAGGAAACAAGCCGCCGTCCAGGGCATTTTCTTGATTAATCCGCCCAGTTCTTCGATATTCCGCGTGTGCGTGCCGGACAAAACAGAGCCAGCGCCCAGGAACAGAAGCCCTTTGAACGCCGCGTGATTGAGGGCATGATACAGCGCCGCCGCAACGGCAAACAAAGCAAAAATCGGCTGACGGGACGATATCAACACCACTCCCATCCCGATCCCCAAAAGAATGATCCCGATATTCTCGATACTGGAAAAAGCCAGCAGGCGCTTCAGGTCTTTTTCCATTAAAGCGTAAAGAATTCCGACCAGGACCGAAAAAATTCCGAATCCCAAAAGCACCGCCCCCCACCAAAAATAAACCGGCCCCAGGAAAAAGAAAATAAACCGGAGCAGGGCATAAATAGCGGTTTTGATCATCGCGCCCGACATCAAAGCCGAGATCGGACTCGGGGCCTCGGGATGCGCTTCGGGAAGCCAGATATGGAAAGGGATCATACCGGCCTTCGTCCCGAACCCGACCAGCGCGCAGAAGAAAACGACGTTCTTGAGTCCGGGAGAAAGCATGGCCGCATGAGCCCGAAAAGCGTCAAAGGCCAGAGCCCCCGACGCGGAAAAAAGGAGCCAGAACGCCCCCGCGATAAAGGCCGTTCCCGCGTGCGTCATAACAAAATACAAGAGCCCAGCGCGACGGGCCTTGGGATTTTCGTGTTCGGTCACGACCAAAAAATAGGAAACCAGCGACATGATTTCCCAAGCCGTCAGAAACACAAAAATATTCCGGGCCATCGTCACGAGCACCATGGATAAAAGAAAAAAATTATAGAACAACCCCAGCAACGGTACGTTTTTCTTTCCGAAATATTCCCGGTTATAACCGAGCGCGAATATCGAAACGGGGACGGAAAGAAAAGAAATCAGGAAAATGAAGAACGCCGAAAGCGCATCGACCTCTAAAAAAACCGCGCCGCACAAAGGGACCCCTCCGCGAAACGACAGGGCAATCCCCTTCCCGGACAGAAGAATTCCCGCGGAATAAAACATACCGGAGACGCCTGCCGCGAGGGCGCTCACGCAGGCGATCCTATTGGAATGCTCGGGATTTTTCCTCCGGAGAAACCCCGCAAGACCTCCCAAAACGTAAAAAAGAAACTGCGCTAAAACCAATTTTCCCATTATCTCCGACCTTTTACGACCGGGCAAAACCAGGTCGTCCCTCAAAACCTCTAAAATAAAAAAGCCTTTTAGCTTCAAGGAGTTAGATCGCGCGCACACAGCGATCAACCGCTTAAAACCAAAAGGCTAACTTAATTTTCTGCCGTCGGTAAGGGGCCATCACCCCCTTACTGCTACCCAGCCATTTTACTGCGATTTCAAATGGTAACGGGCTTTACGCCCCTGGGAATATTTCGGATTACTTTCCTCCTTTAGAAACAAAAAAATTCCTGAATTGCATTGTAAAACACGGGCTCCGCAATGTCAAACCGGCTCACGCCGTTCAAACACTACAATCCCAAAACCTGCTGCATGGTAAAAAGGCCTTTTTTCTTGTCGGCGAGAAATTTCGCCGCAAGCAGGGCCCCTTTGGCAAATGCGTCCCGCGAAGATGCCTTATGAACCAGTTCGATCCGCTCGCCTTCGGAAAGAAACGAAACGGTATGTTCCCCGATCACATCCCCTCCGCGGACCGCGTGAATGCCGATGGTCCGATTGTCCCGCACCCCGGTCAATCCTTCCCGCCCGTAGACAAACGCTTTTCCGGGGTCCAGATCCCGCTCCCGGGCCGCGCGCCGCGCGAGTTCCAGCGCGGTCCCGCTCGGCGAATCTTTTTTATTCCGGTGATGCGCCTCCACGATTTCGATATCATAATCATCGCCGAGTTTCATCGCCACGAGCTCCGTCAATCGGAAGAGGAGATTCACTCCCAGGCTCATGTTGGGCGACTGCACGATGGGAATTTTCTTCGCCGCCTGCTCGACAAGCTGCAATGTTTCTTCCGGAAGGCCGGTCGTTCCGATCACGATCGCTTTTTTGTGTTCGATGCACCGGCAGAGATTTTCCGGGGTCGCTTCCGGACTCGTAAAATCAATCAGGACGTCTCCCTTTTCGATCACTTTTTCAAGTCCGCCCTCGACGGAAAGATCCGCGTGCGCGCCGCCTAAAAATTTCGACAGCGAAGTCCCCACTCCCGGATGTTTGGAAGTCTCAAACACGCCGGTCAATCTGAAATCGGGATCTTTGAGCGCCAGATGAATAATCCGGCCGCCCATTCGCCCGCACGCCCCGCCCACCAAAAGTTTAATCATGTGAAGTCTCCTTCATTCCGAACGGCATCACGCCTTCGGATCAATTGTCCGTTTTAACTTTTTTCGAACGGAGGATTCCGTACCGCGTGAGCGCATTTTTCAGATCCGCCCGGTTCCCCTTCGCCATCTCGCAGAGCGGCAGGCGGAATTCTTCTTCCGTCATTCCCATCATCGCGAGCGCGGTCTTCACCGGGATCGGATTGGTTTCGACGAAAAGGAGTTTCAGGAGTTCGAAAATCTTGTGGTGAACCCTCTGCGCCCGGTCATAGTCCCCGCTCAGCGCGGCATGCGTCAGGTCCGCCATCTCCTTCGGGATCACATTGGCCGCCGCGGAAATCACGCCCCGCCCGCCCACGGACATCATGGGAAGCGTCAGCGAATCGTCGCCGGAAAGGACCGTGATATCGCAGAGGGAAATGATCCGGCTCACCTGGTCCAGGCTCCCGCTCGCCTCTTTGATCGCGACGATATTCGAAAATTCCTTCCTCAGGCGGGCAACCGTTTCGGGGGCCATATTGATCCCCGTCCGGCCCGGGATGTTGTAAAGGATGAATGGGATGCTTTCTTTGGACGCCAGATACGCGTAGTGGCGGTACAGCCCTTCCTGCGTCGGCTTGTTGTAATAGGGGTTCACGACCAGCACGCCGTCCGCGTTGATTTTTTTCGCGTGTTGAATCAGGCCGAGGCCCTCAAGCGTCGCATTGGAACCCGCGCCGCAGATCACCGGCACGCGTCCCGAGACATGTTCCACCGCGATCGACATCAGCCGGCGATGCTCCTCATGCGTCAGCGTGGCGGATTCCCCCGTTGTGCCGCAGGGAACAATCGCGTCCGTCCCGTTAGCGATCTGAAAGTCGATTAGCTTCCTGAAAGTTTTTTCGTCCACCTTTCCGCCTTTAAAAGGAGTGATGAGCGCGACAAACGATCCTTCGAATTTATTGTTCATGACATTCCTCTCTTCCTGCTATTTATGATTAACGAAAAATTCCCCTTTAAATACCGTCACCGCTTTCCCTTCCAGCGTTACTTCGCTCACGGTCGTCTCATTGAGACCGAATCCGACCTTCAGCTCCCCGCCCAAAGTCCCGACCGTCACCGGAGAGCGGTACCCCGAGGCGATCGCGCTGATGATCGCGGAAGCCGTGACACCCGTTCCGCAGGCGCGGGTCATGCCCACCCCTCTTTCGTAAGTCCGGACATAAATCGAATTCCCCGGATCCTTCCTCACAAAATTCACGTTGGTCCCCTTCGGGGCAAATTCTTTGTGGAAACGGATTTTCTCCCCCAGAAATTCCGGCGAGAATCCGTCGAAGCCATCGACGAAAAGAACCGTGTGAGGGACTCCCGTATTAATGAAGTAGCACGGATAGGTCTTGCCCTCGACTTCAAGCGAAAACCGGTCCCGGAAATCCCGCGGGGCCGAAAGGCCCGCACGCACCGTGTTTTTCTTCACTTCAAGCCGGATCATCCCCGCCAAGGTCTCCACGGAAAGCTTGGCGGGCTTTTTCAGGACCGTCCGCGCGAAAAGCCCCGCGCAGCGGGAGCCGTTTCCGCACATCTCGGCTTCCGATCCGTCGGCATTGATGATGCGCATTTTAAAATCGGCCGCCCGTGAATTCTCGATGAGCAGAACCCCGTCCGCGCCGATCCCGGCGCAGCGATCGCAGGCCTCGCGGGCGAATTTCGCGGGATTCAAAACGATTTTCCGGCGGTTGTCCACCACGACAAAATCGTTGCCCGTCGCTTCCATTTTATAGAAAGGGATTGTCTTCATATCCGCCTCAAAAAATCGGGGGTCTTTCGCCCCGGATCAGATCGCGGTACGTTTCGCGGGTGCGCACCACTTCGAAATACCGTCCGCTCGCCATCACCTCCGGCGGCCGGGGCCTTGAATTGTACTGGCTGGCCATCGTGAAGCCGTAAGCCCCCGCCCCGAACACCGCGAGCAGGTCCCCCGAATTCAATCCGGACGGAAGTTTTCTCCCCGTCCCCAGAAAATCCCCGCTTTCGCAGATGGGCCCGACGACATCCGAAAGCATCACAGTCGAAGTTTTTTCGTGTTCTCTTACCGGCACGATTTCATGATACGCGTCGTAAAGGGCCGGGCGGATCAAATCGTTCATTCCGCCGTCCACGATAATAAAATTTTTCTCGCGCGTTTTTTTCACGTAAAGCACGCTCGTCACGAAAATCCCGCTGTTCGCCGCGATAAACCGGCCGGGCTCGAAAATCAGCATCCCCTGCCGGCGTTTTCGGTCGGCAAAGCGGGTTTTCCGAATCAAAGGCAGGATTTTAGCGGCATACTGGTCCGCCCGCTGCGGCTTTTCCTCATGATAAACCGCGGCCAATCCCCCGCCCAGATTCAGATATTGAATCCGGATTTTCTCCTTCTCAAGAGCCTTGATGAAATCCAGGACTTTCTTCAGGGCCTTCACGAAAGGCTCGCCGGAGGTGATCTGGGAGCCGATGTGAACATGAATCCCCGCGATATTGAGGTTCGGCAGATCGCCCCGCTCGAGGTAAATCTCAAACGCCGTCTGAAAATCGATTCCGAATTTCGTCCCTTTCTTGCCGGTCGTGATGTGCCGGTGCGTTTTAGGATCGATATCGGGATTGATTCTCAGGGAGACATTGACAACCTTCCGTTTGCTTCTCGCGATCGCGTCGATCGTCTCAAGTTCCGGGATCGATTCCACGTTAAAAAGAAGAATCCCGGCGTCGATGGCCTGCGCGATCTCGGCCTTGGTCTTTCCCACCCCCGCGTAAACGATTTTTTCCGGGGGACAGCCCGCGTTCAGGGCCCGGTAAAGCTCCCCTCCCGAGACAATGTCGAGCCCCGCCCCCTCGCGGATCAGCGTGGCGAGAAAAGCAAGGTTCGAATTCGACTTCATGGAAAAGCAGATCAGCGGATTCGCGGAGCGGAACGCCTTCGCGAGTTTCGCGTAATGTTCCGTGATGGTTTTGCGGCTGTAGAGATAAAACGGAGTCCCCACCTGTTCCGCAATTTCCGCCACGGGAACCTGCTCGCAGTAAAGTTCGCCTTTTTTATAATAGAAATCGTGCATCGTTCAATCGCTCCGAAGGCCGCCCGTTTCAGGAAGCGGCCAGTTTTTTCTTCCAGGACCGGATACCGGCCTTGACTTGGGCCGGATGCGTCGAGGCCCGGGTTTGTTTCCGCAACAGACTTTTTCCGGGATTGAAAATTTCGTAAATATCCTTTTTGAAGAGCGGGGAAAACCGGAGGAATTCCTTGAAGGAAAGATCCTTGAGGGATCGCTCCACGGCAAAAGAATGCTGGACCAGTTTCCCGACGGTTTCGTGCGCGTCCCGGAAAGCGACGCCTTTCAGGATCAGATAATCCACCAGATCCGTCGCGTACAAAAGGCTGTCGGAAACCGCCAAGAAGCATTTGGTCTCCCGGATTTCGATCCGGCGAACCAGATTGGACAAAACCTCCAGGGTCTTGACCGCAAGCTTCACGGATTCAAAAAGGCCTTTTTTGTCCTCCTGCATGTCCCGGTTATAGGCAAGCGGAAGCCCTTTCATGGTCACCAGCAGGGAGACGAGATTCCCGATCGCCTGTCCCGAACGCCCGCGGGCCAGTTCCAGCATGTCGGGATTTTTCTTCTGCGGCATCAGGCTCGAGCCCGTCGAATAACTGTCGGGCAGAACGAGGAACCCGAACTCGGCGGTATTCCACAGAATCAAATCTTCCGAAAAACGGGACACGTGAACGAACAGCACCGCGATCGCGGCAAGGATCTCCAGGACGAAATCCCGGTCGCTCACCGCGTCGAGGGAGTTTCCCGAAACCCGGCTGAATCCCAGACGACGGGCCACAAACTCGCGATCCAGGGGAAGCGTGCTCCCGGCAAGCGCACCGGACCCCAGGGGGCATTCGTCCATCCGTTTCAGCGCGTCCGACAAACGGCCCTTGTCCCGCTCCAGCATTTCCACGTAAGCAAGAAGATGATGAGACAAAAGAACGGTCTGCGCCCGCTGCAGATGCGTGTATCCGGGGATCGCGATTCCGTGAAATTTTTCGGCGGCCGAGACCAGTGCCGACTGAAACACATTGATCCAACCGGCTAAAAGGATCGATTTCTCGCGAAGCCAGACCCGGGTGGAGGTCGCGATCAAATCATTCCGCGAGCGGCCCGTGTGAAGCTTGCGGGCGGTCTTGCCGATCTTTTTCTCAAGGGCGGCTTGAATCAGCGTGTGGATGTCTTCGACTTCGGAAACCGATTCGGAAAGGTCTTTCCCCTGAAGTTCTTTGAGGACTGCGTCCAGGCCCCGCGCCAATTTCTGCGCTTCGCTTTTCGAGATCAATCGCGCCCGCCCCAGCATCAGGGCATGGGCCTTGCTGACCTGGACGTCCGCGCGAAGCAGTTCCCGGTCGACCTCCAGCGAATAGGAATATTCCTTGGCGTCCTGCGCCAGCTCTTCCTGAAAACGGGATCCCCAGAGTTTTTTCATTGTCGCCCTCATTTTTCTCTCCCGCCGGAACATCCAGAAGATATCCTTCGCCGTCCCGGCGCGAAGCTTCTCACGCTTTCGAATCCGCGCGATGTTTTACGATTTCTTTCCTTTGAAACAGCCCTCGTAGGGAAGGCCCCACAACTTCATGAATCCCTGCGCGGCCGTGCGGTCAAACGAATCCTTGGCCGAATACGTCGCGAGCGTTTCGGAATAAACCGAATTCGGGGATTTCCGTCCGGTCACGATCGCCTGCCCGGCGGAAAAACGGAACCGGACCGTTCCCGTCACACGGTCCTGATGCCTCGCGAAAAACTGATCCAGCGCCTCTCTCAGCGGCGTGAACCAATGCCCGTAATAAACCAGATCCGCGTATTTGTCGGAGAGCATTTTTTTGAAATGCAGAAAATCCCGGTCGAAAATCAGCGCCTCCAATTCCTCGTGGGCCGTGAGAAGCACTTCCGCCGCGGGCGCTTCGTACACCTCCCGCGACTTGATCCCCACCACGCGGTTTTCGATCATGTCGATCCGCCCCACGCCGAAACTCCCGGCGATCGCGTTCAATTTTTCGATCAACGCCACCAGCGGATAGGCCCTGCCGTCAATCGCGACGGGGACCCCTCTCACGAAAGACACCTCGATCGTTTTCGATCCCTTTTTCCGTTCGGCCCCCCGGGTGAACAAGTACGCGTCTTCGGGAACGGCCTGCCACGGATCTTCCAAAATCCCCGCCTCGATCGCGACTCCCCAGATATTCTTGTCGATCGAATAGACGCTCTTTTTCGTGACGGAGATGGGGATCCGGTTCTGCTGGGCGTAATCCACCTCTTCCTCGCGGGATTTGAACTCCCATTCGCGGAGCGGCGCGACGATTTTCAGGGAAGGATCCATCGCGCGGACCCCGAGTTCGATCCGCACCTGGTCATTGCCTTTCCCCGTGCAGCCGTGCGAAACGCAAACGGCTTTCTCCCGATGCGCCACATCGACCAGATGCTTCGCGATCAGCGGGCGTCCCAGCGAAGTCGCCAGAGGGTATTTCCCCTCATAGCGCGCGTGGGCCCAAAGCGCGGGCAGGACGAAATCCTTCGCGAATTCTTTCTTGAGATCCATGATGTAAATCTTCGAAGCCCCGGCGGCATAAGCCCGCTTCCGAAGCAGCGCCTTGTCGGAGACCTCCCCGATGAAAGCGGAAAAACAGATCACGTCGTAGCCGTACCGTTCCTTGAGCCAGCGGACGCAGCAGGAAGTATCCAACCCGCCCGAATAAGCCAGAATCACCTTTTCCATCTTTTGCTCCTTGTCCCGAATTCCTTCCCGAATTTTTATAAAAACAACCCCGCGGACGAAAGCACCGCCTCAACCTTCCTTCAATTCCTTTCCGATATCGGTCAGCAAATAAAGGAGGATCGCCTTCTGCACCGGCATGCGGTTCGCCGCCTGCTCGAAAATAAGCGAGTGTTTCCCTTCGATCACCTGATTGGTGATCTCTTCCCCGCGATGCGCGGGCAGGCAATGCATCACGCGGACGTCCGGCGCCGCGTAACGGAGCAGTTTCCGGTTCAGCTGATACGCCTTGAAAAACGCCTTTTTCCGGGCGGGGTCCTCTTTTTCCCCCATGCTGACCCAGACATCGGTATAAATCACATTCGCGCCCTTCACCGCTTCCCGCGGATTGAAACCCCCCGTGATTTTGGCTTTGGACTGCTTCGCGTATTGCTTAGCGGTCCTCAGCACCGAGGCCGAAGGCGCGTACTCTTCCGGCGTCGCGTAGGAAAACTGCAACCCCATTTTCGAAAAAAGGAACAGCAGGGAGTTGAACACGTTGTTCGCGTCGCCGACATACGTCATCTTGAGCGTTTTCAGCCGCTCCTTCCCGAAATATTCCAGCATCGTGAAAAGGTCGGTCAGCGCCTGGCACGGATGGGAAAAATTGCTCAATCCGTTGATCACGGGTTTCGGGGAATATTTCGCGAATTCGAGAATCGTCCGGTGCAGGAACGTCCTCAGCACGAACACATCCAT
>Ga0116177_10000362_pt1 | contig 34076 bp, 34 predicted proteins | sample AD_STIC10_MetaG_FD_89750 | JGI IMG/M metagenome (GOLD analysis project Ga0116177, IMG submission 89750) | Active sludge microbial communities of municipal wastewater-treating anaerobic digesters from USA - AD_STIC10_MetaG | ecosystem: Engineered > Bioreactor > Anaerobic > Digestate | place: USA... | reverse complement strand
TCTTCTGACAACTCGCCAGAGCTCTTCGATTGCTCTGCCACAGCCGCTTTATAACGATTCAGAAGACCATCGTTGAACACGACAACGTATGTGCGAGACTCAATAAACGACAGGACGCTTAGACCCCGACGACCATCTTCTTCGATATCACCGATCAGATATTGAACCGTCTCTCGAAAGTCGAGACCGCCATAGCCATGACTCAACTCGGAAACAAACCAATCGGCGAAGGTATTTCGCAGCGATAGACGAACCCCGCGATCCAAGACGCCCCTAATCACTCCAAGCGCCGCCCTCCGAAGTGCAAACGGATCTTTCGATCCTGTCGGCTTTTCGTCGATGGCCCAGAACCCGACCAGCGTATCCAGCTTGTCCGCCAACGCGACCGCGACGCTCACCGGGTTCGACGGAACTTCGTCACTAGGTCCCTTCGGCTTGTAGTGATCGCGCACCGCATCCGCGATAGCTTGCGGTTCGTCCTGCAGCGTCGCGTAGTACCGACCCATCACGCCCTCTAGTTCGGCGAACTCGCCGACCATTTCGGAGACGAGGTCGCATTTGGCGAGTTTGGCGGCGCGTTCGGCTTGCGCGGGATCAGCGCCGACTTTCGGGGCGAGTTCCTTTGCGAGCGCCATCACGCGCTCGGCCTTGTCTTTCACCGTTCCCAACTTTTCGTGGAAGACGATATTGCCGAGTTTCTCGAAACTGTCTTCGAGTTTGGTCTTGCGGTCCTTGTCCCAGAAGAATCTCGCGTCGTTCAAACGAGCGCTCAGAACGCGGCTGTTGCCTTCGGCGATCTTCGTGCCGCCGTCCGCGGCGTCGAGGTTGGCGACGACGATGAATTTCGGCGCGAGGCGGCCGTCGTGCCAGCTGGGGTCGCGCACGGCGAAGTATTTCTGGTGGGTGCGCATGGAGAGCTTGATGACCTCGGGCGGGAGATCGAGGAAGCTCTTGTTCATGTCGCCGATGATGACGACGGGGTATTCGGCGAGGCCGGCGACTTCTTCGAGCAGGCCGATGTCTTCGACGAGTTCAAGGTTCTGGGCGCCGCAGAGCTGCTTTGCTTCGGTGAGGATCGTCTCTTTACGCTCTTCACGATCGAGGATGACGCGGCCCTTGTTCTTGAGCACGTCTTCATAGTCTTCGAAGCGGCGCACCTTGTACGGGCCGCGGCCCATGACGCGGTGGCCTTCGGTGTAGGCGTCTGACTTGATGCCTTCGATCTCGAACGGCACGACTTCGCCGTCGAAGGTGCAGAGGATGCGGCTGATCGGGCGGACCCAGCGGAGATCCCCGGTTCCCCAGCGCATAGACTTGGGCCAGTGGAAGCCACGGATGATCTGCGGCACGAGGGCGGCGATGACGTCTGTTGTCTGTTTCCCGGCCTTGCGGACGTGGGCGACGTAAACGCGGCCCTTCTTCGGGACCTCGTGGACGTGGGCCTGGGAGATATCGGTGAGGCCGGCTTTCTTGAGGAAGCCCTGGATGGCGGCGTCGGGCGCGCCTTCCTTCGGGCCGATGACGTCTTCGGTGACGTCAGCGGATTTGACCGGCAGGCCTTCGACCACGGCGACGAGGCGGCGGGGGCCGGAGAAGCCCTTGATTCCCTCCGGGATGAGGCCAGCCGTGGTGAGGCCGTCCATCAGCGCTTTCACGAGATCGGCCTCGGCCTTCGCCTGCATGCGGGCCGGGATTTCTTCCGAGAGGATTTCGAGCAGAAGCTGGGGCATGGAGCCTGTATCGGGGCCTTGTTCGTAGCCATGGTTTTTGGCGCGGAATTCGCTGCGTCAGTGCAGCGGAACGGGGCGGATTGCAAGAGTTTGGAACGGGGCGCCCGGTGTTGTTGCGGGTTCTGGGGAATTCAGCATTGTTGGCGGATCGCGGAGGGGGATGGTGATGCGGATTATCGTGCTGGCGGCTGTGGCGGCGATGCTGGCCGGTTCGGCTCAGGCCCAGACGCCGACGGAGGCGCCCAAGCCGGCGCAGCCGCAAATGTGGGTGTTCCTGCGCTTCGCTGACGGGGCGATGGGGTGGAATCTCGAAGCGGGGCGCTGGTTCAACAACAATGACACGGTGGAAGGCCAACGGCTGGTCTATTACGCCAAACCGCTGGAGGTGGACGGCACGCAGATCGTCTGGGCGCAGGAGTTCTGGCGCATCCAGTGCAAGGCCAACACCTATCAGATCAAGAGCGGCGAGGAATTGACGGCGGGGCTGGGGACGGCGTTCACGCTGAACGGCGGCGAGCCGTTTGCGATCCAGGAAAACTCGCCGGAGCACGTTCTCAAACGCGTCTATTGCGACAATGCCGAATATGGCGGCGTGCAGCAGGCGGACGGGATCATCGCAGTGATGGACGCGATGAAGAAGCCGGCGCAGTAACCCGACGGCACGGCTTTCCGGGTCTGGTTGCATGGGTTAGCCGTCAGGCATGACCCACACATTCGATTTCCATTTCTCGTTCCGCTCGCCCTACTCGTATCTGGCCATGCCAGCGGTGGAGGCGTTGCTGGAGACGTATGACGCGGACGCCAACATGCGGATCGTGCGGCCGATCGCGGTGCGGATTCCGGGGTTCTTTCAGAAGGTGAACCCGCTGTGGCCGCCCTATCTGGGCAGGGACACGCGGCGGATCGCGGAGATGAATGGCATCCCGTATCGCTGGCCGCGGCCTGATCCGATCGTGCAGGATCGCGAGACGCGGGATGTGGCAACGGAGCAGCCCTACATCATGCGCGTGAGCCGGTTGGGGGCGCTAGCGGCGGAGCGCGGCAAGGGGTTCGCGTTTGTGCGGGCGGCGAGCCACATGATGTGGTCTGGCGAAGTGGAAGGCTGGCACGAGGACGGGCGGCTGGCAGCGTGCGCGGATGCCGTGGGGCTGGATGGCGCAGCGCTTGAGCGCGATGCGGCGACGGATGCGGCGCGGCTGGATGCCATCATCGAGGAGAACGAGAACGCGCAGACAGTGGCGGGGCATTGGGGCGTGCCGTTGTTCGTGTTCGCGGGCGAGCCGTTCTTCGGGCAGGACCGGGTGGATCATCTGCTGTGGCGGATGAAGCAGACGGGGCTGAAGGAGAGATAGCCCTACTCTGCCCTGTGATCCGGGTCGGGCTGGATGATGGGCGCGAGATGGAGATCGACCGGTTCGAATTCGGCGAAGAGATCGTCGGATTCGAAGAGGGTGTTGAGCGGGACCGTGTCGCAGCAGGCAGCGAAGCGGGACCACATGGCCTGTATGCGGGGATTGCCGTGCGCTTCCTCGATGGCGGCGGGCGAGGCCCATTCGAAGACTTCGATGATGGCGCCGTCCTTCGCGCGCATGACCGTGGACGGGCGATCGGTGGCGAGGCCTTCGGAGCGCAGCAGGTGGACGTGGTCGCGCACCTCGGCGAGCAGGATATCGGTTTTGCCGGGTTTCGGGCGGTAGGCGACGATGACGAGGCGGGGGATGGGCATGGGCGGGCTCCTCTTCAGGAAGATGGACCGCTTTCAAGAATTGTCATGTCCCGTCGGGCGTTCCGACCAGCATGGGGCGGAGCCATTCGGCCTGTTGGGGATCGAGGCGGGGGAGCATGACGCGGGTGGTGTAGTGGCCGAGGAGCGCGTCGCCGCGCATGAAGGCCCAGTCAATGATCTGACCGGGCTGTATCTCGACGATGGCTCCTTCGCGGAGTTCGCCGAGATAGCGCGGGTTCACGGTGAGTTCGCCGACGATTTTGTCGTCGCCGCGGGCGATGTTTTCGAGCCAGGCGTCTTCCGAGCCCGGCTGGCCGTCGCGGCGCGGGATCGCTGCTTTCAGGGAGAAGTCGTACTCGTCGACTTCGGGCGCATCGAAATGCTCCCAGAAGAAGGAGATCTTGGCCTTCGCCCGGTCGGAAGCGGCGGAAAGATCCTGGCGGTATTGTGCGTCGTCATCCCCGGTCTCGCCGGAACAGGCTGCGAGTGTGAGGAAGCAGGCGAGAAGAAGTGTGCGGATCACGTATCGATCAGTTGGGCTTGGGAGCGGACGGCGCGTCCTTTAGTTTGATCTCGAACAGCTTGGGCCAGTACTTGCCCGTGACGAAGATGCGGTCGCCCGCGCTGTCGTAGGCGATGCCGTTGAGTACATCGACGCCGCGCCTGTCCTGCGGGCTGAGCAGGTTGGCGAGATAGACGACGCCGGTGACGTTTCCGGTGGCGGGATCGATGCGGACGATGCGGTCGGACTGGAAGATGTTGGCCCAGATCTCGCCCTTGATGAATTCGAGCTCGTTGATCTGGTCGACGGGGCGGCCGTTCATCTTGACGTCGATGCCGCCGGTTTCCTGAAGCGTGGCGGGATCGAGCGTGCGGATGCGGCTGGTGCCGTCGCTCATGAAGATTTTCGAACCATCAGTGGTGAGGGCCCAGCCTTCGCCTTGATAGGTGAACTCGCCGGTCGGCTTCAGCGTGGCGCGGTCGTAGATGAAGCCCTTCTGGTTTTTCCAGGTGATCGAGATGATCTTGTCCGGCAGCACCAGCATGCCTTCGCCGAAATACTGCTTGTCGACATCGTGCTGGACCTGCACCGCGCCGGTGGCGAGATCGAACCGGCGGACCCAGGATGTGCCTTCCATGCCGGTGCTTTCGTACATGGCGCCATCGACGAACTGCAGGCCTTCGGTGAAAGCCGTTGTGTCGTGCGGATAGGTGGCGACCACCTGATAGCCATAGACGGGAACAGCGGGCGCTGTGGCCACGGTCGGCGTGGGCGCAGGGGCCGGCGAGCATGAAGCGGCGGCGATGAAGATGGCGGTGAGCAAGGTTCTCATGGCCGACTCTCTAGCGCGCCCACCTGCCCTTCGCCAACAGGGGGAATGCTTCACAGGTTACTGGGGCGCGGTCACTGGTGTGTCAGCGGGCGGTTGGACCGGCGGGGCGGCCGGCTCGGCTGCAGGCGGGGTGGGTTGCGGGGCGGAAATAGCGGGCGCCGGGGTGACTGGCGCAGCAGGCCGCGGAGTGGTGCGCGCAGGCAGGGTTGCGGGCGCGACAGCGGTGGTCACGACGGCGGCGGCTGGGCGCGGACCTGAGGGGGCGTGCGCGGGAAGCGGCGGCAGCGATCCGACCATGCCATCGGGCCGGGCTTTCGCGAGCATGGCCTGATAGGCGGGGCGCGCCTCGATCTTTGCCTTCCAGGCGTTGATCTTCGGGAACTGGTCCTTATCGACGATGTTGAGCTGCATCGCAAAGTTCAGCGGGAAGACCATCATGATGTCTGCGGCAGAAAATTCCGCGCCTCCAAACCATGGATGATTGGCGAGCCAGTCTTCCGCGTACTGAACCACCTGCTCGCTATCAACGAGGCGGGAGCGTTCTTTCGGCGGCTGGATCTGCCATGCGCGATAATCAGCGATGACGCGCGAGGCCAGCGAGCCCTCGGCGTAGTGCATCCACATCAGGTGATACGGATAATCGAGGCTGCCCATGTCGGGCTGGAGCTTGCCCGGTGCATAGCGGTTCAGGATCGTCTCGATGATGGCGCCGGATTCGACGAGCACCTGCCCGCCGATGTCGACGGTGGGCGCGACAGGCATGCTTGGGTTCACGGCCTTGATCATGGCCGCGGAGCCGGCGAGATCGCCGCGCTTGAATTCGAGTTTGTAGGGAAGGCCCAGCTCTTCCATCAGCCAGACGATCCGTTCGGAGCGGCGGCCTTCGGCGTGGTAGATGGTGACGGGCGGCAGCTGCGGCGCGGCAGGCTCGGCGGCGGCGTTCGGCACGATGACGGCGGCATCCGGATCGGGTGCATCGTCGGGACGGCAGGCGCCGAGCGCGAGGACGATGCAGACCGCGAGAAGACGCTTCATCGAGACACCACACTCTTGCCAGCACATGTCCGCCCGTTCCGAGCCTGGCATTTTCGGGAGCACGGTTAGCATACGCCGCAGCACGATGCAGCGCCGGACATCAGTGACCGAAAACCGCAGCAAAACGGCGGCGCGATGGGAATCGCGCCGCCGGATTCTGACGTGGGATTAATTTGCCGGCGTGCGCGGGCCCGAGGGTGCGTGCTTCGGCAGGGCCGGCAGCGCGCCGACCATGCCATCGGGGCGGGCCTTGGCCAGCATGCGCTGGTAGGCGGGACGCTGTTCGATCTTTGCTTTCCACGCATTGATGTTCGGGAACTGCGTCTTGTCGACGATGTTGAGGGCCATGCCGAAATTGAGCGGGAAGACCATCATGATGTCAGCCGTCGAGAACTCGGCGCCGCCGAACCAGGGATGCTTGCCGAGATAGTCTTCAGCGAACTGGTATTCGGCTTCGCTATCCACGAGGCGCGAACGCTCTTTCGGCGGAGCGATCATCCAGACGCGGTAATCGGCGATGACGCGGCCAGCCAGCGAGCCTTCGGCGTGGTGCAGCCAGATTAGATGCTGGGCATAGTCCGCGCTTTCAAGCGGCGGCGTCAGCCTGCCCGGCGCGTAGCGGTTGATGATCGTTTCGATGATGGCGCCGGATTCGGTGAGAACCTCGTTGCCGACGGTGACGGTTGGCGCAACCGGCATGCCGGGGTTCACCTTGCGGATTTCGGCCATGGAGCCGGCCAGGTCGCCGCGCTTGAACACGAGCTTGTAGGGCATGCCCAGCTCTTCCATCAGCCAGACGATCCGCTCCGACCGGCGGTTCTCAAGGTGGTAGATGGTGAGTTCAGGCATCGTCATCGCGACGGGCGTTGCCGGCGCGGCCGATGTGGCCGGCGTGCTGGCGCAGGCGCCGAGCACGGTGAGCGCCGCGCAGGCGAGGAAAAGGCGTTTCATGGAAGCTCCCAAGTCTTGTTTGTTTGGTCGGGGCGTAGCACGCGCCGGTACGTGTAACGAGTGTTACGTGACGGCATGTCGCCGATTTGATCACAACGCCTTGTGCGAAGGGGACAGGCCTTGCCAAAGCGGTGGGCGCAGTTTAGATTTACATTGTAAATTATAAAGGAGCCGCGATGACGACGTTCAGGGACAATCTGCTTGCCGGGAAAACCGCTTTCGTTGCGGGCGCTTCGAGCGGCATCAATCTGCAGATCGCAACGCGGCTGGCGCAGGCGGGCGCGGCCGTGACCATCCTCTCGCGCTCGCCCGACAAGATCGAGGCGGCGGCGCAAGGTATTCGCGACAAGGGCGGCAAGTGCATTGGCGTGGCGCAGGATGTGCGCGACCATGATGGCGTCGGCGCGGCCTTCGCGAAGGCTGTCGATGCGCATGGCGAGATCGACATCCTGGTGTCTGGCGCAGCGGGCAACTTCGTCGCGCCGTTCAACGGGCTTTCGTACAATGGCTTCCGCGCCGTGATCGATATCGACCTGATCGGGCTGTTCAATGTGATGCGTCAGGGCTTCCCTCACCTGCGCAAGCCGGGCGCGACGTGCATCACGATCTCCGCGCCACAGGCTTTGCATCCGTATCCGCTGCAGTCGCACGTCAATGCGGCGAAGGCCGGTGCGGACATGCTGGTGAGAACGCTGGCGGTGGAATGGGGACCGATGGGCGTGCGCATCAACGCGATCATCCCCGGCCCGATCGCGGACACGGAAGGCATGGCTCGCCTCGCCCCGACACCGGAAGCGATGGAGAAGAGCGCACGCGGCACCCCGCTGCAACGACTGGGTACAAAGGATGAAGTGGCAGATCTGGCGCTGTTCCTTGTATCAGACGCGGCGGCGTATGTAACGGGCGCAATAATGCCCTGCGATGGCGGCCTGTCGTTGCTGGGCGTGGGGCGTGTGGGCGGATAGTGAACTCGGAACCGCGGCGGGCGTTACTGCCTGATGAGCACGCTGCCGCCTGAAGAGACTGATCCTTCGCCGCCCAAGCCGGGGCCGGAGCCTGAGAGGAAGCGGGAGGCGCCGGCTGATGTGCCTCCGGTAGAGATACCGCCGGGGCCGGTGGTGGAGCCGCCGCCCTCGCCCGGTACGCCGCCGCCCGTTACTGCGTAAACCTCACGAGCCGAACAGGCTGTCGTGAGTGGTGACTTTTGGAGGAGACGGCGGCAGGGCCGGCTTGGACTTTGGCGCTTTGCGAGCCTCGACGATGTCGAGGATGATGCGGCCGACCAGGGCGGTTGCGAGCGGCGCGAAGGCCAGCAGAAGCGATGGCGCGCCCATCTTGGGGGCGAAGCCGATGCCGAGCAGCATCAGGGACGCCATGACATAAAAGCCGACGAGGATCAGCCGGAGCGGTCGGCCGAACAGGCGCTTCCAGCCCATGGCAAGCCTGACGGCGAAGATCCAGTAGAAGGCGATGGCGATCCAGCCCATCCAGCTCAGGTCGTGCTGGCCGAGCGTCGCCATGATGGCGATGTCGGCCGCGATGCACGCGACGCCGAGCAGATGATAGAGGATCACCGCGACCGTTTTCATGCGCCCTTTCCCGGCATGGCGAGTTCGACAAGAACTATGACGATCCCGCCAACTGCATAGGCAAGCAAGTCCAGCCAATCAAAAGAGCCACCAAAAATTATCCTGGCCAGCTCGTTCTCGCCAAGGCCTAGCGCACTGAGGAGTTTCGCGGCCTGCGCGACCTCGATCATGATCGCAATCGCGAGCGTAATGCCGAGAGCTGAACGCAAGCTGAGCGGCGTTGCGGCGCGCAGGACTGCATAGACCAGCGCCACAGCGAGAACGTCACCGATATAGGGACGGATGAAGGCGTCGCGGACGAACAGGGCGATGACGACTTCGATGGCGAAGAGCGTGATGGCGGCGATGATGAAAACACTGCGGGGACGCTCAGGCCGGGCCAAGCCGCACCTGCCCTGCTGCCCGATGAGTATGCGCGAACGATGTGACGGCGGCGCGGATCACGGCTTGCAGGTTTTCTCAGCCACAGCGCGGCGCAGAGCGGTTACGTCGCTGACAAGGCGGGCCTGAGCGGATGACGCATCGGGGATGGTGAAGTCGATGGCGGCTATGTGGACGCCTGCGTCCTCGTCAAAGACATCGACGCGAAACGTCGACCGGGCGATGACGGCGCTGCGCCACTGATTGAGTTCTGCGTAGTCGGTCTCGTGGAGGTCGGAGCCGGGTGGCGGACCAAGTCGGCCGTCAAGGCGGAGAAAGAGCGCGTTGGGGCCGGTGTGCGTGGCCGGGTAGCTGATCGTCTGCCGCGTTTTTGTGTAGCCGCTGGAGAACTCGAAGGTGAGATTTCTGACGCGTGCGCCGCGCAGAGTGAAACCGGGGATGCTGGTGAGCAGGCCCCCGTCGAGTGTTTCGACGGAACCAGGCTCGCGCCAGTCCTTGCCTTCCAGAGAATTACCGACGCGGAAAACCTTGAGCGTCGGTTGTTCGTTTAGCGCCTTGTAGACGCTGCCGGCATCGATGCTCAGTTTCGCGGGGAAAGGTCCGTTCTCGGTGACCAGCATCGACAGGGTCGTGCCGGTAATGTCGCCGCTGACGGTGCTTTGCTGACCATCGGCTGTGTTGGCGATGCGGCAGCTTGTCTGCGTGAAGGCGGGCATGCCCACAAGTGATGTGGCTATGACGGCAATAGTCAGAACACGCATACGCCCGCCCGCATCACGAACCAATGCAGGCACGGTAGCTGCGATTGTTCATGACGGGAAGCGAGCGGGTGAGGGATAAAGCAGGCGCTCTGGATCATGCGCTCTGGGACTTCTCCCACGCCTCTGCACTGCCCTTCGCGAGGTCGCGCACGCGGCCGATGAAGCTCTGGCGTTCGGTGGGGGAGATGACGCCGCGGGCGTCGAGCAGGTTGAAGATGTGCGAGGCTTTCAGGGCCTGCTCGTAGGCGGGAAGCGGCAGGGGCTTTTCGAGGGCGAGGAGTTTCTTGCAGACTTTCTCGCAGTCGCTGAACCAGCGTTGCAGGACTTCGGTGTCGGCGTGTTCGAAGTTGTAGGCCGACTGCTGCTTCTCGTTCTCGAGGAAGACGTCGCCGTAAGTGAGCGGGTATTGCGACTGGGGGTCGTTGAACGGCAGGTCGTACACGCGGTCGAGGCCGAACACATACATGGCGAGGCGTTCGAGGCCGTAGGTCAGCTCGCCCGAGACGGGGCGCACATCGAGGCCGCCGACCTGCTGGAAGTAGGTGAACTGCGAGACTTCCATGCCGTCGCACCAGACTTCCCAGCCGAGGCCCCAGGCGCCCACGGTGGGGTTTTCCCAATCATCCTCGACGAAGCGGATGTCGTGGACGGTGGGGTCGATGCCGATCTCGTAGAGGCTTTCAAGATAGAGATCCTGAATGTCGGGCGGGTTCGGCTTCAGGATGACCTGATACTGGTAATAGTGCTGGAGCCGGTTGGGGTTCTCGCCATAGCGGCCATCCTTTGGACGGCGCGAGGGCTGCGGATAGGCGGCGTACCAGGGCTTGGGCCCGAGCGCGCGCAGCGTGGTGGCCGGGTGGAGCGTGCCGGCGCCGACTTCCATGTCGTAAGGCTGGAGGATCGCGCAGCCTTTGGACGACCAGTAGGCCGACAGCTTCAGAATGATCTCCTGAAAGCTCTTGGGCTTCACGATGTCGCGTTTCAGGGCGGCGGGTTTGGCGGGCATGGCGTGTCCTAGATTCAGGACACTCCATAAGACGAGCCTTTCGAGGTGTCATCCTCGGGCTTGCGCGGAGAATGACCCCGCAAGGACCTGCGGAATCAACACTCGGTTAAGCCTCTGAGGCAATTATGCTATTAGCATATACCAAGGATGCCATTCCATGCTCGCTGCTTTCAAGCCTCGCAATGTTCATACTGTCGCCGCCCCGGCCCTGCCGTCGCCCGCAAAGCTGGATAATGAAACCATTTTCAAGGCGTCGGCCTTCGAAGGGTCCGCCGGGGCCATGATGACGGTCGACCGCGACCTCAAGATTCTTCACGTCAACGAGTCGACCCGCCAGCTGCTGCGGAACAACGCCGCCGCGTTCAAGACGGTCTGGCCGAACTTCAATCCGGACGCGATCATCGGCACCTGCATCGATATCTTTCACAAGGCTCCCTCGCACCAGCGCCAGATCCTGGCCGATCCGAACCGCCTGCCTTTCAAGACCGACATAACCATCGGCAACCTGAAGTTCGCGCTGCACGTGACCGCCGTTTTCGATAGCCAGCGCAACTATGTCGGCAACGTTCTTCAGTGGGACGACGTGACGACCACGCGCCTCAATTCAGGCATGCTGGCGGCGCTCAGCCGGTCGCAGGCCATCATCGAATTCCAGCTCGACGGCACGATCATCAATGCAAACGACAACTTCCTGAACACGCTGGGATACCGGCTCGACGACATCAAAGGCCGTCACCACCGCATGTTCATGGACCCGGCCGATGCTGCCTTGCCGGAATACTCCCGCTTCTGGGATTCGTTGCGTCGCGGCGAATACCAGACCGGCGAATACAAGCGCATCGGGGCCGGCAACAAGACGATCTGGATCCAAGCCAGCTACAACCCGATCCTGGACGGCAATGGCCAGACGATGAAGGTCGTGAAATTCGCCACCGACATCACGGCGATGGTCGAAAAGCGCATACGCAACGACAAGCTTTCAAACGAGATCGAGCGCGACCTGTCGGGGATTGCGGACAACATCTCCAACGTGTCGCGTCAGGCCAGCGAAGTGGCCGGCGCCGCCTCGCAGACATCCGAAACGATCCAGAGCGTCGCCGCCGCCGCCGAGGAGCTTACAGCTTCGATCAACGAGATTTCGTCGAGCGTGGCTTCGTCCAAACGCTCGGTGGAAGAGGCCCATAAGCTGACGCAATCGGCCGACGCATCGACCATGGCGCTGACCAAGACTGCTGAGCAAATGACAGGCATCGTCGAGCTGATCGACGACATCGCCTCGCAGATCAACCTGCTGGCGCTCAACGCCACCATCGAGTCGGCGCGAGCCGGCGAAGCAGGACGCGGCTTTGCGGTGGTTGCAGCTGAAGTGAAGCAGCTGGCGGCGCAGGTTTCGGCCGCGACCAAGACGATCTCGAGCGAGATCCATGGCGTTCAGTCGGTTTCGGCTGAAGTCGTCACATCGCTGAAAGCGATCCAGGGGTCGGTGAACACCATCTCCAACAGTATTTCGGAAGTTGCGGCCGCGGTTCAGCAGCAGTCTTCAGCGACCTCGGAAATCTCGGCGACGATGCAGATGGCTTCGGGCTCGGTCAACGCGATCGACAAGGGCATTGGCGAGATGGCGGGCGCGATGTCGTCTGCTGCGAACTCGACCGAGCTGGTGCGCGGCAACATGCAGGTGCTGGTGAAGTAGGCTTCTAAAGCGCGACGCGCTTTCGCTTCTTGCTTGAGAGTCGGATTGACGCCTTCGGTTGAACGCCGGAGGCGTTTCCGCATCAGACGACAAGCCTCTACCGGCGGCTGCCGTCCGGACGGACAGCCAGCACGGCGAGGATTCCGAAAGCGACGATCAGAGAAGCTGCCTGAATGATGACCTGCATGTCGTGAACCTCGGTCCCTCGCGTTGCTAACCACTTAAGCGCGCGGGGGCTCCGGCGCAGGATCAGCCGTCACTTTGTCGCAGGACGGCGTCGGCATGAGACGAAGCTCGCTTCCGAATGCGTCAGTGATTTGACGAAGTGTGGCCACGGGCGGACACGGGCTCAGCTGTCGTGCGGTTCGTCCCGTGGTGTGGTCTTGCGGGCACGGTGATCGTCTAGCCGCTGAATGATCACTTCGTGCGGTGTCGCCTGCCCGTCATCGGTCGGTGGGGTGGACGTCGGCGGACGACCAAAGCGAGAGCGGATCGCGGGTGTCACGAGCACCGCGATCAGGATCGCCAGCAGGAAGAGCAGGATAACGCCGCCCATGGCGGTTTATCTCCATTCAAGCGCGCCGGCCTCGAAGCAGGCCGAGGCCCGCGTCGAGAACGGACCGCCGGCAACATCGTGCAGCGCCATGCCTTCATATAGGGTCACGGGGCCCCGGCGCAGCCCCTTGCGCGCACGTATAAGCACGCGCCCGGCCTCCGCGCCCGGCGTGGGGCGGATGGGCAACACCTCGATTTCGCCCGTGCGGGGATTCAGAAGCTCCAGCAGGTCAGCCAGGGCCGCCGCGCGATGGACCAGCGTGATCCTGCCGCCCGGTTTGGTGATGTGGTGGAGAAACAGGATCCAGGCCTTGAGGGGTGTATCCGCCAGATAGGCGGCCTGCTTGCCGGGCGCCGGGGCCCGAACGGCGGCAGGGTCGAAGAAGGGCGGGTTCGAGAAAGACTGGTCATAGACATTCTCGAGCGCCGAGGGACGCTCGGCGACGTCGTGAGGGCGGATGTCGGCGCGAGCGGCGAAGGCGTTGGCGGCTATGCCCTGCCCCGACAGCGTGATGGCGCCCGGGTCGCGCTCGAACCCCGTGAAGTGGCAGGTGGGCAGACGGTGGGCGGCGCAGAGAAGGGCTGCGCCCGCGCCGCTGCCGGCTTCGGCCAGCGATTCACCCGGTTTGGCAGACAGGGAGGCAGCCAGCAGGACGGCGTCCATTCCGGCGCGATAGCCCCGGGCGGGCTGAACCACCGTGACGGCGCCCCCGAGAAAACGGTCATAAGTGACGAGGCTGTCGATCACGGGCCTTCACCATCTGGATCGGGCTCCCATTCGGGGTCGCTGTCGATGAGGCCCTGATGGGGCTGGTCGAGCTGCTTCAAAACGTCTTTCGCGGTGGCGGCATACTCATCCGGGACCATGATCCGGCGCTCTACTGCGAGGATACTGCCCTCGGCGGCCGCCATGAAACGATCGGCCATAAAGGGGTGGCAGCCAGCCTGCTTCAACAGGACCATGGCGTAGTCGAGCCGGATAGGGTTATTGGTTCTAAGAACTTCGATCATTTTCGCGACAACTTGCCACGCCGCTGACCAGCCCCGTGGTTCCTATTTCTTGACCAGCTTCTCACGCGGCGAATATCGTATAATAGCTGCGCCCCGTGAAGCGGGTTGGAAAGCGCTTAAGGGGATGGAATTGGCCGGATACGCCGAAATCCAGACGCAAGCGTCGCCGCCTGCAACGCCGATGGACCGCCTGGTGGCGCTTCTTCGTCCTGAGCTGGCCGACGTTGAGCGGCTGCTTGCCGAGCGGGCCGCTAGTCCTGTGGCGACGATTCCTGACCTTTCGAGCTACCTGATCGCGGCCGGCGGCAAGCGCCTGCGGCCTGTTCTGACGCTGGCTTCGGCCCGGGCTGTGGGCGGGCGCGGCGGAGAAGCGGTTTGCAAGCTGGCTGCGGCGGTGGAGTTCATCCACACGGCCACCCTGCTCCATGATGACGTGGTCGATGACTCGGACCTGCGCCGCGGCAAGGCGGCGGCCAAGAACGTCTGGGGAGCTTCGGCCTCGATCCTGGTCGGCGACTTCCTGTTTGCCCGCTCGTTCACGCTGATGACCGAAACGCGCGACCTGCGCATTCTCGACATTCTCAGCCGCGCTTCGTGCGTGATCGCCGAGGGCGAAGTGCGCCAGCTGGCGGCGCTGGGTAAAGTCGACCTGTCGTTCAACGAATACATGGCGATCGTCGAAGCCAAGACGGCGGCGCTGTTCGAAGCGGCCTCGCGCGCCGGCGCCTATACGGCGACGAACGATGACGCGGTTGCCGATGCGATGGGCGAATACGGGCGCAGGCTGGGCCGCGCGTTTCAGATCGTCGATGACCTGCTCGATTACGGCGGCCTCACCTCGGTGATCGGCAAGGCCGTGGGCGACGACTTCCGGGAAGGCAAGCTGACCCTGCCCGTGCTGTATGCGCGCGAAGCGGCGGATGCGGCGGACCGGAAATTCTGGGACCGCGTGATGGGTGAACGCACACAGACCGAGAGCGACCTCGCACACGCTATCCACCTGATCCGCTCGTCGGGCGCGGCAGAGCGCACGCTGGAGACGGCGCGTGTGGAATCAGCAGCAGCGCAGGCCGCGCTCGCGCGGGCTTCGCGTGGAGTTTTCCACGATGAGCTGGCCGAGCTGGCCGATCATTGCGTGAACCGGGCGTTCTAGCTCAGGCGATATCTGCGCCGACGAGTCCGGCTGCGACGCCTGAGCGGCGGACGCGCCAGTGAATCCAGATCGACACCAGCGACAGTGCGCCGAAGGCGATTGCGGGCATCTGGCCGCCGAGGATGGTTGAAGCAACAGCAACCACAGCTGCGTTGAGCGCCCAGAAGGCGTGGACGAGCGACACCTGCCAGTGATGCAGCCCGGCTTTCATGGCGATCTGGTAGGTGTGGTCGCGATGGGCGGCGAACAGCTTCTTCCCGTGCATCGAGCGCCAGGCGAGCGTCATCAGCACGTCTGACAGGAAGGGCAGCAGGAGCATTGGCGGCACGAACAGCAGGTCTGGCCGCAGGCGGACAAATTCGAGACCGAGCCCGCCGAGGATAGCGCCGGCGAAATACGCGCCTGCATCGCCCACGAACAGCTTGCCGGGGATGTTCCAGACCAGAAAGCCTGCGAGGCCACCGGCGACAGCCATCGACAGCAGCGCAAGCGTCCATGCGCCGGTGAAGGCTGCGCACAGGCTGAGCCCGAGCGCGGCGATCAACGCCATGCCCATGGCGAGGCCGTTGGCGCCATCCATGAAGTTGACGGCATTGATGACGACGACGAGCCAGAACACCGATCCTGCAATGGCGAGCACGTAGGGCAGCTGGATCATCACGCCGGGCCAGAGGACAAGCGTTTCGACGCGAGCGCCGAACACAGCCATCGCGACAGTGATTGCCATCACCAGCAGCAACCGGAAGGTTGCGCGAATGTGGAGGATGTCGTCAGCGAGCCCGAGCAGCATGGCGCACAGCGCGCCCGAACCGGTGACGAGGATAATGCTGTCGAGATCCCATTCCGTGAACTCGGTGATGGCGACGGTTGCGAGGAAAGCCGAGATCGTGACAGCGAGGCCGCCGGATGTCGGCACGGCGCGGCGCTGGATTTTCCGCGCTTCGGTGGGCGCATCCATGATGCGCACGGACATCATCACGCGGCAGAGCAGAGCCGAGGGCGCGGCGGCCAGCACGAAGGCCAGCAGGATGCGGATGGGTTCGGCCATGGCGTCTGGCTAGCGCAGATCGGCCGTCGCGGCCAAGCGTCTAGTCATTCGGAAGATCGGGCATGCCGCGGAACAGCGTGGGGCGGACCCAGTATTTGCGTTTCTTTTCGCTGATGCGGCGGGCGGCTGCTTCGGCAGACGCATCATCCGCGAATATGCCGAAACAGGTGGGGCCGCTGCCGGACATGCGAGCGAACAGGCAGCCCGGCTCCGCCCTGATGATCGTCAGCGCACGCTCGATTTCCGGGCAAAGGGCCACAGCGGCAGGCTGCAAGTCGTTGCGATAGTTCGCCAGCGAGGCCGCGTATGATTCGAGGTCTCCGGCCCATGGCGGATCGGTTTCGCGGAAGGTACGATTCGCGCCGAGCTGGTCGAACCTGTCGAACACGCGGCGGGTTTCCAGCGTGATGCCCGGATTAACCAGAACCGCCGGCATATCAGGCGCCGCGACATCGATCAGTCGCTCGCCCGTGCCGCGCATCACCAGCGGGCGCAGGCGCACGCAGGCAGGAACATCTGAGCCCAGCTGGATGGCGAGACGCTCCAGCGCGGCTTCGCCGAATTCGATGCCCCACATCTCGTTGAGGACATGCAGCGTGGCGGCTGCATCCGACGATCCGCCACCGACGCCGCCAGCAATCGGCAGGACCTTGTGCAGCACCAGGGCCGCGCCCAGCCCTCCCCGCTCGCAGGCTTCGCGCAGGGCCATGGCGGCGGCCATGGTGAGATTGTTGGGAGCGTTTTTCAGCTGCTTCGCGCCCGGGCCTTCGACGCCCAGCGACAATTGCGGCGCGGGACGCGCCGAGATGCGGTCTGCCGCGCGCGTATCGGCAAACATCACCAGACTGTCGAGCGGGTGCAACCCGCCGGGACCCGGCGGGCCCACATGCAGGTAGAGGTTCACCTTTGCCGGCGCCCAGGCCGTGGTGAAGTTCGCGCGATTTGGCGACAGGCTCATGGGCGCGAAGCTAGACTCGCAGATGGCTTCGCTGGCAAGCCCTTCTCGAGCTTGCCACGCAGGGTTTGTTCGCGCTCCGGCCCCGGAGCAAGACGCAGGGCGGCCGTCCACTGATAACGTGCTTCGGCTTCACGTCCGACGCGCCAGTAGGCGTCGCCAAGGTGGTCGATGATCTCCGCGTCGGCGGGAGACAGACCCGTGGCGCGCTCCAGTTCAGCGACGGCTTCGGCATAGTGACCAAGTCGGAAATGGGCCCAGCCGAGACTGTCGATGATGTAGCCCTGATCGGGCCGCGCCGCCGCCGCGCGGCGGATCAGCGAGAGACCCTGTTCGACGTGCTCGCCGCGTTCGACCCAGCCGAAGCCGAGGAAATTCTGGATTTCCGGACGATCCGGCTCGATCGCCAGAGCAGCGACGGCGTCTGCTTCGGCGGCTTTCCAATTGCCGCCTGCGCTGAGGGCATTGGCACGCGCGAACAGGACGCGCCAGTCGGGCGTCTTTGCTTCATGATCGGCCGCAATGATCTCATCATAGAGCTTGCGGGCGCGCTCGTGATTGCCGTTGATGCGGTTAAGATCCGCAACGGCGACTGCGATATCGCGGCGCTTCGACGAGGCCAGCGCCTGATCGGCGGCGACCAGGGCTGCGCCCGGATTGTCCAGGCCATTCAGAAGCCATGCCTGCCGTATCAAGGCCTCGGCGCGCCAGGGCGATGTCGCCTGTATTTCCTGCAGGACCTCGACGGCGTCTTCGGCGCGATCCTGCTGATCGAATGCGTCGGCGAAGGCCAGCCTTGCCGGCGCCAGTTCCGGATCAAGCCGCAGGGCGAGCGAATAGCGCATCGCGGCGATCTCGGGGCTGGACCGGGCGATGCCGCCGGCGGAGGTGAGATAGATCACGATCGCCGCGCCCTGCCGCGCAGACAGCTTAGGCCGGGCGACGGGTTGGCCCTTTTCAAGCAGCGCCAGTGTATAGTCAGTCAGTGAAGTTGGGCCATTCTCACTAACCTCGAGTGCGATCGCCTTGCGCGCGCCAGCGAAGTCGCCGCGTGAAGCCATCAGACGCGCGTTAAGCGATGCGATCAGCTCGCGGGACGCGAGCGGAAGGCGCTGGGCCTGATAGAAAGCTTCGATCGCTTTCTCGTCGCGATTGGCGCCGAGATACATCAAGCCACGCACCGCAGCCTGTTCACCCGTGAGACGGGCGGATACCTGCGTCAGGGCAGCGACGCCTTTGTCAGCGCTTTCAAGCGAGGTCAGCCAGGCAACGAGGAACCCGGCGACGTCGGTGTTGAGCGCGCCGAGGTTTGCCGTCTTCAGGCGTTCCAGCGCGGATCGTGTCTTGCCGCTGCCGATCTCGTCGATGACCAGAACGAGCTGTGCGCTGGGCGATTGTTGCGACACCGAAGCGTCTGCGCCGGCGACCATGCGCGTGGCCTCACCCGCGTCGCCCGAGATCAGGGTCGAGAACGTGGCGCGCTCGAGCAAGCCAGCATCGGTCTTCGCGGCGCCGAACGCCCGCCGGTAGTAGGCTGCAGCCGCGGAGGCATCGCCCGACATGCCCGCATATCGCGCGGCGATGAAATCGGCGTATTCCTGCTGGGTTTTCAGCTCCGCCATCACTGCAGGCGAAAGCCATCCGCCATACCCGGCGGGGCTGCTAACGCAGCCCGCGCCCATGCATGCCGTCACCGCGAGAAGGGACGTTCGGAATCCTGACCACATGCGCCCATGCTGCCCCACCCCTTCCCGGCCATCAACAGGGGATGACGGTTCCGTGGCGTCGCGCCGGTGGTTAACGAATATCAGATGTCGCTCGTACCTTCGCGTTTGGGCGCGCGTGGAACTTCCGGCGTGTCGCGGCGCACCGGGGCCGGCGTGGTGAGCCCATTGCGCAGCTTTTCGTCGATGCGCGCGCGATTATGGTCCGGCGCATAGGACGACGCTGCGTCCTGCCAGAACTTGCGCGCCTCTTCGTGTTCGCCAAGGCGCCATTTCACATCGCCCATGTGATCGGACAGTTCCCAGTGTGCGAACGGCTCGTAAGCTTCGAGGGCCATCTCGATGAAGCGGTTGGCTTCGCGGAAATCGCCATACTGATAGTAGGCCCAGCCGATGCTATCGAGCAGGTTGGCTTCGTCGGGCGTCAGGCGGATCGCCTGCTTCAGCAGTTTGAAACCCTCGTCGAGCTCCTCATCCGTCGCGTGGCCGTCGATCAGCGAGTACCCGAGATTGTTCATGAGGCCGGTATTGTCCGGCTGATCCATCAGCATGTGGCGCATCATCGCCAGGCCGTCGGGGCGCTGCGGACCTTCCACCAGCATTGAAGCGAGGAATTGCTGCGTGGTCTCGTCATCCTGGATCGCGAGCGCGGCGCGGGCGGACTCGACGGCGCCGGCGATATTGCCGGCCTGCAGGTGAGCCTGGCTGCGCGACATCAGGCCGAAAACCTGCTGCTCCGGGGTGAGCGGTCCCTGCTTCATCGCCTGGTCGATCAGGGCGAGCGCGCGCGTGGTCTTGTTTGCAGTCGTCAGGGCGCCGGCAGCCTGGATCTTGGCGTCAGGGCTTGAGTCAATTTTCAGCGCGCGATCGGTCAGCGCTTCGAGTGTTTCGGGCGAGCCGAGTTCCAGCGCAGCGAGGCCTGCCGTCGCCAGCAACAGCGATGTCATTTCCTTCGGCGGGTTGCCGATCTGCGCAAGGCGCAGCGCGGGCTCGAACTTGCCCTGCTCCTGCAGGCGATTGACTTCCTGCACGCGGATTTCGCCATTGTCCGGATCGAGCAGCAGCGCGCTCTGGCGCATGGATGACAGCAGGTGGTTGAACGGCGTCTTCGCGCCGCGCCCCTGCATCACAGCCATAATGGCTTCCTGTTCCTCGATCAGCCCGGCTTCATCGCCCAGCGCTGTTGCCATCGCCTGCGAAAGCGTGCGCGGCTTGCGGCGATCCTGCCCGGACTTCGACTTGGCGAGGCGGTCGCTGACATAGCCATCGTCGGGTGTTGCTTCGGAGAGGCGCGTGAGCAACGTCACGGCTTCCGCATCGCGATTGAGGCCGCGCAGGAGTTCGGCCTGGCGCAGCGCGAGAAGACGCTGGCTCTGGAATGCACGCGCACGCGCGAAATAGGTGGGCAACTCTGCTTCTTCCGGGCGCGGCGCGTCGAACTTGTCCGGCGCCTGCTCGTAGATTTCGAGCGCGCCGGCGACATCGCCGAGACCTTCGGCCAGCAAGGCACGGTGCCCGAGAAGCGTGGCGGACGGGATAACATTGCGCAGGCGCGTCATCTCGGCCTGCGCATCGGCGCCGCGGCCGTTGAAGGCAAACACCCACGCGCGCAGATGGTTGGCGCTCATCCATTCCGACGGGCGGCGGCCCGCCATTCCGTCAAGCACGGTCTGCGCGAGCGCGGGATCGTTCGCGGCGAGCGCATCGACGATGAGATAGCCCCACGCACCTGCATTGGCTTTCTTCGCATAGTCGACGCGCACGCGGCCCATGAAGGCGGCCATGTCACCGGCTTCCAGCATCTCGTTGGCGCCGGGATAGCCGCCGAGCGGTTTGTCGTAGGGCGCCGTCGCTTTCGCAGCAGCCGACACGGGCGTTACCGGCGCGGGCGGCTGCGCGGCGGGATCAACCGGCGGCGCATCCGGATCGACCGGCGTTTCCAGCTGCGGCTGGGCCAGCGCCATCATCGTCTTGGGCGCCGCATCCTCGCGCGGGATCATGCCGCACGAGTTCATCGGCTGCACGCCACCGCCGGTGAACACATAGACTGTGCGGCAGCCATTCTCTCCGAAGCCGGGCACACCCATCGACGCACAGGCCGAGAGCACAGCGGTGGCCGAAGCCGCAACCAGAAGGCGAAGTTTGTGGTGTGTCATGGGGCGACGCTATCCGAAGGCTGAGGCGGGCTCAACTAAGCCCGCGCTGTCAGATGCGCGCCATAATTTGTCGTGAACTGGGCGGAGGGGAAGCACCTTTCGGGCGCTTCCCCTGCTTTGTCGCTACATGTTCGGATAGTTCGGCCCGCCGCCGCCTTCGGGGGTGGTCCAGGTGATGTTCTGGTTCGGGTCCTTGATATCGCACGTCTTGCAGTGGACGCAGTTCTGCGCGTTGATCTGGAAGCGCTTGTCGCCCTTCCCGTCATCCACCCATTCATAGACGCCGGCCGGGCAGTAACGGTTGGACGGTCCGCCGAAGACACCGAGTTCGGATTTCTTCTGCAGTTCCATGTCCGCTACCTTGAGGTGGGGCGGCTGGTCTTCGCCATGGTTGGTGAAGGAGAAGGCCACCGAGGTCAGGCGGTCGAAGGAGAGAACGCCATCCGGTTTCGGATAGACGATCTTCTTGTGCTTGTTCGCCGGTTCGAGCGATTTCGCGTCGGTCTTCTTGTGCTTCATCGTGCCGAAGAAGGAGAAACCGCCGAACAGTGTGTTGACCCAGAGATCGAGACCCGTGAGGCCGATGCCGATCACCGTGCCGAACTTGGTCCACAGCGGTTTCGCGTTGCGGACTTTCTTGAGTTCGGTCGCGACCCAGCTGGTCTTGAAGGCTTCGCCATAAGCGGTGAGTTCATCGCCCTGACGACCTTCTGTCACAGCCGCGAACGCGGCTTCAGCCGCGAGCATGCCGGTCTTCATCGCGTTGTGGCTGCCCTTGATGCGCGGCAGGTTCACGAAGCCCGCCGAGCAGCCGATCAGTGCGCCGCCCGGGAAGGTGAGTTTCGGGATCGATTGCCAGCCGCCCTCGGTGATAGCGCGCGAACCATACGAGATGCGCTCACCGCCCTTGAGATATTTCGAGACTTCCGGGTGATGCTTGAAGCGCTGGAATTCCTCGAACGGCGAGAGCCAGGGGTTCTTGTAGTTGAGGTGAACCACGAGGCCGACCGCAACATAGCGATCGCCGAAATGATACATGAAGGTGCCGCCGCCCGTGGAATTGCCCAGCGGCCAGCCGAAGCTGTGCTGCACGAAGCCCGGCTTGAAGTTCTCGGCGGGGACCTGCCACAGCTCCTTGATGCCGATGCCGAACTTCTGCGGCTGGCTATCCTTGTCGAGCTTGAAGTCCTTGATGAGCTTCTTGGCGAGCGAGCCACGCACGCCTTCACCGATCAGCACGTACTTGCCGTTGAGCTCCATGCCCGGCGAATAGTTAGGGCCCTGCTCGCCATTCTTCTCAACGCCGACCACGCCGGCGATGACGCCCTTCACCGAACCATCTTCGCGATAGGTGAGACCCGAGGCGGCGAAGCCCGGATAGATCTCGACACCGAGCGCTTCGGCCTGCTGGCCCATCCAGCGCGCGACGTTGCCGAGTGAGCCGATATACATGCCGTGATTGTGCAGCATGGGCGGCATCAGGAAAACCGGCAGCGGGATCGAACCTTCCGGCCCGAGCACGAGGAAGGTGTCGTTCTTCACCGGCGTTTCGAACGGGCAGCCTTTTTCCTTCCAGTCAGGAATCAGCTCGTCCATGGCCTTGGGGTCCATGACGGCGCCGGAGAGGATGTGCGCCCCGACTTCCGAGCCCTTTTCCAGCACGACGACGGAGACGTCCTGCCCCGTTTCGGCGGCCAGTTGCTTGATGCGGATCGCCGCGGCGAGGCCAGCGGGGCCAGCGCCCACGATGACCACGTCGAAATCCATGGACTCCCGCTCGACGGCGTCAGCTGTCATATTCCCATGTCTCCCAGTCGCCGGGATTAGCGCCCTCGGCGGAATACCCTTATATGTCCGGCTACTTAGCCATAGGTTTCAGAAGCAACAAGGTTGGAGACAAAGCCGACGTGACGCACCCCCAGCCGCCCTCGGAAACGGCCGTTATGGCGCTGAAGGCGCTGGCCGATTTCTGGGCCGATATGGGTCTGGAGGAAGCGCGCACGCTGAATATCCCTCGCACCGCACCGCAACGACCCACAGCGGGAACCCGCCCAACCGCTCCCGTCCGGCAGGCAGAAGCACCCGCTCGCCCCTCTGTTTCGGGTGCCCGGCCGGAACCCAAGCGGCTCAACAATAACCCTATCGCCGAAGCCCGCCGGCTTGCCGGCGCCGCCAGCACGCTGGCCGAACTGCGCACCACGATCCAGCAGTTCGACGGCTGCCCGCTGAAGAAAGCCGCCAAGAATACTGTCGTCTGCGACGGCGCCTTCGATGCGGACATCATGATCGTGGGCGAAGCCCCCGGCGGCGAGGAAGATGCGCAAGGCCTGCCTTTTGTGGGACGGGCCGGCAAGCTGCTGGACAAGATGCTGGCGAGCATCGGCCTGTCGCGGCAGGAGAACGTTTATATCACCAACCTGATCTATTGGCGTCCGCCGGGGAACCGCGACCCCTCCCCCGCCGAGATGCAGATCTGCGCACCCTTCCTGTCGCGACAGATCGAGCTGAAGAGGCCGAAACTGCTGCTTACCGCCGGCAAGTTCGCAACTCAGGCGATGCTGGGCACGGAAGACGGCATCATGCGCCTGCGTGGCCGGAAGATGCTCTATCGCCAGGAAGGCCTGGCCACGCCGGTCAAATGCGTGCCCATGCTTCACCCCGCCTACCTGCTGCGCCGCCCCGAAGACAAGGCGAAAGCCTGGGACGACCTGCGCACGATCGCCGCCCTATGCGATGAAATGGGCATCAAGCGCGGGCCGTCGCTGTAGGAACAAACATGACCACCCGCCGAAGCTTCCTGATCTCGACATCAACGCTCGGCTTGGTCAGCGCTTTTGGCGGCGCGGCCTTCTCGCAGGGGCGCTTCGAGGTCGTGCATACGCCTGCGGAATGGCGGCAAATTCTTTCGGAAGACGCCTACTTCGTCATGCGGGAGGAGCAGACCGAGCCGCCGGGTTACAGCCCTCTCGATCAAGAAAAACGTGCGGGCGTCTTTTCATGCGCCGGATGCGACCTGCCCGTCTTCGGATCGGACAAGAAATTCGACAGCGGCACAGGCTGGCCGAGCTTCTGGGGGCCGATCGACGAAAAGGCGCTTGGGACCAAGACGCAGGGCTCGGGCCGGTTTCTGCAGACTGAAGTGCATTGCCGGCGCTGTGGCGGCCACCTCGGCCATATCTTTCCGGACGGCCCCGAGCCGACGGGCCTGCGCTATTGCATCAATGGCGTGGCGTTGAAGTTCAAGTCGGCCGACGCTTGATCTCCCGGTACCCGCCAAAACGGCGCGCTGGCACTCGGGCTTGCCGCCTCGTCATCAAGGACTCATCCACAAGCGATGCTTGAATGCCGGGCCAGCTGGTTCCCATTAGTTCTTTTTTTGTACATTTTTTGTTCTAAGATCAGAACCGTGGTTAGCGGGAACGATCAATGCCCCCACAGGAAAAATGGAAAACCAGATCCCGTGAAGCGGACTGGTCCGAGACGCGCGATCAGGCGCGCGGCCGGGGGGCGATGTCGAACGCTACCGGGCGGTTCGAGAAACAGTACGCCGAACCCTTCGACGATGGGTGGGACAACGATGAAAAGCTGCCAACGCTGAAGACCGAAACCATGGTCGAGAAGCCGAAGACGATAATTACCTACAATACCTCGCCGGACATTTCGTTCGACCGGACGATTAACCCCTACAAGGGATGCGAGCACGGCTGCATCTACTGCTTTGCGCGGCCCAACCACGCCTATCGCGGGCTTTCTCCCGGCCTTGATTTCGAGACGAAGATATTCGTGAAGCCGAGCGCTGCGGCGCTGCTGGAAAAAGAGCTGTCGAAGAAAAGCTACAAGCCGGGCCGCATCATGCTGGCGGGCGATACCGACATCTATCAGCCGCTGGAAAAGGAACTGCGCATCACGCGCTCGATCCTCGAAGTGCTGGCGCGTTATGAGCATCCCGTGGCGCTGATCACCAAGTCGGCGCTGATCCTGCGTGATCTCGATATCATCGCGCCGATGGCGGCGAAGGGTTTGCTGTCGGTGGCGATCTCGTTCACCACGCTCGACCGCAAGCTTGCCCGCACGATGGAGCCACGCTGTGCGGCGCCCCATCGGCGCGTCGAGACGATGCGCGAACTGAGCGCGGCCGGCGTGCCCGTGACGGCGATGACATCGCCGCTTATCCCTGCCCTCAACGAGCCTGAACTTGAGCAACTGCTGGAGGCGTCGGCCGATGCAGGCGCGAAGCGCGCGGGCTATGTTTTGCTGCGCCTGCCGCTGGAGATCGCGGGGCTGTTCACCGAATGGCTGGAAGCCAATTATCCCGACAGGGCCAAGCGCGTGATGTCGCTGCTGCGTTCAATGCACAAGGGTGAGGACTACCGCTCGGAATGGAAAGTGCGACAGCGCGGCGATGGCCCTTATGCGCAACTGATCGCCGCCCGCTTCCGCAACACGACGAAGCGGCTTGGCCTCAATGCGGTCGATGTCAAACTGCGCACAGACCTGTTCAGGCCGCCGGTCCGAAAAGAGTCGGGCAGCCAGATGGGACTGTTCGATGATCCTTGACGAAGGACGCCAATCCGACTTGGCTCGATCAGAACCCGCCAAACGGAGCACCGCCAATGATCAGGATGATGACGGCGGCCGGGCTCAGTCTCGCCATCATGTCAGCAGCCTTCGGCCAGCCGGAAGCGCATGCCCAGCAAGAGCCGGGGCGAAACTGCTCCGATCCAAACTCCCAGGCGGAGATCAACATGTGCGCACAGGCAGACCTTGATGCGGCGGACAAGGAGATGAACGCTGTTTATGCGCTGGCGGCTGAACAGCTGCGTGAGCAGGATCGAAACTCGGCCGACCTTGGACCGCAATATGTTGGCGCTGAACTGTTGCTCGTCCGGTCGCAAGCGGCATGGGCCGCCAACCGCAGCGATTTCTGCGCCGCGCACGGGGTTCTTTTCTATGGCGGATCAATGCGACCCGCAGTGGCGTCGTCCTGCCTTGCCCTGCTCGCGCGCAGTCGCACGGAAGAACTTCGCACATTCCTCGAGTAATGCGGCCTGACTGTTTCAGTCGGGATACGGCTGACGTGGCGCCAGGAACTGGCGTGTTCGGCGAAGGCCTGCCGTGATCCGGCAACCCGCGCGCGCGTATCGATCCACGTAGCGGGAGTACGCCATGGGTGGGGGCTTTAACGTCACACGACGAACGATGATCGGAAGCAGCGCATCGGTCACGCTGCTGGGCAGCGCATGTGCGCATGTTCCCGCAAGCGCATTGAGCAAGGACGTCGCCCTGCTACGCCGCGCCTACGAAACCTTGCATCCGGGACTCTACCGCTACAACACACCGTCAGAAATGTCGGGCCAATTCGATCGCCTCGCTGCGGCGTGGAGCGCCGGGCAGACGCGCGCGCAAGCCTATGTCTCGCTGTCGCGCTTTCTCGCGCGCGTCCGCTGTGGCCACACCTACGCAAATTTTTTCAACCAGAGCAAAGATGCCTCGACCGAACTCTTCTCAGGCCGTGACAAGCTGCCATTTCATTTCCGCTGGATAGGCGGGCGCATGATCGTGACGGATGGCAAGGGGGTTGAGGACCTGCGTCCGGGCGACGAAATCAGCGCCATCAACGGACGCTCCGGCGCCGAAATTCTGCGCACGCTGTTGCCGTTCACGCGCGCCGCCGGAAGCAATGACGCCAAGCGCGTCGCACAGCTCAACGTCATCGGCCTAGAACGCATAGAGACTTTCGACGTGTTCAATGCCCTGCTCCATCCGTCGCCGGAAACAGTTGCCCTGTCGGTACGCTCAACGCGCGATGGCGCGAGGCGGACAGTCACCGCGCCGCTCATCACGCTGGAACAACGCCGCGCACAGATGGCGCAGGATATTGACGATGAAACCCGTCCGGTGTTCTCGCTGGAGTTTGCGCCGGGCAATGTCGCCATGTTGAAGATGCCGAACTGGGCGCTCTACGACAGCAAGTGGGACTGGAAGGGCTTTATTGATGATGCCTTTCGGCAAATGTCGGACAGGCACTCGCCTGCCCTGATCGTGGATTTGCGCGGCAATGAAGGCGGGCTTGATTGCGGCGACGAAGTGATCGCGCGGCTGATCGGCGCTGATCTTCAGCGCGCGGCTTACGAACGTCGCGTGCGCTACGTGAAAACGCCGACCGATCTCGATCCCTTCCTCGATACCTGGGATGATTCATTCCGCGACTGGGGGGCGGATGCCGTGCGGATCGACGATCGCTATTACAGACTGCTCGAAGAAGACGGCGAAAGCCGCGCACCGATCCGTGCGAAAGGCCCGCGCTTCAACGGCAAGGTGATTGTGCTGGTCGATGCCTCGAACAGCTCCGCGACATTCCAGTTTGCGAATCTCGTTCAGGCAAACAGGCTGGGCACGCTGGTCGGCGAGCCTACCGGCGGCAATCTTCGCGGCATCAATGGCGGCGCGTTCTTTTTCCTGCGCCTGCCGGAATCCGGGCTTGAGGCAGACCTGCCGCTCATCGGCACCTTCCCGCAGACGCCACAGCCGGATGCCGGCGTTGTGCCGGATGTGATTGCATCGATATCACCCACCGACATCGCAACCGGACGCGACAGCGCAATGGAAACAGCGTTGGCCATCGCATCCCGCGCCTGATGGGCGGGCGGGCCTAGGGCGTTATGGTAAATGGGAAATTAACTACGGATTCAATGGGTTGTTTACCCGGGTCAGCGACTCTCATCGCTTCAGTCCATTTCGGGCGTTGCGTGAGACAGTTCCATGGCGATCAAAACGATCGACCCGCAGGTTCAGAAGAACACGAAAACGAAGCCGGCTTCCGCCGTTTCGAAAGTGCTGGCGAAGCCCGTGCTTCCGCTCGACCAGATCGTCGTCGGCGATTGCATCGAGTCGATGAACGCCCTGCCCGAAGGCTCGATCGACCTGATCTTCGCGGACCCGCCCTATAATCTGCAGCTTGGCGGCGACCTTACGCGCCCGGACAACAGCCATGTCGATGCCGTCAACAACGACTGGGACAAGTTTGATTCGTTCGCTGCCTACGACAAGTTCACGCGCGACTGGCTGAAAGCCGCGCGCCGCATCCTGAAGCCCGACGGCGCTATCTGGGTGATCGGCTCGTATCACAACATCTTCCGCGTCGGCACGGCGATCCAGGATCTCGGCTTCTGGATCCTCAACGATGTCGTGTGGAACAAGTCGAACCCGATGCCCAACTTCAAGGGCACGCGCCTCGCCAATGCGCACGAGACCCTGATCTGGGCGTCGCGCAGCCAGGAACAGAAGCGCTACACATTCAACTACGACGCGCTGAAGACCGGCAATGACGATGTGCAGGCGCGGTCGGACTGGTGGACTTTCCCGATCTGCTCGGGCGGCGAACGCATGCGCGGCGAAGACGGCAAGAAATCGCATCCGACGCAGAAGCCGGAAGCCCTGCTCCACCGCATTATCGTCGGCACCACCAATCCGGGCGACGTGATCCTCGATCCATTCTTCGGCACGGGCACGACAGGCGCCGTCGCCAAGCTTCTGGATCGCCGCTTCATCGGCCTTGAGCGCGACAAGGATTACATCGACGTCGCCACGCGCCGCATCGCCAATGTACGCAAGCTCGGCGCTGAAGACATCGAAGTGCAGTCGTCCAAGAAATCCGAGCCGCGCGTGCCGTTCGGCGCGCTGGTCGAGCACGGCCTCGTCCGTCCCGGCGATCGCCTGTTCTGCCCGCAGAACCGCCACGTCGCCCGCGTCCGCGCTGACGGCAGCCTGATGACCGGCGAATCCTCCGGCTCCATCCACCGCATGGGCGCGCACGTTCAGAACGCACCTTCGTGCAATGGCTGGACCTTCTGGCACTACAAGTCGGATCAGGGCCTTGCCCCGATCGATCTGCTGCGCCGCAAGTTCCGCACGCAAATGGGCCTTAGCTAAGCCTTCTGCCCCTTCGGCCCTGCAGGAAGGCCGTGCTGGTTTAATCGCCAAGCGCGGCCTATCTATGCGGGCAACTTCCGAGGGAAATCGACATGAAGCTCTACTACATGCCCGGCGCGTGCTCGCTGGCCGCCCACATCATCATGCGCGAGAGCGGCCAGACGGTCGAACTCGAGCGCGTCGGCCGCGACAAGAAAACCCAGCATGGCGAGAACTTTCTCGAAGTGACGCCGAAGGGTTACGTCCCCGCCCTGCGCATGGATGACGGTGAAATCCTCACCGAGAACATCGTCGTCCATAACTATCTCGCCGACCTGAAGCCTGCGTCGAAGCTCGCCCCTGCGCACGGCACCAAGGCGCGCCTGCGCCAGGACGAACTCGCGGTCTTCATCTCGACAGAGATTCACAAAACCTATGGCCCGATGTTCAATCCGGCGACGCCGGAAGAAGCCCGGCAGATCGCCAAGGACAAGCTCGCGACCCGCTATGCAATGATCGAGGAGATGCTGAAGGACGGGCGCCCGTACCTGACCGGCGAGAATTTCGCCACAGTAGACTCCTACCTGTTCACCGTCACGCGCTGGGCCGAGCCGCTCAAGGTCGACCTATCGAAATTCCCGCTGGTTGCCGCGTTCCAGAAACGCGTTGCAGAGCGTCCCGCCGTGAAGGCCGCCCTCGAAGCCGAAGGGCTGTTGAAGGCGGCCTGATACCAAGGTTGGCTATTGCGGCGCTGATACGATGCGCGCGTGCGCTTCCTTCAGCGCCGGATAGTACTGCAAGAACACGGTGTCGGTCTTGCCTGCGTGTTCGTCATGGCAGGAATAGCAGGCTTGGCTGCGCGGTATCGCGTTGCCTGTCTTCGATGAAGCGCCGAAGCCGTAGAACGTCCACGTGCCCGGCCCGCCCTTCTCGTCTTTTACATGCAGCGAGCGACCGACCACCGCGCCCTGCGTCTGCCCGCCTTTGGCCGGCGCGACTTCGGTGAGTGGCGTGCGCACCTCAAGCTGCATGATGGCGCCCACCGGAAATTTCCCGGTTTTCACATAGGCATCGTAGCTGTCGGGGTCGAGGCGAACCGTGTTCAGCGTCGTGCCGCCATCGCCCTCATAGCTGAGCGCATATGTCGTGCCGACCGTCGGCCAGCGATCCATGTTCTCGGGGATGACGATCTTGCCATCGGCATCATAGCTCGGCCCGGCAAAGGCAGCCGCGGCCAGCGACAACGCAGCGGCGGCCGCGATGGCGAGAGGAAGAAGGCGTTTCATGTTTGGCGTCCCGTATCTGCTCCCCTCTCAAGGGAGAGCTCTGTAGTCCGACCCTGCGAACATTGAGCTACGCGCACGCGAAAAGCACAAGATTCCGCTCCCCGCGATTGCAGACAGAGATGCTACGTTTCACGCCAGACCGGCTGACCTCACACAGGATTGAGGACAGGCAGCGTCAATTGCCTCGGCCTTCCTCGGCAGCGTTCGCCTTCACCACCTTGCCTTCGCGCTCCTGCTTGCGAGCGCCGGCAAGGATGCCTTCCATCGCGTAGTTGCCCTCGTGGCAGGCGTATTCATAGGACGGCTCTTTCGACGCGTTGAACGCCATCTCGCCCTTCCACGGTTGCGTATATTGCGAGGGATCCTCGACCGTGAATTCATAGACGATCTGGTTGGCATTCCAGCGGGTAAAGCGCTCGGTCAGTACACCATCCTTGGAGACATAGCCGCGCTGGCCCGGATGCACGTTCTTCGTCTGCACGACCAGCGTGTCGCCTTCATACCAGCCGATGGAATCGCCCAGCCATTGCCGGATCACGTCTGGCCGCTTGCGATCCTTCGTGATCGGAATGATGCGGGCGTCATGAACCATCTCGACGAGGATCATCACGTGATCGGGCGACTGCACGATCTGGTACGTGTTGTTGTAGAGAACGTTCGTCATCACCGGCCCGCCCGTGTTGCCGAAGCCGATGATGCAGCGCTCGCCCATCGGGCGCGTTTCGGGATTGTCGTAGCTGCCGAGCCCGCCGCCCGCATTGCGATCGACTGAACCGGGCCCCTGCACCGTGCCGGTGCGCGAGGCAGAGCCCGTGGGCGCGCCCGCAGTTCCGGCGGCCGGACGTCCCGCCGGCGCGGCGACGCCTTTGCGCGGAATGCGGCCATTGGACGGCTCCACGATCCATGACGAGCGGAACTCGCCCTTCACCTGCGCGACATGCTTGCCCGGATCGACCCAGAAGGCGTTGTAGCCGCCGCCCGACAACAGATCGCTGCCATCGAGGAGTGTCTTGTCGTTTGGATCGGCGGGTTTTGCGTCTTCCCGGGTCCGGTTGTTGTAGTAGTCGTCCCCCTCCATCTTCGCGACTTCGGCCTGCGTCATGACGAGGTTCGGATATGCCGGGTCACGCTGCATGTCGGTGATGGATGAGTTGGACCAGAAGCCCTGCAGGTCCGGAACGCCCCAGCTGGTCTTCGGCGTGGCATAACCGGGCGCTGACTGCGCAAGGGCGACACCTCCGAACGCAATCCCGGCGGCGGACGCGCACAGGACAGCCTTAAGCATGGCGAGCTTCATGAATTCCTCCTCGAGCAAGGCGGCGCGCGATGTCTTGCCGCAGCGCCTGCCACTGACCGTTTCTGACGGAGGCCTCGTATCAACGCAAGGCGGGCGGCAAGGCGCGCGGGATCGAATTTCGGGACAACACATGCTTGTGCGGACCCCACATGATCTTTGCTGCACCGCCGCAATGGGCTAGTGGGATCGTCTCGAAACGGGAGTGCGGGCGAATGGCGGACGGCATCGTGATTGCGGACCTCAGGGCGGTCATTCGCCAGGCAGCGTCTGATGCGGAAGGCTATTTCCTTGCTTTGCGCAAATCTGTTGCTGCGCAGGTCGCCCCCGGCGGGAAAGTTGACCGCAAGAAGATCGATGAAGAGCAACGCTCGACCCACGGCCTCGCCTGGGTGCTGACCTATGTCGAGACGCTCAAAGAGACCGCCAACTGGGCCGACCGCGTCGCTGCCGAAGGCAAATTCGGCGAGATCGAGCAGCTGCTGACCCAGATCCTGTTCGGTGAATACCTGTACCAGCTGGGTGGCGGCCTGCCGATGACCCAGCTCGAAGTCGTTCGCCCGAGCGACATGACCACGGACCCGGCCGTGATCCAGAAGCTGGGCACGCCAGCGATCCTTACCCTGATCTCCAAAGGCAACACGGCCGCCGCACGCATGGCCGCCGCGAAGCACATTCGCGGCTTCCTCGAAAGCCAGCGGGCCACGGTGGAATACACCGGCCTTGAGGAAACCTTCGAAACGATCCGCGACCAGTTCCGCGCCTTCGGAAAGCAAGTGGTCGAACCCTACGCCCACAGCTGGCACATGGACGACGTCCTGATTCCCGACGACGTCGTGAAGCAGATGGGCGAGATGGGCGTGTTCGGCCTCACCATCCCGGAAGAATTCGGCGGCCTCGGCCTCGGCAAGACCGCGATGTGCGTCGTCTCGGAAGAACTCTCGCGCGCCTACATCGGCGTCGGCTCGCTCGGCACCCGCTCCGAGATCGCAGCCGAGCTGCTTCTGAATGGTGGCACGCGCGCACAGCAGGAGAAATACCTTCCCGGCATCGCATCCGGCGAAATACTCCCGACCGCCGTGTTCACTGAACCGAACACTGGCTCGGACCTGGGTTCGCTCCGCACCCGCGCAGTGCGCGATGGCGACACCTGGAAGATCACCGGCAACAAGACCTGGATCACGCACGCCGCCCGCGCCGACCTGATGACGGTGCTCGCCCGCTCGATCCCGGACACCAACAACTTCTCCGGCCTCTCCATGTTCATCTGCGAGAAGCCGCGCGGCACTGACGAGAACCCCTTCCCCGCCAACGGCATGACCGGCGGCGAGATCGAAGTGCTCGGCTATCGTGGCATGAAGGAATACGAACTCGGCTTCGACGGCTTTGAAGTGCCAGTGGGCAACCTGCTCGGCGAAGTGGAAGGCATGGGCTTCAAGCACCTGATGGCGACCTTCGAAGGCGCCCGCATCCAGACTGCCGCGCGCGCTATCGGCGTTGCCCAGTGCGCGCTGGAACTCGGCCTCAAATACTCGCTCGAGCGCACGCAGTTCGGTCGCCAGATCTTCGACTTCCCGCGCACCTCCGACAAGCTGGTGATGATGGCCGCCGAACTCGTCGGCGTGCGCCAGCTCACCTACTTCTCGGCGCGCCAGAAGGACGAAGGCAAACGCTGCGATCTCGAGGCGGGCCTCGCCAAGATGCTCGCCGCCCGCATCGCCTGGGCTGCCGCCGACAACGCGCTGCAGGTCCACGGCGGCAATGGCTTCGCGCTCGAATATCCGGTCAGCCGCGTCCTTTGCGACGCCCGCATCCTCAACATCTTCGAGGGCGCCGGCGAAGTGCAGGCCATGGTCATCGCGCGCCGGACCATCGACGAATTCATCGGGGCCAAGAACTAGGCGTCAGCCCGCCGGCGCCCTACCTTCTCTTCAAAGAGGAGCGCCGCCATGGCCGAACCTATCCGCAAGGACCTGCCCGTCTTCCTGCACGATGGCGACGTCGCCATCGGCGCCGTTCGCGGCATGTCGGGGAATGACCTGATCATCTACATCGAGAACGCGGGCGACTTCACGCTGCCGCGCTCGGTCGTAAAAGACGTTCACGAGCACAAGGTGATCCTCGACGGCGGCAAGCTCGACGACCGGGTTCGCACCGCCATCGGCCGCGCGCACAATGCCGAAGACGACGACGACCATGCGCCGGTCGACGACTGAGCCGCACGATCACAACTTGAAAGATCAGCCCGCCGGCGTCGCGTCCGCTGCGGCTTTCTTGTGCGACACAGGCATGCCGGTTGCGGCGGCCGCCACCACGTCCTTGCGATCAGCTTCCGGCAGCACGTGTTTCTGCATCAGGCGCGTGAGGAACCAGGCATAGAGGCCGCTGGCCGGCATGATCAGCGCGACCTTGAACAGAATCCAGACGTTGACCCCGTCCATCGTGAAACCGAGCAGGTTGTAGGTGTGCCCCGGTGCATAGACGATGCGCACAATCTCGTTCAGCACCGCCGTCACCACGAAGAACCAGGCAAAGCTCCAGGTGAACTGGTCCCAGCCCTTCTGCGTGTAGTGGAAGGTCTTCTCCAGGATGTATTTGAAGAAGTTCTTCTTGAACATCAGCCCCGCGAACAGGAACAGTGCGAAGCCGGCGTTGAAGATCGTCACCTTGATCTGCACCCACATCGGGTTGTGCGTGACCAGCGTAAGGATGCCGAACACCACCGTGACGGTGGAGGCGATCAGCGGGAAGATCGGCAGGCGCTTCAACACCACCAG
>Ga0116177_10000355_pt1 | contig 34471 bp, 33 predicted proteins | sample AD_STIC10_MetaG_FD_89750 | JGI IMG/M metagenome (GOLD analysis project Ga0116177, IMG submission 89750) | Active sludge microbial communities of municipal wastewater-treating anaerobic digesters from USA - AD_STIC10_MetaG | ecosystem: Engineered > Bioreactor > Anaerobic > Digestate | place: USA... | reverse complement strand
TCAAGCCGGTGCTCGACATCATGCGCAGTGAAGCGGTGCTCGCCGGGCCGGCGCAGCCGTTCGGCGACGTGCGCGCGGAACTGGCCGACCTACTGCTGCGGCGCATGGACGGCGTGTTGCGCATCCGCGACAGCAAGCTGTTGCTGTTCCAGGCACCACGCGATGCGGTGGATCAACTCCTGCAACTGCTGCCTGATGCCGAACCGCCCACCGTCTGCGCGGTCGACGGTGCGGACACCCTCGCGTTGCAGGCGCTCTGCCACGGCGCGATGACCTGGCAGCGGCTGGAAGACCTCAAGCGTGCCGGTGCGCGCGGGCTGATGGTGCTGCCGGTGGAGCGGATGCTGGCATGAAGCGGATCGACTGGAACGCGCTGGACGAGCGCGAGCGCGAAGCCGTGCTGCGCCGCCCGGTGCAGGCGGTGTCGGATGCGGTACGCGACGGCGTGGAGGCGATCTTCGAGGATGTCGCCGCGCGTGGCGATGATGCGTTGCGCGACTACACGGCGAAATTTGACGGTGTGACATTGGCAGACTTCGAAGTCGGTACCGATGAATTCGCCGCGGCGCGTGCCGCGGTGCCAGCCGACGTGCAATCGGCGATTGCCGAAGCGGCATCGCGCATCGAGGCGTTCCACCGTGCCGGCGTCGCCGCACCGTACGAACTCGAGACCGCGCCGGGGTTGTTGTGCCAACGCGTGCAGCGGCCGATCGCGCGAGTCGGTTTGTATGTGCCCGCAGGCAGCGCGCCACTGCCATCGACCGCGCTGATGCTGGCCATCCCGGCGCAGCTGGCTGGCTGTCGCGAGATCATCCTGTGCACGCCCCCGCGCAAGGACGGCAGCGCCGATCCCGCGGTACTGCTCGCGGCGCAACAGGCGCCGGGCGTACGCGTCTTCAAGCTGGGTGGCGCGCAGGCGATCGCCGCCATGGCGCTCGGTACCGGCAGCATGCCCCGTTGCGACAAATTGTTCGGGCCCGGCAACAGTTGGGTCGACGAAGCCAAGCGGCAGGCGTTGCAGCGGCCGGGCGGGATCGCCATCGACATGCCCGCCGGTCCGTCGGAAGTCCTGGTGATCGCCGATGCCGGCGCCGATCCCGCGTTCGTCGCGTCCGACCTGTTGTCGCAGGCCGAACATGGCCCGGATTCGCAGGTGCTGCTCGTCTCCGACAACGACGCGTTGCTCGATGCCGTGGCCGTCGAAGTCGAGTTGCAGCTTGCCCGGCTACCGCGTGCCGCAATCGCCACGCAGGCCCTGGCGGCGTCGCGGTTGGTGCGGGTGGGCGACATCGCCCAGGCGATCGAGGTCAGCGATGCATATGCACCCGAGCACCTGATCCTGGCCGTGCGTGAACCGCGCGACTGGCTGGATCGCGTGCAAAACGCCGGCAGCATTTTCCTGGGCGACTGGACGCCGGAAGCGCTGGGCGACTACTGCAGCGGCAGCAACCACGTGCTGCCGACCGGCGGTGCCGCGCGTGCGTGGAGCGGGTTGTCGGTGGCCAGTTTCCAGAAGGCGATCACCGTGCAGGATGCCAGCCGCGCCGGCATTGCCGCTGCCGGCCCCTGCGCGGCGACGCTGGCGCATGCGGAAGGCCTGCAGGCGCATGCGCGCGCGGTCGAACTGCGCCTGGAGCGTGCGGCATGAACGCGACCGTGAATGCGCTCCTGCGCGCGGACCTGCGCGATTTCGGCGGTTACAAGTCCGCACGCAGCGACCTGGTCGATGGCAATGTCTGGCTCAATGCCAACGAATCGGCCTGGGCCAATCCTTCCGATGCCGACGCCACCCTGCGCCGCTATCCGGATCCGCAGCCACGCGCCCTGCGCTCGCGGCTGGCCGCGCTGTACGACGTCGAGCCCGCGCAATTGCTGGTCGGTCGTGGCAGCGACGAGGCCATCGACCTGCTGGTCCGCGCGTTCTGCGCGCCGGGGCAGGGCGCCATCGCGATCGCGCCGCCGGTCTTCGGCATGTATGCGGTCTGCGCACGCCTGCATGGCGCGCGCGTCATCGACGTGCCGCTGGTCGATGGCGAGCAGGGCCTGCGGGTGGACCTGCAGGCGCTCGGCGATGCCGCACTGGCCAACGGCGCGAGCCTCGTCTTCCTGTGCACGCCGGGCAATCCGTCCGGCGAAGCCTTGCCGCTGATCGAGATCGCGTCGCTCGCGGTGCGGCTACGCGGCAAGGCGCTGGTGGTGGTGGACGAGGCGTATGCCGAGTATTCCGACGTGCCCTCGGCGACGGCGCTGTTCCCCGCGCACGAGAACATCGCCGTGCTGCGCACGCTGTCGAAAGCGCATGCGCTGGCGGCGGCGCGCGTGGGTTGCGTGCTGGGGGCGCCAGCACTGATCGAGGCCTTGCGTCGCTGCCAGGCGCCGTATCCGATGCCGCAACCGGTGACCGAGGCCGCGCTCAAGGCCATGGCGCCACAGGCGCTGGCCAGTACCGCCGCGCGCGTCGCGGAAACCCGCGAGTGGCGCGAACGGCTGGCGGGCGGCCTGCGCCGGCTGCCGCAGGTGCTGCGCGTGTATCCCTCGTCGGGGAATTTCCTGCTGGTCCGTTTCATCGATGCCGATGCCGCGTTCGCGCAATTGCTGGAGGCCGGCGTGGTGGTGCGCGACATGCGGGCGATGCCGCAACTCGGCGACGCGCTGCGCATCACCGTCGGCATGCCGGACGAATGCCGGCGCGTGCTGGCGGCGCTGGATGCGGATGCGGTGGAGGTGGCGGCATGAGCGGGACGCCGATCCTGTTCGTCGATCGCGACGGCACCCTGATCGAGGAGCCGGAGGATTTCCAGATCGACGCCTATCCGAAGCTGCGCTTCGTCCGGGACGTGATCCCGGCGATGCTGAAACTGCGCGATGCGGGCTATGAGTTCGTCATCGTCAGCAACCAGGACGGACTGGGCACCGAAGCCTATCCGCGCGAAAGCTTCCAGGGTCCGCACGACCTGATGATGCAGGTGTTCGAGAGCCAGGGCATCCGTTTCCGCGAAGTGCTGATCGACGAGAGTTTCCCGCACGACAACAAGCCGACCCGCAAGCCGGGCCTGGGCATGATGGTGGGGTACCTGCAGGATCGCGGCATCGACTGGTCGCGTTCCGGGATGGTCGGCGACCGTCCCACCGACATCGAGTTCGCGGACAACCTCAAGATCCGCGGCTTCCAGCTGAAGACCGCGCAATTCGGCGGCGAGTGGGACTGGGCCGGCATCGCCCATGAACTCGCGGATGCGCCGCGCCGCGCGGTGGTCCAGCGCAACACCAAGGAAACGAAGATCCGCGTCGAGGTCGACCTGGATCGCGTCGCCGAGCCGCGCGTCCACACTGGCCTGCCGTTCTTCGACCACATGCTGGAACAGATCGGCAAGCACGGCGGCTTCGCGCTGGACGTCCGCACCGACGGCGACCTGCACATCGACGAGCACCACACGGTCGAAGACACCGGGCTTGCGATCGGGCAGGCGCTGAAGGAAGCACTGGGCGACAAGCGCGGCATCGGGCGCTACGGCTTCACCCTGCCGATGGATGAAACCCTCGCCAGTGCCGCGCTGGATTTCAGCGGACGGCCGTATTTCGTGTTCGAGGGCGAGTTCAAGCGTGAGCGCGTGGGCGACCTGCCGACCGAACTGGTCCCGCACTTCTTCCGCTCAGTCTGCGATGCATCGGGACTGAACCTCAACCTGAAGGTGCAGGGTGACAACGACCACCACAAGGTCGAGGCCTCCTTCAAGGCGCTGGCGCGCGCGCTGCGCCAGGCGATCAAGCGCGAAGGCGCTGAATTGCCATCGACCAAGGGCACCCTGTGACCACGCTGGCCCTGGTCGATGCCGGCGGTGCCAACCTCGGCTCGGTGCGTTACGCGCTGGAACGACTTGGCGTTGAGGCGCGCATCGTCCGTGATGGCGATGGCCTGTGCGATGCCGGGCGCATCATCCTGCCGGGGGTTGGCGCAGCGGCGCCGGCGATGGCCCTGCTGCGCGAGCGCGGACTGGTCGAGCCGTTGCGCGCGGCCACGGTGCCGTTGCTGGGCATCTGCCTGGGCATGCAACTCCTTTTTGAGTCGTCCGACGAGGGCGACGTCGCATGCCTTGGCCTGTTGCCGGGGCGCGTGCGCAAGCTGCGCGGCGGTCCTGGCTTGCGGGTGCCGCACATGGGCTGGAACGGCCTGGAGCACGTGCGCGACTCGGCCTTGCTCGACGGCGTTGCGGATGGCGCGAGTACCTACTTCGTGCATGGCTATGCTGCGCCGGTCACCGCGGATTGCGTCGCCGCCTGCACGCATGGCGAGCGCTTCGCGGCGATGGTGCAGCGTGGCAACGTGGCCGGTGCGCAATTCCACCCCGAGCGGTCGGCCACGGTCGGTGCGCAATTGTTGTCCAACTTCCTGCAATGGAACGGCGCATGAGTTTCATCGTCTATCCCGCCATCGACGTGCGCGAGGGCCGCGTGGTGCGCCTGCGGCAAGGCGATTTCGCCGAGGAAACCCGCTATGGCGAGGACCCGCTGGCCTTCGCGCAACGGTACGCCGATGCCGGCGCGGCGTGGCTGCACCTGGTCGACCTGGATGCCGCCAAGGCCGGCGGCTACACCTTGCAGCCCCTGCTGCGCGGCATCGCCGCGACCACGAGCTTGCAGGTGCAGACCGGCGGTGGCGTGCGCACGCGTGACGACGTGGCCGCGATCCTCGATGCCGGGGCGTCGCGCGTGGTGATCGGGTCGCTGGCGGTTCGCGATTCCGCCAGCGTCCTCGCGTGGCTCGGCGAATTCGGCAGCGAGCGGATCACCGTCGCCCTCGACACGCGCCGCGATGCCGACGGCATCTGGCGCCTGCCGGTGCATGGCTGGACCGAGACCGCCGCGGAAACCCTCGACGACTTGCTGCGGCGTTACGCCGATGGCGGCTTGCGCCACCTGCTGTGCACCGACATCGACCGCGACGGCATGCTGACGGGTCCGAACATCGCGCTGTATCGGGAGATCCGTGCCGCGCATCCCGGCCTGCAACTGCAAGCGAGCGGCGGCGTGCGCGACGTGGCCGACGTGGTCGCCGCACGCGGGGCCGGTTGTGCCGGTGCGGTCCTCGGCAAGGCCTTGCTGGAAGGGCGGCTGTCGCTGCCAGGGGCGCTGCAATGCTGAGCCGGCGGATCATTCCCTGCCTGGACGTGCGCGAGGGCCGCGTGGTCAAGGGCGTGAAATTCCGCGACCACGTCGACATGGGCGACATCGTCGAACTGGCGATGCGCTACCGCGACCAGGGTGCCGACGAGCTGGTGTTCTACGACATCACCGCCAGCCCGCAGGGGCGCAGCGTGGATCGTGGCTGGGTGGAGCGGGTGGCGCGGGTCATCGACATCCCCTTTTGCGTTGCCGGCGGCATCCGCCGCGTGGACGACGCACGCGCGATCCTGCTGGCCGGTGCCGACAAGGTGTCGGTCAACACGCCGGCACTTGAACGCCCCGCGCTGATCTCCGAACTGGCCGAAGCCTTCGGCGTGCAATGCGTGGTGGTCGGCATCGATTCGGTACTCGACGCCGACGGCGAATGGCGCGTGCGCAGCCACACCGGCGATCCGGATGCGATGCGCGCGCCGGGCAAGCGCACGCTGGACTGGGTGGTCGAGGCGCAAGCGCTGGGTGCCGGCGAACTCGTGCTCAATTGCATGGGCAGCGACGGCGTGCGCGGCGGCTACGACATCGACCAGCTGCGCGCGGTGCGTGCCCGTTGCGGGGTGCCGCTGGTCGCGTCCGGTGGTGCCGGCGAGCCCGCGCATTTCACCGAGGTGTTCCGGCAGGCCGATGTCGATGCCGCGCTGGCGGCGAGCATCTTCCATTCCGGCGCGGTGGCGATCCCCGCGCTCAAGCAGGCCCTGCGCGTGCAGGGCATCGAGGTGCGGTTGTGACGCGAACCATCGACTTCGACTTCGACATCGAGGCCTTGGCCTGGGACAAGCAGGGCGGATTGTTGCCGGCGATCGTGCAGGAAGCGGACACCCTGCGCGTGCTGATGCTCGGCTACATGGGTCGCGAGGCACTGCAGGCCACGCTCGACAGCGGCAAGGTCACCTTCTTCAGCCGCAGCAAGCAGCGCCTGTGGATGAAGGGCGAAACCTCCGGCGACGTGCTGGATCTCGTCCACATCGAAACCGACTGCGACGCGGATACCCTGCTGGTGCAGGCGCGCCCGCACGGCCCGACCTGCCACCTGCAACGCGCCAGTTGTTTCCCGAACGCGCCCGCGGACACGCTGGCGGCACTCGATGGATTGGTCGCCACCCGCGAGCGCGATCGTCCCGCAGGCAGTTACACCACGCGCCTGTTCGAGGGCGGTGTGCGCCGCATCGCGCAGAAGGTGGGCGAGGAGGGCGTGGAGACCGCGCTGGCTGGGGTGGTGCAGGACGACGACGCGTTGCTCGGCGAAGCCGCCGACCTGCTGTTCCACCTGATCGTGCTGTTGCGCGCGCGCGGGTTGTCGCTGGCCGATGCGAAGCGCGTGCTGGAATCGCGGCGCGGCTGAGGGCCAGGCTTGCTTGTCGGCCGCGCATCCGTTGGTGGTGCGCTTCTCGAACCACAACGCATGCTCCCGTTTGCCCGCTCATGGTTCGACGGGCGCATCACCAACGACAAACGGACTCACCACGGACCGGCTGGCTGCAAATGAGCGTCAGACCAGGCTGACCGAATGCCGCACGCAGTTGCGGCCGTCGTCCTTGGCCCGGTACAGGGCTTCGTCGGCGAGTCGGATCACATCTTCAGGCGTCGCCCGTTCCCCGGTCGCGGTATGCACGCCGATGCTGGCGCTGAGGTGGATGCTGCGGCCGTCGCTGTCGACCGGCGTCTGGTGGATGCGCAGGCGCACCGCCTCGGCGAGCTGCAGCGCCTGCTGCGCATCCAGTCCGGGCAGCACCGCGACGAATTCCTCGCCGCCGAAGCGGGCCACGATCCCGCCGCGCGGCACCACGACGTCCTCGATGCAGCGCGCCGCCACGTTCAGGCAGTCGTCGCCGACCAGGTGGCCATGGGTGTCGTTGATCTTCTTGAAATGGTCCAGGTCGAGCAGCAGCAGGGCGACCGGCTGGTCGCTGGCCTGGCGCAGCTCCAGCGCCTGCGACAGCGCCTCGCGGAAGTGCCGGCGGTTGTAGACGCCGGTCAGCGGGTCGCGCTGGCTGTATTCGCGCAACTGCACGTTGGCCTCGCCGAGTTGCGCCATCGCCGTGCGCAGCTGACGCGTGCGGTCGATGACGCTGCGTTCCAGTCGCTCGTTGTTTTCCTGCACGATCCGGATGTTCTCGATGCGCAGGCCGGCATAGCGCGATCCCAGGGCGAGCGAGAGCAACAACATCTCCAGCGCCGAGCCGATCTGCACGCCATTGAGCGTCCAGAAATTCGGCGGTACCAGGCCGAAGGCAAGCAGGGTGAACGCGGTGGTGCCGGCCAGGAACAGCGACCACGCCAGCAGCAGCAGGCGCGCCGGCTTGTACCCGCGGCGCAGCATCACCACCGTCGCGACCATGATCCAGACCACGCCCGCCAGCACGGCCCGCGAGGCCAGCGGCGTCGCCGTGCTGTAGGGCAGCCAGAACGAGGCGATGCCCAGCACCACGAAGAAGCCGGTGACCATCAGGCTGACCAGGTTGCCCCGTGGCCAGCGTTCCTGCAGTTCCAGGAAGCTGCGGGTGAACAGCTGCATGCCGACCAGCGCCAGGCAGATCGACAGCGGCACCGAGGCATCCGCAAGCCATGCCGAATTCGGCCAGAAATATTCGAAGCCGTAGCCGTTCAGGGTGAACAGCACCAGTCCGAAGGCACCGGTGTGCAGCAGGTACCAGAAGTAGCCGGAGTCGCGCAGCATCAGCCACAACACCAGGTTGTAGAACAACAGGGCGAGCACGATCCCGTAATACAGGCCGGTGGAGAACTGCGCGTCGCGCATGACCTCGGCGAAGGCGCGTGGCGTGTACAGCACCAGCGGCACCTGCATCGAACTCTGGCTCTGCACGCGCACCAGCAGTTCCACCTGCTGGCCATGCGGCAGGTCCAGGCGGAAGTTGGGATGGCGATAGCGGATGTAGCGACTGTTGAACGGCACGTGGTCGCCGCTGGCGTGGTGCTCGACGCGCCCGTCGGGGTAGCGCAGGTACAGGTCGAGCTGGTCGCTCAGGGCGTACTGCTGCACCAGCAGCCAGCGCGGTTCGTCCCGCTGCGTGTTCACCAGCGGCAGGTAGAACCAGTACGCACCGGCCTGGAACCCGAAGTTCGGGCTGCCGCCGGGCAGCGGCGAGAACCGCCCGGCACGGGCATGGGCAAAGGCCTCGGTGGCACCATCGCTGGCGTGCACGTCATGCCGGTAGGCGATCACCTGGTTGAGCGGGATCGCGCGCTCTCCGGCCAGCCGCAGCGGTTCCACGGCACCCGCCGGCCAGGCCGAGGCCAGCAGGATCATCACTGCCGCCAACAGCCATGCCTGCATCCTGCTGCCCGTGGTTGCGCGCAAACGACCCCCGTTCGATCGGTCCCCGTGCGGCGATTCTAGTCCAGCCGCCGGATCCTTGCGGCAGGCGATAATGCGGCATGCACTCCCTCCTGCTGGCCACCATGCTCGCCCTCGGCGCACCCGTCGAGGTTTCCACTCCTGCCTGCGTGCCGGTACAGGTCGAAGCGCCGCTGCCGTTGCCGCGTTCGGACCGCAGCGGCCCGGGTTGCATCGCCTACCAACGCACGACGCGCGCGGGCCATGGTGATGCGCTGCGCGTGCTGGTCTTCGGCGATCCGCAGGTGAAGTCCGCGCGCGATGTCGACTACTTCCGCCGCGACATCGTCGCACCGCTCATCGGCACCCACGATGCATCGCTCGGCATCACCCTGGGCGACCTGGTCGATGACCAGCCAGCGCTGCTGCCGTCCGTCAAGGCGGTCACCGCCGAACTCGGCGTGCCGTGGCTGCATGCGCCCGGCAACCATGACGTCGATCCGGACGCCACCAGCGACGCCGATTCGCTGGGCGCGTTCCATCGCGCGATCGGGCCGGATACCTTCGCCCGGCAGACGGCGCTGGCCAACCTCGCGGTGCTGGACGACGTGATCGCCATGCCGGGCCGGAAGCCAGCCTACATCGGTGGCCTGCGCGAGGACCAGTTCGCCTTCCTCGAGCGCTGGCTGCCGACGCTGGCGAAGGATCGCCTGCTGGTGCTGGCGATGCACATCCACCTGTTCGACGAGGCCGGCAAGGACAGCTTCCGCGATGCCGACCGCGAGCGCCTGTTCGCCCTGCTCAAGCCGTTCCCGCACGTGCTGGTGCTGAGCGCGCACAGCCACACCCAGCGCCACGTGTTCCACGACGCCGCCACCGGCTGGCATGGCGCGAATCCCTTGCACGAATACAACGTCGGCACCGCCTGCGGTGCCTACTGGTCCGGTGCCGCCGATCGGCAGGGCATTCCCGCCGCGACGATGCCCGACGGCACCCCGAATGGCTACGCGGTCTTGACGGTGAAGCAGGGCGGCGACTACGCACTGGCCTGGCACAACGCGCGCGACCCGGACGACCGCCAGGTCGGCCTGCATGCGCCCAAGGCCCTGCGTCGTGGGGCCTATCCGGCCTGGGGCGTGTTCGCCAACGTGTACATGGGCATGGACGACACCCGCGTCGAATTCCGCGTGGACGGCGGCGAGTGGATGCCGATGAAGAAGGTGTTGCAGCCGGATCCCGCGCTGCTCGCCGAGAATGCGCTGGACGACGCCAGCGACGTGCTGCGTGGCTTCGATCGTTCGCCCGAAGCGGAGGCATCGACCCATCTCTGGCGCGGTGCGCTGCCGACGAAACTCGCGGCCGGCGAACACGTGGTCGAGGTCCGCGCGTTCGATCGCTGGCGCGGTGAAACCCGCGCGCAGACCACGTATCGCTTGATCGACGCCGGGCCGTGACGCTTACGGCGTGACCTGGCTGAAGGCTTCGGCGCGCGCGTGCCCGTGCGTTGCGTCGTCCGTGATGCGCGGCTGCGGATAGTCTTCGATGCGATCCAGCAGCACGGTGCGCATTCCCGCCTCGCGCGCGGCATCGAGTTCGGCGACGACATCGGACAGGAACAGGATGTCGCCCGGGCTGCGGTCCAGCCGGTCGGCGATCAGCCGGTAACTGTCGGCATCGCGCTTGTGGCCGATCTCGGTATCGAAGAAGTCGCGGAACAGCGGCACCAGGTCGCCGGCGTCGGTATGCGAGAACAGCAGCTTCTGCGCCGGCACGGAACCGCTGGAATACACCGCCAGCCCGTGACCGGCCGCGTGCCAGGCACGCAGGGCCGGGGCCACGTCGGGATACAGCGGCGCGGTGAAGTCGCCCTCGCGATAGCCGGCTTCCCAGATCAGGCCCTGCAGCGCCTTCAGCGCAGTGTGCTTGCGGTCCTGGTCGATCCAGCCCTGCAGGGTCTCGGCGATCATCGCGTCCTGGCACAGGCCGCCGTTTTCCACGGCGACGACGTCCAGCCAGTGGCGCACCCTGGGGTCGTGGCCATGTTCGCGCACGAAATCCGGCAGGGCGTCGCGTGCATACGGGAACAGCACGTCGCGGACGAAGGAAATCGAACTGGTCGTGCCTTCGATGTCGGTGAGGATGGTCGTCTTCATGATTCTCTCCCTGGCCCGCCTCGCGGCGGGGGGTTGGGGCGAGGTTGGCTCAAATCGCCTGCCCGATTTCGTAGCGCGGGAATTTCTGCGCGATGTCGGTGCCGGTGAAGTGGCCGACCCAGCCATCCGGCTCGGTGAAGAAGCGGATCGCGACGAAGCTCGGCTCCGGGCCCATGTCGAACCAGTGGGTCATGCTGTCCGGGACCGCGATCAGGTCGCCGGCCTCGCACAGCACCTCGTAGACCTTGCCGCCGACGTGCAGGGTGAACAGGCCGGAGCCCGCCACGAAGAAACGCACTTCGTCTTCCTTGTGGAAGTGCTCGTCGAGGAACTTGCCGCGCATCGCCTCCCGATTGGGGTTGTCCGGGGCGATGCTGACCACGTCGACCGACCTGAAGCCGTGGGCTTCGACCAGGCGGTCGATGTCGGCCCGGTAGGCCGCCATGATCGCCTCGGGTGCGTCGCCGGGCTGCACGGCATGCGCCGGTTCCCACTGCTCCAAATGGACGCCGATCTTCGCCAGTTCGGCGCCCATCCCAGCGCGGTCGGACGTGGCCAGCAGCGGTGCGCCGGGTGCATGGTCGTCGAAGATGCGCAGGCGGCTCATTGCAGTTTCCTCAGTTCCAGTTCGCAGCCCAGCAGGAATTCGAAGGCTTCCAGGTGGCGGCGTGCCTCGGCCATGTCGCGGCCCCAGGCGTACAGGCCATGGCCGTCGATCAGGTAGCCCCACATCGGCTGCGCGTCGAGCGCGGTCTCGACCCAGCCCGCGAGTTGGTGCATGTCCTGGGTGTTCGGGAATACCGGGACGTCCATCGCGCCTTCGTGGGTGGTATTGCCGAAGAACGCCTTCTGCAACTCGTAGCCCTCGAAGCGGACGCGGCCGGCGGGCGCGTACAGGCGCGATGCCACCGTCTGCGTCCGCGAGTGCGTGTGCAGCACGCAGCCGATTTCCGGGAACCGCCGGTACAGCTGGGTGTGCAGCAGGGTCTCCGCCGACGGACGCTTGTCGTTGCCGACCGGATTGCCGTCGAAGTCCACGACCATGATGTCGGCTTCGGTCAGGCGTCCCTTGTCGCGGCCTGAAACGGTGATCGCGGCATGGCGATCATCCAGGCGACGCGAGAAATTGCTGCTGGTCGCGGGCGTCCAGCCGGCATGCGCGAGCTCACGCACGTTGGTGATGATCTCGCCGGCCAGGTGGCGCAGGTGCTGGGCGTCGTAGGGAAGGGTTTGCATGCACGGAAGTGTAGCGAATCGGTGTCCACGCATCGTCGAATCGCGGGCAAACAAAAACCCGGCCGGAGCCGGGTTTTCGTCAGTTGTCGAGAAGGCTCGTTACTGGATCGGCGGAACCGGCGGCGGCGGGATGTCGCTGTCCGTTTCATGCACTTCCAGGTTGCCACGGGCGAGGTGGCTCTTGCGATAGCCGTACATGAAGTAGAACAGGAGGCCGATGCCGCCCCAGATCGGCAGCACGATCTTCGCTTCGAACGGCAGGTTGAAGAACAGGAACAGGGTACCGAAGATCGCCAAGGGCGCGACCACCCAGACGAAGGGCGTGCGGAACGGACGATGCCTGGTCGGGTCCTTGACGCGGAGAATGAGAACCGCGATCGCGACCATGAAGAACGCGAAGAGGGTGCCGGAGTTCGAGATGTCGGCGAGCTGGCCGACCGGGAACAGGGCCGCCGCGATCGCGACGAAGATGCCGGTGATCAGGGTGACCTTGTAGGGTGTCTTCCACTTCGGGTGCACTTGGGCCAGGCTCTGTGGCAGCAGCCCATCACGCGCCATCACGAAGAAGATGCGGGTCTGACCGTACAGCATCATGAGGATCACGGACGGCAACGCCAAGTTGGCGGCCAGGCCGACCATGTCGCCGGCACGCTCATGGCCAATCACGCGCAGGACATGCGCAAGCGCTTCATTGGAGCAGACCAGAGGTTCCTGGCCTTGGGCCAGCAGCGCCTGGCACTGGGCGACGAATTCCGGCGAGCCCGGCTGGACGCCAAGCGCCGTGGGTTGCGCGCCGATCGCACCGACCGCACCGGCGGCGACCAACAGGTAGAAGACGGTGCAGAGCGCGAGACTGCCAATCAGTCCGATCGGGACGTTGCGCTGAGGATTCTTGGTTTCTTCAGCGGCGGTGGACACGGCATCAAAGCCCACGTACGCGAAGAAGATCGACGCGGCCGCGCCCACGATCCCGAGTCCGGATCCCCCGTCGTTGCCGAACCATCCGTTGGGGGCGAGCGGTTCAAAGTGCGCCCCGTTGATCACCGGAACAGTCAGTGCGACGAAGGCTGACAGCGCGAGGATCTTGATTGCCACCAGGATGGCATTGACTCGCGCGCTTTCGGTGGTGCCGATCATCAGCAACCAGGTCACGGCGAGCGCGATCACCACGGCCGGCAGGTTGAAGACGCCATGGCTGAAGTCGACGCTGGGGATGCCACCTGCGAACGACCAGGCTGGCCCTGCTGACAGCAATGCAGGCAACTCGAAGCCGGTTGCGCTTTTTACCAGTCCCATGAAATAGCCGGACCAGCCGACCGACACCGCGGACGCAGCGACGGCGTATTCAAGGATGAGCGCCCAGCCCACCATCCACGCCAAGATCTCGCCCATCACAGCATAGGTGTATGTGTAGGCGGAGCCGGATACCGGCACCATGGAAGCGATTTCGGAATAGCACAGTGCCGCTACCGCGCAGACCAAGCCCGCGATCACGAAGCTCCACATCATGCCGGGGCCGGCTTTCTGCGCTGCAGCCGCGGTGAGCACGAAGATGCCGGTGCCGATGATGGCGCCGACCCCCAGCAAGGTCAGTTGCAGCGCCCCCAATTGGCGGACAAGCGCGTTCTTCTGGGCAGTTTCAAGAATCTTGTCGAGCGGCTTGATTCGCTGGAACAGCATCAGGTGATCCCCCGGGTTCTAGTTCATGAGACGAACCTGCCGAGGGCAGGCCGCAAGCCCGCGACCTTAAACGGTCACATGCGCCGCGCACAAGCGCCGCGGGTCATCCTGCGGCGATAATCGCCCGCTCCCACGGGCTCCTGCGACGCAACATGGCCGAATTCGATGATCTTGTCCTTGCATCCGCGCTGGCTGAATACGCGGCAAGGTGGCCGGAGGAAGGCACAACCGTCGATGTCTTCAAGGAGTTGCTGGGCGATGCCGCCAATCCCTTCGTTCGCGACCGCCTCGCCGGGCACTTCACCGCGTCCTGCTGGCTGGTCGATCGCAGCGGCGCGCGCACCCTGCTGACCCACCACCGCAAGCTGGGGCTGTGGCTGCAACTCGGCGGCCATGCCGATGGCGAGCGTGACCTGCGCATCGCCGCCCTGAGGGAGGCGGAAGAGGAGTCCGGCCTGCGCGGCCTGCGCATCGAGCCCGCGATCTTCGACCTGGACCGCCACTGGATCCCCGAGCACAAGGGCGTTGCCGCGCACTGGCACTACGACGTGTGCTACGTCGTCCACGCCGGCGAGGACGAGGCCTACACCGTCAGCGACGAGTCCCACGACCTGGCCTGGCGTCGGATCGCAGAGCTGGCGGCCGAAGCCGGCACCGACCCGTCCGTGCAGCGGATGGCGCGCAAGTGGATGGCGCGCTGACGAAGCCCCTCCCACGGAAGCCCGGCGTGGCTAAACGACAGCCGCTCCCACGATGGACTGCAACTTCAACAGCAAGCGGATCAATACAGCACGCGCGTCCGCAAGGTCCCCGGGATCGCCGACAGCGCCGCGCGCAACTCGCTGGCCTGCGCGTCGTCGGCGGCCACATCGATCACCACGTAACCCACGTTGGCGTCGGTACGCAGGAACTGGCCGTCGATGTTGATGCCGCGCTGGCCGAACAGTTCGTTGATCCGCGACAGCACGCCGGGCACGTTGCGGTGGATGTGCAGCAGGCGATGGCTGCCGGCATGTTCGGGCAGGGTGACTTCCGGGAAGTTCACCGCACTCAGGGTGCTGCCGTTGTCGCTGTAGCGGACCAGCTTGGCCGCCACCTCGATGCCGATGTTGTCCTGCGCTTCCAGCGTGCTTCCGCCGACGTGCGGGGTCAGGATCACGTTGTCGATGCCGAGCAGCGGCGAGACCAGCGGATCGTCGTTGCCCTTCGGTTCCTCCGGGAACACATCGACCGCTGCGCCGCCGATATGGCCGGATTGCAGGGCCGCCGCAAGCGCGTCGATGTCGACCACGGTGCCGCGCGCCGCGTTGATCAGGTGCGCGCCGGGCTTCATCTTCGCCAACTGCGCGGCACCGATCATCCACTGCGTCGCGGGCGTCTCCGGCACGTGCAAGGTGACCACGTCGGACGCCGCCAGCAGCTCGTCCAGGTCGCGGCTGGCGCGCGCGTTGCCCAGCGAGAGCTTGGTCTCGATGTCGTGGAAGATCACATGCATGCCCAGGCCTTCGGCGAGCACGCCGACCTGGGTGCCGATGTGGCCGTAGCCGACGATGCCCAGGGTCTTGCCGCGCGCCTCGCGGCTCCCCGCGGCGGATTTGCTCCAGCCGCCGCGATGGCACTGCGCCGACTTCTGCGGGATCCCGCGCAACAGCATGATCGCCTCCGCCAGGACCAGCTCGGCCACGCTGCGGGTGTTGGAGTAGGGCGCGTTGAACACCGGGACGCCGGCCAGTTCCGCAGCCTCCAGGTCCACCTGGTTGGTGCCGATGCAGAAGCAGCCGACCGCCAGCAGGCGCCTGGCATCGGCCAGCACGCCGGCGGTCAGCTGGGTGCGCGACCGGATGCCGATGAAGTGGGCGTCGGCGATCGCCTGGCGCAGCTCGTCCTCCGGCAGCGACTTGGCGTGGGTGACGATATTGCTGTAGCCGGCCGCCCGGAACGTCTCCACCGCATTGGGGCTGATGCCCTCGAGCAGCAGCACCTTGATGTCCTGCTTGGGGTAGGAGGTTTTCTTCGGGGCCATGGCACGGCAACAGGCGAGGGGAGCCGCACTATGCCAGATGCAAGGCGGCTTTTGCCGCACTGCGTCATGCCATTTCGGCGCGCGTCCATGCCGTGTCCACGCGCCGGGAAAGTTGCGGCTGAAACCGCACTGCCATGCGCGCCGCGGGCGCTGGACGCATCGGTGCGCGGCTGGCACGCTGCGGGCTCCCTCGCGTCGCCATCGCCCATCCCATGACCGACCCCCGCATCGCCGACCTGCAAGCGTCGGTGCCCGGCCTGCGCCTGAAGACCGACCCCGCCGACCTCGAGCACTACGGCCGCGACTGGACCCGGCGCTGGACGCCGGCACCGCTCGCGATCGCCTTGCCGGGCAATGTCGAGGAGGTGCAGTCGATCGTGCGCTGGGCGAAGGCGAATGCGGTCGCCATCGTCCCGTCCGGCGGCCGCACGGGATTGTCCGGTGGCGCTGTGGCGGCGAACGGCGAACTGGTGGTCAGCCTGGAGCGAATGAACCAGGTGCTCGGGTTCGATGCGATCGACCGCACGCTGACGGTGCAGGCCGGCATCCCGCTGCAACTGGCGCAGGAGGCGGCACGCAGCCATGGCCTGCAGTACCCGGTGGATTTCGCCGCACGCGGCTCCTGCAGCATCGGCGGCAACATCGCGACCAATGCCGGCGGCATCCGCGTGGTCCGCTACGGAAACACCCGCGAATGGATCGCCGGGCTGAAGCTGGTCACCGGCGATGGCGAGCTGCTGGACGTCGGCCGCAGCCTGGTCAAGAACTCCAGCGGCTACGACCTGCGCCACCTAGCGATCGCGTCCGAGGGCACGCTGGGCATCGTGGTCGAGGCCACGCTGAAACTCACCGATCCGCCCCCACCGACCAACGTGATGCTGCTGGCGCTGCCGTCGTTCGATGCGCTGATGCAGGTGTTCGATGCGTTCCGCGCGCGGCTGCCGCTGCAGGCATTCGAATTCCTCACCGACCGCGCGCTGCACCATGTGCTGGCGCACGGCGCGCAGGCCCCATTTGCGGAAACCCATCCGTATTACGTGGTGACCGAATTCGCCAGCGACGAAGGCAGCGAAACCGAAGCCCTCGCTGCGTTCGAGCAGTGCATGGAGGCCGGCCTGGTCAGCGACGGCGTGATCAGCCAGAGCGACGCACAGGCCGCGCAGCTGTGGCGCTTGCGCGAAGGCATCACCGAAAGCCTGGCGAAGCATGTGCCGTACAAGAACGACATATCGGTGCGCCTGTCTGCGATGCCGGCCTTCCTCGCCGAGACGCAGGCGTTGCTGGGCGAGGCCTATCCGCACTTCGACGTGGTCTGGTTCGGCCACATCGGCGACGGCAACCTGCACATCAACGTGCTCAAGCCGGATGACATGGCGCAGACGGACTTCGTCGCCGATTGCGATCGCGTCACCAAGTTGCTGGCCGAACGCCTGCACGCGCATGGCGGCAGCATCTCCGCCGAGCACGGCATCGGCCTGGTCAAGAAGCCCTATCTGTCGAGCACGCGCAGCGCCACGGAGATCGCGACGATGCGCGGGATCAAGGCGGTGCTGGATCCGGCCGGGATCATGAATCCGGGCAAGTTGTTCGACTGATCAGCGGGCGGCAAGACGCGCGTTGAGGCGCTCGCGGATCGCCGGCCATTCCGGCGCGGTGATCGAATACGTGTAGGTGTTGCGCAGCGAGCCGTCCTTGTGTCGCTTGTGCGCGCGCAGGATGCCGTCGCGTTGCGCGCCCAGCCGTTCGATCGCTGCCTGCGAGCGCAGGTTGAGATGGCTGGTGTGGAAGAACACCGACTGCGCGCCAAGCGTATCGAAGGCGTGGCCGAGCATCAGCCGCTTGTTGGCGGTGTTGACGTGGCTACGCCACACCGACGCGGCGTGGAAGGTGTAGCCGATCGCCAGCGTGGGCACGCTCATGTCGATGTCGTAGAAGCGCGTGCTGCCGACCACGCGCTCATCGCTGACGATGGCGAACGGCAGCTCGCGGCCGGCGTCGCGCATCGCCAGGGCATGCTCGACCCACGCCGGGATGCCCTCCCGGCCCGGCACGTTGACGTAGTTGAGCGCACCGATGTCGCCATCGTCCACCGCGTCCTGCAGCGGCGCGATGTGCTCCCGCGCCAGCGGCGCCAGGCGGATGCCGTGGCCGGCGAGGGTGACGGAGGCAAGGGTGGAATTCATGTGCTTTGGCTCGTCATTCCCGCAACGGCGGGCATCGTTTCGCAGCCGCACGGCTGTGTATCCAGCGTCTGACTTGTTTGGATGCAACCGCTGGATCCCCGCCTTCGCGGGGATGACAGCAGCGGCCTTGCTCAGTCCGCGCGTCCGGCGAACTCGCCGGTCGCCGTGTTGACCCACACCTTCTCACCGTTGCCGATGTACTCCGGCACCATGATCTCGATGCCGGTGCTCAGGCGCGCGGGCTTCGGGCGCTTGGTCGCGGTGCCGCCCTTGAGTTCCGGCGGCGTCTCGACCACTTCGATCGCCACGCTGGCCGGCAACTGGATGGCCACCGGCAGGTCGTCGATGATCTGCACGTAGCAGCCGGTCAGGTCGTCGACGATGTAGCCGGCGGCGTCGCCGACCACCTCGGCATCCAGCGTGTAGGGCGTGTAGTCCTCGTCGTCCAGGAACACGAACGCGTCGCCGTCCTTGTACGAATAGGTGACCTGCCGGCGCGAGAGCTCGACGTCCTTCAACTCGTCGTCGCCGCCCACGCTGATGTCCAGCTTGGTGCCGCCCGGCACGCTGTACATGGTGAAGCGGAACTTGACGTTGCCGCCGCGGCCCTGCGGGCTGCTGCGCTCGATGTCGCGGATCTGGTAGACGCTGCCGTTGTGTTCGACGACGTTACCCTTCTTGATGTCGTAAGCCTTCATGGGATGTCTTCTATCGGGAGGTTTGGAGGGCGCGGTAGATGCGCTCGTTGAAATACCAGGTGAGCAGGCCCCAGCACAGGCCGCCGATCGCGCACAGCGGCAGGGCGACGGCGAGCAGCAGCGGGAACCTGGGATGCGCAGCGCCGAACTGGACCAGCATCATGATGGCGAGGAAGGCGAACATCAGCCCGCCCCAGAACGCCACGCCTTTCAGCAGCACGAAACGCCACATGCCGCGCGCGCGGATCGCCGGCCATTTCTGCGCGACCCAGCGCTCCGCGCGCGAACCGTAATCGGTCACTTCGGCGCCAGGCGGGTGGCGCCGTCCAGGCGGATGGTCTCGCCGTTGAGGTAGGTGTTGCCGAGGATGTACCCGACCAGGTCGGCGAATTCTTCCGGCTTGCCCAGCCGCGACGGGAACGGGATCGAGGCCGCCAGCGACTGCTGCACGTCGTCCGGCATGCCATCGACCATCGGCGTCCAGAAGATGCCGGGTGCGACCGTCATCACGCGGATGCCGAAACGGGCCAGTTCGCGCGCCATCGGCAGGGTCATGCCGACCACGCCACCCTTGGATGCCGAATACGCGGCCTGGCCGATCTGGCCTTCGTACGCCGCAACCGACGCGGTGTTGACGATCACGCCACGCTCGCCGTCGACACCCGCTTCGTTGCCCTGCATGCGTTCGGCGCAGGCCTTGGCCACGTTGAAGCTGCCGACCAGGTTGACCATCACCGTGGACTGGAACTGCGACAGCTTCATCGCGCCATCGCGGCCCAGCACGCGGCCGGCACCGAGGATGCCGGCGCAGTTGATCGCGACGTTCAGGCCACCCAGGAAGTCCCTGGCGGCGTCGACGTTGGCAATGACGCCGGCTTCGTCGGTGACGTCGGTGCGGAAGTAGCGCGCGTTCGCTTCGCCCAGTTCGGCCACTGCGGCCGCGCCCTTGTCGTCGTTGACGTCGAACAGCGCGACCTTGCCGCCGTGCGCGACCAGGTGCCGTGCCACCGCGAAGCCGAGGCCGGAGACGCCGCCGGTGATGACGGCACGGGCGTTGGAGAGTTGCATGGGGAGTTCCTGCGGGCGGAAACCCGCGATTTTACCGAAACAGCGGGGAGCGACGGGATGGGCGCCGGGCTGCGAAGCGTGCGCCATGGGTGAGGGCGCGCCGGATCGCGCGGCATCGCCGCGCGGCGTGCGCGAACGCCCGGCACGCTGTGCCGGGCAGGGTCGGCTTGCCGAGCGCACGCCGGCGATATCGAACAGGCCGTTCGCATCGAGGCGCGAGCAGCCCCCAAGCGCCCATCCGGTCGCGGGCTATCCCGAAGCCAGGTCCAGCAGATAGAACGTATTGCAACCACCATGGCCGGTCGCACCCATCGGCCCGTCGATCCGGCGGAAACCGCTGCGTTCGTACAGCCGCATCGCCGCATCCATGCCGGTCAGGGTTTCCAGGTAGCACTGGTGGAATCCCGCATCCCGCGCGGCCTGCAGGCAGCGCGCCATCATCGCCGCGCCGGCGCCGATCCCGCGCGCCTCCGGGAGGAAATACATCTTGCGCAGCTCGCAGGTCTCGCCGCTATCGCCGGCCAGCGGCGCCACCCCGGCACCGCCGAGGATGCGGCCCTCGCGTTCGACCACGAAGTACGCATGCCGCGGTTCGGCGTAGGCACGCGACATCCAGTCCACCTCCGGGTCGCTGATCGCGAAGCCGCAACCGGTCGCGCCGAATTCCGGCATCACCGTGCGGATGATCGCGGCCATCGCGGCGTCGTCATCCGCTGTGATCGGGCGTATCGAGGTGCCTGCGTGGAGCGCCATTTTCAGTCCTGTTGCGCGATGACGCGCTTGGCGAATTCGCCCGGCAACAACCCGGGCGCGAACAGGAACCCCTGGCCAACCTTGACCCCAAGACGGATCAGGAAGTCGCGCTGGGATTCGGTTTCGATGCCCTCGGCGACCAGGCCCAGGCCCAGGCTGCTGGCGATGCCGGCGACGGCCTGGCAGATCGCCACGTCGGACGGTTTGCCCGGCACGCCCTTGATGAAGGTCTGGCTGAGCTTGAGCGCATGGATCGGCAGGCGACGCAGGTAGTTGAGTGCGCTGTAGCCCTCGCCGAAATCGTCGATCGACAACTGCACGCCGAGCCGGCGCAGGCGGTCGAACACCTCGAGCGAATCCGCCGCGTCATCGACCAGCACGCGCTCGGTCAGTTCCAGTTCCAGCGCATGCCCGGGCAGGCCAGCGTCCTGCAGCACGCGTTGCACGCCCTGGCCGAAGTCCTCGGCCAGGAATTGCCGGTAGGACACGTTCACCGCGACCCGCTGGATCGGCAGGTCCTGTTCGCGCCAGCGGCGCATCTGCGCACAGGCTTCCTGCAGCACCCATTGGCCGATGCGGATGATGTCGCCGGTGGTCTCCGCCAGCTCGATGAAGCGGTCCGGGCGCATTTCCCCGAGTTGCGGGTTGCGCCAGCGCACCAGCGCCTCTGCATAGAGGATGCGGCCGGTGCGCAGGTCGACCTGCGGCTGGTAGACCAGGTGGAACTCGCCCTTGTCTAGCGCGCGGCGCAGCTGGGTCTCGGTCTGCAGCCGCTCGTGCTGCCGGCTGGCCAGCTCCGGCGAGAACGACTGGAAGCCGTTGCGCTGCCGGCGCTTGCTGTCGTACATCGCCACGTCGGCGCTCTGGATCAGCTGGTTCGGGGTCTCGCCATCGTCCGGCGCGCGGGCGATGCCGATGCTGGTGGTGACGTTGAACTCGTCCTTGCCCAACCGGAACGGTTCGCCGAAGGCCTGCTGGATCTGCTTCGCCAACCGTTGCGGGCGTTCGTGGTCGTCGTCGGCGCGGCAGGCCACCAGGAACTCGTCGCCGCCGAAACGCGCGATCAGGCCCTCGCTACCGACCGCGCCGGCGATGCGTTGCGCGGCATCGACCAGCAGGGTGTCGCCGGCGTTGTGGCCAAGCACGTCGTTGACGATCTTGAAGCGATCCAGGTCGATGTACAGCAGGCACAGGCCGGACCGCCCCGGGTTGCGCATGCGCAGGGTGATCTGTTCCAGGATCGCGTCGCGGTTCATCAGGCCGGTGAGGGCATCGGTCTGCGCCTGCAGGCGCAACGCATGTTCGGCGTGCTTGCGCTCGGTGATGTCCTGCAGGGTCCCGCTGAGGCGGTCGCTGCCGGGATCGTGCGGGTCGGGTTCGCCGATCATGCGGACCCAGAACGGACTGCCGTCGGCCTGCGCGCCCTGCAGTTCCAGCTCGAAGCCGGTGCCGTCGCAGATCGATTCCAGGGTGCGGCGCAGGCGCTCGCGGTCGTCCTCGCGCAGGCAGGCCAGCACCTGCTCCATGGCGTCGAGGGCCTGTGCCGCGCCCAGGATCCGGCTGGCCTCGCGGGTCAGGTACAAGGCGCCGCTGGCGCGGTCCCATTGCCAGCCACCGATCTGCGCCAGTTCCTGCACGCGGTCGAACAGCGCCTTGTCGCGTTGCAACTCGGTGATGTCGCTGCTCAGGGTGAGCACCATGTCCGCCTGGTCGGCACCCGGCGCGAACTGCGGTACCGCCGTCACCGACAACCACAGCAGGCGCTGCGTGCTGCGCCGGAACAGGCCGAGCACCTGGCTGCTGACCGCCTGCCCGGTGGCCAGCGCCCGCGAGGCCGGATGCGCCTCGAACGGAAGGAAGCGACCGTCCTCATCGACCACCAGCCAGTCGTTCCAGTCCGGCTCGACGTGGATGGACTCGTCGCCGCCGATGCCGTAGATCCGGCTGGCGGCGGCGTTCATGTAATGCACGCGGCCCTGCCGGTCCTGCAGGGTGATCGCCTTGTCGATGCCCTCGATCAGGCTGTTGTAGCGGACCTCGGCGTCGTGGCGCGCGCTGAGGTCGCGGGCCACCGCCACCATCGCGTCCTGGCCGTCATAGAGCAGGTTGGCCGAATGCACCTCCACCGGGAAGCGGGTGCCGTCGGCGCGCATGTTGGTGACCTCGATGACGTAGGTCTCGCCGCGGTCGAGCGTCTCCAGCACCGGCACCAGGTGGTCGCGCGGCAGGTCCGGGTTCAGCACTTCGATCGGCTGGCCGATGATGTCCTCGCGCGGCCGGTTGTAGGCGCGCATGCCGGCCTTGTTGAGGTCGAGCACGGTGCCGTCGCGGGCGAGCACGCTGACCGGGTCCGGCACCGCATCGAACAGGGCGCGGTAGCGCAGGTTGCCGGCCTCGATTGCCGCCTGCGCGCCGTCCAGCGCGTCGCCCGCGCGCAGGAGCAGGGCATGCAGCGCGGGCGAGATGCCTGGGCCTGCGGCGGCAGCGCGCAGGGCCTGCGCGAGTGCATCGGTGCTGGTCGATGCCATGTCCGATGGGGCGGGAAGCGGCGGCACGGACGGCGCGTTCATCCGGCGCCCAGGGCCTTGCCGACCTTGCTGCCGGTGTCGCGTCCCAGCAGGCCGGCCAGCCAGCGGCCGGTCTCGGCCAGCAGCGGGAGGTCGATGCCGGTGCGGATGCCTAAACCGTGGAGCATGTAGACCACGTCCTCGCTGGCCACGTTGCCGCTGGCGCCCTTGGCGTAGGGGCAGCCGCCGGCGCCGGACACCGCGCTGTCCACCACCGCCACGCCTTCCTCCAGGCAGGCCAGCACGTTGGCCAGCGCCTGTCCGTAGGTGTCGTGGAAATGGATCGCCAGCGCCGCCATCGGCACCTCGGCGGCGACCGCTTTCAGCATCGCGCGCGCCTTCGCCGGCGTGCCGACGCCGATGGTGTCGCCCAGCGAGACCTCGTAGCAGCCCATCGCGTGCAGGTCGCGGGCGACGCGCACCACGTCGGCCAGCGGCACCTCGCCCTGGTAGGGGCAGCCGAGCACGGTGGAGACGTAGCCGCGCACGCGCACGCCATCCGCGTTCGCGCGTTCCAGGACCGGGCGGAAGCGCTCCAGCGACTGCGCCACGGTGGCATTGGTGTTCCTGAGGTTGAAGGCCTCGGAGGCCGCGGTGAACACCGCGACTTCGGCCGCGCCGGCCGCGCGCGCGCGTTCGTAGCCCTGTTCGTTCGGCACCAGCACCGGATAGGAAATCCCCGGCGCGCGGGTGATGCCGGCCAGTACTTCGGCGGCATCGGCCATCTGCGGCACCCATTTCGGGCTGACGAAAGCGGTGGCCTCGATGCTGCGCAGGCCGGTGCGTGACAGCCGGTCGATCAGTTCGATCTTGGCCGTCGTGCCGATATCGACCGACTCGTTCTGCAGGCCATCGCGCGGACCGACCTCGACGATGCGGACCTCGGCAGGAAACGTCATGTCAGTTGCCATCGGTTGCGGGTGGCGTGGGCTGGGCCGAGGCCGCATCGACAGGGACGCGCCGCAGCACCATCAGCGGCTCGCGCACGAACAATGCGGGGTATTTGCGCAGCAATTTCGCGATGCGGTCGGGATTGCCTGCGATGAAATTGTTGTACGTCGGCTCCTTCGTCTTCAGGCCCTTGGTGTCGGGTCGCATGCTGTACCCGTCGATCTTCTTCGCCTTGATGGCGGCGGCGATCCACGCGTGGTCGGCGTCGTACAGGCGCATCGTGTCGCCATCGCGTTCGTAGCGCAGCAGCGCTGCGCCGCAGCGCGTGTTGCCCGGGCCGACGCAGTCCGGCTTGCCGGAGTCGTTGTGCAGCTGCAGGTACTGGCCAGCGCGGGTGTCGATCAAGGTCAGGCGGATCGGCTTGGTTTCGCCCTTGGTGGTCGCGCTCCGGCAGTCGGGCGCGATCTCCACCACGCCTTGCGGTTTCATCGGGTCGTCGGCGGTGCCGACCGGTTCCCAGCGGCCGGGCCAGGCCGGATCGCAGTCGGTGGTGGTGCCGGTGGGCAGGGACTCGAAGACAGTCGTCGAACAGCCGCCCAAGCACAGCGACAGGAGCAGCAGGGCCAGGCGCGCGGTTCGTTGCATCGTCATTGCTCCAGCGTGGCCAGCACGGCATCGCCGTCGACGAAGTCGCCGGCCTGCGCGCGCAACTCGGCCATCACGCCATCGCGCGGGGCCTTGAGCGCCAGTTCCATCTTCATCGCCTCGATCACCAGCACCACGTCCCCCGCGGCGACCGGGTCGCCCGGCTGCTTCTGCACCACCACCACGCGGCCCGGCATCGGTGCGCGGATGCGGTGTTCGGCGCTGCCCGCATCGCCAGCCGCGCGACGATACACCGCCTCGGCGTGCAGGCGCAGGCGTTGCCGGCCATCGTGGACCAGCACGTCGTCGCCTTCCTGCATCGCATGGAACCGGCGCATCCCGCCGTCGATGCGTGCGCTCAGGGCGTCGCCGTCGAAACGGGCGCCGGACACCGCGTGCGATCCGCCATCGACTTCGATCGTGTAGTCGCCGCCATGGCCCCGCGCGACCAGTTCGATCCGCGCCGCGCCATCGACGAATGCCAGCCGTCGGCTGCCGCCATGGCCCAGCCGCCAGCCATCGGCGATGGCCCATGGCGAACCCGGGTCGTGGCTGCCTGCTGCTGCCGCGCGCGCCTTCGCTTCCTGCGCCAGCAAGCGGGTGGCCGCCGCGGCGATCAGCAGGGTGCGGTCGGTCTGCGCAGGCGACAGGAATTCGTCGAGGTGGCGATCCAGGTAGCCGGTGTCGATGCTGCCCTCGACCACCGCGGGATGCCGCACCAGCCGCTCGAGGAACGCGATGTTGGACTTGGGGCCGGTGATGTCGCAGGCCGCCAGCGCCTCGCGCAAGCGGGCCAGCGCGCGCGGGCGATCCTCGTCCCAGACGATCAGCTTGGCGATCATCGGGTCGTAGAAGATCGTGACGGTGTCGCCTTCGACCACGCCGGAATCGATCCGCACGTTGCGCGAGGCCGCGGGCAGCCGCAACGTCTGCAACGTGCCGGAGCCGGGCAGGAAGCCGGCATCCGGATCCTCCGCGTACAACCGCACTTCGATGGCGTGGCCGTGCTGCCGGATCTGTTCCTGCGCCAGCGGCAGTTGTTCGCCGGCGGCGATGCGCAACTGCCATTCCACCAAATCCAGCCCGGTGACTTCCTCGGTGACCGGATGCTCGACCTGCAGGCGGGTGTTGATTTCCATGAAGTAGAAACCGCCATCGGCACCGACGATGAATTCCACCGTGCCGGCATTCGCGTAATCGATCGCGTGCGCGGCCTGCACGGCGGCGGCACCCATGCGTGCACGCAGTTCCGGGGTGAGGAAGACCGAAGGCGATTCCTCCAGCACCTTCTGGTAGCGACGCTGCGCCGAGCATTCGCGCTCGTTGAGGTGGATCGCCCCGCCGTGCGAATCGCCGAACACCTGGATCTCGATGTGCCGCGGATGCTCGATGTAGCGCTCCAGCAGCACGCGGTCGCGACCGAAGGCGTTGCGCGCCTCGCGCTGGCAGCTTTCCAGGTTCGCCAGGAACTCGTCGCGCGTGCGGACGATGCGCATGCCCTTGCCGCCGCCGCCGTGCGCGGCCTTGATCATCAGCGGGTAGCCGATCTTGTCGGCCTCGCGCTGGAGCAGGTCGGGCGACTGGTCTTCGCCGGTGTAACCCGGTACGACCGGCACGCCGGCCGCGGCCATCAGGTCCTTGGCCCCCGCCTTGCTGCCCATCTTGCGCATCGACGCGCCGGACGGGCCGATGAAGGCGATCCCGGCGGCGAGCACTGCGTCGGCGAAGTCGGCGTTCTCGGACAGGAACCCGTAACCGGGATGGATCGCCTGCGCACCGGTCTGCTTCGCGACCTCGATGATCGCGTCGCCGCGCAGGTAGCTGTCCTGCGGGCGCGCGCCGCCGATGTGGTGCGCTTCGTCGGCCAGGCGCACGTGCTGTGCATCGGCATCGGCATCGGAGAACACCGCGACGGTGCGGATGCCGAGCCTGCGCGCGGTGCGGATCACCCGGCAGGCGATCTCGCCCCGATTGGCGATGAGGATGGTGTCGAACATCAGTCTTGCACCCAGTGCGGCTTGCGCTTGTCGAGGAAGGCGGACAGGCCTTCCTGGCCCTCCGGCGATACCCGCAGGCGGGCGATCAGGCTGGCATTGTCGGCGTCGTGCCTTGCGCCATCGGCATGCGCGCAGACATCGCGGACCAGCTTCTTCGCATTGGCGCTGGCGATCGGGCCGGCTTTCAGCAACAGATCGATTTGCCGCTGCACGGCGGTGTCCAGCGCGGTCGGGTTGACCACGTCGTGCACCAAGCCGATGCGCAGGGCTTCATCCGTGTCGAAGATTTCCGCCGTCGCGAAATAGCGCCGTGCATTGCGTGCGCCGATGGCGGCGATGACATACGGCGAGATCACCGCCGGCAGCAACCCGAGCCTGCTTTCGGTCAGGCCGAATTTCGCGCCACGCGCGGCGATGGCGATGTCGCAGCAGGCCACCAGGCCCACGCCGCCACCGAAGGCGGAGCCCTGCACGGCGGCGATGGTCGGCTTCGGCAATTCGTCCAGCGTGCGCATCAGGCGGGCGAGGGCGAGCGAATCGGTGCGGTTCTCGGTCTCGCTGGCGGCGGCCATGCCGCGCATCCAGTGGAGGTCGGCGCCGGCGGAGAACGATGCGCCTTCGGCCTCCAGCACCAGCACCCGGATCGCGGCGTCGGCGGCGACCTCATCCAGCGCTGCCGTGAGGCCGGCGATCAGCGCGGCATCGAAGGCGTTGTGGACCTCGGCGCGGGTCATCCGCAGGCGGGCGACGGGGCCGTCGCGGTGCAGTTGCAAGGGGTCGCTCATGCGGGTCCGGCAGGCCTGGCGCGGGTGAATGCGCATGATAACCGGCGGCGCGCACCAGTCCGCCGGGCAGGGCACGATGCTACAATGCGAACAATTCCCATTTGGCTTAAGCGCGCCGGCGACCGATGACCCTGACCGAACTCGCCAGGCGCACGCCGGCCATCGTCGACGCCGTCGAAGATCGCACGCCGAACGACCCGATCGCGCGTCGTTTGCGCGAGCTGGGTTTCGTCGCCGGCGAGGAGGTGGTGGTGGTCGCGGCCGGTCCGCTTGGCGCGGAACCGTTGCTGGTGCAGGTCGGCTTCACCAGGTTCGCCCTGCGCCGCGTCGAGGCCGCGCGGGTGCGCCTGCGCAGCAATGGGGCAGGCGCATGAACGCCGCTGTCGCAGCGCCACGCATCGCCCTCGTCGGCAATCCGAACTGCGGCAAGACCGCGTTGTTCAACCTGCTCACCGGCAGTCGCCAGAAGGTCGCCAACTACGCCGGCGTGACCGTGGAGCGCAAGGAAGGGCGTTTGCATGCGCCGTCCGGCAAGCACTACGCCGTGCTCGATTTGCCGGGTGCCTACAGCCTGAATGCCGCCAGCCTGGACGAGGCGGTGACGCGCGACCTCATTCGCGGCTTCTATCCCGGCGAAGCCGCACCGGACCTGCTGGTCTGCGTGGTCGACGCCACCAACCTGCGCCTGCACCTGCGCTTCGTGCTGGAGCTGCGCGCGCTGGGCAAGCCCATGCTGGTCGCGCTGAACATGGCCGATGCGGCGAAGAAACGCGGCATCGACATCGACGTGGCCGCGTTGCAGCGCGAACTGGGCGTGCCGGTGGTCGAAACCGTGGCCGTGCGTCGCGGCGGCGCCGACCACCTGCTCGCCACGCTCGATGCGGTGGTCGCGCATCCGCATGCCGTCGCGGATGCCTTGCCGGAAGGCACCGACGTGCACGCCGAAACCCGCCGGCTGCTGGCGGCGACGGTGCGCATGCCGGAGCGCACGGCGAAGATCGACGACGCGCTCGACCGCTGGCTGCTGCATCCGGTGTTCGGTTTGTCGACGCTCGCGGTGGTGATGTTCCTGATCTTCCAGGCGGTCTATGCCTGGGCCACCCCAGTGATGGATCTGATCGAAGCCGGCACCACGGCGTTGGGCGCATGGGCCGGGACGATGCTGCCGGCAGGACCGCTCAACAGCCTGGTGGTGGAAGGCATCATCGCCGGGTTGGGCGGGGTGATCGTGTTCCTGCCGCAGATCCTGGTGCTGTTCGCCTTCATCCTCGCCTTGGAGGAATCCGGCTACCTGCCGCGCGCGGCGTTCCTGCTGGATCGGATGATGGCCGGCGCCGGCCTGTCCGGGCGCAGCTTCATCCCGCTGCTTTCGAGTTTCGCCTGCGCGATCCCCGGGATCATGGCCACCCGCAGCATCCAGGATCCGCGCGACCGCCTGGCCACGATCCTGGTCGCGCCGCTGATGACCTGCTCGGCGCGCCTGCCGGTGTATGCCCTGTTGATCGGCGCCTTCATCCCGTCGCGCGAGGTCTGGGCCGGCATCAACCTGCAGGGCCTGGTGCTGTTCGCGCTCTACATGGCCGGGATCTTCAGCGCGCTGGCGGTGTCGTGGGTGATGAAGAAGTGGCGCCGCGACAAAGGCGAGCACCCGCTGATGCTGGAACTGCCCTCGTACCGCCTGCCGAATCCGCGCGACGTCCTCATCGGCCTGTGGGAACGCGCGCTGATCTTCCTCAAGCGCGTGGGCGGGATCATCTTCGCGCTGACCGTGCTGCTGTGGGTCCTGCTGAGCTTCCCGGCCGCGCCGGTGGACGCCACGATGCCGGCGATCGACTACAGCTTCGCCGGGCGCATCGGCCATGCGATGACCGCGGTGTTCGCGCCGCTGGGCTTCAACTGGCAGATCTGCATCGCGCTGATCCCGGGGCTGGCGGCGCGCGAAGTCGCGGTGTCCTCATTGGCCACGGTCTACGCGCTGTCCGCTGTCGACGACGAGGCCGCCGCGCAGGCCTTGACCCCGCTGATCACCAATGGCTGGTCGCTGGCCACCGGTCTCTCGCTGCTGGTGTGGTTCATCTACGCGCCGCAATGCCTGGCCACGTGGGCGGCGATCAAGCGCGAGACCGGGTCTTGGAAGACCATGGCGATGGCCGCCGGTTACCTGTTCGCGCTGGCGTACCTGGCCTCGTTCGCGACCTACCACGTCGCGGTGGCGCTGGGCGGAGGTTGAGCGATGGCATCGGGCCTGTACGCGCAATACGCGGTGATCGTGCTGGTCGTGATGGCGAGCGTGCTGATCGTGATGCGCTCGCAGTTCCCGGCGGCCACCCGCAAGCTGCGCATCGCCATGGCGTTGCCGTTGCTGCGCGAAGGCACGCCTGCCTGGATGAAAGAACTTGGTCGGCGCATCGCGCCGAAGCCGCGTGGTGGGGTGAACGCCTGCGGCGGTTGCGACAACTGCGACTAGCGGCGGCTGCCGGCGTGCGCCGGGCGAATGCCAATGGATCCTAGTGCCTCAGGCGGCGCTTGCCGGGCGAGGCGGTCACGGCTTCCACGCTGACTTCGAAGCTGCGCGATTCGCCGGGGAAGACCGCGCCCACGCCGGCCACGTGGCGGCCGATTTCCTCGCCGCGTTCATTGCGGATGACGACGACCATGGAATATTCGAATGCGCCGTCATCCGGCGCACTCACCGTGCCTTCGACCTTCAGCGGCACGAAGCGCTGGGTGGCGTCGCTGGCCGGGGCATCGAATTTCAGATGCCCGCGGCACGCCGGGCAGACCGACGAGCTTTCCAGGATCGTGGCCTTGCAATGGGGGCAGGTGCGGGTCGCACCTGTCGTGCCCGGGCGAACGGCGCTCATGCGGCGCCGGCGCTCTCCGTCTTCTCGGTCTTGGCAGTCGACTTGCCGTCCTTGTCCCAACCGCATTCGACGTGGCCGCGGATGCGCGAGCCCGCCGCGACAGTCAGGGTGCCGGCCTTGAGGTCGCCGTTGATCACGCCGCTCTGCTGCAGTTCGACCTGCTGGGCGGAATGGATGTTGCCGTCGAGTTCGCCGGCCAGGGTGACCTTGTTCGCGGCCACGCCGCCGGAGACCTTGGCGCCGGGTTCGATGGTGAGGTTGCCCTGGACCTTGACGTCGCCCTTGAACTTGCCGGCGATGCGGACATGGCCGCTGCCTTCGATCTTGCCTTCGATGGTGAGGTCGGCGGCGATCACCGATTCGCGGGCCGCCGCGCTGTCGACTGCGCGGACCGGCGCCGGTGCGGCAGGTGCGGCGAACGGCTCGGGCGCGGGAGCCGGGCTCGGCGTGGGAGCCGGCGAAGCCAGGTCGAAGCGGGACGGTTCATTGGCCTTGGCGGCCGGGGTGGGATCTTTCCAGATGGCCATCGAACAGGACTCCTCGGGGGCGGGTCATCGAGGCTAGCACCGATTTGCGGCGATTTCCTGCATGAATACGGGAGGTAGATGCTGCAAGGGATTCACCGGATTGCGGTTTTGTGGATCAGGCACCGGTTTTGCCGCGCATCAGGACCAGCACCAGCAGCACGGCCAGCAATGCACCCTGGACCTGGAATATCCGCCACAGCGCGCCGGTCTGCGTGCGCGCCCGAACCAGCGCGATGCCGCGCTTGCGGGCAAGCAGGACATCGTGGATGGCCTGCGATCCGAACGCATATACCGCGGCGATGCAGGCGAGATAGCGGATTTCGATGCTGTCGCCAACAAGTTGATGGAGGACGAGCAGGGCAAGCCCGTAACCGGTCGCGCCCGCGGCGAGGGACGCGCCCTGGCTGGCGCTGCTGCCACGTTCGCCATCCTTGCGCGCGCCGATCCAGAGCACCGTCGTCATGATGAAAGCGAGGGTGCCATTGGCGCCGGCCGCGAATGCCACCACGCCGCACGCCAAGCCACCAGCCGTCATCAACAGGACCCAGTCCCATTGCATGCGCGAATGGTTGTAGTCGCGGAAACGAATGAGGCCCAGCACGACGACCGCATAGGCGAGCCAGAGGCCATACGGCCAGGCGAACAAGGTCGCCCAACGGGTCGGGGACTCGGCATCGAACCCGGTCTTTTCGTCGAGCATGCTGACGGCGATGCCGATGGCGGATGCCCAGAGGGCCAGGCGTACGGCCATCACCGACAGGCGCTGCCAACGCAGGGCGCGGCGATCCGTTGCGCGTTCCCAGAATCGCCGTGACGGCGGGTCGAGACGCGTCGAGGCCGACACGGGGTCCGCCGCCTGCAGCGCCTGCAGGAGTGCGCCGGTCCGCCCCGGCAGTCCCGGGCACGCGATCAGGCAGAGTCGACGCCACCACGAAAACGGCTGGAGCAGTTCCCGGGCGATGCCCTGGTCGGCCCAGGTCGCATCCGGACCGGCATGCGTGCGCAACACGCGCTCGAAATCCGCTGCATCGCCGAAGCGCTGCTGGATGGCGTCGAGTCGGTGGTGCAGCCAGCTGTCGGTGCCGGAGACCGTGTCCATCCCGAAGAATCGGGTGACGGTGTCGAAATGGCGCGCGGCGGCCTGCGCATCGAGCGTCTCCAGCATATCGACCACGGACGCCTGCAGGGCACGCTTTCGATCCAGGGCATACAGGTCATCGTGCGCCTGCAGCCAGGTTTCCACCGCCTGCGGCGTTTCGCTGCGCAGCCGCGTGCCCAGGTCGTGGGCAAACGCTTCTGCATCGAAGAAGTCCGACACGCGCAGGTCGATGCCGTCGCTTGCGGGATCACCGGGTTCGCGCGGGATCGTGGCGACGTCCAAGGGCGCAAGCAGCATGCCGACGGAGGCGTTGCCTGCGGCGGGATCGGCCACGCCATCATCGGCATCCGGTTCCACGGCGATGCCGTCGTCATCCTCGTCTTCGTCCTCCCATCCCTGCTCGCGCCAACGCAGTTGCTCCAGGCAGGCCTGGTAGGCCTCGTGCACGCGCTGGAAGCCGGTGGGGTCCTCGTCCGGGCGGTGCGTGCGCAGCAGCTTCGCGTATGCGCGCTTGACCTGGGCGAGGTCGGCCTTGCGATCCAGGCCGAGGATGTTGAAAGGCGACATCGGTCAGTCGAAGCCCCGCGCCTCGATCTGGTCGAGCGCGCGCGACAGTTCGCCGCGTTCGCGTTCGATGCGGGCGCGATCCTGCGATTCGAGCACGCCGGTGAAGCGTGCCAGCCAGTCCTGCAGCAGGCTCCGCTGGTCCAGGCGTTCCTCGTACAGGCGCTCGATGCGGGCGATGGTGGCCAGGTTGGCCTGGTCCTCGCGCGGGTGCATCTTGAGCGCCGACAGCGATGCAAGGCGTTCGCGGATCTCGGCCTCGTCGAGTACGCCGGGGTTGTCCTGCAGGATCAGCTCGCGCTTCTCGCCGGTGCCCAGCGTGGTCGATTCCACCTGCAGCACGCCATTGATGTCGTAGGTGAAGCGCACCTCGATCGCCGCCTGGTTCTTCTGCATCTTCGGTGCCAGGCGGATGTCCAGGGTGCCCAGCAGCACGTTGTTGGCCACCCGCGGGCTTTCGCCCTGGAAGATCTCCAGCTTGATCTCGCGCTGGCCATCGTGCATCGCGCAGAACTGCTCCGAGCGACTGACCGGCACCGTGGCATTGCGCTCGATGATCGGCGAGAAATGCCCGCTGCTGACCCGCCCGTGTTCGTCCTCGCGCGCGGTCGCGATGCCCAACGTGTACGGGCACACGTCGGTCATGACCACTTCTTCCAGCGCCTGGTCGCGCGCCTTCATGCCCGCCGCCACGCTGGCGCCCAGGGCGATGGCCTGGTCCGGATGCACATGGCGCAGCGGCAGCCTGCCAAGCATGCGCGAGACGAGCTTGGTGAAGACCGGCATCCGCGAGGCGCCGCCGACCATCACCACTTCGCTGAGATCGCCCGGCGACAGCTTCGCATCGCGCAATGCGCGTTCGATCGGTGCGCGCACGCGTTGCAGCAACGGTTCTGCAAGACGCTGGAAGCCGACGTCATCGATCCGCCACTCGCGCGCGGTCCCGCCCGACGCCACGTTCACCACCGCCTCGGTTGCCGACGAGAGCTGCTTCTTGGCCACTTCCAGTCGCGACAGCAGCAGGGCGAGCTCGTTTGGCGGCAAGGCGCGCCGGTTGATGCCGAGCTCCCTGCAACAGGCGTCGGCCATCACGTCCAGGAAATCCTCGCCGCCGAGGTGGTTGTCGCCCGCACTGGCGTGCACCTGCATGACCCCGTCGAAGATCTCGAGGATCGAGACGTCGAACGTGCCACCGCCGAGGTCGAGCACGATGAAGGTCGACCCATCGATGCGTTCCTGCAACCCGTAGGCGAGTGCCGCCGCGGTGGGTTCGTTGACCAGCCGCTCGACCTTGATGCCGGCCAGCTCGCCGGCGGCACGCGTGGCCTTGCGTTGCGCGTCGCCAAAATAGGCCGGGACGCTGATCACCGCCTCGCGGACCTTTTCGCCAAGGGCGGCCTCGGCATCCGCCAACAGGGAGCGCAGGACCAGCGCCGACAATTCCTCGGGACGGAATTCGCGCTTGCCCAGTCGGGTGCTGCGGTTGGATCCCATCCAGCGCTTGAACGCGGCCACGCTGGCCTGCGGATGCGTGATGAGCCGGTCGCGCGCGGATTGGCCCACCAGGATGCCGCCGTCTTCGCCGATGCTCACCACCGATGGTGTCAGCAGGTCGCCGAGCGCGTTCGGGAACAGGCGGGGTGCGTTGCCTTCGAAACAGCCGATGAGGGAGTGGGTGGTGCCCAGGTCGATGCCGACGATCATCCTTGAATCCGATTCCCTGGTGGTTACATGCGGAACACGCCGAAGCGGGTGCGATCCTCGATGGGTGCATTGAGCGATGCCGACAGCCCCAGTCCCAGCACGCGGCGGGTGTCTGCGGGATCGATGATGCCGTCATCCCAGAGCCGCGCGCTGGCGTAGTAGGGGTTGCCCTGGGTTTCGTACTGCTCGCGGATCGGTGCCTTGAATGCGTCTTCTTCCTCGGCGCTCCAACGTCCACCCTTGAGTTCGATGCCGTCGCGCTTCACGGTCGCCAGCACGCTGGCCGCCTGTTCGCCGCCCATCACGCTGATGCGCGCGTTCGGCCACATCCACAGGAAGCGCGCGCCGTAGGCGCGGCCGCACATGGCGTAGTTCCCGGCACCGAAGCTGCCGCCGATCACCACGGTGAACTTCGGCACGTGGCTGCACGCCACCGCGGTCACCATCTTCGCGCCGTCCTTGGCGATGCCGGCCTGTTCGTACTTCTTGCCGACCATGAAGCCGGTGATGTTCTGCAGGAACACCAGCGGGATGCCGCGCTGGTTGCACAGCTCGATGAAG
>Ga0116177_10000351_pt1 | contig 34639 bp, 31 predicted proteins | sample AD_STIC10_MetaG_FD_89750 | JGI IMG/M metagenome (GOLD analysis project Ga0116177, IMG submission 89750) | Active sludge microbial communities of municipal wastewater-treating anaerobic digesters from USA - AD_STIC10_MetaG | ecosystem: Engineered > Bioreactor > Anaerobic > Digestate | place: USA... | reverse complement strand
GTCCCCCGAGAGGATCGCGACGTAATCCGGGCCGAAGCGGTCGACGAAGGACATGTTTTGATAGATGGCGTTGGCGGTGCCCTTATACCAAGCCGAGCCGCCGCTGCGCTGGTAGGGCGGCAGGATAAACGCGCCGCCGCCCATGCGGTCAAGGTCCCACGGCTGGCCGTTGCCGATGTATTCGGAGAGCTCGAACGGCTCGTACTGCGTCAGGATGCCGACCGTGTCGATGCCGGAGTTGACGCAGTTGGAGAGCGGAAAGTCGATGATGCGGTATTTGCCGCCGTAGGGCACGGCGGGCTTCGCCATATCCTTTGTGAGCACGTAGAGCCTGCTGCCCTGTCCGCCGGCGAGCAGCATCGCGATCATCTTTTTGCCCTTCATCCCCGCCGACCCCCCTCCGGCAGTTTTTTGAGGTAAACGGCCGAAAGCGGCGGCAGATGGAGCGCGACCGCGTAGCCGCCGCCCTCGGCGGGCTCGGCCTCCACGACGCCGTTTTTGGCCCCTTCGCCGCCGAAGTCCACGGCGTCGCTCGAGAGGATCTCCTCCCAGACCGAGGGCCCCTGCACCGGGACGCGGTAATACGGGCGCTCGACCGGGCAGAAGTTGACGGCGCAGAGCAGCTCCCCGCCGTGCCCGTCCATGCGTAGGAACGCGACGACCGAGCTTGTGTTGTCGTCGCAGACCGCCCATTGGAAGCCCTCCCAGCCGTCGTCCCGCTCCCAGAGCGCGGCGGTCTTGAGGTAGAGGTGGTTGAGCGCCTTCGTGTAATCGCGGAGTCTGCGGTGGGCCTCAAAATCCAGAAGCAGCCAGTCGAGCTCGCGCTTCTCGTCCCACTCGATGAATTGGCCGAACTCCTGCCCCATAAAGAGCAGCTTCTTGCCCGGGTAGGCCATCATGAAGCCGAGAAACGCGCGCACCCCGGCGAATTTTTCCTCGTAGCCGCCGGGCATCTTATTGATGAGGGACCGCTTGCCGTGCACGACTTCGTCGTGGGAGACCGGCAGGATAAAATTCTCGGAAAACGCGTACATCATGCCGAAGGTGACCTTGTCATGGTTGTAGGCGCGGTAGATCGGGTCGAGGGAGGCGTATTCCAGCATGTCGTTCATCCAGCCCATGTTCCACTTGAAGCTGAAGCCGAGGCCCCCGGCGTACGGCGGCTTCGTGACCAGCGGCCACGCGGTGGACTCCTCCGCGATCGTCGCGACGCCCGGGAAGCCCGTCAGCACCGAGGTGTTGAGATCCCGCAGCAGCGAGATCGCCTCAAAATTTTCGCGCCCGCCGGCGCAGTTGCGCTCCCACTCGTCCCCCCGCTTTCCGTAGTCGCGGTAGAGCATCGAGGAGACCGCGTCGGCGCGGATGCCGTCGGCGTGGAATTTATCGCACCAGAAATTCGCGCTGGAAATCAGGAAACACCGCACCTCGTTGCGGCCGAAGTCAAAGACTTTGGTTCCCCAGTCGCCCTGCTCGCCCATCAGCGGGGAGCGGTATTCGTAGCAGCACTCGCCGTCGAACTGCGCGAGGCCGTGGGCGTCCTTGGGGAAATGGGCCGGCACCCAGTCGAAGATCACGCCGACGCCGGACTGGTGCATCCTGTCGACGAAGTACATCAAATCCTCCGGCGTCCCGTAGCGGGAGGTCGGCGCGAAATAGCCCAGAGACTGGTAGCCCCACGAGCCGTCGTAGGGGTGCTCCGTCAGCGGCAATACCTCGACGTGCGTGTAGCCCATCTCGGTCACGTAGTCCGCGAGCTCGTCGGCGATTTTTCGGTAGGAAAAAAAGCTGCCGTCGGGGTATCGCTTCCACGAGCCGAGATGCAGTTCATAGATATTCACCGGCAGGCCGCGCAGATGCGCGGGCCGGTTTTTCATCCACGCGTCGTCCTGCCAGAGGTAATTGTCCAGATCGTAAAACATGGAGGCGGAGGCCGGGCGCGTCTCGCCGTGGTAGGCGTAGGGGTCGGCCTTTAGGAGAACCCTGCCGTCCGCCGCCGTGACGGCGTATTTGTACCGGTCGAACTGCCGCACGCCCGGGATGAATCCCTCCCAGACGCCGCCGCCGCTCACCTCCTCCATCGGGTCGGCGAGGTGGTCCCAGTTGTTGAAATCGCCGACGACGGAAACCGCCCCGGCGTGAGGCGCCCAGACGCGGAACACCGCGCCCGCCGCGCGCCCCCTCCGCGCCGGGTGGGAACCCAGAAACGCGTAGGAGCGGTAATTCGTGCCCTGATGAAACAGATAGATCGGAAGGTCAAGATCTCTGCGCTGTTTTCTTTCTGCCAATCCCGTTGCCTCCTTTTTTCCGGATATCCTTATCTACTATTTTAATATACCAACTTTCCGCCCGATTTTCAAGAGCGGGGCGTCCCCGCGGAAAAGCTCTCCCCCATGGGAAAACGGCATCAATACGGAGCTTTCTCGCTTGACAAAAGGAGGGGCGGATAGTATCGTAGGAAATATATTTCTCCGGCCGCGCGAAAAACCGCGCGGCGGCGGGAAAAAAGGAGGCTTTGCCATGGGAATCGTCCTTGTCAGCCGGTGCTTATTGGGCTGCCCCTGCCGCTACGACGGCAAAAGCTGCCCGGACGGGCGGGTCCTCGCCCTCGGAAAAGAGCACGCGCTGATCGGCGTCTGCCCGGAATGCGACGGCGGCCTGCCGACCCCGCGCCCGCCCGCCGAGCGCCGGGGCGAGAGCGTCGTCACGGCGTCCGGCGCGGACGTCACGGAGGCCTACCGCCGCGGCGCGGAGATCGCCCTGCGCCTCGCCAAGGAGCTTCACGCCGACTACGCCGTGCTCAAGGCGAAAAGCCCCTCCTGCGGCCGCGGCATGATCTACGACGGCGGCTTCACCGGGACGCTCGTCCCCGGCAACGGCGTGACGGCGGAGCTTTTGCTCCAAAACGGCGTCCCGGTCAAAACGGAGAACGACCTGTGAGGGGCGCGGCGGCCCTTTCGGAATTTTTAAAAAGAAAGCCGGTTTTTCGCGGGGACGGCCCTTTCCAAACCGGAAAAAACATGATATAATTCAACAATATCTTTATCAGTTCGGAGGCGCAGTATGAACGCGATCATCACCGTCGTGGCCAAGGACGCCGTGGGCATCATCGCCTATATCAGCGGCTTCCTCAGCGAAAAAAACATCAACATCATGGACATCAGCCAGACCATCCTGCAGGAATATTTCACGATGATCATGCTGGTGGATCTCACCAAGTGCAGCCTGCCGTTTGACGAGCTGCGCGGCTCCCTGCTGGAGGCCGGCAGCGAAAAGGGCCTCGTCGTCCACATCCAGCGCGAGGACATCTTCAACGCGATGCACAAAATTTAAGTTTCCGCGCCGCGCGGGGCGCGAAACCGCCCCGGCCCGCCGATTTGGAGTTAGTATGATCAATACGGAAGACATTCTTCAGACAATTCAGATGATCGACGAGCAGCACCTCGACGTCCGCACGGTCACGATGGGCATCTCGCTCCGGGACTGCGCCGATCCGTCGATGGAGCGCTGCTGCGAAAAGGTCTACGAAAAAATCACGCGCTACGCAAAAAATCTGGTGCCGGTGTGCGAGTCCATCGCGCAGGAATTCGGCATCCCGATCGTCAACCGGCGCATCTCCGTCACCCCGGCCGCGGACGTGGCGGCCTCCTGCGGCTCGGACGACTACGTCCCCTTCGCGAAGGCGATGGACCGTGCCGCCGAGACGGTCGGCGCGGATTTCATCGGCGGCTTCTCCTCCTTGGTGCATAAGGGCTTCACGCGCTGCGACAGCGCGCTGCTCTCCTCCATCCCGGAGGCGCTCGCCGAGACGGAGCGCGTCTGCGCGAGCGTCAACATCGCCACCACCCGCTCCGGCATCAACATGGACGCCGTGGCCCGCATGGGCGCGATCATCAAAGAGACCGCCTACCTCACAAGGGAGCGGGACTGCCTGGGCTGCGCGAAGCTCGTCGTGTTCGCGAACGCCGTGGAGGATAACCCCTTTATGGCCGGGGCGTTTCACGGGGAGGGCGAGCCGGAGTGCTGCATCAACGTCGGCGTCTCCGGGCCCGGCGTCGTCGCCCACGCGTTAAAAGAGTGCGGCGGCGTGCCTTTCGACACGGTCGCCGAGACGATCAAGCGCACCGCCTTTAAAGTCACCCGCGTCGGCCAGCTGGTCGCGCAGGAGGCCTCGAACCGCCTCGGCGTGCCCTTCGGCGTCGTGGATCTCTCGCTCGCGCCGACCGCCACCGTCGGGGATTCCGTCGCGGAGATCCTTGAGCTGATCGGGCTTGAGAGCTGCGGGGCCCCCGGCACGACCGCCGCCCTCGCGCTGCTCAACGACGCCGTCAAAAAGGGCGGCATCATGGCCTCCGGGCACGTGGGCGGGCTCTCCGGCGCGTTCATCCCGGTCAGCGAGGACGCCGGCATGATCGCCGCCGTCGAGCGCGGCAGCCTCAGCATCGAGAAGCTTGAGGCCATGACCTGCGTGTGCTCCGTCGGGCTCGACATGATCGCCATCCCGGGCCGGACCTCCGCCGAGACGATCTCCGCGATCATCGCGGACGAGGCCGCGATCGGCGTCATCAACAACAAGACCACCGCCGTGCGCATCATCCCGGCGCTGGGCAAGGAGACCGGCGACCGCGTGGACTTCGGCGGCCTCTTGGGGAGCGCCCCGGTGATGAAGGTGTCCTCCTTCTCGGCCGAAAAGTTTATCGCGCGCGGCGGGCGGATCCCCGCCCCGATCCACAGCCTGCGCAACTGAGTTTTCTTTAAAATTTCCAAATTGTTAAATTTTTCTTCAAACCGCGGGGTTGCCCTGCGGGAAAAAGACGATTATATTGTACTTAGAAATTGAAAGGAGTGACCATCCATGGCGTTTTGTTCCAACTGCGGGGCCATCCTACCGGAAGGCGCCGTCTGCTGCCCCTCCTGCGGGAAACCCCTTGAGGGAAACAACCGGCCGATTGTCGAGGAGGAGGAGGCCGATTTCACCGAATCCTACGCCGCCGAGGAGCGCGCGGCGCTCGGCAAGCTCGCCGCCCTGCAATATCTGTCCATCGTCTTCGCGGCGTTCGCGATGATCGCGGAGCCGAATTCCAAATTCATCCGCTTCCACGCGAACCAAGTCCTGATCCTGACCCTGTTTTATTGCGCCTGCGGCGTGGCGGCCATCGTCCCCTTCCTCGGATGGGTCGCCTCCGGCGTCGGCATGATCGTGGCCCTCGTCTGGACCGTCATGGGCTTCGTCCGCGCGTGGAAGGGCGAGGCGAGGCTGCTGCCGCTGATCGGCAAGTTTAAATTCATTACATACTGAGCGCCCTATCGGAACGCCGCCGCGGCTTTTTTTTGCCGCGGCGGTATTTTTTTGCGGGTTCATCAGTTCCAAGCGTTTCATTCCGGTAAGCTTTTGGCGGGGACGGGGGGTGAGCGTCCCAATAAGCGGGAAAGGAACATGGATATGGCATTATCGAAAATTACGGAGGCCGACCTTCTGGGAAAGGGCGTCTACGGACAGGCGGACGTGCCGGGCCTCAGCGCATCGGAGATGCAGCAAAAGGTCGAGGAGATCGTCCGCGGCGTGGTCATCCCGAAATTCAACGAAAACGTCGAGCTGACCTGCTCGAAGGAGGACCTTGCGGGGGCGCAGTTCACCGCCGGGGCGGTGTCCTCCGTCTTTGGCCGGGCGGGGGACATTTCGGCTGCCGCCGGGGACTACGGCGCGGAAAAAATCGCCTACGGCAACGCCGGCTCCGGCCTCGCCGCCGGCAATGTGCAGGGCGCGATCAACGAGCTGGCGTCCGGCCTTAGCGGAAAGGCCGCCGCCGCCCACGCGCACGGCAGCCTGACGAGCGACGGCAAGCTCGGCGCGACGCCCGGAAACCTTGTCGTCACCGGCACCGGCGGCGCGGTCGAGGCGAAGGGCGCGGTCGCGGCGGGCATCGCGACGCTCGACGGCGGCAGCAAAGTGACGCCGCTGCAGGCCGCCTCCGGTCAGGTCGAAGTCACCGCGGACCGCACGCTGGAGCTCTCCGACGCGGGGAAAGACCTCGTCTGCGCCAACGGCTCGGCCATCACGGTCACGGTGCCGCTCTACGCGAGCGCGGCGTTTCCGCTCGACACGGAGATCGTCGTCTTCCGGGCGGGGGCGGGCGCCGTCACGGTCGCGTTCGCCTCCGGCGTGACGGTCTGGTGCAGGGAATCCGCCTACGGGATCGCGGACCGGTACTCGAGCGTCCTGCTCAAGAAGCGCGCGGCGGACAACACTTGGAGCCTCGAAGGAAATATCGGATGAAAAAAAGGAGAATCTTCCGGGATTTGCGCCGAACAAAGAAGAACGGCGCGCTTTCCGGCCGGGGGGCATAGGATATGCAGGAAGCGGTGCTGGCCGCCCTGATCACCGGCGCGGCCACGGTGATCGTGCAGCTTCTCATCAGCCACCGGGCGCGCGCGGATCAGGAAGACGCCCTGCGCCGTCAGGTGGATATTTTGATCGGCAGGCTCGACATCTTGGAGGAAAAGGTGGAAAAACACAACAACCTTGAGGAACGAATTTACAGGACGGAGGCGGAGATGGCCTCCGTAAAAGAATGGCTTGTCGGGATGCAGCGCGTCCCGCACGCATAAGAGGTGTTTTTATGATAAATTGGAAAGTCCGTCTGCGCAATAAGACGTGGCTGATGGTCTCCATCCCGGTCGCCGCGGCCGCGATCTATTCCGTGCTCGGCCTATTCGATATCGTTCCCCCGGTCAGCGAATCCGATCTGGTCAACGTGCTCACTTTGATCATCAACCTGCTGGTGGGGCTCGGCATCGTGATCGACCCGACGACCGACGGCATCGCCGACAGCAAACGCGCCCTCTGCTACACCTATCCTTTCTGCGACGGGGAGGAGGGACCGAATGACAACCTTTGACGGCGTCGACGTCTCGAAATATCAGGGGACGATCGACTGGGCAAAAGCCGCGGAATCCGGCGTCCAATTCGCGATTTTGCGCGCGAGCATCGGGAATGCGGCCGACCCCATGCTGAAGGCGAACCTCGCGGGCTGCGCCGCCGCGGGGATCCCGGTCGGCTTTTACCATTTCTGCAAATCCGCCGACGCGCGGGGCGCGCGGGAGGAGGGGGCCGTCTTTCTGGAGGCGATCGCGGGCGCGAAGCCGGAATATCCGATCTTCTGCGACATCGAGCTCGCCGTCCAGACGGCGCTCTCCGCCGCGGAGCAGATGGAGATCGCCGACGCGTTTTTTGAACGGGCGCTCGAACAAGGCTATCTCTGCGGCATCTACTCCTTCAAGGCCAATCTCGAGAAAATTTTGGCCTCGGAGGCGGCGCGCCTAAAGAAATACGAGATCTGGTGCGCGCAGTGGGCCGGCAAAAACGCCCTCGCGGAGGAGAGCGGCCTTTGGCAGCGAAGCAGCAAAGGCGTCGTCCCCGGCATCGGGACGGTGGTGGATCTGAATACCGCTTATAAAGATTACCCGGCGCTCGTCCGGGAGCGGGGCAAAAACGGTTTCCCGAAACAGGAGCCGGAGGACCCCTGCGCCGTCCTGCGCGCGGAGAGAGACGCCCTTGCGGAAAAGCTCCGAAAGATCGCCGAGATCCTCGGATAACGACCGTGCAAACGAAGCCCGGGCCGCCTGAAAAAGGCGGCCCGGGCTTTATGCATAGGAAATATAGAAGATCGGGCGGTAGGCCGCTCGGCGCTCATCACCGCGAATGCGGGCCCCGAAAATCGGCGTTCGATGGAAAACGGGAGCCCGGGAGGGCGGCGAAGGCCTGTGATTAAATGGCGCGGCGGGTGACCCGCATGGGCGGTTCATGATTGGAAAACCGGAAAAGACCCGGCGAAAAGCGGGAGTTTGAGGGAGCAAAGCCCTCCTGTGGCCCGACGGGTGACCCGCCATGGGCGGTACATGATTGGAATACCGGAAAAGACCCGCGGCGAAAAACGGGAGCCCGGGAGGGCGGCGACGGCCTGTGATTAAATGGCGCGGCGGGTGACCCGCATGGGCGGTTCATGATTGGAAAACCGGAAAAGACCCGGCGAAAAGCGGGAGTTTGAGGGAGCAAAGCCCTCCTGTGGCGCGGCGGCGCGGCAGGCATGGGCCCGGAAAACCGGCTCCCGGCTCACAAAATATGCAGGACCATGCAGGGGAAACCCCTTAGCTCCATCTCGGCGATAAAGCTTTCGGCGCGCCCGTCCTTCACGAAGCACTGCGCCGCGCCCGCGTCCCCGCGCGCCCGCGCCGCGCCATCCCCGCCGAGCAGTTCCCTCGCCGTCAGGATTGCCCGCCCGGGCCCGCGCTCCGGCTCCCGCTCGGGGACGTCGTCCCTCAAAAGCCGCTCGGAGCTCTCCGCCGACTCGCGAAACAGGCGCAGGAATTCCTCAAAATCGCCTTGGCGAAGCGCCTCGGCCTCGTCCTGTGCGCGCTGCGTCTCGGAAAAATAGTGCCACGCGCGCAGCATGGCCCGCTCGCCGAAGCGGTCGCGGATGACCGGGGCCTGCGCGAAAAACTCCGCCGGCTCCGCCTCGCACAGGCGCCCGCACTCGAGCGCCTGCGCGACGGCCCGCATGTCCCGCGCGAGGGAGGCGTCCTCCCGTGCCGGATCGCCATGCCGGGTCCCGGAATCCGCCATGACGAGCGTGTAGCCGCTCTTTGAAAAATCACAGTCCACGCGCTCGCACCGCGGCGCGTAGGGGTTTTGGAAGTCTGCCGAGACGACGCACCCGGCCGCGCAGGCGAGCGCGTCCATCTTTCCGCCCGGCCCGCCGAAAAACAGGGTCTCCGCCCGCTCGGCGAAGGCGGCCAGATGCTCCGGGGGCACTTCTTCCCCGAAATAAAGCCCGCTGATCACGGAGCCGATCAGCACCCCGAAGGCCGCGGAGGAGGCGAGCCCCGCCCCGGCCGGAATCTCGGAGGAAACCTCCGCCTCGAACCCGCCGAAGGAGTTGCCGCTCTCCAAAAAAGAATCGCAGACCCCGCGCGCGAGCGCATCGAACGTCCCGGGCCGCGCGAACTCCGGCCCGGTCTCCGAGAGATCGAACGAGCACTCCCCGAATCCCTCCGACCGGACGGTCACGCGGTCGTCCCCGGTTCGTTTCGCCCTCGCGGTCATATAGCGGCCGACCGCCGCCGCGAGGACGCCGCCACCCTGCTGCTCCGTGTGATCGCCGCCAAGCTCGGTCCTGCCCGGGATGCGGAATACGGAAAATTCGCCTTCCACCGCGCTCACCCCTTTTCTACCAAAGATTTTAGCGCAAAAGGCCCGCGATGGCAAGACGACCCTTTGACGATCAAAAAGATCCATGGTAAAATAACGTTCGGTGATAGAAAAACGCGGGCCGGCCGCCGCGGGAGGGGGAAAACGGGAGATGCCGCAACTGGTTTCGGACGGGCTTTCCGCCCTATATGAAAAATTCGGCGGGCCGCTCTTTTGGCCCGTACTCGCCGCGCTCGCCTATCTGCTGACGGTCAACCTGACCGCGTTTTTCCTCTTTTGGCGCGACAAGGCGCTCGCGACGCGGCATCTGCGGCGCATCCCGGAGGCGGCGCTGCTGCGCTGGGCGGCCCTCGGGGGCGCCGGGGGCGCGCTCTGCGGCATGCTCGTCTGCCGCCACAAGACGCGGAAGCCGAAATTCGTGATCCTCGTGCCGCTGCTGGCAGCCGTCTGGACGGCGGCGCTGATCCTGCTGGTTCTTTTCTTCGCGGGGAGGCTATGAGCGCTCCGGCCCGGTTCGCGGCATGGGCGGCCGCTTTTGGCCTTGAGCATCTTTTTTTGCCCAGTTTGCGGGGCCGACGGCGGCGCTGGTCCTGCTGGTTCTTTTCTTCGCGGGGGGCCGATGAGCGCCTCCGGCCCGGTTCGCGGCATGGGCGGCCGCTTTTGGCCTTGAGCATCTTCTTTTGCCCGGTTTGCAGGGCCGAAATCCCGCGGGCGGGGGCCGCGTTTAAAAATCCCGTGCTCGCGCTCAACGCGCACGCCGGAATCCTTGCGGGTGAAAACCGCGCCCGGGCCCCGCGTTTCTAAGAAATCTTTTCAGGCGTAAAGGATGGAAAAAAACGATGGAATACCGCTATACGACGCGCGGCGTCTGCTCGAGAAAGATCCGGTTCGACCTCTCCGAGGACGGCGTCGTCACCCAGATCGAGTTCACCGGCGGCTGCCAAGGTAATCTCTCCGCGATCCCGAAGATTTTAGAGGGCTGGCAGGCGGACAAAATCATCGCCGTGCTCAAGGGCAACCGCTGCGGGGATAACGAGACTTCCTGCGCCGACCAGCTCGCGAAGGCGCTCGAGGAGGCCAAGGAGAAGCTCGCCGCGGAGTGCGCCGGCAGAGAGTAATAAGATTTTTGGGCCCGGATGCCATAAAAAGGCCGCGGCCCGCGTTGTTTGCGCGGGCCGCGGCGAAATTTTGATCTTTGTATCGCTCAGTCGAGCGTGTATTTCTCGAACTCGTAGCCCTGCCCGCGCACGTAGTCGATGACGTCGCCGAGGACCGCCGCGTTGGTCGCCGAGACCGCGTGCAGCAGGAAGATCTCCCCGTCGTGCAGCGAGCCGGTGATTTTGGCAAAGGCCGCGCCGGTTTCCATCTGGGCCGCCGGGTCCCAATCTTTATAGGCGAAGCTCCAGAACACGCTGCGGTACCCCATCTTTTGCAGCAGCGCGACGCTCTGTTCGGAGAACGCGCCCTCCGGGAAGCGCCACAGGTACATGCTGTAATCGAAGTTGTCCTGCACATAATTATGGTTGTCGGCGACCTCGGCGTAGGCCTCCTCGAACGTGAGCTGCGTGAAATTCTTATGGCGGGCCGAATGGTTGCCGACGACGTGGCCCTCGTCGATCATGCGCCGCACAAGCTCCGGCTGGCTCTGCGCGTAGGGGAGCGTGACAAAGAAGACCGCGCTGACGCCTTTCTCCTTGAGCGTGTCGAGGATGGCGCCCGTGTAGCCGTTTTCGTAGCCCTCGTCGAAGGTGAGATAGACCTTTCCTTGATACTCATCGCCGGAGCGAAGAAAATCGGCGTTGTATTTTCCATATTTCTCCTGAAGCCCGACGCACGCGACGGGCTTCCCGGTCGCGTCGAACTGCACGCCCGGCCCCCACGGCACGTTCTCCGGGCTGAGGTTCGCGATCTCCACAAAATCCGCGCCCATCGCCTCGAGCGCGCGCAGGTTGTTGAGGTAGGTCTCGTCCTGCGATTCGGACTCGGACTCCGGCTCGGATTCCGGCTCGATCTCCGGCTTCACCGGCGTGATGACGAGCTCCGCGTCCCCCGTAAGAACCGGGGATCCCGTCTCCTCGTCCCGCCCGTCGCAGCCGGCCGCGCCGAACAGGAAGATCGCCGCCAGCAGGGCGGACAGGATACGCATTTTTTTCATGGGACGCTCCCTTCTCCGGCGGAATCGAAGCCCGGCCGCCGGAAGCCCGCTTTCGCGATTTTGACCTTTTTCGATCTTATTCTACCACAAAATCGTTTTTAAAAAAGCGGGTAGTCCTTTTTCGCCTGTATTATGCCCAGAAAAGTTCTGGTACGAATGGAATTTCCTGTCCCGTCTTGCTTTTTTGGGGCGGCTGTTTTATGATTTCTTTAAATAAAACGAACCGATCCGCGCCGGGGCGTCCCGGCTCCGCGGAAGAAAAGAGGCCCGCCATGGGAAAACCCTACCGTTTTTTGTTTTGGGATGTCGACCAGACGCTGCTGGATTTTAAAAAGTCCGAGAGCTACGCGCTGCGGGAGACGTTTGGGCGTTTTGGCCGCGAGGTGGACGACGGCGCGGTCTCCCTCTATTCCGGCATCAACGAGGGCCTTTGGAAGCGCTTTGAGCGCGGCGAGATCGGGAAAGAGGAGCTCAAGCTCGAGCGCTTCCGGCTCCTGTTTCAGGAGATCGGGATCACGGAGATCGGGCTTCAGGACTTTCAGGACGTCTATCAGGCGCTGCTGGGCAGCGTCTGCTATTACCTCGACGACTCCTATACGCTCTGTATGGAATTAAAGGAAAATTACCGCCAGTATGTGGTTTCCAACGGCGTCTCCGTGACGCAGCGCCGCAAGATGGAGCTCTCCGGCTTTGGGGAGCTGATGGACGGCGTCTTTATCTCCGAGGAGATCGGCGCGCCGAAACCGCAGCGGGCGTTTTACGAGTTTTGCTTTTCGCGGATCCCGGCGTTCGCGCCGGAAGCCGCGCTCGCGGTCGGCGATTCGCTCTCGAGCGACATCCTCGGCGCGCGGGCGGCGGGCATCGACGCCTGCTGGTACAACCCCTCCGGCCTGCCCTTCTCCGGGAATCCCGAGGACGCCCCGGATTATACGATCCGAAACCTCCGGGAGATTAAAAAAATTTTGGGGGAAGAATAAGACCGGCGCGAACGCCCGGGATCAGCTTCGCCGCTCCCGTCAAAAAACGCCCCGCGGGGGTCTTTCCCGCGGAGCGCCGTCTTTGTTTTTTATTTCAGATTGAGCGGGGCCCGCCCTCCGGCAAAAAGGGCCGGGCAAAGACAGCCCCGCATGCCGCGCCTCTCTTTTGCCGCTACTCCCGGATCACCTGCCAGCGGTATTCCACGCCGCAGGGGCCCGGCTCCGGCAGACAGAGCTGATAGAGATCCTCCGCCCGGCTCTCGAGCCGCGCGAAGCGCGCCGCCTCGGGCGAGGTCTTCTCGAGATCCGCGAGCGAGCACGCGATCGGCACATCCGTTGGGCGCTTGGCCGCCTCTTTGAGCACGGCGGCGCCGGTCTCGTTCATGGCGAGCACGCGGCAATACGGAGGCCCGCCCAGCTCGAGCACGGAGAGATCCAAGCCCGTGAAGGCCGCCGCCGCGATGCGCCGGATGCGGCTCATCGCGTAGCGCTTCGTCTTTGCAAGCTCGTAAAATTCCGAGAGCGTGGCGGCCCTCTGCGCCGCGCCGTACACGCGGTGATAAAACCCCTCCGCCGCGCAGTCGGGCAGACGGGCGAACTCCTCCTCGGAGAGCGCGCGGAGCTTCGCGAGCATGGCGGTTTCGAGCTTTTCGGGCTCGGCGGGGAATTTGCCGGCCGCGCGGCCCTCCGCGAGCGCCTCGTACGCCGCCTCCGGTATATAGGGCCGCATCTCCTCCGGCGAGCAAAGACTGCGCAGGTATGACGCGGAGACGACGCCGGAGCGCAGGGCCGTCATCTCGCCGTGCCCCGCCCCGTAGCGCCGGACCGCGAGGATTTCCGTCCGCGGCGTCAGCTTTCGCACCCATTTGCAGTACTCGGCCCCGAGGGAATCGTTGGGGTTTTTGAGGAGATCCGCCTTCTCCGGCAGGAGCTTCCGGACAGCCCCCTCCCGCGCCGCGGCCATCGAGACGCCGCTTGCGAGGCAGGTTTTGAGTTCCGCCGCGTATTCCGGCGAGGAGAGGACTTCCGCGACGGCCCATACGCCCTCGGCGTCTCCGCTCTCGCTGCCGAAGGAGAGCGCGTCGACGCAGCCCAGCGCCGCGAGCAGCGAGATCCCGCCGAAGGCGAACCGCTCCGCGCTGCCGATCGCGTAGGGGAGCGGCAGTTCCAGAATCAGGTCGGCCCCGCAGCGCAGCGCGGCCCTCGCGCGAAGCTCCTTGGGGCAGAAGGCCGGCTCGCCTCTCTGGGTGAAATCCCCGCCGAGGACGGCGACGATCGCCTGTGCGCCCGCGGCCCTCGTCCGGCCGATCTGGTAGGCGTGGCCGTTATGAAACGGGTCATATTCCGCGATAATCCCGGCAATTTTCACATGCGGCGCCTCCTTTTTAGAAATTTGACGCAAAATATGCATAATTTTGCCCGTTAAAGTGTATGGGGCTTGAAATTTTACCCATAGTGTAATAATATAGGAATGTTGTGATGGCGTCAAGCGCGCCGTCAACCAAATAGAGTCGGATTTATTATTTGGAGGTTAGGAAAATGAAAGTACTGGTCATCAACGCCGGAAGCTCCTCTCTGAAGTATCAGCTGATCGAGATGGAGACCGAAGAGGTCGTCGCGAAGGGCCTCTGCGAGAGAATCGGCCTCGGCGGACACATCAGCCATAAAACCCAATCCGGTTGGACAACCGAATACGACGTCGATTTCCCGACGCATAAAGAGGCCTTCATCGAGCTCGTCAAGCTGCTGACCACCGGGGAAAACAAGGTCGTCGGCGACATCCGCGAGATCAAGGCCATCGGACACCGCGTGCTCCACGGCTCCGAAAAGTACAAGTCCTCCACGCTGATTACGGACGAGGTCATCGAGGACATCGGCGTCAAATTCAAGGATCTCGGCCCGCTGCACAACCCGCCGCAGGCCATCGCCATGAAGGCCTGCCAAGAGGTCTTCGGCAAAGGGGTCCCGATGGTCGCCGTCTTCGACACCTCTTTCCACCAGACCATGCCGCCCAAGGCCTACATGTTCGGCATCCCGTACGAGTATTATGAGAAATACTCGATCCGCCGCTACGGCTTCCACGGCACCAGCCACCACTTCATCACCAAACGCTATTTTGAGATCACCGGCAAAAAACCGGAGGGCACCAAGCTGGTCATCTGCCACCTCGGCAACGGCTCCAGCCTCTCCGCCGTCAAGGACGGCAAGGTCGTGGACACCTCCATGGGCCTCACCCCGCTCGACGGCTTCATCATGGGCACCCGCTGCGGCGGCATCGACCCCTCCGTCGTCACCTACGTGATGGAAAAAGAGGGCTTCACCCCGGAGCGCATGTCGAACCTCATGAATAAAGAATCCGGCTTCCTCGGCGTATCCGGCGTCTCCAACGACTGCCGCGATTTGCAGACCGCCGCCGCCGAAGGCAACCAGCGCGCCCAGCTCGCGCTCGATATGTTCACCTACCAAATCAAAAAGATCGCCGGCGGCTACGCGGCCGCGATGGGCGGCATCGACGCCATCATCTTCACCGGCGGCATCGGCGAAAACTCCTCCTCCATCCGCGCCGAGATTTGCTCCGACATGGAATTCCTCGGCCTCTCGATCGGCCAAGAGCTCAACAAAAACGCGAGCCGCAAGGAGTGCAGATTCTCCACCGCGGACAGCAGGGTCGAGGCGTGGGTCATCCCGACCAACGAGGAGATCATGATCGCCCGGGATACCGTCGAGAAAGTCTTCGGCTGACCTTTCCCCGCATAATAAAATACCAGCCGCAACCGGCTGGTATTTTTATCTGGCGAGCGTTCGACCCCCCCTTCGGACTTCGGTATGTAGGGCGGCGGGGCGCGCCGCCGGATGAAAGCGACGTCAGCCCGCTTGGGACGCGGTCCCGGGCTCGTAGTCTTTAAAGAGCAAGGAAATGCTCCAGATCCCGCCGAGGCCGACCAAGGTATAGATGATCCGGCTGACCAGCATGGCCGCGCCGCCGAACAGCCACGCGACCAGATCCAGCTGAAAGAGGCCGATCAGCCCCCAGTTGATCGCGCCGATGATCACCAGCGTCAGGGCGAATTTATCCAATGCGTTCATCATAAAAAACAGCTCCTCGTCTTGATTTTGCCGATAGTATCTGCGAAAATGGGATAAAATATTCCGCGGACGCCTTTTTCCCGCAACAGGCATCACAATTCCATGCGAAACTATATAAAAATCCAAACAGAAAAGGAATGGCCCCATGAAAAAACTTCTCTGCGCGGTGGGTTCCCTGTGTTTTATTTTGTTGTCGGCGTTTCCCGCCAAGGCGGAGACGCTCTCCCCGCCCTCCGCCTACTCCGAGGCGTACTGCGTCATGGACGCGGACACCGGCCAAATGCTGATCGGCAAAAACCCCTACACCGAGATGTACCCCGCCAGCGTGACGAAGATCCTGACCGCGGCCATGGCGCTCGAGACCCTCGACCCGGCGGAGCGCTACACGTTTTCCAAAGAGGCGGCCGTCTACGACCACGGCTCCACCCACCTTGCCTTCTCCGCGGGCGAGACCTGCAAGATCGAGGACCTGCTCTACGGTGCGATGGTGGAGTCCGCCAACGACTGCGCGCAGGGGCTCGCCGACGCGGCCGCCGGCTCCATCGACGACTTTGTCTCGCGGATGAACGAAAAGCTCGCGGCGCTCCACTGCGAGGACAGCCACTTCGTCAACCCGACCGGCATGCCGGACCCCAACCACTACACCTCCGCCTACGACCTGTGCCTCATCACGAAATACGCGCTGACGGTCAAGGGCTTCGAGACCTACTTCGACGCGTGGGAGTGGACCATCGGGCCGACCAACAAGCAGGCCGAGGCCCGCGTGATGGGCACCCACCACGCGATGATCGTCGGGCCGGAAAATAACGGCGTCTTCGGTTACGACTACGCCACCGGCGGAAAGCTCGGGTGGACGGAGGAGGCCAAGCACACGATCGTCACCGTCGCGGAAAAGGACGGCGTGCGCCTCGTCTGCGTCGCGCTCAAAAGCGGCGACAAATACGACAAATACAAGGATTCCACCGCGCTGTTCGACTACTGCTTCGAGAATTTTTACGGCGTCGATTTTGCCCCGGAGTGCGCCGGCGGCTTGGAAAGCAGCGACGGCGCGGCCGAATACGTCTACCCCGATAGCGTCCGCCTGCTGCTGGCGGGCGGCCTCACGGCCGCCGACGTCACGGCGGATTACACCCATGCGGCGGACGCGGAAAACCCCTATTTTACGCTCTCGGTGCCCGACAACTCCGCCATGCGCTCCGACATCCTGACCTATTACCCCGAGGAGCTCGCGCCCGCCGGGGCTTCGGCGGAGGTGGAAAATCCCGGGGCCGGCCTCGTTTCGGGCGCGGAAAAGTCCCCCATCCCGTGGTGGGGCTGGATCGCGGTGCCGCTTTGCACCCTGCTGGTCCTCGCCGCCGCCGTCCTGTGCGTCCGTTTCTACAACCTGCGCAAATACCGCAGGCTCCGCATGGAGAAAAAAAGAAGGCTCGCAAAATGGGAGAGCTCCCGCAGGCGGGACCCTCCGTTCGACGAGCCGGATCTCTTATAAAAAGACTGCCGGGGCGGGTTTTCGCCTCCGGCAGTTTTTTTGCGCTTTCGCGGATGAACGTTTATGAAAAAATGATTCTTCGCCCGGCGCGAGCGGCGGATGCCGAAATCCTCCTATCAACGTCGGGAAGGCGACAGTGAGGGCGGGCGGCGGACGGTCACGGCGGATGGCGAAGTCCTCCTGCCGACGCCGGGGCGTGGGCGGTGGACGGGTCGCCCGGCGCGGGTGGCCGCGTTCCCCAAGATCACTCCGCGGCGATATTCCTTGCCCGCTTCTCCCAGCGGCCGGTCTTAAAATACCAGAGCATCAGCAGGCTGCAAAGCACCCAAGCCGCCGGGTAGCCCATGACGACCGAGAGCACCGTGTTGTAGACCCGCGAGATCACAAACAGATAGACTTGGCGGAAGACGACGAAGGTGGAGAGCATGCAGACCATCGGCGTCAGGGAGTCCCCCGCCCCGCACAGCGCGCCGGAGAGCACCTGATTGACGCAGCAGATGCAGTAGAACGGCGAGACGATCCGGCAGAACAGCACGCCGTACCGCAGGACCTCCGGGTCGCCGGTAAAGAGCCCGACCACCGGCTCCGCAAAAATCTCGACCACAACCATCAGCGCGAGCGTGGCGAAGACGGTCATCTTCGTCGTCACGCCGATGCCTTTTCGCGCGCGCTTCCAGTTGTTCGCGCCGAGATTCTGCCCCACAAAGGTCGTGACGCTCAATGAGAGGCTCTGCATCGGCAGGAACATAAACTGGTCGATCTTGCCGTAGACGGCCCAGCCCGCCATCACGGCAGAGCCGAAATAGTTGATGTAGGACATGACGAACACGTTGGAAAACGAGGTAATCATCATCCGCAGCGCCGTGGGAAATCCCACGAGCACCACCTTTTTTAGGATCGGCCAGACGATCTTGAGCCGCTTCCAGCGCAGCCGGTAGATCTCGTCCGTCCTGCTCAGGGAGAGCAGGATCAGCAGCGCCGACACGGCCTGCGAGATCACCGTCGCCCACGCCGCGCCCCCGATGCCCATGCCGTAGTTGAGCACAAAGTGCAGGTCGAGCGCGACGTTGAGCATGGAGGAGACGATCAGAAAATAGAGCGGGCGCCGCGAGTCGCCGACCGCGCGCAGGATGCCCGCGCCCATGTCGTAAATCATGGTGAAGGAGATCCCGGAGAAGTAGATGCGCAGGTAGGTGCGCGCGCCCTCGTAGACGTCGGCGGGGGTCGCCATCAGGCGCAGCATCGGCTCAACCATCAAAACCCCGATCGCCGTGAAGACGAGGCAGAGGCCGAACGTGCACAGCAGGATCGTATGTACGGCGTCCTCGACGCCCTTTTTATCCTTGGCCCCGAAGTACTGCGCGACGACGACGCTCGCGCCGACGGCGAGGCCGCTCGAGCAGCCGATCAGCACGTTGATGATGTTGGCCGTGGAGCCGACCGCCGCCAGCGCCTCTTTCCCGACGAACCGGCCGACGACGACGCTGTCCACGGTGTTGTAAAACTGCTGAAACAGGTTGCCGATCAGCAGCGGGATCGAAAACAGCGTGAGCAGCTTCCAGATCGAGCCCTCGGTCATCCGCAGTTCATTTTTTTTGCCGAATTGTTTCATTGGACTCCCTTTCCCGCGAAAAAAACGTACAGATCTGATTCTATCACGAATTTTTTCTGAAAGGAAGAGGATTTCGGAAATTCAAGGAAACTTGCGCTTTCCCATTTTCTTGCCATATTCGATGCAGAATAAAAAGGCGGCCCCGCGATCGTTCAGAAAATCGTCCGCCACGGCGCCGGCGGCCCGCCCGTTTTGGAAAAAATGGGTCCGGGATTGACATTCGCGCGTATACTGTGGTATATTCATTTCAACATCATCAAAATGCGTCCGACCGGGAGAAGTAGCCGTTTGCCGGCGCGCCAGAGAGAGCCCGCGCCAAGCTGGAAGCGGGTTTCGCGAAGGAGCGGCGAAATGCACCCGGAAGCACGGAAGGGGAAACCGCTTTCTCTTATTGCAGGGGAGCGGGAGTATCCGACTGCGGGGGTTCCCGTTACAGAACGGCGTCCTGATCGGGACGGGTCGAGTGAGAAGCCGGAGTGGAACCGCGGTAGTTTTGCCGCCTCCGTCGCAGAATCTGCGGCGGAGGCTTTTTTTATTTTTTTTTGAATCGTTTATAGCCGAAAGGAGCGTGCGCGCAAATGTTTGACAATCTGAAAGCGGATATCCGCGCGGTAAAAGAGAGGGACCCGGCGGCGAGAAACAGCCTTGAGGTATTGCTGCTCTACTCCGGGCTCCACGCGATCATGTGGCACCGGCCGGCCTACTGGCTCTATCAGCATAAGTATTTCTTCCTCGCGAGGGCGCTCTCCCAGATGGTGCGCCACACGACCGGCATCGAGATCCACCCGGGCGCGAAGCTGGGGCGCGGCATCCTGATCGACCACGGCGCGGGCGTCGTCATCGGCGAGACGGCCGAGGTCGGCGACGGATGCACGATCTATCAGGGCGTCACCCTCGGCGGCACCGGCAAGGACACCGGCAAGCGCCACCCGACGCTCGGCAAGGACGTCCTGATCGGCTGCGGCGCGAAGGTGCTCGGCCCCTTCACGGTCGGCGACGGCGCGAAGATCGCGGCCAACGCGGTGGTGCTCGGGCCGATTCCCGAGGGCGCGACCGCGGTGGGCGTGCCGGCCAGAGTCGTGCGCATCCACGGCATGAAGACGGAGCAGCTCGATCAGATCCACCTGCCGGACCCGATCGCGCAGGAATTCTGCCGGCTCCGCGCCGAGATCGAGCGGCTTGATCGAGAGATCGGCTCCTGCGTGAAAAAGGAGCCCGCGGCGGACGCGGAGATCGCAGACGACGCGGCGCAGGCCTGCGCGGACGCCCCCGCCTGCTGCGCGGCGGCGGAAAACGACGCGCAGACGGAGGAAAATCCATGAGAGTTTACAACACGATGACCCGGCAGAAAGAGGAGCTTGTCCCTCTTTCTCCCGGGGAATATAAAATCTACGCCTGCGGGCCGACGGTGTACAACCTCATCCACATCGGCAACGCGCGCCCGATCTGCATCTTCGACGTGCTGCGCCGCTATCTGGAATATAAGGGGAATAAAGTCGTCTTCGTCCAGAATTTCACGGACATCGACGACAAGCTGATCCGCCGCGCCGCCGAGGAAAACACGACGGTCAAGGAGCTCTCGGATCGTTACATCCGCGAGTACCAGACCGACGCCGCGGGCCTCGGCGTGCCCCCGGCGACGATCCACCCGAGGGCCACCGAGACGGTGCCGGAAATCCTGCAAATCATCGAGGGGCTTGTGGAGAAGGGTTACGCCTACGCGCTCCCGGGCGGCAGCGTCTATTTTCGCACGCGGAAATTCGGGAACTACGGCGGGCTCTCCGGCCAATCGGTCGACGATCTCGAATCCGGCGCGCGCATCGACGTGGACGGGGAAAAAGAGGACCCGCTCGATTTCTGCCTTTGGAAAGGGGCAAAACCGGACGAGCCCAGCTGGAGCTCCCCTTGGGGGGAGGGCCGCCCGGGCTGGCATATCGAATGCACGGCCATGATCCGCAAATTCCTCGGCGAGACCATCGACATCCACTGCGGCGGGCAGGACCTGATCTTCCCCCACCACGAGAACGAGATCGCGCAGGGCGAGTGCTTCTCCGGCAAGCCCTACGTCCGCTACTGGATGCACAACGGCTACATCAACGTCGACAACGTCAAGATGTCGAAGAGCCTCGGTAACTTTTTTACCGTGCGCGAGGTGGCGGAGAAATTCGGCTACGAGCCGATCAAATTCATGATGATCCAAGCCCACTACCGCATGCCGCTCAACTACACGCTCGCGGTCATCGCCTCCTGCAAGGCGGCGCTCGAGCGGCTCTATACCTGCCGCGGCAACCTCGACTTCGCCCTGCAAAACGGGCTCGACGAGAAAACCGCGGGCGAGGAGGAGTTCCTCGCCTCCCTCGAAGCAAGGCAAAGGGCCTTCGACGACGCCATGGACGACGACCTCAACACCGCCGACGCCGTGGCCGCGGTCTTCGACCTCGCGAAGGACATCAACAGCTTCCTCACCGTCCCGCGCTCCAAGGCGGCGCTCGCGGAGGCGGCGGGGCGCTTCGACACGCTGACCGGCGTGCTCGGCATCCTCTACAACCGCAAAACCGAGGCTCTCGACGCGGAGATCGAGGCGAAGATCGCCGCCCGCGAGGCCGCGCGGAAGGCGAAAAACTGGGCCGAGTCCGACCGCGTCCGCGACGAGCTCAAGGCCGAGGGCATCCTCTTGGAGGACACGCCGCAGGGCGTCAAATGGAGACGCGCCTGAGCGCCGCCTCCCAAAAATAAAACGAACGATCCCGCCCCGGGCCGCAGAAAAACCGCCGCCGCGTGGGGCGGGGTCTCTTTTTTCATTTTATTTTTGCCGGGCGCGAAAGCGGCGGCCGGTTTTTCGTCTCTCCGCGCCGCCCGGATTTGCCGCCGCGCGGGGCGGGGTTTCGGCGCGCCCCCGGCGCGGCGCCGCATCCTTTTTTTGCCCGGAACGTCTCCGGGCTTTTCATTTCGCGTGTTTCGGGGTATACTCTTTTTGATAAAAAGTCCGCGTTTTTGAAAGGGGGAAACCGTTTTGAGCGCCGCTTCGGAGCGTGTGACGCACGAGCTGCCGCCGGTTTATGACGAAAAGAGCGCCGTGCTCGTGCTCGGGACGATGCCGTCGCCCGCGAGCCGCGCGCGGGGGTTCTATTATTCCCACCCGCAGAACCGCTTCTGGCCGGTGATGGCGGCGCTCTTCGGCGAGGCAGAGCCGCGCCTGCCGGAAGAGAAGGCGGCCTTCGTCCTGCGGCACCGGATCGCCCTCTGGGACACGCTCTCCGCCTGCGAGATTGAGGGCGCCGGGGACTCCACCATCCGAAACCCGGAGCCGAACGATCTCTCCCTGATCTTTGATACCGCGCAAATCCGCGCCGTATTCACGACCGGATCGGCCGCCCACCGGTTTTATCAGAAATTTCACGCCGGGAAATACCCCGCGCCGGAGTTTTGCCTCCCCTCCACCAGCCCCGCGAACGCGAGGACCCCGCTGTCCGATTTGATCGAAATTTATAGAAAAATGACGGATTACCTATAATAATAGGCTCGGAAAAAATTTGATTATTTTTTCGGCAGAAAGAGAGGCGCACATGCCTCTCTTTTTTTGTATATTCCCCGCCGGCTTCGTGCAAAATACGGATAAACGAGTTTCAAAAAAGGTGGTCAAAAATATGAAGAATGATTCAGGAGGAAACGGGGGCACCCGTTTTATTGCTGGAAAAGGATTTTATGCGGCCTTGGCGGTCTGCCTGCTGGGAGCGGCGGCCGCGGCGTGGATCTCGGTGGACCGCAGCTTGAACTCCGCCAAAGAGAAAGAGAACATTCCGATTGAAGAGACCGTGGAGTCTCACGGCTTCGAAGAGGTGGACGCCGGAGAGGATTACGCCCCGCCGCACGAGCCCGTCGAGGTCCCGGTCGAGGCGGAGCAGCCGGACGTCCCCGTGAACGCCGAGGAGAACCCGGCCGAAGCGGCGGACGCCGTCGAGGAGGAGATCCAGCAGACCCCCACCGAGGAGGCCGGCCTTTTCAGCGGCAAGACGACTTGGTCGCTGCCGGTGGAGGGCGACGTCATCAACGATTTCAGCAACGGCGAACTGGTCAAGAACGAGACGCTCAACGAATGGCGCACCCATAACGGCGTCGACATCGCCGCCGAGATCGGCTCCGACATCCACGCCTGCGCGAACGGCACCATTGCCCGCATCTGGAACGACCCGATGTGGGGCGAGTGCGTCCAAATCGAGCACAAGGACGGCATCATCTCTCTCTACTGCGGCCTCGCGCAGGATACGATCAAAGTCAAAGAGGGAGACGCCGTCTCCCGCGGCGACGTGTTGGGCACGCTGGGCGAGACGAACCTTGCGGAGGTCGGCGAGGACAGCCACCTGCACTTCGTCATGAAGCAGGGCGACGCCTACGCGGACCCGCTGCAGCTCATGGGCATGAAATAACCGGATTCTCTCCATGGCGGGCGGCGTTCCCCTTAAAAAAGGGGACGCCGCCTTTTTTATTTTTTCGCGCCCGCTTCGCCGGAAAAACCGCGGGCCGTCGCGCCCCGCCGCCCTGAGTACCCCGCAATGCCGGGCCGCCCTTTCATAAAAATCCCTCCCGCCCCCGATGGGACGATTTTGTCATAGAGAAAGCGCCGTGGAACTTTTTTTCTTTCGCGCGCTGTGATAAAATGGAAGCGTAACGGAAAGGGGGCCCCGACATGCTTCGACTCATCATCGGTCCCGACAGCCGCGCCAGAAGGCGGGCTTTATACGGCCGCATCGCCGACGCGGGCGAGGGCGCTCTGCTGATCGTGCCCCGGCAGTTCTCTTTTGAGAGCGAAAAGCTGCTGGGCGCGTTCCTCGGCGGCGAAAGGCGGAGCCTCGCCGAGGTGCTGAGCTTTCCGAAGCTCTGCGAGCGGATCTTTCACCGGTACGGCGGGTTCGCGGGCGACCACATCGACGACACCGGAAGGCTCCTGCTGATGAGCGCCGCCCTCTCCGAGACCGGGAGCGACCTGCGGTTTTTCACAAAATCCGCGAAGGACGCGGCGTTCGCCGAGGAACTTGTGCGGGCGGACGGCGAACTGCGCAAGAGCGGCGTCTCCGGCGCCGACCTCGAGCAAATCGCGGAGGACTGCGCCGGCTCCGTCTTGGGCGAAAAGGCCGCCGATCTCTCCAAAATTTTATCCGTCTACCGCGCGATGGTGAGCGCGGGCTATGCGGACGAGCTCGACGAGCTGCCGCGCGTGGCCGCGATGCTGGAGACGAAGGCGTTTTTTAAAGACAAAAAAATCTTTTTCGACAGCTTCAACCGCTTCAGCGCCGTGGAATCGCGCCTCGTCCTCCTGATGCTGGAGGCGGCGCCCGAGGTCACGGTGTCGCTGTGCTGCGACACGGTCTTCGACCGTCTGGGCGGGGTGGGCCCGTTCGCGGTCTGCCAAAAGACGGCCGCCCGGCTCCACCGCGCCGCCGAGGACGCCGGGGTCAAGACCTACGTCGAGGACGCGGGCTTCTCCCCCGAGGGGATCGCCCCGGCCCTGCGGCATCTGGCGGAGTATTTCCTAAAGCCCGCCGCCGTGCCGTTTTCCGGGGATTTTTCCGGCGCGGTGGAGCTCTATCAGGCCGCGAACCCCTACGAGGAGGCCTCCTTTGTCGCCGCCTCCGTCCGGGAGCTCGCCGAGCGGGGCTGCCGCTACCGCGACATCTGCGTGATCGGGCGGGACCTCTCACCCTATGAGCATCCGCTCGCCGACGCCTTCGGGAAGGCGGGCATCCCCTACTTCCTCGACCGCCGGGACGACGCCGCGGACCTGCCGCCGACCGCCTTCGCGCTCGCGGCGCTCGAATGCTGCACGCGGAATTTCGAGGCCGCGCCGGTGCTGCGCATGATGAAGACCGGGCTTCTGCCCTTCTCCGAGGAGGACGTGGCCGAGTTTGAAAATTACTGCGAGATCTGGAGCGTCCGCGGCAGGCTCTTTTTGCAGCCGTTTACCGCCTCCCCCTCCGGCTTCGATCCGCCCGCCGAGGGCGACGCCGCCCTGCTCGAGCGGCTCGAAGCCATGCGGCGGCAAGTCATGGAGCCGCTCGAGGCGCTCCGAAACGGCCTCGACCGCTGCGACGGGCGCCGTTTCTGCGACGAATTCTTCCGCTTTTTTGAGGCCTGCGGGGTCCCCGACGGGCTGCGCCGCCTCTGCGAAACATACGAGGCCGCGGGCAATCTGCGGCTCGCGGCCGAGCTGCCCACGCTCTGGGATTCCCTCGTCGCGCTGCTCGACCGCTTCTACGCCGGGCTCGGCGGCGTCTCCCTCGGCCCCGCGAAGATGGCCAAGCTCTTCACGATGTCCGTCACCGCGGCGGATCTCGGCGTGGTGCCGCAGACCGCCGACAGCGTGACCATCGGCACCGCGGACCGCCTGCGCCCGGTGGATTCCAAGGCCGTTTTTTTGATCGGCCTCAACGACCGGGTCTTCCCCGCGCCGGTCGGTTCCGGCGGCCTTTTCAGCAGCTCCGAAAAAAAACAGCTCGCGGAGATCGGCTTCGAGCTCTCCGACACCGAGGAGGATTTGCTGGCCGAGGAGCGCAGCTACGCGTTCACGGCGTTCACCGCGCCGTCGGAGAAGCTCATCGTCTGCCGCAGCCGCTGGGACGTCAAGGGCGACGAGCTTGGGGAATCCCCGTTCCTCGCGCGGCTCTCCTCCCTGTTTCCGGGGCTAAAATCGAAGACCGCCGCCGATTACGGCAAGCCCTTCTTCCTGCGGACGGAGCGGGGCGCCTTCGACGCGCTGACCGAGGCCGGCGGGGAGAGCGGCTACGCCTCCGCCCTGCGGGAATTCCTCTCGGCCCGCCCGGAGTGGCGGGAAAAATGCGAGCGGCTCAAGTCCGGCGTCGACCCCTCGCGCTTCGCGATCACGGAGCCGGGCCTCGCCGACGCGCTCTTTGGCAAAAAGCTGCGCCTCTCCGCCTCGAAGATCGAGGCCTACGAGAGCTGCCCGTTTTCGTTCTTTGTGCAAAACGGCCTGCGCCTGCGCGAGCGCAGAAAGGCGGAGCTTTCACCGCTCGACACCGGCACGCTGATCCACTACATCCTTCAGGTCATGCTGCAAACCTACGGCGGCAGGGGGCTTGCCGAGCTCTCCGAAAAGGAGCGGCGCGCGGCCGTGCTCAAGCTCTTGGAGGAATACCTCTCCGGCGTGCTCGGCGGCGAGGAGAACAAATCCGGGCGCTTTCTTTACTTATATTCCCGCCTCGCGGGGCACTTGGCGCGGCTCTTTGAGCGGATCGCCGAGGAATTCCGGCAGTCCGAATTCGAGCCCGCGGGCTTCGAGGTCCCCGTCTCGGAGGAGGAGGGCGTGGAGCCGCTGCGCCTGCGGACACCGGACGGGCGCGACGTGCTCGTGGAGGGGCGCATCGACCGCGTGGATGTGCTCGAAAAGAACGGCAAGCGCTATGCCCGGGTGGTGGACTACAAATCCGGGGCGAAGGCCTTTGATCTCTCGGATGTCTATTACGGCCTCAACATGCAGATGCTGATTTACTTATTCTCTATTTGGCAGGATGGGCGCAGCGAATTCGCCGGGCACACGCCCGCGGGCGTCCTCTATATGCCGGCGAGGGACGCCTCCCCCGCCGCCGAGCGCGGCGCGGCCGCGGACCCGCGCTCGGAGACCGCCGCCGCGCGCTTTCGGATGAACGGCCTCCTGCTGGACGACCTCTCCGTGCTCAACGCGATGGAGCCGGGCCTCGCGGGGATATATATCCCCGTCAAAATGAGAAATAACGGCTGCGACACGGCGAATCTCGCGACCTTGGAGCAGTTCGGCGCCATCGAAAGGCACATCGCCTCGGTGCTCGTCTCGATGGCACAGGAGCTCGGCGCGGGCAGGATCGAGGCCCTGCCAGTCGCGCGAAACGACAAAAAGCAGTGCGAGCGCTGCCGGTTTTTGTCCGTCTGCCGGATGCCGGAGGACGGGCCGTGCTCAAAACTCGGCAGGCTGACGAAACAAGAATTCTTTGACGGCATCGAAGGGGGCGAGGGCGTATGAGCGGGCGAAACTGGAACCCCGAGCAGCTCTCGGCGATCGAGGCGAGGGGCGGCACGCTCCTTGTCTCCGCCGCGGCCGGCAGCGGCAAGACCGCCGTTTTGACCGAGCGCGTGCTGCGCATGCTCACCGACGAGCAAAACCCGGTCGACGCGGACCGCTTCCTCGTCATGACCTTCACGCGCCTCGCCGCCGCGGAGATGAAAAACCGCATCACCGAGGCCCTCTCCGAAAAACTGGCGGGGAAGCCCGGGGACGTCCGGCTCGCGCGGCAGCAGATCCTGCTCGAAAAAATGCGGATCGGCACGATCGACGCCTTCTGCCTCGACCTCGCGCTTGAGCATTTCAGCGCGCTGGGCATCTCGCCGCAGAGCCGCGTCGCGTCCGAAAAGGAGCTCGGCATCCTCAAAAGCGAGGCGCTCGCCGAGGTGATGGAGGAGCGCTACGCGGCGAAGGACGGGGGCTTTCTCGCCCTCAGCGAGACGCTGGGGGCCGGGCGGGACGACGCCGACCTCGCGAACACCGTCCTCAGCCTCTACGACTGGCTCCGCACCCAGCCGCATTACGAAAACTGGCTCGATTCGGTCTGTCATTTATACGATGCGGATATTTTCCCCGAAAATCACCCGTGGGGAAAGATCCTTTTAGACTACGCGGGCGAGGCGCTCCGGGACTGCAAACGGCAGGCGGAGTACGCCCTCTCGCTCGCGGGGCGGGAGGAGGACGTCCTCGCCGCCTACGGCGCGGCGCTCGCCTCGGACGCGGCGGCCTTGGAGAGCCTCCGCGATTGCGCGGAAAGGGGCGGCTGGGACGCGCTGCGCGCGGCGCTTCAAACCGTAAACTGGCAGAGGCTCTGCGGGCTGCGCGGCTACGGCGGCGCGCTCGGCCCAAAGGTGAAAGAGATCCGAGACGGGTACAAAAAGACGGTCTCGGACCTCGGCAAAAAGCAGCTTTTCGCGTCGGAAAAGGAGTTTCGGGAGGACGTCGCCCTGCTCGCGCCGCTCGCCCGGGATCTTTTCTCCTTAACGATGGATTTCGACCGGCGCTATTCCGACAAAAAGCGGGAGAACCTGCTCTTGGACTACGCCGACCTTGAGCACTTCACGCTCGGCTTGCTGACCGAGCGGGACGGCATGGGCGGCTATCTGCCGACCGCGGCGGCGCGGGAGATCTCCGCCCGCTACGAATACATCCTCGTGGACGAATGTCAGGACATCAACGCGGCGCAGGACGCCGTCTTCCGCGCGCTCTCCCGAAACGGCAAAAATCTTTTTTACGTCGGCGACGTCAAGCAGAGCATCTACCGTTTCCGTCAGGCGATGCCGGAGCTCTTTCTGCAAAAGCGGGATGCTTGGCCCGTTTTTGACGGGAGCGCCTACCCCGCCGTCGTCACGCTGGGGCGCAACTACCGCAGCCGGAAGGACATCGCGGGCGCGGTCAACTTTATTTTCTCACAGATCATGACGAAGGCCGTCGCGGAGATGGATTACGGCCCGCGGGACCGGCTGATCGCCTCCGCGGAATACCCGGAGGACGGCCTCACCCGCTGCGAGCTGATCCTCGCCGAGACGCAGGCCGAAACGGAGGCCGGGGAGGAAAAATACCCGGACGCCGAGGCCGACGCCGTCGCGGAAAAGATCGGCGCGATGGTGCGGGCTGGCGTGACCGTCGTGGACGGCGGGATCGCGCGCCCGGCCGAATATTCAGATTTCTGCATTCTCTTGCGCGCCATGAAGGGCGGCGGCGACCGCTTCGCCGGGGCGCTGCGGCGGCGCGGCATCGGCGTGCGGTGCGAGCGGTCCGAGGGCTTTTTCTCAAGGCCGGAGATCGCCGCCGTGCTCGACGCGCTGCGCGCGATCGACAACCCGCTGCTCGACCTGCCGCTCGCCGGGGCGATGCTCTCCGAGATGTTTCTCTTCACGCCGGACAACCTCGCGCGGATCCGGCTGGGGGGCAGAAATATGCCGTTTTTCCGCGCGGTGAAGCTCGCGGCGGAGGCCGGGGACGAGAAATGCGCGCGGTTTCTCGATTTTCTCTCGGAGATGCGGACCTACGCCGCCTGCGAGAGCTCCGACGCCGTGCTCGAGCGGCTCTACGAAAAGACGCAGTTCCCCGGCGTCATGCGCGCAGGCGAAAACGGCGAGGCGAAGCTCGCGAACCTGCGCCTGCTGGTGCGCTACGCCTCCGAGCGCGAGGCGGCCGGCTGGAAAGGGGTCTTCGGCTTCCTGCGCTTCGCCGACCGGCTGATCGAAAAGGGCGACGACCTCGAGCCGGCGGGGCAGGCCTTCCAGACCGGCGGCGCGGTGCGGATCATGACGGTTCACGGCGCGAAAGGGCTGGAATTCCCGATCGTGTTTTTCAGCGCCGCCGCGCGGAGATTTCATAACGACAACCGCGTGGACCGCCCCTCCGTCCACCCGACGCTCGGCTTCGCCTGCGCCGGACGCGACGGGACGACGGGGCTGCGGTACAAAACCGCGCCGCAGCAGGCCCTTGGTCTCGCTCTTAAAAAGAATTCCCTCGCCGAGGAGATGCGCGTCCTCTATGTCGCGCTGACCCGAGCGAAGGAGCGGCTGATTGTCACCGGGGCCGTGCCGAACGCGGCGGGCTACCTTGCAACGCTCGCAAGCGGCGCGCTTGCCGGGGGCGCGGAGGCGGGGCGTGCCCCTGCCCGGAACACGCTGACTGAAAGCGCAATGGTTGAGAGCGTTTTGGCCGAAGATACGCCGGCCACTGGCGCGGAGGCCGACGAGGCTCTCTTTAAAAACTCGATGGCCGGGGGCGCGCCGACCGGGAGCGCCCCCACCGAAAATACGCCTATCGCCGAGGCGGGGGCCGGGGACAGCCTCTCCGGCGAGGGCGCGGGAAACCGGCTCGGCAGCTTCGCGCTCGCCGGGGAAGCGGAGGCCGACGAGGCTCTCTTTAAAAACTCAATGGCCGGGGGCGCGCCGACCGGGAGCGCCCCCACCGAAAATACGCCTATCGTCGAGGCGGGGGCCGGGGGCGACCTCTCCGACGAGAGCGCGGGAAACCGGCTCGGCAGCTTCGCGCTCGCCGGGGGCGCGGAGGCCGACGGGACTCTCTTTAAAAACTCAATGGCCGAGGGCGCGCCGACCGGGAGCGCCCCCACCGAAAATACGCCTATCGCCGAGGCGGGGGCCGGGGACAGCCTCTCCGGCGAGGGCGCGGGAAACCGGCTCGGCAGCTTCGCGCTCGCAAGCGCGAGATCCCCGCTCGACTGGATCTGCGCGGCCCTGCTGCGCCACCCGGACGCGGCGGAACTGCGCATGCTCGCGGGACTTTCCGAGCTTTCCTCCCTGCCGGACGAGACCCATTGGTCGTTCGCGGTCAAAAAGCCCGGCGGGGCGGAAGACCGGGAAGAAGCCGCCGCCGAAGCCTCGCCCCCGGAGCCGGACCATGCGCTGCTCGAGCTGCTGGAGCGGCGCGCCGTGTGGGTTTACCCGTACGCCGTCTCTGCGGCGATCCCGGCGAAGAAGAGCGTCTCCGAGCTCACGCATGGCGGCGGGGACGAGCCCTCGCGTTTCTCGGCGCGGCCCACGCACGGCGTCCTCTCCGGGGCACAGCGCGGCACGGCGCTGCACGCCTTCATGGAATTCGCCGACTTCGCGAAGGCGGAGCTCTCCTTGGAGGACGAGCGCAAGCGCCTGACGGACTTCGGCTACCTGACGGCGAAGCAGGCCGCCGCCGTCGATCTCGGGAAACTGCGCGCCTTCTTCCAAAGCGATCTCTATCGGAAAATCAAGGCCTCGCCCATGGTGCTGCGCGAGTACCGCTTCATGCAGGACCTCCCGGCGAAAGAGCTCGGCTATGACGCCGCGGGCGAGACCATCACCGTGCAGGGCGTCGCGGACTGCGTCTTTGAGGAGGACGGCGGGCTGTGCATCCTCGACTACAAGACCGACCGCGCGGACCGCATCGAGACGCTCGCGGAGCTCTACGGCGACCAGCTCCGCCTCTATAAAAAACTGCTTGCCCTCTCGATGGGCCGGGAGGCCGCCGGGCTGATGATCTGGTCGTTCCACTTCGGGCGGGGGCTGCGCATCGAATAGGTGGGGCGGGCGGACGCCATGCCCGCCTCCCCAAAATTCAAAACCCCCGGCCCGGGGGCGCGGGTATTTCCGGCGGACGGACGGGGCGGGCTTCCGGGCGGACGCCATGCCCGCCTTCCAAAAATTCAAAACCTCCGGCCCGGGGGCGGGGGTTTTTTCGGCGGGCTTCCGGGTAGACCTCCGCCGGGCGGGCCTCCCGGCAGCGCCTTTTTCGGAAAAATTTTGAAAAAAGCCGTTTTTTACGGCAATCGGCGGCTCCGGGGTAGTGACTTTTTCCTTTCTTTTCTATATACTTATTTTACAAGGACCCCGCGGGCCGCGGAAAACGCCCCCCGGCTCTGGAAACCTCGGTTTCCGGCCACGGGAGGCCGGACGCAGCCATGGCGGCGCGACAAAAAAACAAAACGAATTTTGAAGAAAGAGGGAAAGATCATGGCGTTTTTTGATAAGCTCAATGATCTCGCGAAGACCGCGGTCGACAAAACCGGCACCGCGATCGAAAATGGAAAGATCAGCGTGAAGATCACCGGGGAGGAGCGGAGCATCGCCGCCGCCTCCGCAAGAATCGGGGAATATTATCTCGCGAAGCTCGACGCGGGCGAAGTGCTCGACGAGCCGGTCATGGAGATCTATGCCGAGATCACCGAGCACCGCGGCGCCATCGAGGCCCTGCGCGCCGAGCTCTCCAGCCCGAAACCCGCCGCCGAGCCCGCCGCCGCCGCCGCGAAATTCTGCAAGGCGTGCGGCGCGAAGCTTACCGCCGGCACCAAGTTCTGCCCGGAATGCGGCGCGGAGCAGTAAACGAACGGCCACATACGACGGGCGGAGCGGGCGGCGGATCGCCCGCTCCGCCCGTTTTTTATGCGCCCCGCGGCTGTGCTCTTCCCGGTCCGCCGCCGCATACGCAAAAAAAGACGGTTTTTCGGTGTCTTTATTTTCTTTCCCGCCGCCGTGCGGCGCTTTTTCCTTTTTGGCGCCGCACACGAAAAAGATTTTTGGGCCGGCACTTGACAGGAGCGGCGCGGTCGGTTATACTTCTCTATACAAGAAAGCAGAACGAACCGTTCTCACCCGCCCGCAAATGCGAGGCCGGTCAATCGTCCCGGTGTTTTTATGCCGGATTGCGGTGCGCGACCTTCTTGGGTTGCGCGTTTTTTATTTTGGAGGTGTTAGTCATCGGCAAACAGGAACTGCTCATCAACGAGGAAATCCGCGATAAGGAACTTCGGGTGATTGATTCCGACGGCAGCCAGCTCGGCATTCTCTCGTTGAGGGACGCTCTGCAAATGGCGGCCGAAAAAAATCTCGATCTCGTCAAGATCGCCCCTCAGGCGACTCCGCCGGTCTGTCGGATCATGGATTACGGCAAATACCGCTTCGAGCAGGCAAAACGCGAAAAAGAAGCGAAAAAGAACCAACATATCGTCGAGCTCAAAGAGGTGCGCCTTTCGCTCAACATCGACACCAACGATTTCAACACGAAGCTCAACCGGGCGAAGAGATTCCTCGAGGACGGCGACAAGGTCAAGCTCTCGCTGCGCTTTCGCGGCAGGGAGATGACCCACACCGAGCTCGGGGCGGATCTTGTGCGGAAATTCCTCAGCGAATGCGCGGAGCTGGGCACCGCCGACAAACCCCCCAAACTCGAGGGCAGGAGCCTTGTGGTCCTCATCCTCTCCAAAACGCAGAAATAAGCCCGCGGCACTTTGTTTGATATTTGCTTTTTGCAATCAATAATCAGGAGGAAAAAACAATGGCCATCGTGAAACTCAAAACCCATTCCGGAGCGAAAAAACGCTTCCGCTTCTCCAAAGAGGGAAAGGTCAAACGCAACAAGGCGTTTAAATCCCACAAACTGAATTCCTGCCGCAAGGACGCCAAACGTAAACGCAACCTTCGTCACGCCACCTATGCGGATGCCACCAATATGGAAAAACTCAGAAAGATCATGCCCTACGGCGGCTGATTTTTTCCGGAAAAACAACATCTATTCCATGAATATATAACGGAGGTAATTACCAATGGCTCGTGTTAAAGGCGGGATCATGTCCCATAAAAGAAGAAAGAAAATCTTAAAGCTTGCGAAAGGATATTTCCTTGGAAGAAGCAAGCTGTTCCGCACCGCGAAAGAAGCGGTCATGAAGACCGGGCGCTACGCGTTCATCGGCAGGAAGCAGAAAAAGAGAGAATTCCGCCGCCTGTGGATCACCCGGATCTCCGCCGGCTGCAAGCTCAATCACACCAACTATTCTCAGTTTATGTATGGTCTGAAGAAAGCCGGCGTCACCCTCAACCGCAAGATGCTCTCCGAGATCGCCATCCATGACCCGGAAGGCTTTACTGCCCTTGTGGAAAAAGCACAGATTGCGCTTTAACGACCGATAAAAACGCCCGGGTTTTCGCGACTCGGGCGACTTGTTATAGTAAGGGGCGGTGTCCGGGGAGGATTTTTTCCCCGGGAGGCTTTTCCCGGCCCCTTTATTTTTGTATAATAGGGTGGAACATATGCCGATCACAAGCCGCGAAAACCCGATGGTCAAAGAGGCCGCCTTTCTGCTCAAGAGCAGAAAGGCGCGGGAGGAATCCGGCCTTTTTTTGGCGGAGGGGGCAAGGCTCTGCGCCGAGGCCGCGAGGAGCGGCGTCGCGGTGCGCCGCCTGTTTCTCACCCAAGAGGCGCGGGAAACCTATGCGGAGTACCTCAAAGACCTGATTCCGGCCGCCGCCGACGTGCAGGAGATCGCGCCCTCGGTCGCGGAGAAGCTCTCCGACACGAAGACCCCGCAGGGCGTCTTCGCGGTCTGCGCGTTTCCGGAAAACCGGGCCGAGCTCGCCAAGGACGGCCTCTACGTCGTGCTCGACGGCCTTCAGGACCCGGGCAACCTCGGCACCATCCTGCGCACCTGCGACGCGATGGACGTCCGCGGCGTGCTGCTCTGCGCGAGCGCCGACCCGTGGTCGCCCAAGGCGCTGCGGGCCTCGATGGGGTGCCTGTTTCGCCTGCCGGTCGCCGTCTATAAGGAGGCCGGGGAGGCCTTCTCCGCGCTGCGTCAAAACGGCTGCGCGATCTTCGCGTCCACGCTCTCGGCGGACTCCGTGCCGCTTTGCGACGTCCGCTTTCCGAAGCGCAGCGCCGTCGTCATCGGCAACGAGGGCTCCGGCATCCCGGAGGAAGATCTCGCGCAATGCGACGTCCGGGTCACGATCCCGATGCCCGGCAGGGCCGAGAGCCTCAACGCCGCCTCTGCCGCCGCGATCCTCATCTATTCCGCCGCCGGAGGCGGCTGACGATCTTTTAAAGACTGGAGATGACCGCCATGAGCCTGCTTCATTGGATCTGGCTTTCCCTGATCCTTCCGCCCGGCAGCCCGAAGCTCGACCGGGCCTTGGAGCGCTTTCCGGACCCGGAGGAGCTTTTCCTCGCCGGGAACGAAGCGGCCGCCGAGATCCCCGGTTTTGACTCCTCCGATCTCATCCGCATGCAGGCGGCGAACCTCGGCCTCGCCGAAAAGGCGCTCGAGCGCGCCGAAAGCTACGGCGCGGCCGTGATCGCCAAGGACGACCCGGCCTTCCCGGAGCGGCTGCGCGAGATCGCCTCCTGCCCCGCCGTCTTATATGTGCTGGGGGATCTCTCGGTGGCGAAGCGCCCGTGCGTCGCCTTGGTCGGCACCCGCTCGATGAGCGAGTACGGCCGAAAGGCCGCGGAGAGCTTGGGCCGGGGGCTTGGGGCCTCGGGCATCACGGTCGTCAGCGGCATGGCCAAAGGCATCGACACGGCCGCGCATAAGGCCTGCGTCGAGGCGGGCGGCAAGACGATCGCCGTGCAGGGCTGCGGCATCTGCAACACCTACCCGCCCGAAAACAAGGAGCTCAAGGAGATCATCGCGGCAAACGGCGCCGTCGTCAGCGAATTCGCGCCGGACGCCCCCTCCCAGTCGTCCTATTTCCCGATCCGCAACCGCATCGTCTCGGGCCTATCGCTCGGGGTGTGCGTCGTGGAGGCCGCCGCCCGCAGCGGGACCTCGATCACCGCGAATCT
>Ga0116177_10000349_pt1 | contig 34686 bp, 36 predicted proteins | sample AD_STIC10_MetaG_FD_89750 | JGI IMG/M metagenome (GOLD analysis project Ga0116177, IMG submission 89750) | Active sludge microbial communities of municipal wastewater-treating anaerobic digesters from USA - AD_STIC10_MetaG | ecosystem: Engineered > Bioreactor > Anaerobic > Digestate | place: USA... | reverse complement strand
CCGGAAATTTCCGGAACCGCAATCGCTGCGAAAATGGCGGACGGAATGGGCCCGCAAGGGGCCGGGCCGGGCCGGAGTATCGAGGATTTCTGCCATGCGGTCAAGCCGCCTTCGCCCGTCCCGCAATGCCCGTTCGAAAGGGCCGTCCCGGCCGGGCAGCAGGTTTGTCAACGCCAGCATTCTCTTCCGGCGCAGATCGAACACAAACAGATCCCGGAAGAACAAAAGACGGATTTTGGGTGACCGGCATGTTTCGCGGCGGCTCCACCGGATTTTTTCAAGATCCCGGGAGAGTTCATAGCTGAGGAAGCCGACGCCCCCTCCCGTGAAGTGGGGAAATTCGGACCAGAGACGGCCTTTCTCCCGGGAGCAAAAATCCCGGAGCCGCTCGAGAGGGGCGTTCCCTTTTTTGAATTCAAAACCCGCGAAAGGATTCAAACCGACGTAAGAACAGGCGGCCGTCTGGGCGTGAAATCGCGTGCTGTCGAGGAAAAACGTGACGCCTTTTCCGAACACTTTCCCGTAGGCTTCAAACGGATCCCGGAACGGAAGGATCTCCGCGATCGGAACGACGATCCCTCTCCGGTAAAAAGAACGCGCCCCGGACGGCAGGATGATTTTCATCCCGGCAGACCCGGCATTTAAAAATCCCCCCTCGGAAATATCTGAAACCCCTGATCTGCCGCTCAACTGAACTTCACTCCGCTCCGGCCGGTCTCCGGGATAAAAAAGCCGGATTCCCGTGTTGATCTAACAATCACGCGCCTTCGGGCTTCTCCGTCTTCCCTTTCAGATACCGCAGATAATCGGCATCCGTCGACATCACAAACGCGCTGTCCCGAAGCGTTATCGGATAGAGCTCCAAGGTCTTCTGGAAACTGTAAAACTCGGGGTCCTTGGAATAGGCGTCCGCGTAAATCCGGACGGCCTCCCCGTCCGCCTGCCCTTTGATCTGCTGGGACTTGCGGTACGCCTCCGACTGGATTTTCTTCAATTCCCTTTCCTTCTGCCCCTCGACTTCGGCTTTCACGCCCTGCCCTTCGGAGCGAAGTTTCTCGGCCGCGCGTTTCCGCTCCGAGATCATTCGCTCGAAGACCTTCTGCTGAACGCGGGCGATATAGTTCAGGCGCTTGATCCGGACGTCGACCAGCTCGATCCCGTATTCCGAAACAATCGCCTTGGCCTTTTCCAGAATCGCGCGGGTGATTTGATCCCGACCCACGGAGATTTGCTCGATCTGGTCCTCCCCGGTCACGTCCTCGTCTTCCTTCGTCACCGTCATGATCCGGTTGGTGTTCCGGACGATATCATTGATGTTCTGGCTCGTGATCAGATCCCGCGTCATTCCGTCGATGATGTCATCGAGTCTCGACTGGGCGTGCGCTCCCGTCCCCATGGACTGCAAAAAAAGGAGCGGGTCCGTGATTTTCCACCGCGCCGTCGTGTCGAGCCAGATGAATTTTTTGTCTTTCGTCGGGACTTCGTTCGGGTATCCGTTCCATTCGAGAATTCTTTTTTCAAAGTAATTCGCTTTCTGAACGAACGGGATTTTGAAATGCAGGCCGGCGTCTTTGATCGGCGCCCCGAGGGGCTGTCCGAACTGGGTGATCACCACCTGTTTGGTCTCATCCACGACAAACGCACTGTTGAACGCAAGCAGCGCGAGAAAAAACGCGAGAAAACCGACGAGATTCATGATGGCTTTCATGACTGGGCCCCTCCTTCCTGCTTTTGGTCCGCCAGATTCAGGAAAGGCAAAACACCCTTCACGTCCTGATCGATGACGTATTTGCCCTTTACCTGAGGCCAGAGCTGCTTCATCGTTTCCAGATAAAGCCGCGTGCGGGTGATCTCCTTGGAATCCTTGTAGGCCTCCCAGACCTTGAGAAAATTCTCGGCATCCCCGTGGGCCCGGTTGACGCGATCCAGGGCATAGCCTTCCGCCTCCCGGATCATCTGCTCCGCCTGTCCGTGGGCCTTGGGGATCACCCGGTTGTACTCCTCCCACGCCTGATTGATGGTCTTCTCCATTTCCTGTTTGGCTTCGTTCACTTCGTTGAAAGAAGGCTTGACCGGGTCCGGCGGCGTCACATCCTAGAACCACATTCGTGATCAAAATCCCGGTTTGATAGCCGTCCAGGACCTCCTGAAGTTTCTGATGCACCTCTTGGCTGATAGCTTCGCGTCCCACGGTCAGGACTTCGTTGATCGTGTGGTCTCCCACCACCAGTCTCATGATCGCCTCGGACATATTCCGGAGCGTTTCCCTCACGTTCCGGACCTTGAAGGCATACAGGACGGGGTCTTTGATCCGGTACTGCACGATCCATTCCACCTCCGCCACGTTCAGGTCCCCCGTCAGCATGAGCGACTCATGATCCAGCAGGGTCGACTGATTCGTCTTGCCGCGCGGGGCGACATCGTCCCGCATGTAATTCGTCCGGATCCCCGGGCTCAGAGTGCGGAACCCGAATTCTTCCTTGAACACATGCGTGACTTTGATGTGCTGGACGGTTTCAACCCCGAACGGAATCTTGAAATGAAGTCCCGGCTGGGTCGTGCGGACATATTTTCCGAAACACTGAATGACGCCGACTTCATCGGGGGCCACGGTATAGATGAGGGTCCCGAAAGAAGCAAAGGCAAGCGCGATCAATCCGATCAAAAGCAGCATCCCCGGCTGGGGATTTCGGAAGCGCGGCATATTTCCTCCCGGCATATTGACTTCCATGGAAGGTCTCCTTTCTTTACTTTAACTGGCGGTTGTCCGATGCGGGTAAAACACCAATCCCGAAGGAAGTTTGGGATAAAAATACGTCGACTTGTGCGGAAGGAGCTCCTTCATCTTGCAGACCTCGAAAATCCCGGAGACGGAAATCCCCCGCAGGAAAATCGCCACGGAAAATTCCCCGCCCGGCATTTTCCGGAACACCTCTTCCGCGCTGTGCGAGTAAACGATCCCGTCATGCCAGGACGATTCCTCGAGGCCGAGGATTTTCTCGATGACGGCATGCGTCACGAGACTCACTTCCAGCTCGCACCAGGCCCTGGATTTCCCTTTGGGCATCAGAGACTCCACCGCCGAAAAATCTTTCAGGCCGGCGAGGAAGCATTTCCCGTCCTCAAAACTAAAAGCAAATTCCTTCCGCGCCCCCTCACGCGTTTCCGTGAAACGGAGCAACTCATCCCGGCGGATTTCGCGAACCTCAAAGTACGGTTTCAGCGCCTGAAGAAACCGGTCGGCGCCGAACTCCTTGATCTTTCTGACGATCCGGTGGGTGGGAAGCACCAAAAGCCCCGGATCCTCCGACTCCACCAGAGCGATCAGGGTGTAGTTGCAAAAATGTTCGGCCCGGGGATCCACCCCCGATTCATTCCGGTGATTCACGGCCGTTTCATAACGGTGATGCCCGTCCGCGATCACGATTTTCTTCTTTTCAAAAAGGGCGGAGATCTTCCGGACGGCCGCCGGGTCCGTGATTTCCCAGAGCCGGTGCGACGCCTCCAGCACGTTCTCGACCTTGCGGGAGGGGGCGTTCTTCCGGCATTCCCCGAATAATTTTCTCAATTCCCCGTCCGCGTCCTCGTAAAGTCCGAAAACGGGCGAAAGGCTCGTCTCCGTCGCATTCAGGAGCGCAAGGCGATCAGCCTTCGGCTTGGAATAGGTCCGCTCATGCGGAAGGATATTCCCTTCCGAGAATTCCTCAAGCCGGATTCGCGCAAACAAGGCCATCCGGGTTTTCTTCTCCGCGGGTCTCGAAGGATATCCGAAAATCTGTTCGTAAAGATAGAAGGCGGGCCGGTCGTCTTTCGATAAAACCCCTTTTTGGATCCAATCGCTCAGAGACGTTTTCGCGCGGGTGTACCGGTTGTCCGACGCATGATCCGAATCGTTCTGCCGCCCCAAAATCAGCCGGACGGTATTGTAATCGCTCCGCGCATACAGCGCGTCCTGTTCCGAGGGGGAAATCACGTCGTACGGAGGGGCCATCACGTCTTCCAAAGCTACTTTTGACGTATTGAAGCGAAGCGCCTGAAACGGTTGAATCGTTGCCATTTTCGAAATCCTTTCAATCTGCTGGATTGTTGTAAAAGATTGTTCCCGGGATTTACACCATGCGAAAACGAATCGTCGGAATCTTGGCTTTTAGCTTATGGAGGCCCCCGAAGCGACATTCCGCTCGGGGATAATCACGCTGAGAAGGTTCTCATCCCGAGCCGCCAGCAACATGCCCTGCGACTCCACGCCCCGGATCACCGCCGGTTCCAGGTTATTGATGATGACGATTTTCTTTCCCTTTAGCTCGTCAGCCGTGTAATTCTTCTTGATCCCCGCGACAATTTGTTTCTTATCGCTTCCCACCAGGATCTCAAGCACATAAAGCCGGTCGGCGTTCGGATGGTCTTTCACATCCAAGATTTCCGCGACACGAAATTCGAATTTTTTAAAGTCCTCGATCGAAGGCATAACTCCCCGTTTTTCTTTTCGGCTGATTTTAGCATAGAACACTTTCCTTTCAAAGGATATCCGAACAAAATCACGGGCCGGACGAATCGCGGGAATCCCCGCTGAATTGTTTTCTTCCGGGAATATGTTTTCCGGAAATGCGATTTTCCGCTTTCACTTGATTTGCCCGGCGAAAACGGATATAATCTGCCCATATCTTTAGGGAATAAAAGGACTTAGCACGGGACTTTCGTCCCCGCTAACCCCACCCGTTAAAGTTCGAACGATCGTTCCCGAAACAAGATAAGGTACGGAGAGCCATGGACAAGATTAAAATCGCGATTGCAGGAGTCGGAAACTGTTGTGCCTCCCTGATAGAAGGAATCGAGTATTACAAGCACAACGGCAAAATCGATAATCATAAAGTCAACGGCATCATGAATTACGATATCGGCGGTTATCTGCCGACGGATATCGAAGTCGTCGCGGCCTTCGACGTGGACAAGCGAAAGGTCGGGAAAAGGTTTGATCTTGCCCTGAAGGAATCCCCCAACTGCACACTCCCCCTGCTCAACGGACACGGTTTTTCCAAAAGTAAAGTTTCGGTCCGGATGGGCACGATTCTCGACGGGATTTCCGAACACATGGCGCAATATCCCCCCGAACGCACTTTTGTCGTCGCGAACGAAAAGCCGGCGGATGTCGTAAAGACCCTGAAGGAATCGGGGGCCGAAATCCTGATCAATTATCTCCCGGTCGGTTCGGAAAAAGCGACCCAGTTTTACGCGGAGGCCTGTCTCAAAACCGGCGTGAGCCTCATCAATTGCATGCCGGTGTTCATCGTCTCAAACCCGATCTGGGCCCGCCGGTTCGAAGAAAAGAAAATCCCGGCCGTCGGGGACGATATCAAGGCGCAGGTCGGCGCGACGATTCTGCACCGGACGCTTGCCAAATTGTTCGAGGACCGCGGAGTCAGCATCGAACGGACCTATCAGCTGAACGTGGGCGGGAACACCGATTTTCTCAACATGCTGAACCGCGACCGGCTCAAGTCGAAGAAGATTTCAAAGACGGAAGCCGTCCAGAGCCAGTTTGAGACCCCGCTTCCGGAAGACAATATTCATATCGGACCGTCCGATTATGTTCCCTGGCTCAATGACACGAAAGTCTGTTATCTTAGAATCGAAGGCAAAGGCTTTGCGGGATTTCCGGTCAACGTGGAAGTCCGCCTTCAGGTCGAAGATTCCCCCAACAGCGCGGGCTGCGCCATCGACGCGATCCGCTGCGTCAAAATGGCGCGCATCCGGAAAATCGGCGGGCCCCTGACGTCCATTTCGTCTTACACCATGAAGCATCCTCCCAAACAATATCCGGACTCCGAAGCGCGGAATCTTGTCCGAAAATTCATTCAGGGAGATATTGAGCGTTAAAAGCGCCTACGGTTGCCTCCGGTGAAACGGAAAGCCTTCTGGATATTTGCGGGTTTGGCCCCGGTCCTTTTCTTTTCCCATTCCATTCTTCGCGCTCAAGCGAACCCTCCCCGGCTCGCTCCGCCGGATTGGGTCGATCAGAATCTTGAAAAAATTCGGACCGTAAAAGCCTATGTTGAAATCCGTATCGCGGATTTCAACGCGAAATCTTCCCGGCAGGCTTTCGCGCAAATCGCGGCTCAAAAAACTCACTATCGTTTTTATCTGAAGGCTTTCGGCCCTTCGACCCCCGAGCATTTCACGCTGGCCGCGGACCGCGGGCTGTTTTGGCTTAAAATCCCCCGCCTGAAAACCGTCTTCGCGGGACCGGAGGAAGCCCTCCTGCCGGAAGAGCTTGAATGGCAACTCTCCCCGCAGGATTTCCGGGAAATGCTGTTCCCGGACCCGATCCGGCAGGAGAACAAAAAAATAGAAATCGCGGATTCGCCGCTTCACTGGATCGTCTCATCCTTTATCCCCGCCGGGCGGGATTTTCTGAAAGACCGGGAAATTCGAATCGACCGCCGTTCGCTCCGAATCGTAAAAGACGTCCGCTATTCCGTCGGGGGAACGCCTTACCTCGAAATCGCCTGGGATGAACCCCGGGAGAACGCGCGGGGCGAAACCTTTTCGACTCAAATCACTTTGACGAAACAAACGCTGGGGAGGGAAATCCGTCTCGGGATCCGGAAATGGGAAATCAACGCGGAGATCCCCGAAGATCTTTTCTCGAAGCCGTCACCGGAAGGATTCAAAACCGAAGAACTCCGGCGCTGAGGCATACGCCCTTCCGGGACATCCCTCGCACCCGAAATCCCGCGCGGCCTTCACCCGGTCAGCCCGGCAAAATTGAAAGTCTTCGGGATAGGCCCTCGTCTCAGACGGGAAAAACAACTCCGCAAGGATTAAAAGGATTTATATGATCAAGACACAGGCCGCGACGACCGTCGTCCAATTCCCGTTCTTCTCGCCGATGGCCGACTGCGTGATGTTGGCCGTTTTCACGATCTCGGTACTGATTTTCCAGATCTCTTTCTTCGCGTCATAGCTGGCTTCCGGATCAAACCGAACGCCTAAAATCGTCGCCAGCATGCTCGCCGCCATGTCCTCGGCGTAGTCCCCGGCTTTTTCTTCGGTTTCGCCGTAGGAATGATGTTCGGAAAGATAGCCGTAGTTGGCGGGATTCTTGGGGATCGCCACCCCGACGGAAGCCGCAACCAGGCGGTTCGGTTCGTCAGTGGAACTTTCGCTTACCACCACATGCAGGATCTGCCCCGGCATCAGGTATTTGAGCCCCGCCTCCCTCGAAACCAGTTTGCAGTAGGGAGGGAAAATACTGGAAACCCGGACGATGTTGTAAGAAGCGATTTTCGCGTCGCGGAGCGCAAGCTCGAGACTGGTCAATTTATGCTTGTGGACTCCGACCCCTTTCGTCAGGAAAGCTTTTTTCGCAAGCAGCATTCTTTCTCTCCTTTGTTCTGTCCGGAATAAACGGCCGTGATTTCCTGCGGCAGGCTTACAGAGGTTTCCGGTTCCGGTCTCCGTCGTCCAAGTCGTGATAATAACGGATCTTTTTTTCGCCGCGTTTCCAGCAAAGATAAACCAATTCCCGGTTATGCACGTAAAAAAAATCGACGACCCCCCGTTCGAGATCCCTCAGGAAACACCCCTGCTGATTGATCCTTAAGATATCCTCCTCGAACGAAAGGATCAGAGACTCGAGTTCCGCGGATTTCTCGACGTATTCTTTCCCGTCCGGCGACTGATAGTCCTGAACCCCGCCGCCCGTGATCAGATCCAGGACCAGAAGCTGGTCGTGCATTTTCTGCATCTGCTTCTTTTTATCCAGGAGCTGATCCAGCATCTGTTCGAGATTCGGGATCAGGGTGTTGGCCTCCTGAAGGGTAAAAACCTTGGGGTTCATTTTATCGGTCAGAGCTTTCTTTTCGATTTTGTTTTAGCAAAAAATTCTCCGCAAGCCTTCCGGGCAATCGCAAGCGGTTTTATTTTAGTACAGTCACTTTTAACTGGAAAGGTTTTTTTAAAAAAAATCGGGCGGGAAACCGCGCGCATCCGCCGGGAGAATCTCCGCTCAGCGATGGGTAATGTCTTCGATCCCCATGCAGGGGATCAATCCGCCGTTCCGGGCCACGGCGATCACCGATTCGTCCCCCACCCGGGAAAACCCCTGGACCATTTTCTCCCCGAACGCAAACGAACTGAAGGTGATCTTTTTGTATAGAAAATCGAGGCGGTCATTCGCCAAAGCCGGCATCGTCGTAATCGGCACCGGGACAAAGTCCTGGACGACCCAGTCGCCCTTCAGCGCCCGGTCAATCGCGACATTCCAGTCTTCCCCCTTCGTTTCCGCCCCGATCCACACGTCCTTTCCTCCGTAACCTTCCGACGGTTTCAAAACCAGCGTGTCTTTCTCGTCCTTGAGGAAGTCGATCAGATAAATTTTCCGGTCCCCGTAGAAGTTTTCCGCGTCCCGCATGCGCCGGGTCCAGGGGAAATAACTCCTTTTCACCTTGTTCTCTTCTTCCGTGAAAAGCGCATCATACGCGGGATTGGTCAGGACCGACATGGCCCCTTTCGTCCCCGCCAGCGTCGATCGAAACGGATTGACCATGCAGACCGCGCGGTCCCGGCAGGCCCGGATCATTTCGGAGACCTCATCCAGACGCTCCACCAGTTCGCCGAAGACCACCCGCCGGTAGAGAATATCGATCCGGAAATCGTCACAGTACAGCTTTTTCCCCTTGTAGCGAAGGTCCCGGGGATCGGCGATTTCCGTTTTGAATCCCTTCCGTTCGAAGACCTCGCGGAGGATTTCAAATTCCGGCCGGGTCCGGACCGACCGCCAATCCACAATCGCGATATTCGGAGTTTCATACCCGCCGCCGAATTCCCGGTACGCCTCCAGAAGCGCTTCCAGAAGTTTCTCGACCCGGGACTCCCGCTTGATATGATGCAGCTCGAAAAATTCGTACAGTTCCGGTGTCTCAAAAAACATCTGTTCGAGCAGGTCCGCGTATCCCATCCCGGCGGGAGACCCCGTGTTCATCTCGATGATCTTCAGGTTGTCCCCTTCGGCGAGGCAATCGAGCCGGGCAATGACGATATTTTTCCGGTAACCGGGATCCAGGTCGATCAATTCCCGGGCTTCCCGCGATAAAGGGTAGAAATCCTTGAAGGCCGTGTCCCGGGAACAAAAGTCGACGACTTTGTTCAGGATACCGATGACATGGGCCGACGCCGACCGCACCGCTTTTTCCTGCGACGGGAAAATAAAATGGGGTTTAAGAAAAGTGGGGATGGTGAACCGCCCGAATTTCAGAAGGCTCTTTTCCGTCCGTTCCTGAAATTCCTGGATGGCTTTTACGGCATCCCGCTCGCGACCGGCCAAATACTGGTCGTAGACGGGATCCAGATTCCGCGTCAAAAGCTCTTTCATCCGGGCCGCTCCCTTTGAAATCCGTGAACCCGCGATTTTTACGGGCCTTCCGCCCGCGGGGAAATTCTTCCCGCCCCCGCGGACGGAAGCATTCCGTTCCTATTAACGGAATCTCTTACCTAAACTTCAATTCCGGCTTGCCGGACTCGCGGAAGCTTTGAACCCCTGACTGGGGACGTTGGAATCCGCGACACCGAATGTGACCTCGTCGATATAGACGACGCCCTTCTTCTCCTTGAGCTTCTTATTCTCAAAGACGAAAACCACTTCGAGGATCCGGTCCCAATGCTCGATTTTCTTGAAATCGCTCAGAGGGATCGTGACTTTTCTCCACTGTTTGGTGTCCTGGCTGGTCAGATAGCGGTAAGGAAAAACCCGCGAAACGGAATCCTCTCCCAGCGTAAACCGCCCGTCCTGGTTAGTGTCCTCATGGATTTCAAAGGCGAACGCCGGCTCATCCGTATCCGTCTTCATCCAGAAAGACACCAGATCGTATCCCGAAAGGTCCGCCGGCATTGAGGTCCCGATCTCTTTCCCGGCCGGGCCCAGTTTGGACCAGTAATAGGAGAAAGAATTGGGCGGCGTCACGTCATATTCGAGCTTCAACGAAGTGCCTCGTTTTCCGAAAACGGATTTCCCCTTCGTCACAAACGACGGGATGCATCCCCCCGGATATTCCTCGTCCCCCTGCGTCGCGCCTCCCAGATTATTGACGGAAAGCCGGTTGTCAAAATCATCCACGACAAGGGTTTTCTTCCCCTGAGACGAAGCCGGGGCCGCATCCTGCGCCGCGGCAAAGCCCGGGAAAACCAGCAGGCTCAAAAAAAGAATACTTCCCGCAATCTTGAATGGTTTCATAGCCGCCCTCATTTCTTTCCGAACGAGATCTGATCGATAAAGATCGTGCCCTCTTTGTAAGTCGCGAGGATATCGTCAAAGATCAGGACCAATTCGTCCATTTTTTTCCAATTGACCGGAGACGTCGTGCTTTTGAAGTTGATCCGCACTTCTTTCCATTCGGGCGTGATCCCCTCAACCGGATACACCGCGCGCTTCCCCTCCGTATCCTTAAGCTCGAGTTTAAACCGCTGGGTGAATTTGTTGTCCGGCGTTCCTTTGACCCAAAACGACAGGACGTTGTAGCCGGAAAGGTCCACTCCTTTCAGCTTCATCCAGAACCCGTTGAAAGCCGGGCTCTGAGACTGGACGTCGTAATCCAGGCGGATGCAATATCCCTCTTTGGGATCTTTGAAGTCATCCGGCTCCGCGAACATGTAGCACCCCTGGGAAGGATCTTTCGGGGAAGAATTCCAGGTCCCGTAATCCCCCCCGACATTATTGGGGGCTTCTCCCCGGTTAAAATCGGCCACCACCAACTCTCCTTTGCCGGCATAAGCGGCCGACGCCGAAAGAAAGACCAACAAAAAACAGATTGCTAAACGCTTCATGAGATTTCCTCCTTGCCGGCTTCTGTCATCACGCATCGTTGGTCTCCGCGCCGACATCAGAACTCACCGGTTCTTTTTTATTTTCCTGTCGTTTCATTAAAAATGCTTTAATCCCCCGGGAAACTTTTAATTCAAAAACCCCGCCGCGGCCAATTTCCCGGCATTCCGGGAAACCTCCTCGGAAGAGCGCCGAAGGGCTTCCGATTCCGGCCCCGTCAACGGAAGTTCAAGGACTTCCAAAACCCCCTGCCGGCCCAATTTCACCGGCACGCCGCAGTAAACCCCCGAGAGGCCGTACTGCCCTTCGAGATAAACCGAACAGGGGAGAATACGCCCCGAATCGCGCAATATCGCCTCCACCATCGCGCAGGCGGAAGATGACGGGGCATAAAACGCGCTGCCCGTCTTCAGCAAATTGACGATTTCCGCCCCTCCGTTCCGGGTTTTATGATTGATCGCTTCGATTTTCTCCGCCGGGACGAGAGTCTCGAGGGGAATCCCGTTCACCGTCGAATACCTCGGAAGCGGGACCATCGAATCCCCGTGCCCCCCCAGCACCATCGCGCGGACATCCCGCACGGAAATCCCGAGCTCCCTCGCGATGAAATAGCCGTAACGGACGGAATCCAGAACCCCCGCCATGCCGAAAACACGCCGGTTCTCAAACCCCGACCGCTTCCAGGCCAGCTGGGTCATCACATCCAAAGGATTCGTGACGATCAGCAAAAGACTTTCCGGGGAACGTCTCGCGCATTGATCCGTGACTTGGGAAACAATCTCGGCGTTTTTGAAAAGAAGGTCGTCCCGGCTCATCCCCGGTTTCCGGGCCAGCCCTGCCGTGATCACAATGACATCGGAACGCTCCGTCAGCGCGTAATCCTGCGTCCCGACGATTCTCGCGTCGAACCCCTCCGCGGAGGCCGACTGCTGAATATCCAGGGCCTTCCCTTCGGCCAGTCCTTCCACGACGTCGATCAAGACCACATCGGCAAGGTCTTTCTCCGCAATCCGCTGCGCGGTTGTCGCCCCGACAAATCCCGCTCCGACTACCGTCACTTTTGCCTTCTTCATTGACTCCGCCTTCTCGGTTCGGTCTAACGCCGACGGATTATCATTTCTTCAGTTTCCGGACAATAGCCTGCCCCATTTCGCGGGTCCCGACCGCGGACGGATCGTTCCGCGTCGGCTTTAAATCGTACGTGACTTCCTTCCCCTCGCGAAGCACTTCCGCGATCGCTTTTTCCAGACGGTCCGCGGCCTCTTTCTCCCCCAGATACCGCAGCATCATCACACCGGAAAGGATCAGCGCCGCCGGATTGACTTTGTTCATCCCCTTGTACTTCGGCGCGGAACCGTGAGTGGCTTCAAACACCGCGGCGGTCTCCCCGATGTTGCCGCCCGGGGCGACTCCCAGCCCTCCGACAAGCCCCGCGCACAGATCGGAGAGAATATCCCCGTAAAGATTGGGAAGGACCAGGACATCGTACTCGTGAGGCCGCATCACAAGCTGCATGGACAGATTATCCACAATCCGGTCTTCGAACTGGACTTCGGGATACTCCTGCGCCACTTGCCTGGCGACTTCCAGGAAAAGGCCGTCCGTGAATTTCATGATATTGGCTTTGTGAACCGCGGTCACTTTTTTCCGCCGATTGGCCTTGGCGTATTCGAAAGCGAAACGGACGATTTTCTGTGTCCCCGAAATCGATATCGGCTTGATGCTGATGCCGGAATCTTCGCGGATTTTCCGCTGGCTCTTCTTCGAAAGATAATCGATGAGTTCGGCGGTCACTGCCTCGCCCTTCCTGAATTCGATGCCCGCGTAGAGATCTTCCGTGTTTTCCCGGACCAACACCAGATCGATCCCCTTAAACGGCGAAGCCACCCCCTCATACGATTTGCAAGGCCTCAGGCAGGCGTAAAGGTCCAGCGCATGCCGCAACGCGACATTCACGGAGCGGAAACCCGTCCCGATGGGAGTCGTGACCGGCCCTTTCAAAGCGATTTTATTCTTTTTCACGGACTCAATGACTTCGTCCGGAAGCGGCGTCCCGTATTTCTCAATCGCCGCCTCCCCGGCCGTTTTTTCCTCCCAGGTGATTTTGACTCCCGTCGATTCGATGCATTCTTTGGTCACTTCGGCAATTTCGGGACCGATCCCGTCACCGGGAATCAGCGTAATCGTGTAAGACATCGGCATTCCTTCTAGGTTTACGAACTTCTTTTTGACAAAGCAGGTAAATTAACGTAAATTAACTTCAATTTTTTCGGGTTCGGCACGCCGCAACCCAATGAATTGGCTTCACTTCAGCGGAAAAGCAGGTGTATAGTAACAAAACGGCCTGTTCATTTCAATCGGTTTCGGATTTGAACCATAAGGCCGCAAAACAAGCGGGATACTGAGAAATGAGCCACTTGAATCGCCGTTTAAAAACCGTTCTGACGCGGGCAATTACCGACGCGGGAAAACTGCTCCGCCGTTCGATCCATCGGATCCGGAGAATCGACGTCAAAAGCGACGACGGCCTGTCACTGGTCACGGAAGTCGACAAACGGTCGGAAGCGCAGATTATCCGGGCCATCAAGAAAAGCTTCCCGGACCATGCCATCCTGGCCGAGGAATCGGCGCCTCAGGGGCAATCTCCCTACAAATGGATCATCGATCCGATCGACGGAACCACCAATTACGCGCACACCTTTCCCGCCGCCTGCGTTTCAATCGCCTGCGAAAAAGACGGGCGCATCGAACTCGGAGGGGTCCTCGACCCTTTCCGGAGGGAATTTTTCTTCGCGGAAAGAGGCCGGGGCGCTTTCCTGAACGGAAAACCCATACGGACCTCCAAAGTCAAGTCCCTTTCCGAATCCCTGCTCGTCACGGGATTCCCCTATGACCGGAAAATCCACGCGAGCTATTATCTGAAAATTTACGGGGCGTTCATGACCCGCTGCCACGGCATCCGGCGGACCGGAAGCGCGGCGCTCGATCTTTGCTACATCGCTTCGGGACGTTTCGACGGATTCTGGGAAATGAAACTCAGCCCCTGGGACACCGCCGCGGCAAGCCTGATCGTCCTGGAGGCCGGAGGAAGACTGAGCGATTTCAAAGGAGGCCCCTATTCCGTTTATGACCCGCAGATATTGGCCACCAACGGCCGGATCCACAGGGAAATGCTCGCTATTTTGAGACCGTTTCTCCGAAAAAAAACGTAACCCTCCCCGCCTCGGCCCGCCGGAAGCCTTCGGGTTTTTTCCTTTTGCGCAAAAATTACTCAGTTTTGTCTTGAATCAAACGGGACTTCGCATAGCATATATCCAAGGGACTCTAAGGAGTCAAAATCCGGGAGGGAATAAAATGCGGCATAAAAAGCTCGTATCCTTCGTTCTGATTTTCGCGGCTTTATTCATAACGGGATGGACCCGCCTGGACCCGATGAATCAGCGGCTGAACGAAAAAGCAAACGCCCAAGATTATGCCGAAAAAGCGGGCGGGATGGCCTTGCGGGGAATCGCCGGGATTCTTCAATCTCCCGTCGAACTCGCCTATCACGGTTATACCGAGACTTTTGAAAATCCCATGTGCGGCCTCGGCTTCTACAAGGGAATTTTTATCGGTCTTTTCTGGACGGGCGACAAAATAACGCGGGGCGCGTGGGATGTCCTGACCGCCCCCGTCCCCGATTATCACGGAGCGCCCGGATCGCATCATGACGAAGAATTGTAATATCGGCCGGGTCAGTCGTAAAAAACTTTTACAAGGAAAGGAAGCGGCGGAAATGTTCAAAAAAGGATTGGTCCTATTTCTTTTTCTTTTATTCATCACGTCGGCCGTTTATGCCGCCGACCCCAGTCCCTGGACGAAAGAAACGACTTACGGAAGCAAAGCCTGGGCAAAATTCAAATACGGGCTTTCCAATCTCGGATTCGGATGGACCGAAATCCTATCGAGACCTTTTGATTCCGTCCAAAGCGGAAGCGTGTATGACATGGTGATGGGGCTTCCCTACGGCCTTTGGAACGGCCTGGGTGACACCCTGGGAGGCGCCGCGCACCTATTGACGGCGCCCGTCACGTCTCTGGACATCCCTCTTCCCGACGGCGGAATCGACATGGCCGAGCTGAAAGAGGAAAAGTAAAATCCTTTCCCTGCCGGAGAAACTTTTCGGATTTTTCGCGCGAACGGCCGGTCTCCCGCTCCCGGAATCAAAAATCAGCGGAGCAGGTATTCTTCCTTGAAAATCTTCGCGAGCGCGAAGAAAAGCGAAAGCACCGCGGGCGCGAGAAAGATCCCGAGAAAACCGTAAAGTTTCAATCCGCCTAAAATCCCGAAGAACAGAAGAAAATAAGGCAGTTTGGTTTTCTCCCCGATAAGGGCGGGCTTCAGGAGATTATCGATGAAGCTGATCAGAAAAGCCCCCAGCAAGAGCAGCGCAAGCGCCCGCCCGTATTCATGGACGGCGGCGAGATAGATCACGAACGGGATCCACACCGAGGAAGCGCCGACAACCGGAATCAGCGACGCGATGAAAGTGACTCCCGCAAAGAAAATCGGAAGCGGCAACCCCAGGACGGCAAATACAATCCCGAGCAGGATTGATTGGACGAGGCTGGTCAGCAGCTGTCCCCGGATCACGGCCGAGAACGTCCCGTTGATTTCGTTAAAAATGGCCTTTTTGTTCCGCTCTTCCAGAGGCGCGAGCTGGTAGAAGAAGCTGTAAATCTTCTCGCTGTCGCGGAGGAACACGAAAACCAGAAAAAAAGTAAACAGCATATTCACCATAAAAAGCAGCACGTTCCGCGTGATCACACCCGCCTGGGCCGTCATGAAATTCCCTAGCGACCGGACCGAACCCAAAACCCACTGCGCGATATTCTGTTTCAAAGGCTCCCAGGCCCCGATGCGGGTTTCGATCCCCTGAATCAAAGACGTGCTCCTCACGGAATCGATCAGACGGCTCAACTCCCCTTTTAAAATATAATCCGACACGGACTGTCCGAGCTCGATCACCTGCCCGGTCAGGCTCACAATCACCCCGATCACCGGCGGGATCACGACCAAAAAGATAAAAACCGTCATCAGGACGGCCGCCAGGGTGTCGTGCTTTTTCAACAGCCGTTTGAATTTCACGAAAAGAGGATAGAAACAGAACGTGAGAATGGCCGCCCCGAAAATCACCTTCGCGAAAGGAGAAAAAATCATAAAAACCTGCAGCACGATAAAAATGAGCAGTCCGATAAAAAACATCGAGATAAGTTTTGAACGGGTCATGGCTCCCTCATTTTCTCCCGGGATTCGGTCCCCCGGGCGTTAGGCCGACCGGCCATTCAGTTTCCGGTCAAACGCGCGCCGGCTTTCCCGACAATCTTCCGGGTGATCTCAAGCCGCCGTTCCCATTTCAGCTCTTCGACGCCGGGTCCCAGCGCGTCAATCTCCCGGAGCCTCGGCAGAAGCCCCTCCCGGTTCGCAAGCTGGATATTCAGTCCCGGCCGCGCGTTCAACTCCAAAATCAAAGGCCCCAGCAAATGATCGATGACGAAATCAATCCCGAAATAACCCAATTGAAACACGTCGTAGACTTTGGCCGCCGTCTCGAGGATTTCGTTCCAAAAAGGGATCCGGATCCCGCCGATGGGAACGTTCGTATCGGGATGCCGGTCGATCAGGTAATTGTGATGCACGCCCCCCAGCGTCACGCCGCTCAGAATATCGATCCCCGCCCCCACGGCCCCCTGGTGAAGATTGGCCTTCCCGTCCGATTCCCGGGTCGGGAGACGCAGCATCGACATCATCGGGATCCCGCGGTACAAAATCACCCGCATGTCCGGGACGCCCTGATACGCCACGGGCCGGAAAACGATGTGGCTCCGGACGCAGTATTCGATGAAAGCGATATCAGTCGTACCGCCCAGCGAATAAAGGCCGGCCAGGATATTCGTCACGTGATATTCGATATCATCCATCGTCAACGCCGCTCCGCTCGCCTTCCGCCATTCATTGCCCGTCTTCCCCTGAATCACCAGAATCCCCCGCCCTTCCGCGCCCCGGGCCGGTTTGATCACGAATTCTTTCAGGAACTTGATCTCCCGGAGATATTTCACCTCAAAATTGTGATTGATGACGAAGTACAATTCCGGTGCCGGAAGTTGATGCGTGTAAAGAAGGTCTTTGGTCTTGAGTTTGTCATCCACCAGCGGATACAGCTTTCGTTCGTTTCTCGGGAGGAGATATTCGGCATTCCGCCGGTTCATCCCCAGCAGGCCCAGTTCTCTTACCGTCTTGAATCCGATCATAGGATGTCCCTGCGCTGAATTTTTTTGAATTCACGGAACCGCCACAACTCGAGCAGGCGGAACCCCGTGTAACGCCCCAGGAGAAGCAGAAGCGCCATCACCACCAGCAGCAGTTCCGGAAAAGCAAAAAGATACGTGTGCAATTCCCGTATCCCCATCACGTAATAGGCCGCGACCGAAACCGAAATCGTGCCGAGCCCCGCCTTAAACGCGGCCTTGGTCCCGTCTTCAATCTGGATCACCGACAGCCTTTCAATGGTCCAGGTAATGATGATCATCGGGAACAGCGTGATATAGAGGATGTTTTGATGCCCGAAATTAAAGGCCACGACATTCATCACCATGATAAACATAATCACCATCGTCACGATAATGGAAAGTCTCGGGATCACCAGAATTTTCAGCGCATCGAGGATTTTCCTCAGGATCCACCCGAAAAAGATCACGACCCCCAGGCACAGCAGTCCCATTCCCAAGGAAATCTCCCGGAATGCCATCGCCAGCAGGATCGGCGCAAACGTCCCGAAAGTCGCAACCCCGACAATGGTCCTGAAAAAACTCACGACCAGCGCGCCGATGGGAATCAGCAGAAGGAATTTGACGGACGCCTGGAAATGGACCGGCAGCACGTACAAAGACCACGGGTTGTCCACGGGCGGCATTTTTTCCTTCCGGATGCTGAAGAGATATTCGAGCTTGGAAAGGCCGAGATAACGGATCAGCGCCGTATCGCCCCGGTAAAGTTCCAGGTAATGATTCGGGATATACGCGAAATAGTTATTGGTTGTGTCGAAGGGGACCCAGACCCCGTCGATATAATTTTCCGCCCACACATGCGTGATATTTTTCACGCTTTCGTTCATAATCAGCCCCCCGACCATCCGGGAAGGCATCCCAGCGGCACGGCTGAGCGCGATAAAAAGCCTCGCCTGACCTCCGCAATCCGCGACCAATTTGTCCAGCGTCTCCTTCGCGTCCTTGCTCCCGATCTCCGACTGATATTTCACCTCGCCCCGGATGAAATTGAAAATGCGCCTCAGAACGAGATAAGTCTTCTTGTCCTTCCCGATAATTTTCTTCAACAGCTTTTTCACCTTGGGGTCCGTCGATTGGATCAATTCCGACGCATTCAGCCAGGGCTGCAAATCCTGCGGATAAAACGCGACCGGGTCCTTCGGCAGTTCCAGGTCCTCCGGAATAAAAAATTCTTCGCTCGTCAATTGAGTGGAAAAGGAATACTGAATCGAGCGGGTATCATCGAGAAGTTCCGAACGCCAGTAGCCCATGCGGTTGCCGGTTACCGCGCGGTCGGTAATGGAAAAACTCATTTGCGCGTCTTCGAAATGTTCGTTATAAATAATCTGCCGGGGCGTTTTCTTGGGCAAAGTCATCCGGACCTTGGCGCGCGCCCCCTGCCCCGTGACATTCAAAATCATATTCACGCGCCACAGATGATTCGCGGGTGTATACGAAACCGCCTGCCCCCCGTGAATCACTTTGATACTGATCAATGCCGCCGCCAACGCGGTCAAAAAGAAGGCCAATAGATAAACTCTTCTGTTCATGATTTCATCCCTTTTCCGATCCTGATGTGTTTTTGCGTGTTCCGACTTTTTTCAACCCCGTATGCCCCGCCGCTTGAATTTTTTCGCCCTTCAAAATCTCCGGGACCGGTTCCGCGTCGATCCGGATTCCTCCGTCATGCTCGATCCGAAGCGTGTAAATCGTCCCGGGCAGAAAAAGGGACCCCGGCGCTTCGATCTGCGCGTTCTTGATCCCGACCTTATCCCGCATCACCGGATCCAGCGCGTACCGCCAAAAATCCCGCCACAATTGCTCCTCATATTCGCTCTGAAGCCCCGGAACTTTATACCCCCCCGGGATTTCACCGGCCTCCGTGATGTCAAACACCCGCGTGTTTTTCCCGTCCAGCGCGAACGCGCGCAGAAAGAGATAAGCGCTCTTTCCCCGCATCCGGTCCCCCTCGCGGACCAGTTTATCCTGAAACCGGATCACAAGCGACTGAAATTGAATGATATTCCCCTGAAAGGTGAAATACTTCGGGATCAAAGGTTTGCCTTGGGCGTCATATTCCAGAAATTTGATGGTCGTCTCGACCTTGTCGGTTTCCGGATTGAACCGGTTTTCCGTCACGATCACCTCGGCGATCCGGGAATCCGCGGAAAGCCGTTCGACCACCCGCTTCAAGACGGAAACTTCCCCCATTCGCTTCGCGAGTTTATAGGTCCCGAGCCCCGCGGCCAGAACGGCCAGAATGATTCCGAACGTAAAAAGAGTTTTCCCGATCGTTTTCATTTCCTTCTCATCCTCTTTCCGTCACAAATCCGATCCTGATGTTTTTCGGCTATTTTCGGACATTCTGTACCTTAACCGCGCCTGTTAAAATCCCGCCCGCCCCGAACAAAAATCGGAACGTCGAAAATCAAAAAATCGAACGGTCTTTATAGATCGAAATCAAAAGGCCGACGGCGATAAACATCGTGACCAGCGAGGACCCTCCGTAGCTCACGAAAGGAAGCGGGAGCCCCGTGATCGGCATCAGACCGACCGTCATTCCGATATTGATCACCACCTGGAAAAAAACCATCGAAACCACCCCCGCCGTGATCAGTCGGGCCCGCGTGTCCGTTGTCCGTTCGATCACGCGGATCATCCGGATGAACAGGAGCGCGAACAGCATGAGGATGAGGCAGCTCCCCACGAACCCCCATTCTTCGGCGATCACGCAGAAAATAAAATCCGTGTGATGTTCCGGAAGGAACCGGAGCCGGTTCTGCGTCCCCTGAAGGAATCCTTTCCCGAAAAACTGCCCCGCCCCCACGGCAATCTTGGACTGGATCGCGGTATACCCGGCCCCCAGCGGATCGACGTTGGGATTCAGGAACACGAGCAGCCGCCGTTTCTGGTATCCCTTCAGCAGGGCCCAGAAGACGGGGAAACTCGTCAGGGCGAACAGCGAGGTCACGACCAGATACCTCAACCGGACCCCCCAAAGAAAAAGAATGCAGAAAAGGATCGGGATAAAAATCAGCGTCGTCCCCAAATCCGGCTGTTTCAGAATAAAAATCATGGGGAAAGACACCAGAATAAACGCCACGAGAAAACGCTTCGTCTGATAACGGTTCCGGGCCCGTTCGCCCAAATACTGGGCGAGCGTCAAAATCACCGCGATCTTGGCGAATTCGGAAGGCTGGAGCGCGAACGGGCCGATTTCAATCCACCGCTGCGCGCCCAAATGCATGTCGCCCAGAATGATGACCACCAGAAGCAGCGCGATTGAAATCGCGTAGAACGCGTAAGAATACCCCAGGAGAGTCCGGTATCCGATGCGCACCACGGCCATCAGAGTCAAAATTGAAACCCCGAGCCAGGCCAGCTGTTTCAACGCGTAATCCCCGGGAAGCCCGCGCGACGCGCTGAAAATCGCGGCGACTCCGACGAGGGAAATGATGACCGCCGTATAAAAAAGCGGCCAATAGAACCCCCGGAACACTTTTTCCCTCCAATTCGCGAAATTAAACATTCGCCCCCCCCGCTCCGGGAACCGAGTCAAAAGCCCCCGTTTCCTTCATCCCCAAAACAATCTCCTTGGCCAGCTTCGCGGCGTAAAACCCTCCCGATCCGCCGTGCTCGATCAGGACGACCAGCGCGTATTTCGGATTCTCATAGGGGAAAAACCCCGAAAACCAGGAATGAGGCTCTTTGGGCGGCGCCTGAGCCGTCCCGGTTTTCCCGGCCATGGTCATAAAATCCACCCGGGCCAATTGTCCCGTCCCCCGGTCCGTCTGAATGACCCGTGTCATCGCTTTCTTGAGCAGCCGGATGCTTTCGACCCGGACGACCGGTTTACGCGTCTTCTTTGTTTTTTTCCCGGTCTTCGCGATGTGGATTTCGGGGAGATTCCCCTCCGTCGCAATCAGGCCCACCATTCTCAGAATCTGAAGCGGCGAAGTCAAGACATAGCCCTGTCCGATCGCAAAATTGAGCGTCTCGCCTTCATACCAGGCGTCGTGATACGTTTTCTTTTTCCATTCGCGGTTCGGGATCACGCCCGGGAAAACATTCGGGAGCTCAAGCTCCACGGCCTCTCCGAGCCCCAGTTCATGCGCGTAGCGGCTCAGCGTGTCGGGCCCCACGCGGCTTCCGACATTGTAAAAATAAACGTTGCAGGATTGCTCAACGGCCTCGAATAAATTGACGGCCCCGTGTCCCCCGTCCCGCCAGCACTGAAATGCCCGCGAACGCGGATTCAGCCTGAAAAAGCCCTTGCAGAAAAACCGCTTGCCGGGAGGGACCACTCCCGTATCCAGGGCCGAGAGCGCCGTCACCAGTTTAAAAACCGATCCCGGCGGATAGCCCGTCGACACCCCCCGGTTCAGCAGAGGCGATGACGGGTTCTTGAATATCCTCCCGCGTTCCGTTCCCTCTCCCGGCGACACAAAGACATTGGGATTGAAATTGGGCTTGCTGACCAACGTCAGGATTTCCCCCGTCTCAAGGTCCAGTACGATGGCGGAACCGATCCGGTCCCCGAAAATCTGCGAGATCTTCTCCTCTAGTTTGGAATCAATCGTCAGCGCAAGATCGGATCCCGGCCGGGGATCCCGCTCGCTCAGCACGCGGATCATTCTCCCCTGCGAGTTGACCTCGATCTGTTTTCCCCCGTCTTCCCCTTTCAGCTCGCGTTCGAAAATTTTTTCCACGCCGCTCCGCCCGATCCAATCGTCAAACCGGTAAAGCCCCTCATCCTCCTGCCCCCGGTATTCCCGCTTCGAAATCTTCCCCAGATAACCGATCACGTGCGAAGCACAGGTGCCCTGCGGATAAAAACGGATCGGCCGGATTTCCACGGACACTCCCGCCAGTTCCGGCTTCCGCTCCTCCAGCTTGAAAACGACGGCTTTTTTCACGTCCCGCTTCAGCAGGACGGGGACGAAGGGGGCGTCCTTCGGGTGATTGATTTTCGAGAGGATTTTCTCTTTCTTGAGCCCCAAAACCCCGGACAAAAACTCCGCGTTTTTGCCGTCGAAATCCTCGGGGATGACGAACACGTCAAAGGAAGGACGGCTGGTCGCCAGCACCGCGCCGTTGCGGTCGTAGATATCCCCCCGGGGCGCTTCCAGATAGAGCAGGCGGATGCGGTTCCGGTTCGCGAGATCGCGGTATTCCCCCCCGCAGCGGACCTGGACGTCGAAAAGGGCCAGCCCGAGACACAGCAGGGACCCGAAAACAAAGAAACGGAACAATCCGGTCCGGAATTCGAATTCCCGTATCGTCACCGGATTTCCCTTCCGGCGAAAATGGAAGCCCGTCCGCCCGAAAGTTTTTCAAAAAGGACAAACGCGAGGGGGAGAAAGCAAACCGTGTAAAGAGCGCTCCAGAAACCGCGGACCAGCTGGGCGGAAAAAACCGCGAATGACCGTTCCAGGAAAGCGTATTCCGCCGCGCAGACGGATTCGTAAAACATCGCGTACACAAACCCGCCGGAAACGAGGATCAAAAAATCCTCCCGCTCGATTTTTCCCATCAGGTATCTCGCCAGAAAACCCGACGAAACCAGCGAAAAAGTCTCCAGCCCGAACACCCGGACCGAAAAAACGTCTTTGATGATGCCGATCAGAAAAGCGACGAGCGGGGCCTGCTTCCAGCTGATCCGGAACGAGTAAAAGATCAGAAACAGCAGGAGAAAATCCGGTTTGATCCCGCCGATCGCGAAGGAAGGAAAGAGATAGAGCGAAGCGATCGCCGTCAGGGAAACGATCCAAATCATTCTGGACGGGGCAAGTTTAAGCATAGGACCTCTTCAATCCGCGAAAACGAAACGGCCGGCCGGACCTGCGCTACCAGATGCATTTGCTTTTTGTCCCGCGCGAGAGATTCCACTTTCCCGATGAGAATCCCCTGCGGATAAATGTCCCCCAGTCCGGCCGTGACCACCACGTCGCCGACCTTCACGTCGGATTCCAGATCGATAAATTTCATCTCAAGAAAAGTCCCGCCCGTCCCCATCACCAGGCCGGCGTCCCGCGTCCGCTCGATCAGGGCGCTGACCCGGGCCTCCATGTCCCGCAAAAGAATCATCCTCGACGTCTGAGGCCCCACCTCCACCACCTTCCCCACCAGGCCGGCTTCGTTCACGACCGGCATTTCCTTCCGGATGCCCTGCCGGCTCCCCTTGCTGAGAACCGCCCAATGGCTCAGATGCGTCACGTCCCGCGCCAGGACGCGGCAGACGATCGTTTTATAAGAAATCCTTTTTTTGAGATCCAACGCGATGCGAAGCCGGTTGTTTTCGTATTCCTCGTCGCGAAGGACGGCGTTTTCGCTTTCGAGCTCGGCGACTCGCCGGCGGAGCTCGCGCGTCTCGCCGAAAAGAGAGAGAACATCCCGGACGCCGTCGGAGACGTCCGTCAGGTTTTGGCGCGCCGCGGCACCCACGGAAAGAACGGGCTGGGTCAGGGAAAAAAACGCGGACCGGATGATCTCGCCCAGCGGAGTGTAACGGCCGGCCAGAAGGAGAGGAATTAAAATAAGGGCGACAACCCAAAAAGGCCTTTTCCGTTCCACCGAAGTCCAAAACTCCTCAGGTTAAAAGCGTTTCAGAACTCAAAGAATCGAACATGGCAACCGGAAGACTTAAAAACACACCTCCCGATCCCTGTTCCGAACGATTCGAAAGGACAAACGGCAGGAGCGGTTCAGCGCTCGTATTTTTGAGGAGAAGTGCCGGTATTGACCTGAAGTTTTTTCAGGAGATTGATGTCGCTCAAATATCTTCCGGTCCCCAGCGCGATCGCGGTCAAAGGATCTTCGGCGATATGCACCGGCAGGCCGGTTTCCTCGCTGACCAACCGGTCCAATCCGCGCAGCAACGCGCCTCCTCCGGCCAGCACAATCCCCCGGTCGATCAAATCCGCCGAAAGTTCGGGAGGCGTCCGTTCCAGAGTGATGCGGATAGCTTCGAGAATCGATGAGAGCGGTTCGGAAAGCGCATCGCGAATTTCCTGACTCGTGATCGTGATGGTCTTGGGCAACCCCGCCAGAACATCTCTCCCCCGCACTTCCATGGTCATTTCCGGTTCCAGAGACGCCGCGGAACCGATCCGGATCTTGATGTCCTCCGCCGTCCTTTCACCAATCATGAGATTGTAGCTCTTCTTGATGTGATTGATGATCGCATCGTCAAATTCGTCTCCGCCGATCCGGATGCTCTTGGAAAAAACAATCCCCGAGAGCGAAATCACCGCCATCTCGGTCGTCCCGCCTCCGATATCCACGATCATGCTTCCCGAGGGTTCCTGCACCGGAAGCCCCACGCCGATCGCCGCCGCGATGGGCTCTTCCACCAGAAAAACGGGACTGCGGGCCCCCGCCCTTTCGGCGGAATCCTTCACGGCGCGCTTCTCCACTTCGGTGATCCCGCTCGGCACCGCGATCAAGACCCGGGGACTGATCAGCGTTCTTTTCTTGTGCACCTTCCGGATAAAATAGCGGAGCATGGCCTCCGTGATGTCAAAATCCGCGATCACTCCGTCTTTCATCGGCCGGATCGCGATAATGTTTCCGGGCGTTCTTCCCAACATCCGCTTGGCGGCCTCTCCGACCGCGACGACATGATTGGTCCCGCGCTCGATCGCCACCACGGAAGGCTCGCACAAAACCACTCCCTGCCCTTTGACGTAGCACAGGGTATTCGCCGTTCCGAGGTCAATCCCGATATCCGTTGAAAGAAACCCGAAAGCCTTATCGATCCATTGAATCAGCGCTTTAATCATTTTTTTTCTCTCGAAGTTTTTCAAAAAAATACATTGCGGGAAGTATACCGAACAATCTAGGGGGTGTCAATAGAGTAAGGAACGTCAAAGACTCTCTAAGTCCTTGAAAAAAGAGGGATAGGAAATATTGACGCAATCGCTCTCCGCGATCTCCGCCCCGTCCTCGGAACGCAGTCCCGCCACCGCCATCGACATCGCCACCCGGTGATCCCCGAAACTCGAAACTTTCCCTCCCCGGAACCCTTCTTTCCCCCGAATCACGCACCCGTCCGGAAGCTCCTCCGCCTCCGCGCCGAGCCGCCCGAGATTCTCGCACATCGCCCGGATCCGGTCCGATTCCTTGACCCGGAGTTCTTCCGCCCCGCGGATTTCGGATTTTCCGCGGGCCAGCGCGCAGGCCACCATCAAAACGGGGAGTTCATCGATCAGAGAAGGGATTTTTTCCTTGGTCAATTTGACCGCCTGAAGATTCGAGGACCGGACCCTCAAATCCCCGACGGGTTCCCATTCCTCGCGGACGTTTTCAAGGGCGATCGAAGCCCCCATCTCTTTCAGGACGTCCAGAATTCCCGTCCGGGTCGGATTCAATCCGACTTCTTTGATGACCACTTCCGAATCCGGGACCAGGCAGGCCGCGACGATAAAAAAAGCGGCGGAAGAAATATCCCCGGGAATCCTGATTTCCCGGGGCGTCAGCTTTTCCGTCCGCTGGACGACCGAAACTTTTCCTTCTTTCCGGAAATTCGCCCCGAACAGTTCCATCATCCTCTCGGTGTGATCCCGGGACGGCAAAGGCTCCTTCACCTGCGTCGGGCCTTTCGCGAAAAGCCCCGCCAGCAAAACGGCGGATTTCACCTGCGCGCTGGCCACCTCGCTTGAAAACTGAATCCCCTTCAGCTTTCCTCCCCGTATCGTGAGCGGAGGGAAATTCGCGTCTTCCGGTCCCTGGATCTTGGCTCCCATCTTCCGGAGCGGGTCCGTCACCCGTTTCATCGGGCGCCTGGAAAGGGATTCATCGCCCGTCAGGGTCGCGATAAAAGGCTGCCCCGCCAGGATCCCGAGCATCAGCCGCATCGTCGTCCCCGAATTCGCGAGATACAATTCCTTCTCCGGCTGGACAAGCCCGCCCAAGCCCTTTCCGCAAACCAGAAGCTCGCCGGGCGCGGTCCGCTCGATCCCGATCCCCATCTGGGAAAACGCCCGCATCGTCGCGAGGCAGTCTTCTCCCTCAAGAAAATTGTGGATACGGCTTTCGCCTTCGGCCAGCGACGCCAGCATGACCGCGCGGTGGGAAATTGATTTGTCCGCGGAAGGCAACACGACGCCTCCCAAGCGGTTTCTGGGAGAAATGATTCGGAAAGACACGGAGTTTATTAGCTTCTTCTTCGAATGTGAACTTTGAGTACTTGCAGTTCGTCCAGGATTTTCTGCTGGTTCGAAAGGATTTCTTTCTGTTGATTCTGTATGTCGGCCACCTTCTGCTCAAGGCCCTTCAGCTGCTGCGTGATCCCGAGTTTCGTATCGGCGTCCGCGGCAAAAACCGGCGCCCCAATACTTCCGGCCAGCAAAAAGAAGACCGAAACCATCGAAAGGAAACGTCTTCTGAACGAAAGCCGTCCGGCCCTCATGGGATTTCAGCTCCGCTCACAGGAGCATTTCGGCAGAATCGCGACGGCGTATTTTTTCCTGAAGAAAAGCGCGCCGCTCATCATCAGGACCCCCAGCGGGACATCCCGGAGAAAATGGATGGCCGTAAACGGCAGGGACGCGGCGTAGCAATCGATCAATCCTTTCAGGGTGTGCGGGTAGATCGCGGAATATCCCGCGAGGCAATTCCCCATCAGCCACACGCCGAAGCTCGAGAAAATTTCATAGCCCAAAATCGCCGCCACCGCATACCCCGCGAGATGCGCGACTGACGTCTTTTTCAACGCCAAGGCCTTCCGGATGCCGAATACGGCGGCCAGAAGCGGAAGCAGGGTAAAAAGGTGGATGATCGAAAAATCCGTGAAAAAGGACTTGCACACAATCATCGCGACCGGGACCCCGTAAGCCAGGATTCTGTTGCGAAAAAGAATGCCGCCCGCCAAGGCCAAAGGGACCAAAGGAAAGAAAGTCAGAAACATGATTTTACCTCCGTTTAAAATTTCACTGTTCAGTTGTGAACGCTTTACCGTATGCGGCAAAAACCCGCGTTCAATCGGAAATCAGTATAGTGCGAATCATAATTCGAGACAAGCAAAATAGAAACTCAAAAAACGGCTAAAATGCCAAACAACCGTTTAAAAGTTTCCCGGGCTTTAAGCTTTAATGTTTGGCAAATCGACTTCCGCGACCGGCGGTTCGTCCGCTCCAGCGCCGACTCACATTGAAATTAATACGAGTAATCTTTCAAGGATGTCGGTGCAGCCCTCAACTTCGATCGAAAGTTTTTTAATTAAAAGTGGTTGAGGACAGCGGCGTCCGCCCGCCTGCACTCTCACCGTTTGGACAGGCGCTTCGCGCCAGACCAAGCTCCAAACGGTTGCGAGAGCTCGCTCCAGTCAGATTTGCCAAACGAAAAGAATATTGTTTTAAGCGCACAAAAACTTCTGCATTGTTACTTAGCGTCGATACAAAGCAAGACGCAGTGCTAGCCAAAAGTTCGCGAAGGACAAACCATCCAGGTTTGTCCGTAGTGCCGCAACAAAGAATGTTGCGGCCACCGTGACTTATCCCAATAGGGACTGCTTCGCGGTGTTCACTACGTTCCATAAGTCACGTGCTCATTTAGAACTCCCACTTCATACCGAGCACAAATTCTCTCGGCGCGCCGGGATTGACGAATAAATAGCGCCCGGCCGGGGCGATGCTCGTCCCCCACGACTGCGCGGCAATCGCCCGCGAGTAATAGCTCTCGTCGAACAAATTGTTGACCTTGAAATAAAAAATCTTCTTCCTCCACTCGTACGAAAGCATCATGTTCCAGACGATGTACGGCTTGATCCAATATCCCGTCGCGTCCAGATTGGCTTCATCCGTCGATTCATAAGATTGCGGGTGCTGTCGCCCGGTAAAAGTCCCGTCCATGGAAATCCGGAAACCGTCCAGCGGAAATCCGAACCGCTGAAAAGGGACCGCCGACGCGCCCATCGTAAACCGGTTTTCCGGCACCTGTCCCAGCGCGCGCCCGTCATACGGCACGCCGTCCGCGTCCGTCTCCCGGACATAAGCCTTCATCCAGGTATAGGAACCGTACACCTTCACCTCTTTGACCGGTTTCGCGTCCAGCCGGAATTCCACTCCCGTCCGCCGGCTTTTCCCCAGATTCGAATTCCCCCCGAAGGGCGTCGCGGCCGTGATCATCGTATTGTCGAAAACGATTTCATCCTTCATGTCGATCAGGAAGTAGCTCATCTTAAACTGGGCCTGATCCTTGTACCGCAGGCGAGTCCCGACTTCATAGCTGTCCGATTTGACCGGGTTCAGATTCTGGGAAACCGTTCCGGCAAACGGCGCGATTTCACTGATATCGGGGACACGAAATCCCTGGGAATAATTGCCGAAAATATCGACGCAGCGATGGACCTTGAGCGTCAGGCCCGTCGAAGCGCTGGACTGATGCCAGCGGCGGCTCAAATTATCCGCCGGCGTAAGATAATCTTCCGTGTTCAGCCAGCTGAAATCGTGCCGCATCCCGAAATAGGCGATGACCCGCTCATACAATTCCATCGTCTCCCGCCAAAACAGCGCCGTCGACACGGGCCACGCGCTGCGTTCCGTCTGCCGCGGAAGGTCCTCCTGCACGTTCCCCTGAAACGCGTACTGCCGGAGCGCTTCGTTCGACGCGTCCGTATACTCGAAACCGAGAGAGGTCTGATTGACGAGCCAGGTCGTCCACGCGTCCCGGTAATCGATCTGCCCGATCAAATCCGTCGCGCGGGATTTGTCCGTCACAAGGCTCGTATTGGGATCAAAGCCGTACGTCCAGTCCGTGAACGTCGCGGAAGTCGTGTAAAAATGGCTCCGGTTGACCCTCCAGTAATTTAAAATCGAAGCGTTGATCCGGTTGTCCCAGAATTTTTTGTTCGCGTCCATCTGGACAATCGTGTTCTTGAACTTCCGGCCGTCCAACGTCTTCAGGCTTTGCCGCGAATTCTGATGAAACTGCTCGAGCGTCAGCTCCCCCGGATTCGAGATCGCGTCTTCCGTGTGCTTGACCCCGACGCGAAACCCTCCGCCGTCATCGGGCAATTCATAACCCGCCTTGATGTCGAAATTCGTGATCCGCCACTCCCCGTTTTCGCGGAATCCGTCGTTCACGTCCCGCCCGCCGTTGAAATAATAGGTAAACCGTCCGCCGAGACCCGTCCAGCGGTCCTGAATGCTCCCGCTCAAGCCCTGATTAAACCGGAGCCCGTGAAAGCTCGACCATTCCATTCCCCCGAAAAGACTCAAGGGTTTCTCACTGGGCCGGCGGGTCGTCAGATGGACGACTCCCGCGAACGCGTCGCTTCCGTAGACCGGTGAAGAAGACCCCCGGTCCACCTGGATGGATTCCACGTCATTCATCGGAAGAAGCGGATAGGTCACGGCCTTTCCGTCCACCTCGTTCACGCGGATTCCGTCCACCAGAAAAACAACGGCGCGGCTTTCGGGAAAACCCCGGAGCGAAAAAGTTTTGTCGAGGCCGTTCCCGACCGCGTCAAACAAAATAGCGCCTTCCGTGTCCTCGACCGCGTCCTGAAAAGTCCGGTACGCTTCATGCCCGAGTTCTTCCTTCGATTTATACGTCACATTGGCGGGGACATCCTCCAGGAGAGGATCAAAACTCGACAGCCGAGATGCGATCACGGTGATTTCGTCGGAACTTGAGATCTCGGCTTCGTCGCCGGAAGGGCCTTTCAAAAAGCCCTTGAGGCGGGCCGGCCACCGGGTCGGGGAATTTTCCGTGCTTTCGGATGATTGATTTTGTTGTCCGGACCGGGCATCGCCGGTACCGGCAAACCCGTTCGAAAAACAGGACTGGACCGCGAGAGAGGCGATCAAACACGCGCTGAGAAACTTCAAAAACCGTCTTGCCATTTTTTCCTCCTTTATCTTGCGTAAAGTTGGACGGTTAAAACCGGAAATACGGAATCCGGCCCCTCCCTGACAGACGGTTCAAGAAACTCCCGAGGTCAAAAAAAAATCCTTAGCGAAAAATCCGCTAAGGATATACCCGTTGTCATCCTCAAAAACCTCTTGAATTTCTTTCCTCTGTCCACGGAGGAGAAACATCCTTCTTCGGCAGGTCTTCTGACTCCTAGATCATCCTCCTCCCGCTCCTTCCCGGGTTGCCGTTGCCGGCTCCCCAGTGGTTCACGCGGGATTCGTCCCTAGTTACAGCGGCGGGACCGTGATGGTTTCGCACCATCTTCCCTTCACCGAACGGATTCTACACTTCAAAAAAGAGCGACTTCCTGAAACCGGCGCCCATCATAGCCGAGAAAAAAACAAAGTCAACTTTATTTGCGTTTTGATCCGGCGAGACTTCTTTCCCGCCTTTATTTTACGGTCAAGACGGCGTTCTTTGAGCCGAATACATTCGCGACCGTTTCTTTGGCATTCGGATCGTCCGCCCATTTCCCGTCGACAAAAAACCGGTATTGATAGCGGCCGGGTTTCAGAAGCAGAGAACCTTTCCAATTCCACTGCCCGTCCCGCGTCAACCCGAACGAAAGGGGATTCCACTGGTTAAAGGTCCCCCCGACGCCGACGCTTTGCGCGCGAAGGTTTGAAAGCCGGAATTCAACCGCACGCCCTTCTTTCGCAATCGTCCGGCTCCCTTCCGGTTTCGACGACGCGTTCGACGGGCCGTAATTTATTTTTCCTTTTTGCGAAAACATATTTTCCTCCTCCCGGTTATTTCCAAAACCGTTTAAGCGGACGGTCTCCCGATACCGCGCCCGCCCTTCAATTTCCCGCTTCCGAAAACGACAAGGTATTTTCCCGCGCTTCCTCCTCGACAAGGACCTTCAAAACTTGTCCGGGAGAATCCGAGGCGAGGATCAAATCTCTGATGAACTTATCCCTCAAAAGCTTCGCGACGTTCGAGAGCGCCTTCAAATGTTCCCCGACGGATTTCTCGGGGTAAGCGATCAGAAACAAAATGTGCACGGGTTTTCCGTCCAGGGCGTTAAACTCAATCCCTTTTCTCGAAACCGCAAGAAAACCTTTGGACGCCGTAATCGCGCTGATCCTCGCATGCGGGATGGCGACACCGTTTCCGATGCCCGTTGAGCCCAGCGCTTCCCGCTTGAGAAGCGCCGAGAGCAAAGACTTCTGACTGACCTTGGGACAAGAAGCCGAAAATTTCCTGACCAGCAGCTGAAGAGCCTGCCGCTTGTCTTCCCCTTCGAAATCCAGCACGATTTCCGACTCAGAAAGCAATTCTTCGATTTTCATTTATTTTCCTTTTCCGGCGCCGGTCAAACGGGACTTCCCTGCTTGCCCGTTTTTTCCAGGGCCGGCAGGCAAACGCGCATATGATAGAGCTCTCCGTCCGACAGCGGTTGTTTCTGTTCGATTTTCTTCGCGATGCGCTCGCACATGAAGCATCGCTTGCCCAGCGCATAATATCTCCGAATAAACTCTTCCGTTTTTTCGGAACTCAATTCCGGCTTAATCGCGCGGCCCTCCTTTCCGCCGCCGCGGCACACATGCTTTCCGCGGCTCTTTCCCGTATTTCATTTCACGATCAAAACGGAGCATTCAATTTGCCCGGCAAGGGCTTTCGCGAACGAGCGGAAGCGGTGATCTTTCCACTCCTCCGTTTCGTTGGCCCCCAAGATCAGCAAATCCGTCTCTTCCGATTCACAGCATTTCAGGATCGCTTCCTTGACCCGCCCCAGCGACACCTGACATTCCGCTTTCACTTTGCAGGCGTTCAAAAAATACTCGGCCCGCGCGTGCGCCATGCGCAGCGAAGGGGACGAAGAAACCCCCGCGGTAAGCACTTTCAACCGGCACCGCCGGAACTTTCCCAAAGTCGCGGCAATCCCGAGGGCCTGATCGTTCAATCTTCCGCTCACGGAAACGTAAAGGACGCGCCTGAATTCCCGGTTGAAATTTTCCGGTATCGCCAGCACGGGGCATCGGGTTTCGAGCAAAAAATCTTCTACCGAAAGAAATCCGTTCCCCGTCGAAACCGCGAGGACATCTTCTCCGGGAGAAAGCCTTTCGAGCGTCCCGGCCCATGAACGTTCGCAGGCCGCCATCTCCCAGGGGACCTTGCTGCCGGCGGATTCCCTTTCCAAAAATGATTTGTAAAAAATTTCCTTTTGAGGCCTTTCCAAAAAGAATTCCCGGGGCAGAAAAACGCTCAGGGAACCCCGCAACGCCCCGGCAAACCGCATGGCGGCCAGCAAAAAACCGGTGAACGACCCTTTTTCGGGAACCAGAGCGACGACCCTCTTGTTCTGAGCCCCCTCATCTATCCTCTTCATTTCGCCCGACACGCTTAAAGACCTCTTTGACCCACGAGTTTTTTTGCGAATACCGAAAACTTTTCCGCAGTAAAGAAGACGCTTGTTGGGACGAGATCTTCAAAATAAACGAAAATTCCTGGCTCAATCCTTCCGCGGCGCGTTGAAGGATTTTCCGTTCCTCATGAGAAATATGGCTCTCCGCGACATCCGAAAGGATCAACAAAACTTTCGCAAGCGCCCCCGGCGTATTTTCCTTCGCCAAATGCCGGATTTGCGCGTCCCGTTCTTCCTTTTGCGTTCGGTCCGTCCCGTTCCCTTTTTTCAGGAACGCAAGGATTTTCATCGCCTCGGTCTTTGAAATGGGCGTATGGAACCCGGCTTCCTGAACGCGATCCACCGAGACAAAAAAACGGGGCCGCGCGCACTTCTCCTTGAGCGGTTCAAGGCAGTAGCACAAGTCGTCCCGTCCCAGCATGTTTTGACGCGTAATCTCTTTGATCAGACAGAGACCGTGCCGGGAGTGATAAAGCTTGTCCCCTGTTTCAAAAGCGATTTTTCTTCGAATCATAAAAATTACCTCAAATTCGCTCGGATTTCCGTTCAGAACAACCGGTTGCCGCGGCTTCCGGGACGCAAAGGAGGGCGAAAAAGCTCTTCCCGAAACGAAACTATTGATATATGGCAATATGAGAAATTACTCATATATACAGCAAAAAAGAAGAGCTGTCAACGGATAATTCCGACAGCTCAACGCGAACCGTCCTACTCTTTCCCCAGACTTTCCAGAAGTTTCTCGCTCCGTCTGAGTTTCTTTTTCAACACGATCGAGATCGGCCGCAAGACCTTAAACACATCATGGTCATGAATGCTGTAATAGACGGTTGTTTTTTCCTGGCGGGCCTCCAGGACCCCCAACCCTCTCAAAACCGCCAGGTGCCGGGACAAATTCGACTGCTCCACTCCCAGCGCCCGAACCAGTTTCCCCACGCTCGCCTCACCGTCTTTCAGATATTCAATGACCGAAAGGCGGACGGGGTGCGCGAGGCCCTTCAAAAAATCCGCTTTGATTCTGAAAACCATGTCATCCATGAATTCGCGCTAATCCTTTCGCCGTCCCGCCCGCGGATCAAAGATACGGATCGCTTTTCTCGAGATAATTCGCGACGTAATCCTTCACGCCGTCGCGAAGCGTGGAAAACGGATGTCCGCAGCCGGTCTTCCGGAGGTTCGAAAGATCCGCCTGGGTCCGGTACTGGTATTGATTCTTCAGGGAATCCGGCATATTGAAATATTCGATTTTCGGCGAGAGCCCCAGCGCTTCGAAAATGGCCCGCGCCAGTTCATTCCACGTCTGCGCCTTCCCGGTCCCGAGATTGAAAATCCCCGTTTTCCCGGGGTGGTCCCACGCCCAGAGCATCACCGCGACCGCGTCTTTCACGTAAATAAAATCCCGTTTCTGCTCTCCGTCCGCGAATTCCGGCTTGTAGGATTTAAACAGGCGGATTTTCCCCGTCTGCTTGATCTGCTGATACCCCTTATGGACCATACTCCGCATTTCTTCTTTATGATATTCATTCGGCCCGTATACGTTGAAAAATTTAAAACCCGTCAGTTTTTTCTGAAGCTTGTTCTCAAGGACCCAGAGATCGAACGCCTGTTTCGACAGACCGTAAAGGTTCAGCGGCTTTAATTTCGGGATCACCGCTTCGTCGTCCGAATACCCCTGCTCCCCGGCCCCGTAAGTCGCCGCGCTCGAAGCGTAGATCAGGCGCTTCCCCTCCCGGAGAGACCATTCGGCCAGCTCTTTGGAGTACAGATAATTGGTCTCCCACAGATATTCCCTGTTGGTCTCAGTCGTGTCCGTGCAGGCCCCCATGTGAAAAATAACTTCGATTTCCTTATTTAAGCGGCCCTTCGCGAGCTCCTTCAGAAAATCTTTCTTCTCGAAATAATCCGCGAATTTCCGCTTCTTGAGATTGGAGGCCTTCGGGCATTCCGTCCCGCGGTTGTCCACCAGTAAAAGGTCCGTCCTGCCCAGCTCATTCAGTCTCCCCGCAAGACAGCTTCCGATAAATCCCGCACCACCCGTCACAACAATCATCGTATTCCGCTCCTTTGCTCAATTGCAAATTTCCTCAAAAGATTAAATAGAATCGCCGGATTTGTCAAAGATTTTCATGCCCCGGGTCCCGGGCGTTTGCCGGGCCCTTCTTGACAAAGAAGACCGGTGCGCTACAATTTCGCGATATGATCTCCATTCAATCCCTGACCATGCGGTACGGTTCCTTCACGGCACTCGACCGGGTTTCCTTTGAAGTCCGGGAGGGAGAAAT
>Ga0116177_10000341_pt1 | contig 35152 bp, 28 predicted proteins | sample AD_STIC10_MetaG_FD_89750 | JGI IMG/M metagenome (GOLD analysis project Ga0116177, IMG submission 89750) | Active sludge microbial communities of municipal wastewater-treating anaerobic digesters from USA - AD_STIC10_MetaG | ecosystem: Engineered > Bioreactor > Anaerobic > Digestate | place: USA... | reverse complement strand
CCCTCAGAATCTACGCCCCGGTGGCCCGGCGTATTATGCTCGGCATGACACGGCACAAACACACGCACACTGGGCTGGTAACCCCCTTGCTTCCTCAGCTTTTGCTGACAGCGATGCTGCACCTGTTTGCGATGCTCGTGTCTAGCGTCGCCTCAACCCTCCAGATGCCCCGCCGCCGTCCGCCCGTGAATGCCACACAGGCAATGCCGGCTGCTCTGCCCAGAGAGAAGACCGACACCCATCAGGAAACCCAACCCGTCGCTGCAAGCGACTACGACTGCCCGATAGCCCTCATGGTGAGCAGCACCCAAAGCGTGCGCTCGTCGAACCACGAGGGCGTGCTCACCGATGTGAGCCACACACACCATGGAAGCGGACCCCTGGTCCGCGTTCCCCGCGAAGGCGGGGATCCAGTACTCTTGAAACAAAAAGCGCGCGAAGCGCCCGGAATCCCTTTGCGGCTTCTGGATTCCCGCCTTCGCGGGAAACGCTGCGGATAGACCGTCACGGCCTGACCCAAGTTCAGGCTTACAACCCAACCCATCCCAACTCGCACCTGCGAGATCGCGCCCTCATGCGCGCGGCGCAAACACCCGCACGGTAACCCCGTCCACCACAACATCCTCCCGCACCCGCACGCCTTCCTTGCGCGCGACCGCAGCGAGGCATCGGGGATAGAGAACATGCTCCGCCTTCAACACGCGAGCCGCCAGTGTCGCCTCGGTATCGCCCGGCACAACATCAACCTCGGCCGAGCCGATCACCGGCCCCTCATCAACGCCCGCCGTCACCTGATGCACCGTGCAGCCATGCACCAGATCGCCCGCCGCCAGCGCGCGGTTATGCGTATCCACCCCCGGATACTTCGGCAGCAGGGCCGGATGGATATTGATCAGTCGCCCCGCCCACTGGTTCACGAACCACGGCGTCAGCACCCGCATGAACCCCGCCAGCGCAATCAACTCGACGCCCTCGGTCTCAAGCGCAGAATTCATCGCGCGCTCGAATGCCTCGCGATCCTTGCCGTAGATCTTGTGATCGATAGCGGCAGCTTTCACGCCAAACCCACGCGCCTTCTCAAGCCCGCCCGCATCCAGCTTGTTCGCCAGCACCAGCACCGGCTCGCACGGCCAGGCCGGATCCTGCGCCGCCTTCAGCAGCGCCTCCATGTTGGAGCCGCGTCCCGAAATCAGAATTCCAAGCCGCTTGCGGCTCACTTGCCGAGACTCATTGGGGCGCCAGCTCGCCAATCACGAAGGGGGCTTCGCCCTCGTTGAACAGCCGCTCCATCAGCGGCTCGACCACCGCCGGCTCAACGGCCATCACCATGCCGACACCGCAATTGAACGTACGCCGCATCTCTTCATCCGAAACCGACCCAGCCCGCTGCAGCCAGTCGAACACCGGCGGCAGCTGCCATGCATTGTAGTCGATCTTCGGAACCAGATGATCCGGGCACATCCGCGGTGCGTTCTCGGTCAGCCCGCCGCCCGTGATGTGCGCCAGCCCCTTGATGCGCTTCAGCCGGATAAGCTGCAGCAGCGATTTCACATAGATCTTGGTCGGCGCCAGCAGCGCCTCGCCAAGCGTCAGCTTCTCGTCGAACGGGCAGCAGTCATCCCACTTCAACCCGGTCCGCTCGACGATGCGACGAACCAGCGAGTAGCCATTGGAGTGTGGTCCCGACGAGGGCAGGGCAACCAGAACATCGCCAGCCTTCATGTCGCCCGTGCGCGGCAGAACATCGGTCCGCTCAACAGCGCCGACGACAAAGCCCGCAAGATCATAATGCCCGGCGGAATACATACCCGGCATCTCGGCCGTCTCGCCGCCCACCAGCGTGCAGCCCGCTTGACGGCAGCCTTCGGCGATACCGGAGATCACCTTCGCCGCCGTGCCGGTCTCAAGTTTCCCGGTCGCGAAATAATCGAGGAAGAAAAGTGGCTCGGCGCCCTGCGCCAGAACATCGTTCACGCACATCGCTACCAGGTCGACGCCGATCGTCTCGTGACGCCCCGTCGCGAACGCCAGCATCAGCTTGGTGCCAACTCCGTCCGTACCCGAAACGAGAACCGGGTCCTTGAACCCCGCGGCCTTCAGGTCGAACAGCCCGCCAAACCCGCCCAGCGCGCCGTCAGCGCCCGCACGGCGGGTCGATGCCGCCATCGGCTTGATCGCATCCACAAGCGCTTCGCCCGCGTCGATATCGACACCCGCGTCGCGATAGGTGAGAGGTTTGTTCGTGTCTGATCCGCTCATAAGGCGGCAGTTAACACGCTAGGGAAGGTCGGGCCAGCGTGACCAAGCATTCATGCACAACCTGCCTTACAATGGCCGGAACGCGCGGCTAAAGTCCGGCCCCATGAGACAAATCACAAGATTCGCCGCAGTCATTGCTGCCTCGCTGGCCCTCGCCGGTACGGCCTTTGCGCAGTCCCCCGTCTATTCGGTGAAGGATCTGCCGATCGACAAGATCGCCCCCTCGGCGGCTGAAGCGACGAACCAGGGTCGCGCCGAAGCGCGCGTGATCGGCGCCCAGCGCCTGATCGAACGGCTCACCCTGCCGGAAGACCGCGCATCCGCCCGCCAGCCGATCGACGCGGCCACGGTCGCCCGCTCCTACCGCAGCGTGCAGTCGCAGGGCGAGAAGTCGTCATCTGTCGCTGGCGGCATCCGCGCGACTGGCTTCGTCACCTGGAGCTATCGCGAAGCCGAAGTCCGAACCTATCTGGACTCCCTCGGCGTGCCCTACGTCGACAGTCAGGCAGCCCTCGCCATGATCGTGCCTGTCGCCGCCGCCGGTGTTGATCCCGGCCAGTGGGGCGCGCAATGGACGACGGTCGTGAGCGGTCAGACCGCAGGCAAGTCGGATGACACGGTTCTCACGCCCTATGTTGGCTCGATCGAAAGCTGGAACCGCCGGCCGACCTGGTCAGACATCCAGGAAGACCTCACGCGCGTTCGCGCGGATCACGGCGTCATTGCCGAAGCCTATCAGCAGGGCGCACAATACTATGTCCGCCTTGTCGACATGCGCACCAACATTCCGAACCCGGATATCGGCGTCGCCGGCCCGTTCGTGAGCCTGCAGTCCGCGCAGGTTGGCGCGATTGCGGAGCTGCAGCGTGCCTGGAAAGCAGCTTCGATCGTGCGCGGCTCAGGCACCAATAATCTGACACTCGTCGCGTCGTTCGCTGACATTCAGGAATGGGTGAAGATCCGCAAGGGCCTCGAAACCTCGCGCCTCGTTCGCCAGCTCAACATCGAGTCCCTGTCGACGGGCGGAGCCGACGTCAGCTTTGCGTACACCGGCCGTCCCGATCAGCTGGCGGCGGACCTGCGCTCCAAAGGCGTCGATCTCAGCGGCTCGGACGGCAACTGGCTCCTGCGAGTGTCCGGTCCGCAATGACGCCGTCCGATCCCGCGGGATCCAGGCCCCCGCGCGATCCGGATGGCGGGCAACTGCTTCTCGATTTCCCTCGCATCGACCCGGACCAGCGGCCGCTGATCGAAACCGGTTCTTATGCCGCCGCGCTCGGCGCCTTGCGCCGGTGGAAGCACTGGCCCGGCGGGCAGATGGCGCTGGTGGGCGACGCCTTCGCGGGCAAGACACGGCTTCTCAGCTTCTGGGCCTCTGACGCTAACGCCGCACTGGTCACGGGCGAGGCGCTGGCCAAAGCCGAGATCGACGAAATCGCGAAACTCTCGGTATCCGCCCTCGCGATCGACGATGCCGACCATCCTGAGGCCGCCCTCGGCCTTCTCGCAGCCCTGAACCTCTGCCGAGACCGCGGCGCGCCTGTTCTGCTGTCCGGCCGGACTCAGCCCGCCGGCTGGTTCGGCCGCCCTCTCGATCTCAAGTCGCGGCTGGCGGCGATGCCGGTAGCGCAGATCGAGGCTCCGGACGACGAAACGCTGGCTTTCCGCCTGCGTGAGGAAAGCGCCCTCCGGCACTTGATTTTGCCTGATGAATCCGTGGCTTACCTTGGAAATCGCATGGAACGGTCCTGGGCAGCAGTGGGCCGCGTCGCCGACCAGATCGAGCGGACTCCGGGAAGGGCCGAAAGCCTCCGGTCAGCCCGGGCGGTCCTGACCGGTTTGGGCATGGATCCGGGCTAATCCCTGCAGACGCCGAAAAAGATCCGTAACATATTGGTGTTAAGCAGGTTTTCAGGATCGGCGTCAGACCGCTCCAAAGCCTGGGTGCTGAAGTGGACCACGCAGATATGGCTGATCGCAGCGAACGCGCGCGCGAGACCTCGCCCAAGGGCAAGGAAGCCGCAGCCGTGACCGCTATTGCGGCCCAGCTTGCCCAATCGCCTGAGCGCTTCTTCAATCGCGAGCTCTCCTGGCTGAAGTTCAACACGCGCGTTCTCGAGGAAGCCGAGAACAAGCGCCACCCGCTGCTCGAGCGCCTGCGCTTCATCTCGATATCCGCCACCAACCTCGATGAGTTTTACTCCGTCCGCGTCGCAGGCCTCCGGCAGCAGGCGCGTACCGGCATCACGCGCGTTTCGCAGGATGGCCTTACGCCACAGCAGCAGCTTGATCGCATCGCTATCGACGCCGGCATCCTGATGGCGGAGCAGCAGCGCATCTGGAATGAAATTCGCTCCGAGATGAAGCGGGCAGGGCTCGCCGTCGTCGATGAAGACGATCTGAATGACGGCGATTGCGAATGGCTGCGCGCGCGTTTTCTCGAGCGTGTATTCCCGGTGCTCACGCCGCTCGCGATCGATCCGTCGCACCCGTTCCCGTTCCTGCCGAACCAGGGATTCGCTGTCGGCTTCACGCTGAAGCGGTCGAGCGATGGCGAAATGCTGCGCGCGCTGGTGCCGATCCCCACGCACGTCGAGCGTTTCATCGAGCTGCTCCCCGGGCCGAAAGGTCGCCGGTTCATCGCGCTTGAAGACGTGATTACGCTCTTCCTCGAAACGCTCTTCCCGGACTGCGTGTCCAAGGGGCGTTGCGTGCTGCGTATCATCCGGGACAGCGATATCGAGATCGAGGAAGAAGCGGAAGATCTTGTCCGCGAATTCGAGATCCTGCTGAAACAGCGCCGTCGCGGCCGCATCGTGCGTCTCAAGATCGACCGTGGCGCGCCGGAAGATCTGAAAGCGTTCTTCATCGAAGAAATCGGCGCAGAGCCGGCCGATATCGTGGAAATCGATGGCCTCATGGGCCTCGGCCAGCTCAAGGAGCTGATCGTAGACGGTCGCCCTGATCTTGTCTTCAAGCCGTTTGAATCGCGCTTCCCAGAGCGTATCCGCGAACATCACGGCGACATCTTTGCCGCGATCCGTGTGAAGGATATTCTGGTCCACCACCCCTATGAGTCCTTCGATGTCGTCGCGCAGTTCCTGCGTCAGGCAGCACGCGACCCGGAAGTGGTTGCGGTGAAGCAGACGCTGTACCGCACTTCCAAGAACTCGCCGATCGTGGCCGCGCTGATCGAAGCGGCCGAAGCCGGCAAGAACGTCACCGCGCTGGTCGAGCTGAAGGCGCGTTTCGACGAGGAAGCCAACCTGCGCCTCGCGCGCGATCTGGAGCGCGCTGGCGTGCAGGTCGTCTACGGCTTCATTGAATTGAAGACACATGCCAAGGTCTCGCTGGTGATCCGTCGCGAATCTGGCAGCTTGCGCGCCTACACGCACGTCGGCACCGGCAACTACCACCCGATCACCGCGCGCATCTATGACGACCTGTCCCTGTTCACGGCGGACGAGAAGATCGGTCGCGACGCGGGCCGCCTGTTCAACTACGTCACCGGATATTCGAAGCCGAAAGAGATGGAGGCCATGGCCATCTCTCCGCTGACGATGAAGCCGACCTTGATCGCGCTGATTGAAGACGAGATCGCCCACGCCAAGGCGGGCCGCCCCGCGCAGATCTGGGCCAAGCTCAACGCGCTCGTCGACGAGACGATCATCGACACGCTCTACAAGGCCAGCCAGGCCGGTGTTCAGATCCAGCTGATCGTTCGCGGCATCTGCTGCCTGCGACCGGGTGTCCCGGGACTGTCGGACAATATCGAAGTCCGTTCGATCGTTGGCAGGTTCCTGGAGCATTCGCGGATCGTGTGCTTTGGCGCCGGGGCCGGTCTGCCGTCGGACGAGGCCAAGGTTTTCATAGCATCTGCCGACTGGATGCAGCGGAATCTCGATCGCCGGGTTGAAACGCTGACGCCGATCAAGAACCCGACTGTGCATAACCAGGTTCTCGACCAGATCATGCTCGCCAACCTCAACGATCGCGCACAAAGCTGGACGTTGCGCCCCGATGGACGCTATGTGCGTAACGCGCCGACCAAGGGCCGCCAGCCTTTCTCGGCGCACGACTACTTCCTCGAAAACCCCAGCCTGTCAGGCCGGGGCAGTGCGCTGCGGCTGACCACCCCGCCGCAGCTCAAGGCAAGGGGCTGATCCCGGCAAAGGGTGCGCCTCGGGCCAGTGATGGACCAGAGGCCAGCGTATGACGGCAACCTCATCAACCCGTTCCCGAACGAGCGGAAAGCCCGCTCGCTGGAAGCGGATCGGCGTGATGGATGTCGGCTCGAATTCTGTGCGTCTCGTGGTTTACGATGTTCGTGGCCGCGCCATGCAGCCGCGCTTCAACGAGAAGGTGCTCGCCGGTCTTGGCCGGGGGCTCGCGTCCACGGGCAAGCTGAACAGGGATGGTGTTGAGGTTGCGGTTGCGGCTCTCGCGCGCTTCGCATCGATAACGCGCGCCCAGAAAGTCGAAGCCCTGTTTCCGTTCGCTACGGCAGCCGTACGCGAAGCCAGCGACGGCAAGGAGTTTGCCGACCGGGTGAAGAAGGAAACCGGCATCACACTTCGGGTTCTTTCGGGCAATGACGAAGCCCGCTTTGCTGCCGAAGGTGTCCTTGCAGGCACGCCGGGTGTTGATGGTATCGCGGGAGATCTGGGCGGCTCGAGCCTTGAACTCGCGCGTCTGATCAACGGCAGATACGAAGGCGGTTCGACCTATCCCCTTGGGCCGCTGGCGCTCGACTCTGGCGGGGCGTTCAACGAGGACAAAATTCTCGCCCGAGTGAAAGATGTTCTCGGGAGCGCGCCTGAGCTGAAGAAATCTGGCGACACATTCTTCGCGGTTGGCGGAGCGTGGCGGGCGATCGGTACGCTGCATATGGAATTGACGCGCGCGCCGCTTCACATGCTTCAGAACTACGAGATGGATGCGGGGGAGCTCTCCAAGCTTCTTGGCGAGATCCTTGGCGGCAAGAAGCATGTTGAGCTGCTGCTCGAAGTCACCAAGCGTCGCGCGGTTACCATTCCCTACGCCGCGGCGGTCCTGAAGACGGTCCTTGATATCGGCAAGTTCAAGAGCGTGATGATCTCGTCCTACGGCGTCCGCGAAGGCATCATCTTCGATAGCCTGGACGACGCCGAACGGACGGAAGATCCGCTGGACGCGGGCATCGAGGCGCTGATCGCCGACGAGCAAGCCGCCGAGTTTGGCCGTGCGCTGGCAGAGTGGGCAAGCGAGGCCGCGCCCTACACGCTCAATGCGCGTCTCAGCTCCGCCGCCTGCCGTCTTGTGGACATTGGCGCTCTGCTGCACCCTGACCACCGTGCCGACCTGGCTTTTGATCTTGTTTCCCGCGCGCCGCTGCCGGGTCTCAGCCACCGTGATCGCGCCGCACTCGCGCTGGCCGTTGCCTCGCGCTTCAAGAAGGGCGTTCGCAACGATGTCAGTGAGAAACTGCTCGACGTTCATACTGCCGGAAAGGCGAGGGCGCTTGGCGCGCTCATGCGGCTCGCCGCCGACTTTTCCGGCCGTTCCGCTGACTTGCTGAAGCACGCCCGCCTGACTTGCGATGGCGATACGCTGTCTTTGAAAGTCGCCGCGCCCTACCGCGCGCTGGTGTCGGAATCCGTCGAGCGCAGGCTCGAACAAGCCGCCGACGAACTCGATATGGATTATGCGCTGACGTCGTAGAGGCTAGACCTCGACGATCTTCACGCCTTTCGGTGAGGCCGCCAGTGCGACCTTGCCGCTCTTCAGCCGCAGCGCCATTTCGCCGAACACTTCGCGGCGCCAGCCTTTAAGGGCCGCGATATCCGGATTGTCTTCTCGCGCCAGCTTCTCGAGATCGGCGGCGTTCGCGATCAGCCGCGTTGCCACGCCCGCATCATCCGACACCTGCTTCAGCAAAACCTTGAGCAACTCGCCGACGGCGCCGGGAGGTGGGCCCGCTGACTCCGGTCGCTCGACGTCCGGTGCGTATTTGTCCGGATCGTCCAGCGCCTGGTTGATCGCGTGGATCAGGCCTTGTCCGTGCCGCGATTTCGCAAAGCCATTCGGCACTGCGCGCATGCGTTCGAGCGCATCGGCTGTACGTGGCTTCTGTTGGGCGATCTCCTGGATCGCGTCATCCTTCAGGATGCGGCCACGCGGCTTGTCGGTTTCCTGCGCCACGCGCTCGCGCCATGCCGACACGTTGGCAAGCACGGCGAGATAGTCGCTCTTGTACTTCCGGATCTTCTGGCGTTTCCAGGCGGTCTCTGGGTCGAACGCGTAGATCTCGGGGTCCAAGAGCGCGTCATGCTCGTCGGCAATCCAGTCCGTGCGGTTCTGTTTCGCCAGCTTGTCGCTGAGGATGCGATAGATCTTGCGCAGGTAGACCACGTCCCCACGCGCATAGCGCAGCTGTTTCTCGGAGAGGGGGCGGCGCGCCCAGTCGGTGAACTGGGACGACTTGTCGACCGTTCCCTTGAGGACACGGCTGACGAGGTTCTCATAGCTGATGGAGTCGCCCAGCCCGCAGGCCATCGCCGCGATCTGCGTGTCGAAAATGGGGGCGGGCGTGTGCCCGATCAGGCGGGTGAAGATCTCGAGGTCCTGCCGTGCCGCATGGAACACCTTCACCTTGGAGGTGTCGGCCAGCAGCTTCAGCAGGGGCGACAGGTCCAGGCCGTTAGCCAGCGGATCGACCAGCACGTCATAGTCGGCGTTCGCCACCTGGATCAGGCAGACCTGCGGCCAGTAGGTGGTTTCGCGGTGGAACTCGGTATCGACAGCCAGAAAATCGCCGTCAGACAGTCTTTCGCAGGCGGCAACCAGCGCTTGGGTATCGGTGATCAGCCGGATCTCGCCGGTCTCGTCGTCGTTCAAAATCTCAGGCTCCCGAATCGACCGTCAGCCGATATTGACAAGCTCGACGGCGACATGCGCTTGTCCGCCCGATCTATCAAGCCGAATCCCCCGTTTTTGGCGGGAAATGCAGGAGTTTTGCCCCCATGCATGCATACAGGACGCATAACTGCGGCCAGCTGCGCGCGAGCGACGTGGGGAATGCCGTCCGCATTGCAGGCTGGGTTCACCGTAAACGGGACCTCGGCGGCCTCCTGTTCATCGATCTGCGGGACCATTACGGCATCACGCAGTGCGTCGTAACGCCCTCCAACCCGCATTTCGCGCGCCTGGAGAGGATCCGGGTCGAATCCGTCATCTCCCTGACGGGCGACGTCGTCGCGCGCGACCCCGGGACCGTGAACGCGACCCTGGCGACCGGCGAAATCGACCTCAAGGTGAAGGACCTCGTCGTTCTGTCCGAAGTGGCCGAGGAGCTGCCGCTGCCGGTGTTCGCCGAGCCGGAATACCCGGAAGACGTCCGCCTGAAGTACCGCTTTCTCGACCTGCGCCGCGAGACGCTGCACGCCAACATCGTGACCCGCACAAAGGTCATTGCTTCCATGCGTCGCCGCATGGCGGATACCGGCTTCACGGAATATTCGACGCCGATCCTGACCGCGTCCTCGCCGGAAGGCGCGCGCGACTTCCTCGTGCCGAGCCGCATCCATCAGGGCAAGTTCTTCGCGCTGCCGCAGGCGCCGCAACAGTACAAGCAGCTGCTGATGGTGGCGGGTTTCGACCGCTACTTCCAGATCGCGCCGTGCTTCCGCGACGAAGACCCGCGCGCTGACCGTCTGCCGGGCGAATTCTACCAGCTCGATCTGGAGATGAGCTTCGTCACGCAGGAAGACGTGTGGGACACGATGGAGCCCGTGCTCCGCGGCGTGTTCGAGGAGTTCGGCAACGGCAAACCGGTCACCCAGAAATTCCCGCGCATCCCGTACGATACGGCCATCCGCAAATACGGCTCGGACAAGCCGGACCTGCGTAACCCGATCGAAATGGACAACGTCTCAGAGCATTTCCGTGGCTCGGGCTTCAAGGTCTTCGCAGGCATGCTGGAGAAGGATGCCAAGAACGAAGTCTGGGGCATCCCGGCCAAGGGCGGCGGTTCGCGCGCGTTCTGTGACAAGATGAATTCCTGGGCCCAGCAACAGGGGCAGCCGGGCCTTGGCTACATCTTCTGGCGCGAAGGCGAAGAAGGTGGAGCAGGCCCGGTCGCCAAGAACATTGGCCCCGAACGCGCCGAAGCCATCCGCCAGCAGTTTGGTCTCGCCGTCGGCGACGCGATCTTCTTCACCGCCGGCCTGCCGTCAGCGTTCTACAAGTTCGCAGGCGAAGCGCGTAACCGCGTCGGAACGGAGCTGAACCTCACGCAGCCGGATCAGTTCGCATGCTGCTGGATCGTCGACTTCCCCTTCTACGAATGGAACGAGGACGACAAGAAAGTCGACTTCGCGCACAACCCGTTCTCGATGCCGCAAGGCGGTCTTGAAGCGCTCAACAGCGGCGTTGATCCGCTGTCGCTCAAGGCTTTTCAGTACGACATGGTCTGCAACGGCTACGAGATCGCATCCGGCTCGATCCGTAATGCGAGCCCGGAAACCATGGTTCGCGCTTTTGAGATCACCGGCCTCACCAAGGCCGATGTCGAAGCGCAGTTCGGCGGCATGTATCGCGCGTTCCAATTCGGCGCCCCGCCGCATGGCGGCATGGCAGCCGGCGTGGACCGCATCGTCATGCTCGTCTGCGGCGTCCAGAACCTGCGCGAGATCACGCTGTTCCCGATGAACCAGCAGGCGCAGGATCTTCTCATGAATGCGCCCAGTGAGGCCACGACCAAGCAGCTTCGTGAGCTTGGCATCCGCGTCGCTGCTCAGGAAAAGAAGTAAATCTGCGCGGGCGCATCGTGGCGCTAACGATGCTTACGGCGCCGACATAAACCATGAAATCGCCAGCGGCGGCGGGCTCTTTTCGAGCCTGCCGCCGCAGTCGCATTTACGTTGATCTGTCTTAACGATGATCGGCAAATCGCGTGCGTCGCGATAGCCCTGCGCTAAAGGGCGTGCCGTCACCCTGCATGTGTCCCAGAGCCGCGCCTTGAGCCGACGCGGGGACACAGGGCCGGGAGAGGGTTATGACTGACGGCGTTCGAGTTGTGGTGTTCGCGTCCCAGAAGGGCGGGTCGGGAAAGACGACCTTGTCTGGTCACATCGCGGTCGAGGCGGAGCGTGCGGGCGATGGACCCGTCGCTCTGATTGACACCGATCCCCAGGGGTCGCTGGCCAAATGGTGGAACGCGCGTGCGGCCTCCACGCCCGCTTTCGCGCAGGCGTCTCTGGAAGAGCTGGATGCTTGCCTCGATCACCTCAAGGGCATCGGCTTCAAGCTGATCGTCATCGACACGCCTCCGGCGGTCACGCAAACGATTGCACATGTCGTTCAGCGTGCTGACCTGGTGGTCGTGCCGACGCGCCCTAGCCCCCACGATCTTCGCGCTGTTGGTCCCACGGTCGACATCGCAGACAGTCTCAACAAGGCGCTGGTTTTCGTGGTCAATTCGGCGACGCCCCGTGCTCGCATCACGTCGGAAACGGCTGTCGCGCTGTCGCAGCATGGCGTCGTCGCGCCCGTTACGCTGCACCATCGCGTCGACTTCGCTGCTTCAATGATCGATGGGCGGACTGTTGGCGATATCCAGCCGGAGTCGAAATCGGCGCTCGAAGTCTCGGCGCTGTGGATGTACCTGCGTGGCCGCCTCGCCAAGCTTTATGGCGGAACCGACGTTCACTGGGGCGAGAAGGCGAGGGCGGACTTCTCCACCGTCGTGCTCACGCCGGAATCCCCGATGCAGGCGCCGCCCGCCGCCATTGACGAAGATGACGAAGACAGCTGGGACGTTGATCTGCCCGCATGGGCCAACATTGCCGTGGCCAATGTCACCGCCGACCGGCGCAAAGCTGCTGGCCAGCAACGCCAAGGCCTTCCGGGGCAGGCGCCCGCGCGAGCGGCTCCAGGAATGGTGATGGAGGCGACCCGGCCTGCCGAGCCTAACGTGCTGGATCGTCGAAAATCGGATCGCGGGGCGCCAAACGGCCTGCCTGACCGGCGTCAGGCGCGCAGCTTCGGCCGCCGGCCGACGCACTGAGGGCAAGCCCGATGTCAGCATCCCAGTTCGCTTCTCTTACTGCCGGCATGCTCGCCCGAAAGGGTGAGGCGAAGCCGTCGCAGGAACCGTCTTTTGGATCGAAGCCGTGGCAGCCGCCGGTCGTTCCGGTCGCGATTACTCCCCCCCCGGCCAGGTCGCAGGCCGTGCCCCACGCGCCTGCCGCGGCTTCGAACGCCCCTGACATCGTCGAGATGAAGGTGCGCCTGAATGAGGTTGCCGCTGTGTGGCCGCAGGCGAAGCCGGGTCATCCGCCCGTCAATGACGGCTCAGGCTGGATTCCTGCCAGGGGTGAAAATCCTCAGGCCGCCAACTACGCGCAGCCGATCAAGACCACGATCCGGCTGACCCACGCTCAAGCCAGGGCCGTCAAGCTGGCGGCGCTGGTGCTGGACAAGCCGCAGCAGGAAATCCTGACGGCGGGATTGCTGGGACGGCTGGAAGCGCTGGCATGCTCGGATCTGTCGAGCTGCTCTTGCTTCAAGGCTGTGCTGGAAGGGCTAAAAATGCCCGAGGCGCTGGAGCCGCCGCTGGCCTACTAGGTTCTGAAGGCCGTCAGTACCAAGCCAACTATTGCCTCGCGTGCGGGTTCGTTCCGCTTACGCGACTATGCGAGTGCTGCGAGGCTCATCGCGCCAATGGCGGCGACGGCAATCAGAATGCGCAGAAGCATGAGGTGTTCTGGCCCTATGCGAGGACGGAAAGGCTCATCAGCCCGATTGCAACAACCGCGATGAAGATGCGCTGTACCATTAAAGTCTGGGTCCCATGTGCAGTTAAGCGGCGGTCGCCGCCGGGTTAGCAACGTTCGCGCCAAGAAAGAGTTCAATCGGGGCGGTTTGCGGGCGGCTTTTTGTGCGTCTCGCGGTCTTTAGATGTGCGAAACGTTAGAAATAGCGGCGTCGCGTTACTGAAATACCAACAACGCTGGGGCATGTCGCATGCCCAACGCATTACATCTTGTTTGGAATTGCACGGACCCTGTAACCCGGCAGATTTTGCCGGGCTCCTGCGTCAGCGCGACGCTGGCGCCGCACCCGATGCGTGAGCGCTAGCCGGTCTGGACCGTCGCGCCGCACGCTTCGCAAACCGCGATGCCGTCGTCCGGTCTCAGCGTGAAGTGACCGCATGTCGGGCAGGCGTCGGATAGATATTCGGGTGAGCGCTGGGGCGTGATCGCTGGTCCCTCGGTTTCCTCCAGACGTTCGGCAAGCCGGCGCGCTGTGAACGGCACGATGTTGTCGGGCATCACGCCTCGGCTGAACCCGCGAGAGATCAGTTGCTCGGGCCGTACCGGCGCAGCAGGCGCAGTTGGCTCTTCGCCTTCATTTGCGCCGCCGCCGAGGCCGTCCAGGCTGACGTTCTCAATCTCTGCGAGATCGTCACGGCCGAGATAGGAAACGGCCAGTTCGCGGAAGATATAGTCGAGGATCGACGTTGCCTTGCGAATGCTGTCGTTGCCGGTAACTTCGCCTGCGGGTTCGAAGCGCGTGAAGACGAACGCATCCACGAACTCTTCCAGCGGGACGCCGTATTGCAGGCCGATGGAGATCGCGATGGCGAAGTTGTTCATCAACGAGCGGAAGGCGGCGCCTTCCTTGTGCATGTCGATGAAGATCTCGCCCAGTTCGCCATCATCAAACTCGCCGGTATGCAGATAGACCTTGTGACCGCCGACAGTCGCCTTCTGGATGTAACCCTTCCGGCGATCCGGCAAGCGGCGGCGTTCGGCGAGATAGACCTCGTCGTCCGCGTGGGTGTGGACCGGCGCCGCAGGTTGGGGCTGGCGTTCAAAGGTCGGCGCCTGCGTTTCGCTGGCAAGCGGCGCCCGCGCCCGGCGTTTGGCCTCGGCGATGCGGTGCTGCAGCTCGCCGTCGACTGCGGGGCGTCCGGCTTCGATACGCACACCCAACCCTGCGCCCATGGCTGCGCGAACGGAGGCATGCACGGTCATGCGCATCGTGTCGGATTGCTCGCCCGTCGCGATCGTGACCACGGGCTGACGCGAGAGGTATGGCGCAATCGCTTTCGCGATGCGCACCCGCGCTTCCGGCGTCACGCCATCAGCGCGTGCAAGGATCCGGGCAAGCGGCGATTTCGGGTTGGAGACGGGACGGCGGCGACCCTGAACCGCAATACGCGCCTCGTCGATCTCGCGCGGCGAAATGCCAAGCGCGCGGAGAAGCGCCTCGCCATCTGTGTCGTAGGCTTCCGGGTCCAGGCCAAGACGCTTGCGGATCAGGTCGTCGCCCACAACCCAGCGGGAGAAGGCGGCAGACAGGCTAAGCCCTTCCTTGAGCGCCTGTTCGATACGATCGAGCGCGTCTTCGTTGAGGCCGCGCGATTCCAGCCTGTGGCGCTCCAGCCCGTCAATCTGATCCAGCGTGCGCGCACCAAGAATACGCAGGCGCACATCGTCTGCTTCCGTCTTTGATGCGGTCGTGTTCAGCGCCGCTGCAACGCATTCCGACAGGTCGGGCGTCTGTTCGTCTTCGTGCGCCAGCAGCAGGTCGACAGGGTCTGCGCCGCTGCTCTCGGCGGCGATCCATCGCACAGCGGCGGGCGAGGGATGCTCAACCGATACAGCTTCAACCGCTTCCTTTGCGAGGCTGCATATCTTCACGGCAGCGGCGACGCCCGGCTCGCTATCATAGGCAAGGCCGCGGGACATGACAGCTGCGGCCAGACCTGCAAGGCGCACAGCGCATCCTGGTGCGATCGTGCGCAGTGCTTCAAGGTCAGCTGTCATGACCGCAAGATCGTCCGCAGCCGCATAGCGGGCGACGTTTACGGCAACAGCGGCAGCGTTCGCATCAGGCACACTCTCGCCAATGCCGACCTCGACCGCCAACCGTGTGCGGCTGACGCGTTCGATCGCCGACGCGACCTCGTTTGCCTCAACGCCCGTCCAGTTCGGGATCAGATAGGTCTGGCGTCCCGGCTCACGCGCGCCGGTTGCCTGACGACGCAGTGTAATGGCCGCTGCACGAGGCCCGCCGGGCGTGCAAAGCGCGATCTCGACAAGTTCGGCGTCTGCGCCTGCGCGGAAGGCGTCAATCAGCGCAGACGTGGTCGGCCGCCCCTGATCGTCCGTTTCGATGGTCAGGGCTTCCAGCGCATCAGCAACCGCGACGAAAGCCTGCGTCGCCACAGCGCGCGCCGAAGCGACCGCCGTTGCATCCGCCACTGCTGAAAGCAGCTGCGATGCCTCCAGCGAGGTTCCGCGCGATCCTTCGATCATGCTCGTGGGCGCAATTGGCGTGATCCGGCGGGCACGGATGGCTTCGCACAGCGTCTCGGCCGCCTCGCTTTCCCCGCCAAGCGTGCGGATCGCAGCGAAGTGCGCATTCGACAGTCGGGCAGGCGGCGCATCGGCGTCGCCATGGCCGATCAGGGCCGCCCCAGTCTCGAGCACGCGCGCCAGATGGCGGCTGTTTGTCTTGGTCCGGGATTCGGCCATCGGTCTGTTCCCGCTTACGCCTAACAGGCCACCAATGCGGCGCCTGTCGCGAATCGGCCACATGATGGGGTGCTTCGGCCTTGGCTGCACACAGGAATTTGTCGCAGCAGCAAGGGTTTTAGCCTGCTGGACCCATTAATTCGCGGGCGCCATATTCGCGCCGCTCAAGTCGTGCCTATGTAACTGAATTCCTTGCGGAGCCGTGATGCTGAAGTCGATCTTCACCTGGTGGAACGGGGCCACGATTGGCGCGCGTTTCGACATTGGCCGCAGGGCAACTTTCGTCGGCCAGGACGACGTTGGGAACAAGTATTACGAAGAGCGCAAGCCAAGCCTCGAAGGCCGCAAACGCCGGTATGTGATCTATAACGGCTATGCAGAGCCGACGAAGGTCCCCGCGGATTGGCATGGCTGGCTGCACCACACATTCGAAAAGCCGCCGACCGAGCAGCCCCTGCTTCGACGCGGCTGGGAACTCGACAGCAAGCCGAACATGACCGGCACGCTGGAGGCCTATCGTCCCAAAGGCAGCCTTTCGGAAGGCGGCGAGCGGGCGAAAAGCTCTGGCGACTATGAAGCCTGGAAACCCTGATGCGTGAGTCGCTGTTCGAAACCCTGATCGGTCTGGCGGTTGTTGCCGTTGCCGGCTTCTTCCTCGTGTTTTCGCTGTCGCAGCGCAGCGATGCGTCGACCGGCGACAGCTATGACCTGACCGCAAAGTTTGACAGGGCGGACGGCGTTTCGCCCGGCACCGACGTGCGGATTGCCGGCGTGAAGGTTGGAACGGTGCGGTCGGTGAAGCTCGACCAGACGACGTTCAAGGCCGAGGCGACGCTGTCGATCAAGAAGGACGTTCAGATTCCAGAGGAGTCGGCGGCTCAGATCCAGTCCGACAGCCTGCTGGGCGGCAGCTACATCCATATCCAGATCAGCGGAATGCCGGACAACATGCAGCCTGGCTCCCGGTTCGAATATACACGCGGCAGCATGGATATCCTCGGCATCCTTCTGGAGGCCGTTGGCGGTCTAGGCGGCGGTGAAAACAAAAGCGGTGACACCGGGGGCGGTTCGCAGGAGGAGGTTCCCCTATGACACGCTTCATTCGGTTTACGCTTGCCACGGCTGCAATGGCGTTGGCTGCTGCTGGCGCTCACGCGCTCGAGCCGCGCGTCGGCGTGAAGCTGCGTGCGCTGGACAAGATCACGGGTAATTCGACGGACATCAGCGCGAAGGTAGGCGAGACGCTGACATTCGGCCGCTTGAAAGTTACGGTGAAGGCTTGCTTCCAGGCACCGCCGGAAGACACGCCCGAGTCGGCTGCTTTCCTCGAAATTCACGCGACTGCGCCTGCCGGCAAAGGCAAGGGCGATACGGCCGCAGACACTGTGCGCATGCATCGCGGTCCACAGCCCATCGGCCCGGATGGCCTGCTGTTCTCTGGCTGGATGTTCGCGTCGTCGCCGGGTCTAAGCGCGCTTGAGCATCCGACCTATGACGTCTGGGTGATCAGCTGCAATACGTCGACGCCCGCCCAGACGGCGGCTCCGGCTGCTCCAGCGGCGCCTCCGGTCGAGCCGAACTGAGCATCGACTTCCAACGCGGCGGCAAGCCGCAGCTGGAACTCTTCCCGCCCGATCTCCTCGACGCCGAAGCCAAGTAGGTGTGGCGTGACGAACTGTGTATCCAGCAGCAGGTAACCGCTGTGCTTCAATCGCGCGACGAGATGCGCGAGTGCGACCTTCGATGCGTCCGTGACGCGTGAGAACATGCTTTCGCCGAAGAAGGCGCCCTTGAGGCTGACGCCATAAAGACCCCCGACAAGCTCTCCATCGAACCATGACTCGACGCTGTGCGCGTGTCCGAGGCGGTGCAGGGCGCTGTAGAGATTGAGGATCGGGGAGTTGATCCAGGTGCTCGGCCGGTCGGGGGCAGCTTCGGCGCACAGCTCCATGACGCGCGAGAAGGCCGTGTTGATGCGTACTTCAAACACGTCCTGTCGGATCGTTTTGCGCAGGCTTTTCGATACGCGGAAGCCGTCCAGCGGCAGCACGCCACGCAGATCGGGATCGACCAGAAACAGGCGAGGATCATCACGATCGTCCGCCATCGGGAACACGCCGCGGCGGTAGCAGTCGAGCAATTCGTTCGGGCCAAAAACCCGGCTCAACGGCCTATTCCTTCTTTGCTTCCTTGGCCGACTTCAGGAAGCCTTCCAGCCAATGGATGTCGTAGTTGCCGGCCTGAATATCCTTGTTGTCGACGAGGCGCATGTGAAGCGGCAGAGTCGTCTCAACACCGCCAACAACCATCTCGCCAAGCGCGCGCCGCAGGCGGGCCAAGGCTTCGGCGCGCGTGGGAGCGTGAACGATCAGCTTGCCAATCAGGCTGTCGTAATGCGGCGGCACCCGATAGCCCGAATACACCGCGCTATCGAGGCGGACGCCCAGGCCGCCCGGCGCGTGGAAGTCCGAGATCAGTCCGGGCGACGGTGTGAAGGTCTCAGGATTTTCAGCGTTGATACGGCACTCGATCGCGTGGCCATAGATGACAACGTCTTTCTGGGCCAGCGAGAGCTTCTCGCCGAAGGCGATGCGGATCTGCTCCTGCACCAGATCTACTCCGGTGATCATCTCGGTCACCGGGTGTTCGACCTGCAGGCGCGTGTTCATCTCGATGAAGTAGAACTCGCCATCTTCGTAAAGGAACTCGATCGTGCCGACGCCGAGATAGCCGAGCTTCTTGATGGCGGTCGTAACGGTCTTGCCGATCTTTGCGCGTGCTTCCGCGTCGATGACGGGCGAGGGCGCTTCCTCGAACACCTTCTGGTGGCGGCGCTGCAGCGAGCAGTCGCGCTCGCCGAGGTGGATCACATTGCCATGGCTATCGGCGACGACTTGAATCTCGATGTGCCGGGGCTTCTGGAGATATTTCTCCATGTAGACGGCATCGTTGCCGAACGCCGTCTTCGCTTCAGTGCGAGCCGTCGAGAACGCGATCTCCAGCTCTTCAGCTGAGTGCGCCACCTTCATGCCGCGTCCGCCGCCGCCGGCCGTCGCCTTGATCAGCACCGGATAGCCGATGCGCTTGGCTGCGGCTTTCGCCTCTTCGATTGTGGGTAGCGCGCCGTCTGAGCCCGGCACCACGGGAATGCCCGCCGTCTGGATCGCGTCCTTCGCCGTGATCTTGTCGCCCATCATCCGGATATGTTCCGGCTTGGGGCCGATGAAGGTGATGCCCGACTTTTCCACGATCTCTGCGAACTTGGCGTTCTCGGAGAGAAAGCCGTAGCCCGGGTGGATCGCTTGAGCGCCAGTGATCTTGGCGGCTGTGATGATCGCGGGAATGTTGAGATACGATTTCGCGGCCGAGGCCGGTCCAACGCACACGCTCTCGTCCGCAAGGCGGACATGCATGGCGTTGCGGTCCGCCTCCGAATGGATGGCGACTGTGTGGATGCCCATCTCCTTGCATGCACGATGCACGCGGAGAGCGATCTCACCCCGGTTTGCTATGAGAATTTTGTCGAACATCGCGGGCTCGCGCTATTCGATGATGACGAGAGGTTCGCCGAATTCGACCGGCTGCTGGTTCTCGATGAGAATCTGCGTGACCTTGCCGGCGCGGGGCGCGGTGACCGGATTGAACGTCTTCATGGCCTCAACGAGCAGCAGTGTCTGACCGGCGGTTACCGTGGCGCCGACAGTTACGAACTTCGCTGCGCCTTCTTCGCCCTGCAGGTAGACGGTGCCGACCATCGGCGACTTCACGGCGCCCGGGTGGTCACGCAGCGATGCCTTGGTGGCGGGCGCGGCAGCGGCAGCCGGTGCGGCTGCGGGCGCAGCAGCGGCGGGTGCATATGCCTGCGCGACATGCACAGCCTTGGGCTCGGGCTTCACGACCTTGATGCGCAAGCCGCCTTGCTCGATCTCGATCTCGCCGAGATCAGCTTCACGCAGGATGGCCGCGAGCTCGCGGATCAAACCGGTGTCGAACCTGCCATTCTTTTCGGAAGGCTTGTCGGCCATGGTCGTCAAACTCTCTTCTGGTCAGCAAGGGCCGCTGCAGCCTCAATGGCCAGGCGGTAACCGAGGGAGCCGAAGCCGGCGATGATGCCGGAGGCGGCAGGCGAGACCAGGCTCTTGTGCCTGAATTCTTCCCGAATCCCGGGATTGCTGAGATGCACTTCCACGACGGGAATGGTCAACACCTTGAGCGCGTCGTGGAGGGCGACCGAGGTGTGGGTGTAGCCGCCCGCGTTTATGACTACCGCTTGGGCCTGTCTACGTGCTTCCTGCACCCAATCCACAAGCTCGCCTTCATGGTTGGATTGGCGGAAAACCAGCGTTGCCCCAACGGCTGCCGCAGCCGCCTGCGTCAATTTTTCGAGGTCCGCGAGGGTGCCTTTCCCGTAGATGGCGGGCTCACGCTCGCCCAACAGGTTGAGGTTCGGCCCGTTCAGGCAGTAGATGGTCAAGCTCATGGCTTGGTTTACTTTCTGACCTTTACCTGAGACCCGTTCGCAACGCCAAAGACATCCATGGATTCTCGGCCCTGCGGCGAGCGAATGAATAGGCGAATCCAGGGCGGGATCAAATGCCTGAGACGACGAAATGAACTTATTCCTCAACGGTGAACCAGCCAGCGTGCCTGACGCTGTCACGGTAGCTGTGTTCCTCGAAAGCCTGGGCATGCCGCAAAAGGGTGTGGCCGTTGAGCGGAACCGGGAAATCGTGCCCAAGTCGACCTATGCAACGGTCCGGCTCGCCGAGGGCGATCGGATCGAGATCGTCCAGTTCGTGGGAGGGGGCTGATGCCCGACACTGCAGCTCCAGCCGCAGATCAGCTGATCATCGCGGGCAGGGCGTTTAATTCGCGCCTCATCGTAGGCACGGGCAAGTACGCCAGCTATGCGCAGAATGCCGAAGCCGCCGAGGCGGCGGGGGCGGAGATCGTCACCGTCGCCCTGCGGCGCGTGAACGTGATGGACAAGGGATCAGACCGGCTGATTGACCACCTCGACCCGAAACGATTCACCTACCTGCCCAACACCGCGGGCTGCTTCACGGGCGAGGATGCGGTGCGCACGCTCCGGCTGGCGCGTGAAGCTGGCGGTTGGAGCTTGGTGAAGCTCGAAGTTCTCTCCAACACGGCGCATCTTTATCCCGATATGATCGAGACGCTGCGCGCCACCGAAATGCTGGTGAAGGACGGCTTCGACGTGATGGTCTATTGCACGGACGACGTTGTCTTCGCGAAGCGGCTGGAAGAGGCGGGCGCGGCTGCGATCATGCCGGCTGCCTCGCCGATCGGTTCGGGTCTTGGCATCCAGAACCGCGTGAACATCCGGCTTATCGTCGAGCAGGCCAAGGTGCCCGTGCTCGTCGATGCGGGCGTGGGCACGGCCTCTGACGCGACAATCGCAATGGAGCTGGGCTGCGACGCTGTTATCGCCAACACTGCGATTGCCGCTGCGAAAGATCCGATCCGCATGGCGCGCGCGATGAAGCACGCTGTCATCGCAGGCCGCGAGGCCTATCTCGCCGGACGCATGGCCATGAAACGCTACGCCGATCCGTCCAGCCCGCTGGCCGGACTTATCTAGCGATCAGGTCTTCACCTTGTCGCGCGCCGCTTTGACGACGTCGTTGAGGTGTTGTTCGCCGAAGCCGCCGACATAGACGCCGTTGATGAAGAAGCTCGGCGTGCCTTCGAGGCCGACATTCTGATAGTCGACGACCGATGCCTGGACCCTGTCCTTGATCGTCTTCGAATTCATGTCCTGCCTCATCCGTGCGATATCGAGGCCGACAGATTTGCCAACCGTCTCGATGATCTCCGGCGTGTAAGCGTTGGCGGGTACCTTCATCAAGGCGATGTGCATCTCGCGATACTTGCCCTGGTTTTGCGCGGCCAGCGCCGCCGCCGCCGCCATCTCGGAATTCGTGCCGCGAACCGCCGACTCCTTGATGATCACGCGGACGTCGCCGCGGCGGTCATCCACCTGGTTCATCACCCAGGATGTCGCCAGCTTGCAGTAGCCGCAGTTGTAGTCGGTAAACTCGACGATCGTGATCGGAGCATCAGCGGGGCCAAGCGTCGGATCATCCTTCGACAGGCTGACCTTCTTCCAGGCGTTCTCGGTCGCGGCGACCTTCTGTTCTTCTTCACGGCGCTGCAGTTCCGCGAACGCCTCGGCGAGAACGATCGGCTCCCGCATCAGGTATTCTTTCACGATCGCTTCGATCTGCGCCTTGGACAGATCGCCGACCGCGTCTGGAGCTTTCACCGCGCCCGGGCCTTGGCCAGAGCAAGCCGTGAAGGCGAGCGCGGCGGCAACCGTCGTCATGATCTTGTAGCGCATCAGGCAGGTCCTTTCGGGCCACAATGCCCGGCTATTCTGAACGGAATATGGTCCGGTTTGTCCGGATTTCATCATCAATGTTGGGTGTGCAGCGCGGTATTGGCAAATCCGGGGCGCGAGCCACGGGGCCTGTTGCGCGGGTCGGAAAGCGCCATGATATCATCGGCGCGCTGTCCGTTCGGCGTTGCCAGCGTCAGCTTGTCACGCGCCCGCCGAGCGAAAATATGGGCGCGGCTCATATTACCAACCTGATAGGCTTCCTCAGCCGTCGCGAGATCTGCATCACCGATCCGGCCCTGCTTGGCATAGACGACCGCCAGCTGGTTCCAGGCAAAAGCGTTGTCGTGCTCCAGCGCCAGTGCGTCGATAAGCAGGCCTTCCGCTTCGTCGATATTCGCGTAGGTCTTCGTCCCGATCAGCGACCGGGCGAGGTTGACCTTCAGAAGGGCATGATGCGGCGCAAGCTCCACCGACTTGCGATGCGGCGCGATCGACTCGACCGCCTTGTTGCTCTCGAACAGGATCTGACCCTTCAGCTCTTCGAAGTACGGGTTGTTCGGGTCCGCTTCGATCAGCTGCTGCGTCAGCGTAAGCGCGGCCTTGATATCGACTGCGCGATAGGCTGCGATTGCGCGTGCGTACTTGGCCGGCATCGACTGGTCGCTGTCGGGATAGCGCGATGATACGCGCGTGGCCGGCCCGATGAAGCCAACCAGCTTCGCTTTCATCATCGCGAGCTGTTCGATTGTCTCGGGGCTCTGCGGCTTGGACTTCGCTGTGATGTCGGCTGCGCGGCGGGTAAGAGCCGCGATGCGATCGCTTGAGATCGGGTGCGAGCGGAAATACGGATCGCGGCGAGCTTCCGACATCAACTCTTCATAACGGAAATGCTCCATGAACCCCGGAAGACCGTCAGCAGACTGGTTTGTCGTGCCGAGAATATCGAGGCCGAACTGGTCGGCCGCGCTTTCCTCGGCACGGGTGAATTTGAACGCTGACAGCATGCCGAATGTGGAAGACGAGCCGAACAGGGCGAGTGCCGCATCTGGTGCGCCAGCGAAGAGGGCGAGGGCGCCGAGACCCATGGTGATGAGCGAGGTGCTCTGGAACGCACCCCCGGCTTGCTGGTCGCGCGTCACGTTGTGGCCGAGCGCTATGTGGCCCGTCTCGTGCGCGATAACGCCTTTGAGTTCTTCCGGCGTCTTGGTCTCCATGATGAGACCTGTGTGAAGGAACAGGTTTTGTCCGCCAGCCACGAACGCATTCAGGCTGTCGTCCTGCACGATGTAGATGTTCACATCCGAAGCTTTGAGGCCTGCGGCTTCGAACAGCGGATCTGAATAATCGCGCAGGATCTGCTCGATCTCGGCGTCACGGATAAGCCCTTGCGCAGACGCTGCCATTGGCGCGGCCAATGCGAGCGCAGATGCCGCGACCGCGTGTGCAATCCGCTTCAGAACGCTCATCCGAACGCCTCCTTCAGTCCCGCACTCCCGCCGGCAAGCTATCTCCCGTTGCGAGAGAAGCAAATCCGCGCGGCAGTCCGGCTGCTGCTGACCCGGTCTCAGCCCGTTTTGCGGCGGTTCCACCAGCCCGCCTTGCGGGGGGCCTTGTCCGACGCGGGGGCAGGCTCTTCCGGCGTGCCGTGAATGGCATGACGGCGGGCCTCGGCCTGCGCAGACTCAATGGTGGTTTGCTCCACGGACTGTTCGACCTTCGGAGCTTCCGGGGCGGTTGCGGCGATTTCGTGGTCACGAACCGGCGTTTCGGCCTGCGGCGTTTCGCGTTCAGGCTGAGCCGGCTCGCGTTCTGCGGGAGCTTCGAAAACCGGCACGGCCTCGACCGGAGCTGTGGCAAGCGGCGCCGCTGAGGAGGAGAGCTCGGCTTCGCCGGCGGTTTCCTGTTCCTGCTGCGCGACTACAACGAGGAACGGCGCCGATGCGATGGCGTCCAGCATTTCGCCGCCGTCAGCCGCAATATCCGGCGTACGATTGCGCTCGCCACGATCCCGATCACGGTCGCGATCACGTCCGCCACGACGCCGGCGGCGGCCGCCGCGTCCGCGTCCATCATCACGCCCGCCATCATCCTTGGCGGCGATTGGCGTGGTTTCATCCGAAGGCTCGACGATCTCCATACCGGAGGTTTCGCGCTCGCGATCACGTCCGCCACGGCGGCGGCGACCGCCACGGCGGCCACGGCGGCCAGCGGCGCCACGATCTTCGTCATCGTCCTTCTCGGCGTCCGAGCTGGCTTCGTCTTCGCCATCCTCGTCTTCATCGTCGTGATCGTGACCCTCGTGGTCATCGGACTCTTCGTCCGAGTCCTCGATGATCTCTTCGTCTTCGTCCTCGATCTCATCCGCTGCCGGCGGGGGCAGGGGTTTCAGCTTGCGCAGATCGATCGGCGGGATTGGCTTGTAGGAAACCGTCTCGCCAGCAGCGCGGCCTTCGATCTTGAACTCGCCGGTCTTGAGATCTTCGTCCGCTTCGATGCGAACGGCGACATGGCAATCGGCTTCAATGTTCGCGATGGACGAGCGCTTCTCGTTGAGAAGATACAACGCAACTTCGCTGGCCGCTTCGACATGCACGCTCTCGACGCGATCGTCAGCGGCGCGGGCTTCGACCATGCGAAGCAACTGGATCGCAGCGCTCTCGATCGACCGCATGCGGCCCGAGCCGCCGCAATGATCGCAGACTTCCGATGACAGCTCGAGCACGCCTGCGCGACGGCGCTGGCGCGAAATCTCGAACAATCCGAACTGCGAGATACGGCCGGTCTGCACGCGCGCCCGGTCGATCTTCAGCGAGTCCTTCATCTTCTTTTCGACGGCGCGGTTGTTCTTGTTGTCCTCCATGTCGATGAAATCGATCACGATGAGGCCGGCAAGATCGCGCAGGCGCATCTGGCGGCAGGCTTCCGCCGCCGCTTCCATGTTGGTTTTCAGCGCCGTGGCTTCGACGTTCCGCTCGCGCGTCGCCTTGCCGGAGTTCACGTCGATCGCGACCAGTGCTTCCGTCTGGTTGATCACGATGTAGCCGCCGGACGGCAGCTGAACGGTCGGCGAATAGATGCCTTCGAGCTGATCTTCGATGCCCGTCATGACGAACAGCGGGCCGTTGTCCTCGTGCTGGACCACTTTCCGGGTGTGCGACGGCATCAGCATTTTCACGAAGGTGCGGGCCTCGTTATAGGCCTCGTCGCCTTCCACGATGATCCGTTCGACGTCTTTGTCGTAAAGATCGCGCACGGCCCGCAGAACAAGATGTCCTTCCTCATGGATGAGGGCGGGGGCCATCGATTCCATCGTCTTGCCGACGATCTGTTGCCAGAGTTTGGTCAGGTATTCGAAGTCGCGCCGGACTTCATTTTTGGTGCGCTTGGCGCCCGCGGTGCGGACGATCAGGCCGGCGCCGCGCGGAATCTGGAATTCGGATGTGATCGACTTGAGCCGCCTGCGGTCCGCAGCGTTCGTGATCTTGCGGGAGATGCCGCCGCCGCGAGACGTGTTGGGCATCAGGACGCAGTAACGGCCAGCGAGCGAGAGGTAGGTCGTGAGAGCTGCGCCCTTGTTGCCGCGCTCTTCCTTGACGACCTGCACCAGCATCACCTGCCGGCGGCGGATCACTTCCTGGATCTTGTACTTGCGCTGGAAGAGGGCGTTGCGGCGGTTCTGTTTACGCTCGGCTTCTTCCTCGGCCTCTTCTTCATCCTGCTCTTCGCCATCGGCGGAGGATTCGGAATCGTCTTCCTCGTCGGCTTCCGCCAGCAGGGCTTCGCGGTCTTCCTTGGGGATCTGGTAGTAGTCGGGGTGGATCTCGGAGAAGGCGAGGAAGCCATGGCGGTTGCCGCCGTAGTCGACGAACGCCGCCTGAAGCGACGGTTCGACCCGCGTTACCTTCGCGAGATAGATATTGCCCCGGAGCTGTCTCTTATTCCGGGCTTCGAAGTCAAAGTCTTCGATCTGGCCATTCGCTACGACGGCCACCCGGGTCTCCTCCGGGTGGGTAGCGTCGATCAGCATGAGCTTGCTCATGTAGGGGAACCTCTTGGTAAGTGCAGGCGGCGCGCGAAAGCGCGGCTCCAGCCTGCGAAATGGTGGAATATTCAGGTGACGAGGGGGCTCGGCGTCCGGTCAGGCTGACTGAATCTCGCGAAATCGCGTTCATAATTGCCCTGGCCATGGAGGCAGCGTTACCGCGGACCTCCGAATACGCACGAAACCGGCTAACGCCCTCAACGACATAGGTATTTCGGAAAATCCGTCGCCAGGGCGCGAAAGGCTGACCACGAGGGCCGTCCTTGGGACTCAGCTATGCACCTATTGCAGCCCGAGGGGAAGGGACAAGGCTGCCGCCTCACACTTATCCACAGGCCGCTAGGGGCGGGAGTTAAGCTAAATCCTTGTTTCTTTAAATATTCTGACCGCTGGCGCGGTTAATTAGTGCTGCACGGGCGGTTCTGCCCGACTACGCCGAGCCGTTTCACTTTTCCTTCGCCGTTATCGACGTCAAAATAGATGTTTCCGTAGTCGTAAAGCGTGGTTTCGCCGCGTGTCTCGACGCAGCGGGGCTTTCCAAAGCTGGCGCGGGCGAAGATTTGCTCCACGCCCGGCCGCACGCCGGTGCTGGTGTGGAAGCGGGCGTCCTCGGCAATTATCCAGTAAACCTCATCATTGGCCCCTACCGTGAGCCCGTCTGGGAACGTGTAGGTCGTCGCGTCGGTGCCGCTGATCGGCGAGGTCGTGATCGGGTTGCCTTTCACGGCCAGAAGTGTCGCCAATGGCATCCCGATCTGCACTTCCCCGACCCTGGAGCCGGGGACGACGAGATTATCGTCCAGCGTGAGCGGTCCGGTGGCGCAGGCGGCGAGTGCGAGGGTGAAAAGGCCGAGCAGGGCTGTCTTCAGGCGCGCAGCAGACATGGCGGGTACTTTCGATCACGCGCCCCGCCAGCGGTGTGAAGGCCAGATCAGCCGAAATCTGTAAGGAAGTCGAGCGCCCGTATCGATTCCAACGAACAGTTAACGACGCTTGGGTAAGGCTCTCTGAAGGGCAGAAGGCCTCGAATGCATCCTGAAGGGGCGCGAGCGAACGTGCGCGTTTGGTTTCTGACATTGTTGTCGGCGCTGGGGCTGGGTGTCCTGGTGAGTTCCGCCGCGGTGGCTGACCCGCCCGTGGGTCGCGTGTTTTCAATCAAAGTTGGCGGCGAGGGCGATGCGACACGGGTCGTGGTCGAGTCCGACGTCGCGCTCAAATATCACGTCTTTATTCTGGCGGCCGGCACGCATCGTGTGGTGATCGATCTGCCCCGCGTGCGCTGGTTGATCAACGGACTGACATCGGAATCCGGGTCGGGCAAAGGCAGCGGCGTGGTCGCGGGTTATCGCTATGCCCAGAACACCGCAACAACATCACGGCTGGTTCTGGACCTTGCGAAACCGGCGCTGGTCGCGCGCGAATTCGTTCTGGCCCCGAAGAAGAAAGATGAGCGCTATCGCATCGTTCTTGATCTCGATCCTGCAACGGTTGAAGCCTTTGCTGACGCGGCTGACGGAAGCAATTCAGGACCGCAACCTGTGGCGCAGCAGGTCGCGCGCAAGCCGTTGATCGTGATCGATCCGGGCCATGGCGGGAAGGATCCTGGCGCCAGCTCGAAGAAAGGCCTGCGCGAGAAGGACATTGTACTAGATGCCGCCAAGGCGCTGCGAGACGAACTGCTGGCTTCCAAGCGGTACGACGTCGCGCTCACGCGCTCTACAGATGTGTTTATCGAGCTGGAAGATCGCGTCACCAAGGCGCGCAATCTGGGGGCTGACCTGTTTATCGCGCTTCACGCGGATGCGGGCTCCAAGCCGGCAACCAGCGGAGCTTCTGTCTACACGCTCTCACCCGAAGGCGAGAAGCGCGTCGATGGTGCGCGCAAGCAGAACGACTGGATTCTCGACGTCGAAGTGGATTCCACCCGCCCGGAGGTGGTGAACCAGATCCTCGCTGACCTTGTGCAGCGCGAGACAAAGAACCAGTCGGCGCGCTTTGCGCAGATGCTGGCGGTCTCGATTGGCGAGCATGGCTGGCCAACCCTGCAGAACACCCACCGCAAGAAAGGGCTGTACGTCCTGCTCAGCCCCGATGTCCCGGCGGCGCTGCTCGAGATGGGTTTCATCACCAACGAGAACGATACGGCCGCGATGACATCGGAAACGGAACGAAAGAAGCTGGTGCTGGGCGTCGCACACGCCATCGACCAGTTCTTCGATAGCCAGACCCGTATGGTCGCCGCCCGATAAGCGCTCGGGATTGCGTACCGCGTGGTTCCATATGCCGCGTGCGTTAGCTTCGCCGCGACGGCCCGTCGCAGGAATATACAAAGCCTTCACGAAGATGGGCTGAGTTTAACCAGTTATGGCCCTGTTACCGGCGGGTTCCACGCCATAAAGTCACCTCAAAGAGCGGTGATTCCGGGGCATTGCGTGAGCAGCGGCTTTGCCGTTGCCCAGTCAGCGCCGAATGGCGCGCAACCGGTGAGAAATGCAGTTTCAGATGTCGACTTGGAATTGGAGAGCGATCCTCATCGGGACGGCCGCCGTTGTCGGCGTGCTGGTCGTCGGCGTGGTCGGCTGGTTCTTTGTTGTAACGCAGAACCTGCCGTCCGAAGACGAGCTCGCGAACTACGAGCCGCCAATCATGAGCCGCGTCCACGCGGGCGACGGCAAGCTGGTTGCGGAGTTCGCCACGCAGCATCGCGTCTACGTCCCGTCTGAAGAATTGCCGGACCAGCTGGTGCAGGCTTTCATCTCGGCCGAAGACAAGACCTTCTTCGAACATTCCGGCATCGACCTGTGGGGCATGTTCCGCGGAACTGTGCTGAACGCGCTGCAGGGCAAGAAGATTGCTGGCGGTTCGACGATCACGCAGCAGGTGGTCAAGAACATGCTTGTCGGAGACGAGCGCTCGATTGACCGGAAAGTGCGCGAAGCCGTGCTCGCGATGCGCATCGAGAAGAAGCTCTCTAAGGAGCAGATCCTCGAACTCTACATGAACGAGATTTACCTCGGCGGACGTTCTTATGGCGTTGGCGCTGCCGCGCTGAACTATTTCGGCAAGTCGCTGGGCCAGCTTTCGCTGGCGGAGTGCGCGATGCTCGCCGGCCTGCCGCAGGCGCCGGGCAAGGTGAACCCGTACAATAACCCGGACGCGGCGATCGATCGCCGCAACTACGTGATCGGTCGCATGGTCGCGAACGGCTATGTCGACAAGGCTGCAGGCGATAAGGCGATGGCTGAGCCGCTGAAAGTGGTGAACCGTCTGGATACGGACGAGAACCAGGCGGCTGCCTACTATGTCGAAGAACTGCGCAAGGAAATCCTCGCGCTCGGCGACCAGAAGAAGCTTGAAGGCATCGACGGCAAGCCTGCTGCCGAGAAAGCGTTCCTTGAAGGCGGCCTGTCGATCCGCTCGACGCTGGATTCCAATCTTCAGCTTATCGCCCAGACGGCTCTGCGCGCTGGCCTTGAAACCTACGATCGTCGCCATGGCTGGCGTGGTCCGGTCGGCAAGATCGAAGTGACCGATGAGTTCGAGCAGGGCCTGAAGGACTTCGCGAACAACAAGGACAACAAGCCCAAAATCGCTGGCGGCGGCAACACATGGCAGCTCGCCGTCGTGCGCTCAGTCGCCAAGGACGCGGTGCGCCTTGGTCTTGCCAGCGGCGATACCGGTACGCTTAGCGCCGACGATGCGAAATGGGCGGCTCCGCTCAAGCGTGATGGCGGCGGCACAGGTCTGAAGGCCGGGGACGTTATTCAGGTGTCTCGCGATCCGACGCCGGATGTGTCGGTCCAGTTGATTACGGATTACGGCGTGCCGAAGAAGGTCGCCAACAACGCCCCGTGGCGTCTGCGTCAGGTTCCGGCGCTGCAAGGCGCGCTGGTGGCGATGGACCCGCACACGGGTCGTGTCTTCGCGATGGCCGGCGGCTATTCGTTCGAGCGCAGTCAGTTCAACCGCGCGATTCAGGCGAAGCGTCAGCCGGGCTCATCGTTCAAGCCGTTCGTTTATGCGGCGGCGATGGAGCAGGTGGACCCCGTCACGGGCGGATACAAATGGACGCCGTCCTATCGCGTGCCTGATATTCCCTATGTGTCCTGCGATCCGAACCAGGACAAATGCTACAAGCCCACCAACTATTCCGAACAGTTCTATGGCCTCACCACGCTGCGTGTTGGCGTCGAAAAGTCGCGTAACGCGATGACCGTGCGTCTCGCGAGCGAGATCGGCTTCGACAAGGTCTCGGCGGTTGGTGAGCGGATGGGCATCTACGACAAGTTGCCGCCTTACGAGTCGATGGCGCTGGGCGCAGGCGACACCACGCTGATGCGGATGGCGGTCGCGTATGCCGAGTTGGTCAATGGTGGCAAACAGGTCGGCCCCAAGATGTTCGACCGTATCCAGAACCGCTACGGCCAGACGGTGTACCGGACAGACCAGCGCCCCTGTGCGAATTGCGTTGAGGAGTGGAAAGCGGGCCTGCAGCCTCCGGCGCTGCCGGATGAACGCAAGCAGGTGATGGACCCGATCACGGCCTATCAGACTGTCTCGATCCTCGAAGGTGTGGTTCAGCGCGGCACCGGCACGATCATTCGTGCGGTTGGAAAGCCGGTCGCGGCCAAGACCGGCACGACCAACGATCAGTTCGATGCATGGACTATGGGCTTCAGCCCTGACCTCGTGGTCGGCGTGTGGGTCGGCTTCGACAGCCCGCGTAACATGGGCGAGGGCGAGAGTGGCGGCCGGGTTGCGGCGCCGATATTCCGGGATTTCATGCTTGCCGCGCTCAAGGATCGTCCGGCAGTCACCTTCCGTATCCCGGATGGCGTCGAGCTGGTCGAAGTGGATGCGGACAGCGGTTGCCAGCCGGCGCCCGATACGCGCCTCGTCATCACCGAAGCGTTCCGTCCGGGCTCGGCCCCGGTTGATCGTTGCGACGTGCCGGTTGGCGCGGATGGCTACAAGGTCGACTACAGCAAGATGGGCGCGGGCGACGAGTCAGCGACCGCTACGCGCGATGGTCAGGTAGTTGCGACGCCGGGAACGGACGCCGTGACGACCAGCAACCCCACCGACCCCAGTCAGCCGGTTGATCCGACCAAGCCGAAGGAAGAATTGACATTCCAGGACGGCAACTACTAGACGCTGGCCTCCAAACGCGGCGTTCCTGGCTGCCGAGAGCAAACGATGACTCCTGAACTCGAGAACATGATTGAGACGATCCGGCAGTCCATCGGCCTGCTCAGGAGGCGTCTTTGACTGGGGCGTCGCCGAAAAGCGCCTCGCGGAGCTGAACGCTCTCTCGGAGCGCCCTGACTTCTGGAACGACCCCGTCAAAGCACAGCCGATGATGCGTGAGCGCACGCGTATCGAGTCGGCCATGAATGACATCCGCATGCTTGAGCGCGAGGCGGATGACGCCGAGACGCTATGGGACATGGCCGAGGCCGAAGGCGACAAGGCGACGCTGGCCGAAGTCGATGCCGGTATCCGGGCGGCCGTCGAGAAGGCCAAGAGCGCCGAGTTGAAAGCTCTGCTTTCCGGCGAGGTGGACGCCAACGACTGCTATATCGAAGTCAACGCTGGCGCCGGCGGTACGGAGAGCCAGGACTGGGCCTCGATGCTGCGCCGCATGTATGTGCGCTACGCCAACGCTCACGACATGAAGGTCGAGGAGATCGACGAGCACGCTGGCGATACCGCAGGCATCAAGTCAGCAACAATGCTGATCAAGGGCGAGAACGCCTATGGCTGGCTGAAGAGCGAGAGCGGCGTACACCGTCTCGTGCGGATTTCGCCTTATGACTCCAACGCGCGGCGTCATACGAGCTTTGCTTCTGTGTGGGTCTATCCCGTTATCGACGACACGATTGAGGTGAACATCCTCGACAAGGATGTGCGTACCGACACATATCGCGCATCGGGTGCTGGCGGTCAGCACATCAACAAGACGGACTCGGCCGTGCGCCTCACGCACATTCCGACCGGCATCGTTGTCGCCGTGCAGGCCGAGCGTTCGCAGCACAAGAACCGCGCCCAAGCGTGGGACATGCTGCGCGCGCGTATCTACGAAATGGAACTGAAGAAGCGTGAAGCCGTCGCGCAGGCCGAGGCCGACTCCAAGACCGAGATCGGCTGGGGCAGGCAGATCCGTTCCTATGTTCTCCAGCCCTACCAGATGGTCAAAGATCTGAGGACCGGCGTCGAGACTTCCGATACCGCCGGCGTGCTCGATGGCGATCTGGATGAGTTTCTGGCGGCCTCGCTTTCGCAGAAGCTTGGACCCGAAACGGTGGTCGACGATCTCGATTAGGATCGAGAGACGCGCCCAGAAAAGACCTTATTTGAGCTGCTTGCGCCCGGCGGTCTTATCGAATATCGATAAATTCGGGTCAGGCGGTCGATTCCGCCGAACAAGTTGCGGAGACCGTCTGTGCGGAACTATTATTCTTTTAGTTTGGCGTCAATCATAGCGGTTGCGCTCGCAGCTCCGGCATTCGCGCAAGAGCAACCGCCGGTCGATAAAGTAGCTGAACGGGAAGGCGTGATTTCCTACACGCCGGCCGATTTCGCGGCTGCGCGCCCCAATACGGCGCTGGACATGATCAACCGCCTGCCGGGTTTCGCGTTCAATGGCGGCGAACAGGTGCGCGGCTTTGCGGGTGCTGCCGGCAACGTGCTGATCGATGGGCAACGGCCAACAATCAAGACCGATTCGTTGGGCGACACGCTGGGCCGCATCACCATCGATCAGGTCGAGCGCATCGAGGTGATCCGCGGCAGCGTTCCTGGCATCGATATGCAAGGGCAGACTGTCGTCGCCAACGTGGTCCGCAAGAAGGTCGACACGTTCCAGCAAGTGTTCGGCGTGCGCAGCTTCTTGTTCGCAAAGACCGGCAAGACGATACCGGCGTGGAACTATCAGGCGACGCGCCGCGTGGGCGATCACCAGTTCGACGTCAGCCTCTCGCGAGGCGCCGCGATGGATGACTCGGTCGGCACGGGATGGCGAACAACGGTCGACCCCACGACGGGCAATGTCGATCTGTACGAAACATCACGCACGGAAGGCGACGGCATTCCGCACAGCGCGCGCGGAAGCTACAAGGGACCGCAGCTTGGCGGCACGCTCACGCTCAATGGCCTGATCTCGACGGACGAGTTCAAGAACGAGCAGCGGTTCCTTTCTCCAATCAGTGACGAGAATTTCGTCAGCCGGTCTGCGAACGACCGCGGCGAGATCGGCGTCAACTACATCACGCAGCTCACGCCTGAGCTCGAGTGGGAAACGCTTGGCCTGTTCAAGCTGGCTTTCGGTACGCTCGACTCGACCGGCTTCGTTCGTGATCTGACGAATGTGGATCCCGACAACTCGCAGCTCTTCCAGATCGAGGCCGAAGCCGGCGAGCGCATCGGTCGCACAGTATTGCGCTATAAGATGTCGCCAGAACTTTCGTTCGAAGGCGGCGGCGAGATTGCCTACAACTATCGGGACCAGCAGGTGGCGCTGACCGTGAATGGCGCTCCGATCACCCTTGATGCGTCCGATGTGCTGGTTGAGGAGCTGCGCGGCGAAGTGTTTGGGCAAGCCTCGTGGCGGCCGTCAAAGCAATGGTCTCTGGAGGCCGGTCTGCGCGTCGAACAATCGACGATCGAGCAATCGGGCGACACGCAGAAGGAGCGGTCGTTTACCTATCCCAAGCCCCGCATCTCCGCGACGTGGTCGCCGACGGAAGACGATCAGTTGCGCTTACGTGTGGAGCGCGAGCTTGGGCAGTTGAACTTCCAGGAGTTTGCATCCGAAGTGGATCTCAACTCGGGGTTACAGAGCACGGGCAACTCCGATCTCGAACCGAACAAGACCTGGGTTTACGAAGCCGCCTACGAGAAGCGCTTCTGGGAAGGCGCCGCTGCGGTCATTACCCTTCGTCATGAGGACATTGCCGATGTCGTGGATCTGTTCCCCCGCCGCGTGCAGGTCGATACCGACAATGACGGTGTGCTCGAGACAATCTTTGTTGAGGGGCCCGGCAATATCGGCGACGGCAAGAACGATGTGATCAGCTTCAACCTCACGCTGCCGCTGGCGAAGGCCGGCCTTGAGGGCGCTGAGCTGAAGGTCGAGACGATGTGGCAGAACAGCGAGGTCACGGACCCGCTGACGGGTGAGAAGCGGCGCTTCTCGGAGCAGCGGCCGGAAAAGATCAACGTCAACTTCCGGCAGGATCTGCCTGCGCTGAACCTGACATTCGGGCTCGGCTGGTTCCACGGCTGGCGCGAGAACTATTATCAGGGCACAGCGGTCGAGAAGCTTCACCTGAAAGACTTCTTCAATTCGTTCGTCGAATGGAAGCCCAATACCGGCTTCACGCTGCGTGCCGAGCTGAACAATTTCGACGCGTACAGCTTCGATATCGAGCGGCGTCTCTACAATGGCCCGCGTGACGTGAACCCGCTCGCATCGGTCGAGACCGAGCGACGCAATTCGCAGGTCCTGGGGATGCTAAGCGCGCGGTGGACGTTCAATTAGGGTCTTCCGGGACGCCGATTTCAGGGCCGTTTGCGGCCCCGAAATGACCGGTTTGTCGCGGCAGCCGAAATTCGTCAGAAACTGACGTTAAATCAATGCGTCAGGGCTGTGGATCAACCGTTTGAATCGTTTGTGTGGCGGCGCACAAATGGGCTAGAAAGAGGGCTCGAATCCCGGCGGCTCCGCCGCCCTCTTTCCGGACGTTTCCCGCTTGACCGACACTCCTGACAAACCGACCCCTGCAGGGGCGAACGGCGCCGGCGAAATCGCGCCCATTTCCATCACGACAGAGCTGAAGAAATCGTACCTCGACTACGCGATGAGCGTGATCGTCTCGCGTGCTCTTCCGGATGTGCGCGACGGCCTGAAGCCAGTTCACCGCCGTATCCTGTATTCGATGTTCGACATCGGCATGACGCCGGACAAGT
>Ga0116177_10000334_pt1 | contig 35539 bp, 31 predicted proteins | sample AD_STIC10_MetaG_FD_89750 | JGI IMG/M metagenome (GOLD analysis project Ga0116177, IMG submission 89750) | Active sludge microbial communities of municipal wastewater-treating anaerobic digesters from USA - AD_STIC10_MetaG | ecosystem: Engineered > Bioreactor > Anaerobic > Digestate | place: USA... | reverse complement strand
TGCGTCTAAGGATTCCTTTTCGGCGTGAATGCCGGTCTTGTCGAAGAGTATGGAGCGAAATCCGTCCTCGAATCCCTCGAAGAGCGCGATGTCGGCCTTAATGGCCCCCACGTCGATGCCGGCAATGGCCCTGGACGCCCCCTCCGCGTCGCCCAGTCTTAGAGCCGCAATGGCCGTGCGAAGCGAGCCATCGAGCGCCGTAAGCTTCTCGTCGATTCTGGCGCGGACCGCGAGGCGCTCCTCCTCCGAAGCGGCAAGCTCCGCCTTTCGCTTCTCGATGGCGTCCACCAGCCTTTTTATGACCACCTCGAGGCTCGCCCTGAGACCCTTCAGCTTTTCGTCGTTGGACTTTATGCGGCGGCGGTTATCCTCGATTTTATCGCGCGAGGCGTGTATGGAGCCAATCTTTCGCTTCCGCGAATCGAAGAGGCCGGCAAGCCGCGCGCGGTCCTCGTCGATTTTTTCCCGGATACGGACGCCGTCCTCCTCGTTTTTTACGGTCTCCAGGCGAAGCCGTTCGAGCGAGCCCGTGCGCTCCGCTATGTTCTTCTCCACTGCGGCCCGTCGCTCCTTTTGCTCCTCTATAAGGCCGCGGTTCTTTTCCGTGCGCGAGTCTATGTCCTCCACCTTGAGCCTGTATGTGTGGAGTTTCTTGTCCAGCTCGAAGAGATGAATCTGGATGTCGTTTTTATACTTCTCGTCCTTCTCGTTTTCGGCCGATATGGCCGACACCCGGGCGGAAAGCTCCTCGCGTTCGCGCGAAAGCCGCTCGATGTCGGAGTCTATCTTCGCGCGCCGCCTCGAGAGCTCGCCGTAGCGCAGCAGGCTCTGCCGGATATCGAGCTCCTTTAGCTCGGCCATAAGCCCCAGGTACACCTTGGTCCGCTCGGCCTGCCGGGCCTTGTGGTCCTTCTCGCGCTCTATCTCGCGGATAACGTCGTTCAGGCGCTCCAGGTTGGAGCCCGTCTCCTCGAGCTTGCGCAGGGACTCCTTCTTCTGGTATTTAAAGCGCGAGATTCCGGCCGCCTCCTCGAAGATGTAGCGGCGGTCCTCGGCCCGGCTGGAGAGGATCATGTCTATCTTGCCCTGCTCCATCACCGAATACGACGATTTGCCGATACCGGTATCCATAAAGAGCTGCTCGATGTCCTTAAGGCGGACCGGCGATTTGTTTATAAGGTACTCGGACTCTCCGTCGCGGAAGACCCTGCGGGTCACCGTCACCGAATCGGAGTCGAGAGAGAGGATCCGGTTGCTGTTGTCGATCGTTATCGAAACCTCGGCGAGCGATAAGGGCTTTCGCGATTCCGTGCCGGTGAAGATGATGTCCTCCATCTTCTCGCCGCGTATGTTTCGGGCCTGCTTTTCGCCTAACACCCATTTTATGGAATCGACCACGTTGGACTTGCCGCAGCCGTTCGGCCCCACGATGACCGTAATACCTGGCTCGAAGACTATTGGGGTTTTCTCGGCAAAGGACTTAAAGCCGAATATCTCCATCGATTTGAGAAACATGTGTCCGCCGGTGGTCGTTTCGTTTAGTTTCGGAATGGCCAACAGCGCCCGCTGGGCGCGAAGGCCGGGGTGAGGAACGCCGAAAAGCCGCTCTCTGTAACCGAGAGCTATTACATTAGGGCCCTGGCGCAGAAGGCAAGAAGATTTTTGGAGACGGGTGAATTTTTAACCCACCCGCGCCGGGAAGGGAAAGAGAGTATTCATGCCAAATGGCCCTTTCGGCGGAGTTTCGGGGGGGATGGAGAGGCCCGGCCGGGCCTGGCTGGCGCCCTGTTAATCGGTAAGAAAACGCTGGAGCCGTGGCCCTGCCGCATCGAGTTGGGACCGGTGACGCACTCCCGTCAACATGCGGTCCTAATTCGCATCATGAGAGGCCATCACCTCTTCCAGATCCGAAGAGAGATCCGATATCTTATTGGAATCCCCGGAAATTCTATCGGATTCCGTCGCCATGAGCTGTGTGGCTTCGTTGATCTCGGAGATGGATTTGACGATTTCACCAAGGGCCGACTTTTCCTCCTCGATGGAGCCGCTTATCTCGGAGGTCTTCAATCTGACATTCTCGGACTGCGCATTTACCGATTGGTTCACCTGTTCCTGCCTCTGTACATATTCATATACCCGCTTCATGCCGCCGGCTATGGAGTTGACGGCCTCGATAACGCTCGTAATCTTCGCCGTCACCTCCATAATGTCACCCATGCCCTTTTCAACCTCCTGGTTGCTCGACCTGATTAGCGTGTCGATCTCTTTTATGCTCGAGGCGGTCTGGTCGGCGAGCTTGGATATCTCGTCGGCAACGACGGCGAACCCCCTCCCAGCCTCCCCGGCCCTGGCCGCCTCGATGGCCGCGTTTAGCGAAAGGAGGTTGATGCGGTCTGAGATATCGTCGATGATTCCAATGATGTTTTTGATGTCCCTGGAGCTTTCGACGATCTTGCCGAGGCTCTCGTTCATCTTCCGCAGGGATTGTTCACCCGCCCTGGCCTCGGACGTGGTGCTGTCCGTTTGCCCCATCATCGTCCTTGTGGTCTCTCCAACCTCCATGATTACGGAGGAGAGCTCTCGGATGTGCGAGATGAGGAGCTCGAGGCTTTGCGCCTGCTCCTGTGAGCCGTTCGCCATTGAGTCCATTCCGGCGGAGATCTCTTCGATCGCTGAGGTAAGCTCTTCGACCGAGGCCGCCTGGGTATGAGAGGTCTCGGCAAAGGTCACCGATGTCTTCGAGAGGCTGCCCGACATCTCGGTAAGCTGTCCGGAGGCTTTTCGGGCGGACCGCAGGAGCCGCTTGATGATGCCCAGTTGGTCGTCGTTCTTTTTAAATTCGAGCTTCAACTCATCCAGGGTGGCGTTGAATATCGAGGCGATGAGCTGGCTTAGTATCGTTATCACCGTAATGGTGACCGTAAAATGTATTACCCCCCATGTCGCGGCCTGCAGGCCCGTGGCGTCGAGATTGCCCTTTATCAGGTAGAATACCACGAAGTTATTCAGGATGAAAAAGATTCCGAAACCGATGACCCATCTTCTGGTGCAATACAGGGTGGCAATGACGACAGCAACCATCAGGTAATAGAAGGATGATGAGTAGATCGTGTGCGGCGCTTTTACTGTGCGGGCGAATGCGCCTGCCAGAATGATGAGCACGAACACGCTGACCATGAGGTTCGCGGCGAAGTTGTAACGTCCGCTCCGCAGTATGAACATCGATATTATCGCAAAGATAAAAATGGAGCCGGACACCGGCCCCGTGGTCATGAAGGTTTCAGGGAAAAAGAGCAGGGAAACGAAAAACACCGGCAGCGTTACCATGAAGATCACGAAGCATAAGACGAGGAAGGACTTCGTCAGTTTCTTTTTAAAAAAAGAGGCGTCATTGTACCGTATAAGAAAATAATCCATAATTCTTTTCATAGAGGTTCATCTCCCCGGCGGCCTTGCTTTATCCGCCACCGACATTCCATCCTGCGGGCTTATGCGCTGTTCAAACTCCGGATATTTCGCCCGCGCCCGGAGGGTGGCTTGCCCCTGAGCGATGGGCCTTGATATGAAGCACATTACCGCCGGGCCCGAGTGTAAGAGCTCCCTGATCGGCTTTTAAGAATTTCTTCGTTTCGCCTGAACATCGACAATAGACGGACCAAAGCGTAAATACATTATACAGCTTCATGTGTTTTGCAAGCTTTTTCCGGACCACTGGAGGCCTGCTTTATAATCGATCCCACGAATCCTCTCAAAAATAATATGGATAATATGAGTGATTTATACTGTAAAAAACCGCTATTCCCCAGAAAATATTTCCCGCCCGCCTTCGGCGGATAGGATTTGAGATTGCCGCCTCGCTCTGCTCATCGCGACAGTATGTTCACCCGGATTTTGTCACACCCAATGAAACTACATGAGGAAAACGGTTTGATTATTGGCATGATATATGCAGATATTGAAAATACGTCAATCCATCCACTGAATATTTGCCGACAGACCTGCTTGACAGAGCGCCAGAAAAAGCGCACATTACCCCTGTATGGATATCGAGAACCCGCCTTTCAAAAGCGCACTCCCCGCCAGAAGAACCGGAGAGGAATCGTGCCTATGCCCGGTTTGAGCGCACACCTGCCTCGTTTGACGGAAGGCGCGGCCATTGCGGCCATGGCCGCTTTTGTCACGCTCGCCGCGTGCGGAGCGGCGACGCAGACGAGGGAGCGGGACTACGCCTTCAAGGCCTACATACGGGGCAGCTCCTCGAAGGAGAATCTCTCCATGGATAAAATTGACGGGCATCCCTCTTACGAGTCCCATTTCACGCTCGAAAAGGTGGAGGAATGCGTAAAAATCACCATCATCGCGCGTAATACCGCCCTCATAAGCGCCTATGTCGACCCGACAGTCCGCGCCTATTTCGTGCTGGAAAAAGCCGTCGACGTATCGCGCTTCAATCCCCGCGCAGGGCGGATTGTATATACCGAGATTGCCCGAAACTTCGATATTAACTGGAAGAGCGAACGCGACACCGTTGTCTGTTCCAGGACGGAGGATCCGCTGAAAAAGCTCACCCCCGGAGCGTACCGGATACGCCTTTGCGTCTTCGATGCGAGGGAGTTCGTATTCTCGATCGCCATAGCCACCAACGAGGCGCAGGCGATTACACCCGCGCAGGCGGAGGGAGGCCCCCCGTGAAGGACCACGGATACGACTATATGGAATCGGAGGACTCCTACGATATGGCCCTGGAGTGGGCGGCCCGGGGCGATTACGAAAAGGCCGAGGCCCATTTTAAAAAGGCCATCGAGCTCAATCCGCGTTTCATCTACGCCTATGTAAGCCTTTCCGAGCTCCACGCGCGGCGCGGGCGCTACTCCGACGCGATCGGCGTTCTCAAGCGCGCCTCCAGGGAGGACCCATCGTTCCATCGGCTGCATTACCTCATCGCGAAGTACGCGTACAAGATGAATAACGCCCAGCTTGCCCACAGGCACATCCTCGCAGCCCGTGAGGCCGCGCCCGAAGAGGAGCTGTATCGCCGTGCGGCAAGGATAATAGGCTGAAGCGGCCGGGCGCAGAGCGGGCGTGAACATCACGAACCCGCTTTTTTTGATTGACGATGCCGTATTCCTGTATTATCATAATCGCTGACATGTCCAGTGCGCGGAAATACAGTCGCGAATCTTCGATTTAAAGCGCACTCAATTAGCGGTACGATAACAGATTTTCGGAGGAAAGTTTTATGAAAAAACTCTTCGTGGTGCTCGCCGTGCTCGGCCTGCTCTTTGCGGCGTCTAACGACTCTTTCGCCCGAGGGATAATAATCAAGGGCGGATATGCGATAATGCAGGACGACTACAAAGACGCTGATTACGACAACAAGCCCTTCTTCGGCCTTTTCTTCGACATGGGCTCATTTATTTTCAACAGCCTGCGGTTCAAGCCCGGCCTGGACTACATCGCCATGAAATCGGATCAGGGTTATGGAGACTTCGATGTATGGGGAATCCACCTGGACTGGTACTGGTACTTCCTGGGCAAGGCGGCCATACAGCCCTACCTCGGCTTCGGCGCAGCCCTCAACTACTATGATTTCGATGACCGGCACGCCGAGGAGGATTCGGACGCCGGTATCGAGGGTTTCGCCGGCGTGCAATTCGATCTATCGGGGCCGTTCGCCCTGCTTCTGGAGGCGCGTTATGTGATGCATGATATCGCAAACCGCGACCAGAACATGGTAAAGCTCGGCGTAGGTATTCAGTACAGCTTCTAATATTTCGAATGTGCGCAAAAAAAGGCGCGGAAACAATCCGCGCCTTTTTTTGGAGTTGCGCCTCCATCAACCCAGCCGCCGGCGGTCGAAGTCGGAGCGTGAGAAGAGCGGAATGACGCTCACCCCCGTCGCCTCGATAGCCTCTCGGCCGCCCTCCTCGCGGTCCACCATCACCGCTGCCGCGATGATATCGAGCCCCGCCTCGCGCATGCGCTCTATGGCCGTAATGGTCGACCCCCCGGTGGTTATCACATCGTCTATAGCCACAACGCGCTTCACGCCGTCGAGCAGGCCCTCGATCCACCTCGCCGTTCCATGCTTTTTGGGCTCCTTGCGCACTATGATCGGCCTTATCGACACGCCCTGGCGGTGCGCCTCGAGGCTGGTGGAAAGAGAGATTGGGTCCGCACCAAGCGTAAGCCCGCCGACGGCATCGGGCCTTAGATTTCGAATCGCCTGAAACATAATGCAACCCACAAGCGAAAGCCCCTCCGGGTCCAGGGTGGCCGCTTTGCAGTCGAAGTAATACGGGCTCTGACGCCCTGAGACCAGCGTAAACGGCGGGTTGTCCCGATAAATGAAGGACTTGTTATAGAGGATTTCAAACAGCCTGTCGCGTTCGGTATGATGCATTTCGCTCTCCTTGTATTTGTTCGATATCAATTGCGCCGGCCGGCGCCGCTTGACCCTTGCCTGCTCGACACCCGGAACCCGCTCTCCGAAGTCTCTTATGCCCCGGTCGGGGTTTTCTCTCCTTTGGGCCTCATTCCAGCATTCGCTCGGGGTGCAGGCCGGGGAGAGAAACAGCCGCGAGCCAGGCGCGCGGTAAAGGATGCTCTGACCCTTTGTCCAGCGGAAGTCCACTCTTTTTAAGGTGCTCTGACCCCATGATTCAAGCCGTTTTTGAAGTTTGCTCTGACCCCATGTTTGCTGAAGGCTCGACTTTTTTTCAAGTGCTCTGACCCCAATTCCTGGAACCTCGCAATCCTTTGCTCTGACCCCATGACTCAAGCCGTTTTTGATATTTGCTCTGACCCCATTGTGGTGAGTTCATTTCCCGAAACGCTCGGGCCAAAGGCGCGCAAGCCGCTCGGCGATGGCTTTTTCGCTGCCCTGGGCCGAGGGCCTATAATAGCTCTCATCAGCCAGTTTTTCGGGAAGGTAGCGCTCCTGGACGAAATGGTCCTCGAAATCGTGAGGATAGCGGTATTCTCTGCCATATCCCATTTTACTCATAAGCTTTGTAGGCGCGTTTCGCAGGTGAAGCGGTATCTCTATGGAAAAATCGTCGGCTCGCTCCCTGGCCTTCTTTAAGGCCATGTACGATGCGTTGCTCTTGGGCGACGACGCCAGGAAGGTCGCGCATTGAGCCAGAATGATTTCGGCCTCGGGTGGCCCTATATTCTGTGCGGCGGTCATGGCCGCAACCGCTATAGGCAGGGCCTGGGGCGAGGCGTTTCCCACATCCTCGGAGGCGAATATAACCATGCGTCGGGCTATAAACACGGGGTCCTCGCCGGCAACGAGCATTCTTGCCAGGTAATAGACGGCCGCGTCCGGGTCGGAGCCCCTCATGGACTTGATAAAGGCGGAGATCGTATCGTAATGCCGGTCGCCGGCGCGGTCATAGTATGCCACGACGCCCCTAAGCGCCTCTGCGATCACCCGGTCGTCGATGGGGCCATCCCCGGCCAGAAGGGCCGCCTGTTCGAGCACGTTCAGCATGCGGCGGGCGTCGCCCTGGGCCAGGGCGACCAGTTTCTCCTTTTCGGGGGCTTCCAGTCGCGCCCCCGATGCCGCGAGCACCGCATCGTCTTCGAGCGCGGTATCGAGAATCTTCATCAGATCTTTTTCGGAAAGCGGCTTCAGGCGAACCACCCTGCATCGTGAGAGGAGCGGCGCGATAACCTGGAAGGAGGGGTTCTCCGTGGTTGCTCCTATAAGTACGATCTCTCCGGACTCGACCGCGCCGAGGACCGCGTCCTGCTGGGCTTTGTTGAAACGGTGGATTTCGTCGAGGAAGAGAATGGTCTGGGTTTCGTTTTTACGGTTTTCCTTTCCGCGCTCGATCACCTTGCGCACCTCCGGTACGCCCGACGACACGGCGCTTAGAAAATGCGCCTCCACGCCGCAATGGCCGGCGATTAGCCGGGCCAGTGTCGTCTTTCCGCATCCAGGCTCGCCCCACAACAGCATGGAGAATATGGTCTTTTTGTCGATTACCGAGCGTAGAATCCTGCCGGGCCCAAGGAGGTGCTCCTGGCCGACAAATGCCTCCAGCGTTCTCGGACGGCGGCGTTCGGCCAGCGGGCGTATGTCTCTGTAGTTTTCCATAATATTGTATCGTCTTATCTGAGCGAACCTGTGCGCCGGTCCGGTCAGCATCGGCCTTCCTAACAGGAAGAGGCCGGTGGATTGGGACGGGACGTTCTCTGACGAGAGGTGCTCTGACCCCATTTCAGAATGACTGCAATGAATTTCCCGCTATTTAAACGCGAAATGCCTTCCTTTCGGTCTGTTTTCGTATTTATATAGGTCTGCACCTGATTCCCGGCCCGCTGCAAGGGTGCTCTGACCCCTTTTCCGGGGGTATGGCTTCATCAGCCGATAGCATTGCGCAGGCATAAAAAAATCCGGCGTGAACCGGATTTTTTTTTGGTACTTCAGCCCCGGGATTACTCCTCGTCGGTGCGCTCTTTCGTTACAACGCGGACATTAACGAAACGCCGCCCCCGGCTCTGAGCCGCGAACCGCCTGATCTTCTTGATTCGGCGCCTTTCGGCCTCTTCCTTCTTGCGTTTTTTTTCCTCGCTGGGCTTCTCGTAATACCTGCGGCGCTTGAGCTCTTTGAAAACGCCTTCGAAGGCCATCTTCTTTTTAAGATTTTTAAAGGCTTTTTCGATATCGCCGTTCACTTCAACTTCAATAGGGCTGGGCATCTGCTTCTCACATCCTTTCAAGTGTAATTTCAGGCGACTCTATTGACGCAGTCGTATTTTGTCAATAAAAATAAGGGTCGTCGCCAAACCCCGAGGGATGATCGATATCTTCACCGTCGCCGGGAATGGAGACATGGGGCTCCCTCCCAGATCCACAACAAGTCCGATATAAGACGGCGCGCCTCGACTTCGATATGCGCGCCGTCCTATCGGAACGAATGACAACGAGGTTCTATTTGCCGGCTATAAGCGATTCCACCAGCCCCACTATCTTGGCGATTTCCGCGGCATCCGCAGGGGCGTTTTTCCTGAAATACTTGATGTATTTCACCTTGCGGTCCTTCCCGATGACCATGCAAACCGACGCGTCATTACAGTTGGCGAGGCCCCAGGCGTTTTTGAGCGAGTAATCGGGGTCGGTCAGTATCTTGGTGTTGTATTTCTGCTCTTTGCCCTTGATGACCTTGCGGATGATAAAATTCGGCGCCTTCGAGTCTTTCAAGTTTGCGATCCCCTGGCCGCGATATTGGGCCTCGGGGAACTTTTTGGCCTTGAGCGCGTCGGATATGGGGTCGCTGAGATCGGCGGCGTCCGCATCGTTATAGAAAATGGTCAATACCTTAACTCCGAGATCGGGAACCTGTGCCGGATTATCGGCGGCATCGCGAATCGTCACGTTCGATACCGTGTCACCGACATTGGCGGCGTCGAGCTGCCCGCCAAAAATCGCCAGGCAGAGTACAAGACCCAAAACCGCGACTTTTTTCATGGATAAAACCCCCTCTTGAATAGTGTTGATTATACGGACTTTTTATTCCGTGCTTGCGATACAGGCTAAACGTATCCGGCGGGCTTGTCAACACATTATAATTCGCGTTGAAATGCCGCCGCTCCCACATCGACATTGCCGATTGCCGTATGCGCGCCATTTCAGTGCCGGTAAGATACCCGTCCCTATGGAACAGTCCTATTTGCATGCCATAAAGATAGGCTATGTCGGTTTATTATGCTTGACCCGGGCCCCGCACAGGGTATATGCTCATTTGCATGGGCAGTCCGGTATGCTTTGGATAATTCGTAGCGTTTATTCTGTATGCCTACTCTTTCTGGAAATGTCCGGGGATGGCTTCGGGATACCCCACGATTTATTCATGGTATATCATTTATCCATCAAGGAGGATTCACAGATATGACAGGCGCCAGAAGAACCGTTTTTACCCTCATCATGCTCGCGGCGTTCGCTTTCGTTTCGGCCGGCTTGTTCGCGCAAACCTCACCGGTGGGAACCTGGAAGACCATCGACGACGTTACCAAGGAACCCAAGTCCTTCCTCGAAATTACGGAAAAGGACGGCAAGCTGTTCGGCAAGATCGTGAAACTCATCAAGAAACCCGGCGAAGACCCCAATCCCCTCTGCACCAAGTGCACGGGCGCCAACAAGGACAAACCGATCCTCGGCATGACCATCATGTGGGGACTCTCTAAGGATGGTGATTCTTATTCCGGTGGAAAGATCATGGACCCCGACAACGGCAAGACCTACAGCTGCAAGATCAAGGTCATCGACGGCGGCAAGCGTCTCGAGGTGCGCGGATTCATCGGCATTTCGCTGGTGGGCCGCTCGCAGTACTGGCTTAAAGGCGATTAGTTCGGTATTCGATGGGGACCGTACGGGCGGTCCCCATCGTCCCCGTCGCATGTAAAAAAATCCCGTATTTCACAGGCCAAAACATCACCCGCAAGCCGTTACATAAAAATCGATTGAATTCCCATACGCCTGCCTTATGACGAGGTACATGTTCTCTAAACCCGCTCTGACACCCTCATCCATGGGAGGATACGCGTGAACTATCTTATTATCGGTAACGGAGTCGCGGGTAGCGAAGCGGCACTCGCCATTCGCAAATCGGACCCAGAAGGCGCCATCACCATCCTTACGTCTTCACCGTACCCATACTATTACCGCCCGGGCGTCATCGAATACCTGGCAAACGGCATCACGCGCGAAAGACTTTTCGTTTACAAGCCCGACTTTTACGAGAAGAACCGCATCACTGCACTTCTCGCCACGACCGCCGAAAGAATCCTGCCGGATAATAAGATCGTGGTGGATCATGGCGGACGCGAGCATTCATACGACAGGCTGCTCCTGGCAACCGGAGCCGACCCGTTTCTGCCGTCGATAGACGGGGCCGACCTTCCAGGCGTGTTTACCCTGCGCGATATCGAAGACGCGGACAGGCTGCGCGATTTCGCCTCGGGCTCCAAACGCGCCGTTGTGGTGGGCGGAGGCCTGCTCGGACTGGAATCGGCCCACAGCCTCGCCAGGATCGGCCTCGAGGTATGCGTAGTCGAAACATGCGGAAGGCTCCTCCCCCGCCAGCTCGACAACGACGGCGCGCGCACCCTCCAGCGCCTTTTGGAGGGGAAAGGGCTCTCGTTCGCGCTGGAGGATGGGGTCAGAGCAATCGAGGGCGATGGTTCGGTCGAACTGGTCCATCTCAAGTCGGGAAGCAGCCGGAAGACGGACCTGGTCCTTGTTTCGGCGGGCATCCGCGGCCGCTCCTCTCTTGCCCGCGATGCCGGAATTGCCGTCAAAAACGGCATCCTTGTCGATGACAATATGAAGACTTCCGTCGCGGACATCTACGCCGCAGGCGACCCGATCGAACACAGAAGCAGGCTCTACGGGATCTGGCCGGCTGCGAGGGAACAGGGGCGCGTGGCCGGGCTTAACATGGCCGGTGTGCCCACTATATACAATCCGACACTCATGGCCGCGACGCTCAAGGTTACGGGAATCGACCTGTATTCCGCAGGCAATTTCGACGCCTCCGGCTGCGATGTAATGGTCTCGTCAAGCGATAACGGATACCGGAAGTTGCTTGTCGACTCGGGCCTGGCGATAGGCGCAATAGCCCTGGGCGACCACGAGGCCGTCAAGGCGGCGCAGCGTGTGATGGACGGCAGGGGCGAGCTTTCGGAGTTCAGCAGATTTTTTTGACGCTGCTGGCCCGTTGACGAAGGTTCAGGGGGCGTATAGGGGGGTCAGTTTAGGGGGTCAGAGCAATGAGGAAAAGCCCCGGGGCCGGTAAAAGGTGGGAGAATTGGGGTCAGAGCAATTATTGCAAAAATTTTAAGGAAATGGGGTCAGAGCAAAAAATCTTTTAACTAAACATCCTCCAGATTCGTTTATACATAGAAAACCAAGGAGGAATCGAATGGCCCGAAATCCACGAATTACCGAAAGAGGCAATACACACCACGTTTTTTCGCGATGTATCGAAAAACGCGACTTGCTCCTCGACGCCTATTTCGCTGATCTATTGGTCGATGTCATCGCAATGGCGCAGGAAAAATATCAATTTGAGCTGATAGCCTACGAAATTATGGACAACCACTTTCATTTCGTAATAAAAACCGTGGAGAATGGGCCTTCTATATCGCGCATCATGCAGTATATCAAATCACGTTTTGCGCAGCGCTATAATCTCTTGACCGGCAGAACCGGGCCATTCTGGAATGAACGATTTAAAGACACGGTAGTGGAAAAGACGGATTGCCCGCAGCATTATCTATTATGGCTTCTCTGGTACCTGGCGTTCAATCCGGTGCGCAAGAACCTCATTGGCGATCCCCTGAAGTACCGCTATGGCAGCATCAATTGCTATCTTAACCAAAACCACTATAGCAGAGTGAAGATAAGCCTGCACGCATATTTCCAGGATCTCGGCCGAACCTTTCAGGAGCGCGTAAAGGCCTTTCTCTGGTACGAAGAGGCTTATCGAAAACGCTGGGCGATTCTATTTTAATATACTCTCAACCCGACTTCGTAACATTCCCTCCTCAGCTCCACCAATAACATGCTTGGGCTTTGCAGCCTGAGCTAAAAATCGTTTCTAATCTTCCAAAATTTGCTTACAATATGGCGTGTGAGGGCATTGAAGTCGACTAAGCGCTTACTATTCAGCCGCTTACCGTCAAGAGAAGCACGATGGTGATAACCGGGAAGGTTAAATGGACACTAGCGGCAACATCCAGTCTGGGGAGACGAAAAGGAGCAAAAAAATTTGCTCTGACCCTTAAAAGCAGCCATATGCCCCCTGAAACTTGCTCTGACCCCTTTGTTTCCCTGTTTTCCCCGTAACGGCATCACCTCAACTCCTTAAAATATCGCTCCACCCTATCCAGGCCCTCTTTTATATTCTCAAGCGAGTTGGCATAACTGAACCTCAAAAAGCCTTCCCCGCCGGTTCCAAAATCGATGCCCGGGGTCACTCCGACCTTGACCGTGTCGACTATACGAAATGCCTCCTTGAAGGAATCATCGAAGATATGGCGGCCATCGGCAAATACGTAGAAAGCGCCTGTGGGCTCCACGTGAATCTTTAAGCCGATTTGCTTCAAGCGATCGATCATGTAAACCCTGCGCTCATCATAGACCCTGCGCATACGTTCGATATCGTCTTTTGTGTCCCGAAACGCGGACACACAAGCCCACTGAACGAAACTGTTCGCTGAAATGGCGAAGTTCTGATGAATTCGTTGCATGACTGTGGCAAATTCCTTTGGGAAAATGACGTACCCCAGCCTCCAGCCCGTCATGGCAAAGAGCTTGGAGAAGCCGTTTATCACAAAAGCTTTGTCGGTGAACTCCAATATGGAGCGGGCCCTTCCCCTGTATACCAATCCATGGTAGATCTCATCGGAGATGATGTATTGGTCGCCGAACTGCGCGATATCCCGAAGATTTTTGTCGGTCATCACTATGCCGGTAGGGTTGCACGGGGAGTTGATAACGATTCCCCTGGTGCGTGGGGTCAGAACACCCTTAATGGCTTCCGGGCGATACTGGAAACCGTCTTCGGGATGGGTACGCACCAGAATCGGCTCGCCCCCCACCGTGCGGATAAAATTAGGATAACAAGCGTAGTGCGGGTTGGAGAGAATGACCTCATCACCGGGCTCGAGGATGGCGAGCATCATGAAGAGAAAGGCCGGCGATGTGCCGGAGGTCACGAGCACCTGCTCGGGAATTACTCTGACCCCATATTCCACCCAATAGTGCTCGCAGATAGCCTGGCGAAGCTCCATAAGCCCCATCGCGTGGGTATAGTGCGTTTTCCCGGAGCGAATCGCCTCGATGGCGGCATTGCGAATGGCCTCCGGCGTCTCGAAATCGGGCTCACCGACCTCGAGATGGACCACGTTTTCACCGGCCTTTTCGAGTTCCTGGGCCCTCGCCATAACATCCATAACGATAAAGGGTGTAACTTCCTGCGCTTTCTTCGAAATCATGACAGTCTCCGCCTCATCAATAGCCCCGTGCTCCGGGAATGCCACTGACAAACAATTCTCTTAATATTGCTTACCAATAAGATTTATAATTCCATTTTTCTGGTATTTCTTGGCCGCCTCAAGATAAAATCGAAAAAAATGGGGGTGATGACGACCTTCCGCCCGTAACGAGTCAGAGTTTGAGAGAGAGCATATTTTCCGGTATGAGCAGCTCCGCCTGCCAGCCATATAATAAAGACAAGGCCCCATCGCCCTACTCTTTACAAATTATGCTGCTCTGACCCCTTTTAACCAATCGCCCACCAGAAATCTGCTCTGACCCCAATATTTCGATCGCCAACCGGCAGTATGCTCTGCCCCCCTATCCCGCATTCCAGAACCACCATTCCGCTTTTCTAATGCTCTGACCCTAATTTCTCCACCCCGCCAGCTACAAGTCGCTCTGAACCCATTTAGAACCCAATTTAACCACTCTGCTACAAATATTGCTCTGACCCTTACAAGCGGCCCAGGCCTCGAAATAACCTGCTCTGACCCCAAAAGACCCCAAAATCCCCGCGCAACCGCGACTCATCCCCTCCGGGGCCCGAAAAGCGCAAGCACCGCCCACGATGCCGCTGCGATGAGACCGCTAGCAACGAAGTTGATTATGTGATACCCGAAGGCCGTGGTGATGGCGTCCTGTGAATTCATGCCCACCAGCATGAATCCTCCGGCCCATCCCGCCTCCAGGGTGCCGAAGCTGCCGAAGCTGTTGACCGGAAGCACGTTGGCAAGCACCTGGCCGGTGTTCCCCACGACCGCCTGGACGAACCCCACGTCAACGCGAAAGGCCAGGATTGTGAGATAGGCGAATACATACAGAACCGCCCATACCGCGACGCTCGACAGCACCAGGAGTGGAAGCTGGCGCGCCGTGCGGTAGTCCGAAAATTCGCGCACCACGGGGCCGGCCTTTTCGCGGATTCGGACAACGAGCCCTGCCTGGTCGATACGGAGCAAGCGCGCGAGGCCGATAAAAGCCCGATCGGCGAAGATCACCAGGTACTTCAGAAAAAAGAGCGATGCCACGGAGCCGCCCAGACACACACCTCCGATTACAAGCAGCCCAGGGCGGATCGCGCTTCCGTAAAACGCAAGCACCGAGGCCAGGAAGAACATCGCGACTATGATGAGGTCGTATATGCGCGTAACGACCAGTATGTGAAGACCGCGCGAGAGCGAGGCGCCGCCGACTTTTTTAAGGTAGTAGATCAGCGTAAGCTCTCCGGTGCGCGCGGGAAGGATCTGGTTGAAGAAGTTCTGGTAACTCGTGATGGCGAACATCTGAAACGGCGCGAGGCCCATGCCGCGGAGCATAACATGGTAGCGAACGGATTTGCAGAGGTTCGAGAGCAGGTAAGCACCGCAGGAGGCCAACAGGAGCCAGGGGTCGGCGTTTGCAAATGTTGAAAGCGTCGCAGTGATATCGATATTGCGAAGGAGATAGATCAGTATTACGATCGAAAGCGCAAGGAAAACGAGCGACTTTGGGCTTAGAATCCGCCGCTTCCTTTCGCGGATGGCCTCCTCCGGGGCCAGATCGCCGTTTGTAAAAGTATCTTTATTCATGCAATGGCCGCCCTGACGAGACTTCTAAATAAGTCCACCAAACTCATCGGTTTCGATTGTTCTTAACGAAGAGCTCGGCCAGAAGCCCGAAGAAGAAGGTTTGAAGGCCGAATAGCGCAAGCCCCAGCACGGCGTTTACATGTACCACGGGCTTGGGGATCAGCCCATTGAAGAACATGACAAGCTCGATGGCGAAGATTAGAAATGCCCCGAAAAGGAAAACGAAGCCCGCGGTGGAGAAGACCCGCATGGGCTCCACGCTAATGAGCACCATTAGTATCTGCGCCGTTACCTTGAACGGGTACTTCAGCGATACGAAGGAGCGACCCGTTATGCGCTTCCTGAAGCTAACCGGGACGTGCGCGAACCGCATTCCTTTGTGATACGAGTCGAGCAGTATCTGCTGGGTGTAGTTGTAGTCCCCGGGCAGATTGAAAATCTCGAGGTAGTCGCGGTTTATGGCGAATATCCCCGGCTGGCCGTCCTCCAGGGGCCATCCGGTGAGGAAGCGCATGAGGCGCGTGAACACGATGTTTCCGATGCGCCGCACAAAGGGCATGCGGTACTCTATCCGCTCGAAGCGGTTGCCGTACACCACGTCCGCCTCGTCATCCAGAATGGGCCGGACGAGTTCGGCGATATCGCGCGGATCGTGCTGGAGGTCCGCGTCGAATTTCACAACGATATCGGCGCCGTCGCGCCGGGCTCCCATAAGCCCGGTCCGGATGGCGGCGCCAAGCCCATGGTTTACCTTGTGCCGGAGCACGCGGTCCGCCCCGGCCTTCGCCGCGAGTGCGCCGGTCCCGTCCGCGGAGCCATCGTCCACCACATACAGGCGGTATTCCAGCCCCGCCTTTTTCATATTGGGCCTTACGGCCAGAAGCGCCGTTATGGTCTCTCCTATCCTCTCGGACTCGTTATACGCCGGAATGACCACCACCAGCTTTGCACGGCCCTTCGCCTGCTTCCGCATAGAGTTCCTCTTCGATGATATTATAACGGCTCGCCGGCCCGCGCCATCCTACGGGACGAATTTGTAAATGGTGCTGTAAATACCGCCTTTCGTCTCGAAACGCGCGACCGGCTTGAAATGGCCGGCTGGCGCGGCATCATCCCTGATTTCTTTAAAAAGCGCGGCCTTCCTGTCAACAGCATTTTTATCGCCGTGGGCAAGGCGACGGATATAGAAATCGTCGACAAAGACGTAGGCAACCTTTTTCTCCCGAAGCTCGCGCACGAGCGAAGCCGTATTTCGGCTTTCAATTTCCATAGGACCGATGTATCGCCTTCCCTCGAGGCGCGAATAATAATTGGGCACGTTTAACTCGGCGATCAGCATGGTGTCGGATGGCCCCGCGTGTTCGTTGAACCACAGCGCGGCCTTCTTGAACTCTACGCGCCTCAGGCTGTAATGATCCATGGTCCGCACCCCGTAAAATGTCATTAAAATGGAGACCGCGGTTGCACAGAGAACGAGAAGCAGGCCGGTATAAGAATTCAATTTTGGTTTTTCGTGCAGGATGATGACCGCAAAGATCGCCGAAAACAATAACGCGAAAACGAGGGGGCCCCACTCACCGCCCGAAACCGAAAGGCCCATCCCGCCCAGAACCGCGCACACGGCGATCGCAACGAGGGCCGCACGCACGGCCCTCCGCTCGAAAAAGCGCCCAGCCCTCTCCCTCAAGAATGGATAAAGGCCTTCGCACATCCCTAAGAAAAAAAGGAGCACCAGCACCCAGAGCACCGGCATCACGTATCGCTCCTTTGTATTCTGGTATATCATGTGGACAAGCACGTAGCCGCCGAAGAATATCGAAAGAGGAGCCGTCTCTTTCCATTTTCGCGCAAAGAGAATAACCGCCCCCCACACTGTTGAAACGACAACCACGATAATCGAGACGCCCGCAGCGACGAAGAGCGGCGTGCGCAACGCGACACTTCCGGAGAAATAGGCGTGCGTGGCCATCCAGGGGACATAGCCGGAAAGGATGAGGAAGCAATCCACTATATACCGGTAGACGTTCGGCCCCCGGCTCGCGATTTCCTTGACATATGGATTGGAATAATCGGCCGAGAGGAGGCTTAGCATAATCCATGCCGCCACGCCGCTCGCGGCAAGCCCGCCGGCGATGATGGAGAATATAACGCGGCGTCGTTCGCAGAAGTCCCGAAACATCGCCGCGGGAACGGCGAAGACCGAGTCCCATTTGGTCGCCGCCGTGAGGAAGGCCATGGGATAGGCCAGCACGGAGCCTTTAAGCGCAAGGAGAACCGTAAGCGAGGAGAATAGCGCGAGGCTCATCTCGAGCTCCGAGTTTATCGCTCCGTAGATCGTATATGGATTCATGGCGAGAAAGGCGAGCGCCGCTGCGGCCTTCCCGGAACTGAGGAATTTTCTATACAGGAGAAAGCTTACAACGAGAAATGGGACGAAAAGCGCCATGTTTAGAACGAGCGCAGAGGAATATATGACATCCGCCGAGTCGAACGGATTGATCGCCGTGGCCGCGGATAGAAGAAGCGTATAGACCGGAAGCATCTTGAAGTTCGAACCGGGGAAGGAGCCGGAAAGGTATTCCACGACGCGCGGCCTGAAATTGCCGATGAAGTCCTCGGTGGGGGTTTCGAGGTAGTCGAAGTAGAGCAGCCCGTAACACAGTCCCGCGAGGAGGACCGCTCCGACAATCATTCGATACGGGGTGAAGGCTTTTCTCTTCATGCATATCCACCGCAGCCGCAACGGGCCGCAATACGAGCCGTCGTCGGCTACCTCTTCCCGTCGCATTCGAATTTGCGCAGGCGATACTGCACGTCCTCCATAAGATTCCGGTTTACCGCCAGAAGATCGGCGAGGAACGCGAAGAGCATGGTCTGGAAACCTATACCCATGAGGATTGCGACAAGTATCAGTGACTGGATGTGCCCCGCCCCGCCATCCGCGAAGAGATAATACAGAAACCGCACGCCAAGCAGAAATCCGGCGCCAAAAATGAGGAGACCAAGCGTCATGAAGAAGTGGAAAGGCTTGTACACCACAAAGATGCGAAAGATCGTGAGTATGGAGCGTTTTACATACGAGGAGATGCTCTTCACCAAGCGCGAGGGACGCAGGTCCTCGTTCACGCGGATCGGCACCGAGGTTATGGCCATGTTCTTCTGGCCGGCCTGTATGATCGTCTCGAGCGTATAGGTGTAGTTGTTGAACACATTGAGTCGCATGGCCGCGTCCCGGCTCATCGCGCGAAAGCCCGAGGGGGCGTCCGGGATGTCTGTGTGGCTCGCCATCCGCACCACACGGCTTCCAAGCTTCTGCAAAAATTTCTTGATCGGCGAGAAGTGCTCGATCTCGGTGATGGGCCGCGCCCCTATTACGATATCGGCCCTGCCCTTTAAGATGGGCTCTACAAGCGCCGGTATGTCCCGGGCGTCATACTGGTTGTCAGCGTCGGTGTTCACTATAACGTCCGCCCCGAGGCGAAGACAGGCATCCAGGCCCAGCATGAAGCCGCGCGCCAGCCCCTGGTTTCGGGTGAAGCCGACTATGTGGTCCACGCCGCTTTTACGCGCGACCTCGACGGTGTTGTCGGTGCTGCCGTCGTTAATGATAAGCCACTCTACCTTTTTGAAGCCCTTGACTTTGCGCGGCAGCTCCTTGAGCGCGAGGGCAAGCGTCTTTTCCTCATTGTAACATGGTATCTGGATGATGAGCTTCATGGGAACACTCCTCGGTACATCCACTACTCTTGTCAATACGGCGCTTTTTGTCAACACAATTGAAATGCCTCGAACTCTCCACTCTACATCACGGGCATGACGTTCTGTTTAACCTTCCACGGCAAGTTGCATTGTTTTTCAAAGGATTGAATACTTCAACAGGGACCATAGCTCAATGTGGAAATCGATAAAAAAGACCATGGTAGTGATGGTTTCTTATCGCTGGAAAACGTCATATTCCTCGATGGCCGCACCCATCAATCATGGAGTTTTTATATTGCATCCCGAAAAGCAACCCAAATTCATGGGCGAACCCGTCTTTCAGTGTGGGCTTGACTTATACGTTCGGTCCGGTATACTCATACGGGATGGAAAAGGCAAGCGTGAAATCGAACCTGGAGGCTGGCGCCCGCAAGAACGTCCGCAGTCCAAGGGTCACCTCTTTTCTGGCCATGTTATGTCTTTTCACATTATGCTGCTGGAACGATTTTTCGACCGATATCGATGAATACGGCGGCGAGAACTGGTCATTCGTCGTCGTGGGGGATTCCAGAAGCGGCGGCGGAATATACTCCACGCTCGCAGGCTGGATTACGCAGATACGCCCAATGCCGGTATTCGCCATGCACCTGGGGGACATGATTCCGTTCCCCGGAAACGAGTTTGAGTGGGAGAACTTCATCAGATTGTCAGCCCCCCTGATGCGCTCAATGGACTTTTATTGCACACCGGGAAATCATGACGTTGACAATGAGACCAGCCAGGTGATATATCAACGACACGTCTCGCTTCCAGGCAACGAGCTTTATTACTCATTTTTTTTATAATAACATCCACTTTATCGTTCTTGACTCGGAATATCCAGGCCAGCTTGGAAGAATCGATGATCCGCAAAAGGCCTGGCTCGAGACCGAGCTCGGCGCGGTCGGTCCGTCATTCCGTATCGTTGTTTTTCTCCACAGGCCTGTATTCTCCGACACAACGCACACTCTTTACAACGCGGACGAATTGCATAACCTCTTTCGGACGCATAATGTGATCATGGTGGCCTCCGGACACGAACACCGGTTCCATCGAACTATACAGGACGGCATCTGTTACCTGATAAGCGGTGGAGGCGGCTCCCCTCTTCACAACAATTTCAGCGGCAACTATCATCACTTCATGAAAATTTCCGTATTTCCTACAAAGCTAAACGTCAAAACGATAGGAGTATTCGGTGAAACCATCGAAAATTTCGACCTGGCCCTGTAGTCTTGGCATAATACTGTGCGTTATTGCGGCATTTCATTTTAAACCGGCATACCCATTTTCCATCAGCGCACGGGCCGGCGTTCATGATTTCAGCAACGACGCCACGCGCGATTTTTACGGTCTGGCAAAAGGCGGTACTCTGTCATGCGCATTCTATGAATCGCGCCAATTCAGCATAGAAACGACGTCAGGGCTGTTCCACAGCTCGGTCAGCTATAACGGATCGAACCAGATTCTCTATGTCGTTCCCTTTACGGCCTCATTTGCGCTTTCATTCTCTATGGACGATTCTAAATGGGCTCCCTACATCGGCATGGGTATCGGCGGCTGGTATAAACGCGAAGAGAGCCCAACAACCGGGAGGTCATTCAACTACATCACCTACGGTTATCACTTCATTGGCGGCTTGAAGTATCCGATCTCATCGGCTCTTTTTCTCCTCATCGACATGAGATACTGCCTTATTATGACCGACTTCAAGGAGGAGATGAACCTCAGCGGAATGCAGACGACGGTGGGCGTAGCGTACAGGCCGGGTGGTTAAGGCAATCTCTCAACAGGCTGAGACCCGGCCCCATAATTAGAGAAACGATCCCCGCGTCATCCATCAGACCATGGGAAACGTGATCGTGGGATACTGTCTTCGTGCTGTTTTGTCTAACCGCCGCCATCTTTTCCGGGCGAATCGCTGCGACGCACACACCAACGGCGGTATATGGAGAAGTTCCTTTCCGGATACGCTTCCCGGCGGGTGACTGAACATACCAGGAATGTGAGCGGCATTAGGACCAGGAAGACATGCCGATTTAACGATAATATCAAAAAATACGCCCCATTCAACAGGAACCCGGTAAAAATCACGCCGGTCTCGAAAGCGTAATTGGTGGAAGGCCCCAAAAAAATAGGAGTGCAGGTTGAAAAGCGCGCAGAACAGCGCGGATGTCCCGACAACGATCCGAAACCCGATTTCAATATTCAGGAGCAACTAAGCGTATAACGCTTTCAAGATGTTCATTCAGATATCCATATACTGGGAACTCAATTGCCAACCGCCCGTTCGTAGAGTATATAGTCGGCCGGAGGATTGCCGTCGACTCGAATCATCTTCCATCCAGGCGGGTCTTTAAGCGGAACCAGTCCGAGGCTCGGGTCGTTACGAACATAATCGCCCAATATGTTTCTAGTCGCCCTGTAAAGCTCCGGCTGCATAAGCATGAACCGTATCCGCGGGTTGGCGTCGAAATAGCGAACGAAGTCGTCGATATCCGCGAAATAGCCGTGCCCGGTCCCCCTGTCCATTAGCTCGGGATACAATAACACCCAGGAGTAGTGATGGTCCCCCCGAGTCTGATAAAGCCCGTCCTTGCCCAGGTTTTTTTTAAAAAAGGCCGCAAGCTCGTGATAATCGTCTTCGAGTCGGACCGTCTCTGAGGGCCGGGGAATGTTCCGCACGAGCGGATACGCAACGACGAAGAGTGCGAGCGTTCCGGCCAGCGCCGCACCGCCTATCGTCTCCGGAGAAAACCGCACCATCCAACCGGCTTTGCGACGTTCGAACGCCACTGCAAGCCCTCGGGCGAACACCCACGCCGCGAACCCTATAAAAAACAGGCTTACCGGCAAAATATAGCGCCGGTTGGGCGCGATTATGCTATACCACGAAAGCGGAAGGTAAAATCCGAACACCAAAAGCGCAGTGAGCAATCTGCGCCGACGACCGATCGGTGCGCGTACGAACCCGAAAACTCCCGCCGCAAAGACAAATACCGCGACCGCTGCCGCTGCGACCTTCCGAGCCGGAGAGGCGTTGTCGTTTGTGAACTTGGGCACCTCGTGTACCGAAAAAGAATAGAGCGAATGGAGCAGTATCCTGAACTGCCTTGCGGTGCCCTTAACGAAACGCTTGATATGCTCTGATGGGTCCTTGTCGAGGATGTCCCAGAAAGAGCGTTCCTCACTAACTCTTCGCTCCTCCGCATCCATGGCGAGGTATTTCGTATTATAATTGTAAAAAGGGAATTTATAGGCTATGGTGTTTCTCGCGAGAAGCGGCAGTGCCACGATAATGAAAACCCCAAGGAAGAGCCACAGATATTTATTCGATAAAAGCTTCCAGAAACGCAATCGGACATCGGCAAGCAGAAACAGGCCAAAACCAAAAATGATGAACATCCCACTCCCCTTTACGAGGAAACTGAGGGCAACAAAGACACCGGCCGGAGCCCACAACCTGTTGTCGTCGACACCCTTAATCACCAGGTAAAAGGATATTGTGGTAAATATCACAAGCAGCGGTTCGCAGGAAACCATGCTGGCCTGTATCATAAAGGTGTCGTTCGCCACAAGCAGCATGCAAGCAGTAGCTGCAGCAATTATTCCAGCCTCCCGCTTGATCAGGTAATAAAACATGAAAAGAAAAACTCCGCCCAGCACCAGATTAAGAGTTTTCACCGCTACAAAATATTCCGTCGAATGTTCGAAGAAGAGGGAAATGATGAACGGAAAAAGCGGGTGCTGGTTGGCCGGAAGAAACGAACCGGAAAGAAGCGCGAGAAGAAAGTCCCATGGGCCGTCCTGCTTGCGAATCTCGAGCACGTAGCGGAAAAAGGCGCTGGTATCGGTCTCTCCGATATGATGGTGCAGCCCCATTGCATACAGGCCCGTCATGAGATAGGCGATTCCCAGCAATACCGGCACGATCACATCGAGCGTGCGAGCCAGCCTGTCTTCATTTATGTACATTGACATCTTTCCCATTTTTTACTCGTCGATATAAAAAGAATGAAGGCGAAAAAAATCAACAAAAGAATATGTCTTATCTTCCCAGCATCTTTCGCACGGCTCGCACGATAATGTCAGGGTCCTCCAGATGGACCATATTTGTCGCGAGTTCGGATTCAACCCGTAGAGGGGCGATGGAGCCGGCGAGCAGGCGTATGTCGTACTCATTGCGAAGGGCCTCTATCTTTCGTGCCTCAACAAGCGGGACGCCGAAGAAGAGCATGTGATCGAGGTATTTCACACGTGACGGCCGTATGAGCGTTACCGGCACCCGCAGCGCTGCAGCGTATTCCCCCTGTGCAGGGCCGGACAGGGCGCTATACTCGGCCAGGGCCGCGTCATAGTTGGCAGGATTGGAGAAGAAATCCACTAAACATGGCCTGATCTCAGTTGGCGAGTGCAAATATGGCGTGATTTTCAGAGCGCGAACCACTCCAGTCCTCGCGGCGGTTCTGCCTGCCTTGAGTATCCATCCCCTGTCTATGAAATTTCGGTATACCGCCGCTTCCAGTTCCAATTTATACTTCGGCATGTCGGCCGGAAAGGGATCTACAAGTACGAGTCCTCTGACCATAGAGGGATGACGCGCGGCAAAGTTAACCGCATATATGGCACCGGAGTCATGTCCAACGATCACCACTGGCCGTTTCACCCCGATGGCGTCGAGAAGCGCCCGAAGACTTTCGACCGGGGCGTCAATCCTTCGAGGTCCTCTGGCCTTCGGACTCAACCCATACCCGGCTCTGTCGTATGCAAGGACCCCGGCGAAACGCGCGATCCCGCGCTGAACCGGAAGCCACTCGATCGATGACGCGCACAGTCCCGATTCCAACACCACAAGTGGCGTCTCCTCCCCCATCCTCACGACATGGAGGGCGCCCTTCCGCGTATCGATCATCTCACCCTGTAGGACTTCGTTATCACAGGGTGCTGGCCTCCCGGCCGACAGATACCAGACGATCAGTATGAACACGACGAGCGCAATCGCCATGAGCGTTCCGCACCCAAGCGCCAGCCTTGTTCTTAGCTTAGATTTCACCTACGAGCTCCATCCATCAGGGATACCTGTCCATGCCCCGCGCGCCGGTAGACCTCTACGAAGTCAGGCGAGATGTTAAGCGACGAAATATTACGAAAAAATTTCGGACGAAATTCGCTCCTGTGCGCCAGCACATATCCCAGTCTGCCTTCGCGCAGATTGTCGAGATAGTCCGCAAAACCGGACTGTACCCTGCGATGGACACGCGTAGAGACAATCTGCCCGTTCGAAATCTGGCCCAGATTTTTCGGAAGATTGAAGGCGGCGACCTCGCGGGAAGATATCACTATGAAATCCGGCAGGCGTTTTACTACCTCCATTTCGTTCCCACGCACCTGGTACGAGCTGACGCCCTTAGGAAAGCGCGGGAGATAATGAAGCCTGTTGTAATACTCCAGTTTCGAGCCTTTGGGGACGGCGGTTTGCATCCATCTTTCAGTATCATAGCGCGAATCGCACAGCATGGCCGCGTTTACCGAAAGTGTGTTGTAGAGCGAGTAGGCCAGCGAAAGTGCAAGTACGCCCGCGACTACCGGCCCGGCAATCCGGGATTTTGCCGCTGAGGCCGCACCGATAATGCGGTCCGCTGCATAACCGGCATGGACGGCGAGAAAAACGCTCTGCGGGAAGACGAAGCGGACGTTGCTCTGTCGGATGATCTGCACGAAAAAGAGCGAATACGACACCAGCGCGACAAGAAATATCATGCGTAGAAGTAGTCCAGCTCGTTCATGGCGAAAATCCTTCACAGTAAGGCCGATGCCCAGAAGGCCCAGTAAAAATACGGGTATGCCGGTTGCATCGCGCATCATTACGCCGAAGGCGTCCCTCCACAAAGCGAGTATGCCGGATGGCCCTATCGAGTAGCTTATGGAGCGCGTACCCCCCTCGCCTGTGAGGTGATGGAAACGTGCGATGAGCCCGTCGAAGTTGAGAAAGAGATTTTCGACTATGGCGGCCGCTATGACGAAAACTGCGGCGAATATCAACAGGTTCTTCCTGGATAGTACGCGAGCGGCCTTAACGCCCTCCCCCCGCGTAATGAGCGGAAGTATGACGAGATACACAATAAACGGAAGCACGAAGATTGCATACCCCTGGTCCTTGCTGCCGAACGAGAGGCATGCGAATATCGCGGTATAGACGTAGTCGCGTGTTAGCTCCTCCTTCACCGCTTTTATAAGAAAATACAGCCCTCCCATCCCCCAGAATACGTAGGGCACCTCTACTTTGGAAAGGTGAGCGTAGAAATTCAAAAGCGCGTTCATGGAAGAAAAGATCGCGGCCCACAGTGCGGCGCGCCGGCCGAAAAGCTCGCGCGTCCCCAGATAGGTAAAAAGTACCGTCCCCACGCCCATGGCGACCGATACAAGCCGGTCAATTAGCATAAGGCCGCTCGCAAAGTCGGCCGAGCGCACGTACATCAGGAACTCATACAGCCTGAATCCCTCGGCCGACGCGTGCGAGACCACGGCGTAGACTACCAGCGGAATATTCACCAGCGCCAGGATCAACTGGTGCACCAGCGGGTACTTGTTGAAATAGCCGAAGGAAAAGCCCTTGCTTAAACCTATCAGCGGATGGAAGGGGGCAAGATCGTCGGACATCCAGCTTTCAACGTGCGGCAGGCCCCAGGTAATGCCGACAGCAAACAGGACGGCGGAGAAGAGAAGGACGGGAATGATCGACCGGAAGTTCACACGTTCACCTGAAGGCGATGTACTTGCTGCCGGTAAAATTTATCGCAAGCCCCCCCATGGATCCAAAGAACGCGGCCAGAAGATAATGCTCATGGAAAAAAGTCGTTTGCTCGAATAGAGATACGGATATAACCCAGTTGATCAGAAAACCAATCGAACATATGACAAAAAAAAGCGAGTACTGCCGAATCAGATTCCCATTGTTTTTATCACGAAACGTGAATCTTCGATTTAGCGCAAAATTCGTAGTAAGCGCAACGATAAAACCCACTACACGGGCGATGCGGAACGGCACTCCGGCCACGTCATAGGCCAGAAATACGAATAACAAATCCACGACCATGCCGATTGTGCCAATTATCGAAAACGTTAAAAATTGGATCAGTGTTTCGCCCGGCTCTATACCGACAAGTCCGAATCCAAATTTAAACAGGCGCTGGAACATGCCGTCATACCAATAAAAATATTTGAGCTAAAAGGGTTAATCTCGTTCATGACCATGTCAAGCAGATAAAAAATGACGCTGGCCCCATTATATCTCGGCCATTTTTAGATTGATTTTTCAAATAGGGCCAGGATAGCTGTTCACCGGCTCCGCTTGATGGAAATCAATTTTCATCTTCCCGTGCATAAAAACAGGGCGGTGCAACACTAAAACACAAGATCGCAGAGAGCCAAATGAAGTTTAGCGAATCAATCAACCGTTCAATTCTAGATTTTTTTAGAAAACGAACGGTTTTACTGAGCGTGTTTTTGATTCTGGTCCTCAACCTGCTCCTAAAAAAAATACTCGGTGTCAACGAGAATGTAGTTCTGGCCGAGGCCCGGCACTTCGGCGACCCATCCTGGATCCCGAATGACTGGTTTTTAAACCAGCATATCGGGTACCGCCTGCTCTTCAACACCATCTTCGGATATACAGCCCGATTTCTTCCTCTTCATCTGCTTTCGATATCCGGAAGGATTCTAATCTATTTCATTTTCTCGATCATAGTCGATAAAGCCGCCCGCACGCTGAAAATCCACGTCCTGTTCATAATCCCGTCCATGTTGCTATTCATCCTTTTCCAATCACTGGTAGCCAGGGAATGGATGCTCGGAGGACTTGAGACCAAGAGCTTTGCATACGCCTGCGCTCTGGGCGCACTCATTGCGCTCGCCCACCGACGCTATAAACCCATGTTTCTACTTACCGGACTCGCAGCATCCTTTCATATACTTGTCGGCATCTACTCCGCCTTTAGCCTCGGTGTGGCAATTCTTACGTTGAAAGAGCAACGAGAAAATTTCCGGCAGATCATTATCTCATCGCCTCTTGCGCTTATAACGGCCATCCCCGCTCTATATGCCATTTTTCAATATCTCGGCGACAGCGCGACAGTAGACTCTGTCCGTGCCGCCGCAATCTATGTCATAAAGCGCAACCCGCACCACGTTTTTCCAGCAGCATGGACAAAGCCGTGGACAGTTCGGTTTGTTGCGAGCTGCCTATTTTTTATAACGGTACTGTGTTTTTCACGTGTGCAGGAGCGGCGGATCTTCGCCTCCTACGGGCTTGGGTCGGCCGTTCTCTTCTGTACCGGACTTGTACTGTATTATACCGGCAACTACAATTGGCTCAAGCTTTACTGGTTTCGACATCCGGATGTCATCATCCCCTTCATCGGTTTTTTTCTGACAGCATCGCTATTAAGTGTCCCAATTATTGACTTGTCTCCCGATCGAAAAGCCGGCCCAGTTAAATCATTATCGTCGCTACTCCGCAAAGCCACCATTGCCCTTGGGATTATTCTATCGCTTACCGCGATCGGAAAATCTTTGTTTACTTTTCGAGACCAACTTTCTTTTATCATCCAAAGTAACAGCCCATTCTATCTAGACAATCTAAACCCGGAACTCAGGGAGGCCCTGTTCTGGATTAAAGCTAAAACGCCTGGTAACTCTTCATTTCTAGTTAGTCCGGCTGTTGATCAATTTTACATCGCGGCGGAACGGGGCATGTTCGTTTCTTTCAAGCATTCACCACAGACGGACAGCGACAACATTGAATGGTACAATCGTATCCTGCTCCTGAACAACGGCAATGAACCCGTGAAAAACGGTTTTCACATGGTAACCGAGATTGACGATGCATTTTACCGTATTTCTCCTGATTTGATAAGGTCTTTAGCGGAAAAATATAGCCTTGATTATTTACTGACAAAATATGATTTTACCATGCCTTTTACCAAAGTATATTCAAATAGCATTTATGCTCTTTACAAAATAAATGATGGGAACCCATAATAATAAATTTTAAGATTCCCATAAATTGTAACTACTGAAAATATCAGCAATTAAAGATTGCCCTATAATAGCTTGTGAATCTGTACCAATTCATTATCCATAAAACGGATTGATGGTTTATAACTTGCTTATTAAATGGCAAGATGTAAATATTCCATAGAGAAATTTTAACCAGCCCATGATAATACTAAAAGGGTTTTCAAATAATTACACATTTAGAGGCATAGATGAGAAACAAGCTGAGCATAATTATTTCCGCGTTCAATGAGGAAGAAAATATAAATGAACTATACATTCAGCTTTCCAGAGTTTTAAATTTATTGCGCATGAAATCGATAGAAATAATATTCGTCGATGATGGGTCGAAAGATAAAACTTTATTGAAATGCATGGAATTGCAAAGAAAGGACCCAAGGGTAAAAATAGTACATTTCTCTAAAAATTTTGGGCACGAAATAGCAATGACTGCCGGAATGGATTACGCCGAAGGCGACGCGGTAGTGTTCATGGACGCGGATCTTCAGCATCCTCCCGCTTATATTAAACAAATGGTAGAGCTCTGGAAGAATGGCAATGATATAATTCTGACCAGGAGGGTGGACAATGAATCCACCTCTAAAATATATAAATTCATTTCGAAAACCTTTTATAAGATATTAAATTATTTTTCGGATGTTCAGATCCTGGAAAACGCCCCGGACTTTAGATTGCTTGATAGGAAGTATGTTGATTTTTTAAAAAGTTTTAATGAAAGGGATTTTTTATTCAGGGGCGTACTCAATTTAATAACATCAACAGAAAAGACGGTCTTCATAGATTTTATCGCGCCTAAAAGGTTCGCTGGAAAAACAAAATATACATTTTCCAAAAGTGCTAAATTGGCCACAAACAGCATTTTACAGTTTTCGGTTAAACCTCTATACTTTGCGCTATGGCTTGCAATTATATCAGCCTGCCTGGCCGGCGGCATTGGGATACACGCTATAATAGAATACTTTTTCTTAAACAACCCTACCCCGGGATTTGCAACGACCATAGCCATTACGGTATTTATGGGTTCGATGAACTTGTTTATTCTGGCAATAATCGGCGCATATATCGCCAAAATTCATTTGGAAACGAAAAAGCGTCCGTTATACTTCGCCGAATATATTACTTCCGGAAAAAAACTCAAAGGTGGAAAAACCAAAAATTATAGTAAACGCTGATGACTTCGGGGTAAGCCCTGGCGTCAACAAGGCGGTAATCAAGGCTTTTAAATATGGCACCCTCAATTCGGCGAGCCTGATGGTAAACGCAGGCTATACCGAAGATGCCATTAAATTATCGCTTGAAAACCCCAAACTTTCAGTTGGATTGCATATTAATTTAACGAACGAATCGGCCTTGTCCGATCCCGGCGATATCCCCCTTCTTGTAAATAAAAAAGGACAGTTAAAAAACGGATACGTTAAACTATTATTATTATCATTTTTTAAACCTCTTGCATTCAAGCGACAGGTGAGAATTGAAATCAGACGCCAGATCGGCAAAATGCTTGGACATGGGATTAAACCCTCGCACCTGGATTCCCACAGACATGTACATACTATTCCGTCGATATTTTCTATTTGTAAAGAATTGGACCTTGAGTTCAATATCAACCGAATAAGGATTATCAATGAAAGCTTTGGAAAAACCTTTTTTACAATTAAAAACCCCATTTGCTTTATTGATGGTGGCGTGATAAAGTATCTCGTAACCAAAATATTTTATTACATTAACAATACAAAGAGCGATACCTATTTTTACGGCATTATCTATCCAACAAAATTATTCGGCAAAAACGTTTCCAGGATTTTGGTTCCAAATAAATTCAAGGCTGTGGAAATAGCGGTTCATCCGAGCTGCATCGAAGAGGATAAAAAAATCGGCGATTCTTCATTCAAAGATTATCTGTTGTACTCTCCGAATAGAACAAAGGAGCTGGTAACGATTATGGATAAGGATTTCGTTAAACACATCATATACGAAACATGATCGACTATCACGAAAAGTTACAGATATGTCTTTATCATGGTTTTCAAGCAAACCTCTGGTTATCTTTTAAAGATCTCGAGGACATATCGCATGACAAAGAGGGTTCGTTCCCGAGCCTATTTGTTCGACCCGCCCTACAGCACATATTTATATCGTATATCATGACCGTCCGACAGGAGCTTACTTCCTTACCGGCAGCAATCTCATCTTTCCTCGTAATTCTTAGCTATCCATTTTCTGTATTCTCCGCTTTTAACGCGCTCGACCCATTCACGGTTAGCCAGATACCAGTTGACCGTAGCGTCGAGGCCCCGGTCGAAATCCATGCGCCTGGTCCATTTAAGCTCATTTTTTAGCTTGTCGCAGTTGATGGCGTATCGGCGGTCGTGGCCCGGACGGTCCTTTACGAAGGTTATGAGCTTTTTATAATAATCGAGCGGTCTGCCTTGCAAGCCGGCAATCTTTTCGCACATTACGTTAACCAGTTTTATGTTCTCCCATTCGTTTTCGCCGCCTATATTATACGTCTCGCCCAACCGCCCGCCTTTCATTATCAGCCAAACGGCCTCGTTATGATCGTCCACATAGACCCAGTCCCGCACGTTTTTCCCGTCACCGTAAACAGGCAGGGGGCGCTCGCCAACGATATTGTCGATCATCAAAGGGATAAGCTTTTCAGGAAACTGGTACGGGCCGTAATTATTAGAGCAATTGGAAATCGTAACAGGCAGTCCGTAAGTATGATGGTAGGCTATCACCAGGTGGTCCGATGATGCCTTGGAGGCCGAATAGGGGCTGCGGGGATCGTAAGGGGTGTGTTCATAAAAATACCCGGAATCGCCAAGAGAGCCGTACACCTCGTCCGTGCTCACATGGTGAAACAGCACATCCTCCCTGCCTTTCCAAAACTCGCGGGCGCACTCCAGGACCGAAAAGGTGCCCATGATATTGGTCTCCAGAAACTCCCTTGGTCCGAATATGGAGCGGTCGACATGCGATTCGGCCGCGAAATGAACGGCCGTATCGACCTGGTAGCGTTCGAATACAGACCGGACCGCTTCGATATCGCATATATCCACACGTTCGAAAAAATATCTGCTGCCTCCGTAACTCCCTTCCACATCAAAGAGGTTTTCGAGGTTTCCCGCGTAGGTGAGCTTGTCGATATTTATTATGCGCCCGGTAAAATCCTCGGTTTTCAGCAGCCGTCTAATAAAATTGGAACCGATGAAGCCCGCGCCGCCCGTTACGAGTAGGTTCTGTAATGATCTCATGGTTTTTTATCTCGTTATGACACCAGGGTTTGGGTATAGTGATAAAAGGCGACTTTCCTGAGGTTTGTTTCCGACACAAAACCCCAAAGAATCAAACCTATTTCAATCGCTCAATAACTGGTAGAACGTGGAAGTCCTGTCAAATATTAAATTTGGATGGAGTTCTATCAGGTGCCCTTTAACAGCGACTTCAAGCGCACCTTCGGAGAGGCGAACCAGCGGATGATCATGATCGCGCATGGGCTTTTAGTCCGACCACTGTCCCCATACGAGAAGTTCTTTCACGGTCTTCCCCCGGGAATACTTGGTACAATTTTTTAAATCCTTTTTTGATTGGTTTTTCTTGAAAATCCGATCGGAAACGATTTTAATCATCGCAAATAAGATCCCATCTACGCCATAAGGGGCCACTAACTCGGCCCCATCCCCCGGCGAGCCATAAAAGTCGAAGCCGATCATCCGCTCGCACTTAAAAACTCCCGAAGCGCGACAGCGTTATTGTGCTCGGTATCCTTCGCCGCATAAAGAAGGGTCACCGTTCCCTCCTCGATCTTCTTTTGCAGCAGAGCCAGCGCATCTCGATTGCCCTTAAGCTCCTTGAAATAATCCTTTTTGAACTGGGTCCACTTCCCGGCTTCATGGTTAAACCATTTTCTCAAGGTTTCCGAAGGCGCGATATCCTTAAGCCACAGGTCGATCTTCGCGCTCTCCCTGGAAAGGCCCCGCGGCCACAGCCTGTCGACAAGCACACGGGCACCGTCCGATTTTTGCGGAACATCGTATACCCTTTTTATCTGAATCATGCCTTAACCCTCCTGATTATTGGCGTTAGGGCGGCCTTTTCCAAAAAGATACAGCCTCCGTCCTAAAAGGTCCACAATCTCGGCAAACGGAAAGCCTTCGGGGAGCTCTCCAACAAGGGAGATGGCGGCCGGTTAATACCTGTCTTCCGCTCCTCCGCATTCTTCGGATAAGGGTTTTCGGAACTCCCCTCGCCCTGTCGAAGGGCAGGCGGTCCGTGCGGCCGCTCTTCTCACCTGGGGCTAATGGGCGCGCAGCGGCTGTAAGGGCCGCCGAGGCGCCAGCGCGCTATTTATTTAGCTCGGCGAGGCGCTTGGCGAAGTGTCCGTCCCAGTTGGAGCGCCTGAAGTATTTCCGGTAGGCGGCAAGAAAGGCCTTCTGCCGCTCCTTGGAATTAGCCAGCTTTTCGTACTTCGGCGCGACGTAGACCGTATAATCGGAATCCAGCGTTCGCAGCAGCATCTCCTTGTACGCACCCGTCCTTTTCTCGTTGCCCGAGAACAGGGTGTAATAATACATCTGAACGTCGTCCGCGCCCTTCATTGTCGAAACGGTTTCCATGCGAAGCTCGCCGATATAGCCTATCGTTCCGGGCGATACCGCGGTCCTGGCCTTCTCCAATACGACCCTTGGAAAAAAGACAATTACCTTTTTGGCCTTCTCCGGTGTGGAGTCAGCCTCGTATTCCTTCATGCGTCCTTCGGCCGCTACGGGGGCGTATTCGCCGGGCGGCAGGTTGAGCGCAAAGACCGTCCCGTCCTGGGCGCCGGGGCCTGCGTATTTGTAATTGGACGCCAAAAGCACCGGATTCTTGTAGGTTTTATCCGAGGCGTTCTCCAGGCGTATAAAGAACACCGTTTCCGGAATGAAGTCCCCGCCAAGGTTCAGAGAGGTACGCACCTTCTGGTCCAGGGACAGGGCTATCCCCACATTGGTCGGGTCCGCCGCCATTGGCGGCGGGGCGACAGAGGTGCTGGCGCACGCGAGGCATAGGGCAACAGGGACAGCAAGGATCATCAAGCGTCGCATATAGTCCTCCAACATGCTTTTTATCCATTTGGTGAAACACATGTACGCCCTATCATTTCAGCGCGCGTTACGCAAGAAAGATTCGACTTTAGATAAAAGCGATAAAAAAAGAGGGCGCCCTCCCCGGCGCGCGCTTGCGCCGGAGTCCGGAGGGATGATGAGCGGCGGACAAAGCGGCCCGATGAGAAAAGCCGCCGGGGCTTGCGTACCTTCGAAAGCGGGAACGGCTTTCGCTCGAAGCTGTAAGCATTGCGCCACGTGCGGCCGTTCGTTACAAAGAATGCCTCGCCGCCGGCGGGACCGTCGGCCCGAAAGCGATTTTAGGGCTTGCGCCATTTCCGGGGGGCCGGGAAGACCGTCGGTCGAGCGAGCTCAGGCGAATACGAACTGCCCGGCGGGAGAGGTAAAATATACCGCATGAGCCTTAAACCCCCACGCATCCTACTTTATGTGGCGCGCCCCTTCCTGCAGTGCGGGAGTGAAGAATTTCGCGATGAGCGCCGGGTCGAGCGTATAGAAGAGCGCGACCGCAGATCCAAGGAGCACGACGGCCAGCCACTTCGTATAGATCCCCGCAGTGCGGCGTACCAGCATTATCGCAAGGAGCGCGATTACGACCGGCCCCGCAAGCTTAGCATCGACTACCGGCATGGAGCCCGTGTACTTCGCCACGAAACGCGCTATGTTGATCTCGATCTTTCCGACGACAAGCACGATCTCGGCGACGAGTACGGCGAGCACCCCGGCCGAAGCGAGCCTGGTCGAAAAGCCCTCGGTGCGGTAGAGCTCGTAGGCGGCCGCCGGAAGCGCCGCGATAATAACCGCGAGTGGCTGTGTCCAGTAAATGGAGGCTGCGGCGCCGAGCGCGGCGATCACTGTAAGAATGCCGCAGATAAGCGCCGCGTTCCGAGTGGGTTTGGCCATTGGGACCCTCCTGAGTGGAATGAAAAGAGGATTATAGCGTGATGAGAACCGGAAACGTGAAAAATTACAAGAAATATTTAAAACGAAGCGTAACAACTCATCCCCCCGGCCCGTTCCGGCAACCGGGCCAGCGCCCGGAACCCCCATCTCTTTCGCTTAAAGAGAGGGGACGGGGGGTGAGTTCAAGCAGCCTTTCGTCGGACCGCCTTCCTTCCCGGCTTACAACTGCACCTTCGGCAGGTCGGTAAGCGCCTCCTCGATGAGCTTGGCCGGGTATTCGTAGTCGTCGAGCTGCCCGGAGAAATACCTTTCGTAGGAGGCCATGTCGAAGTGGCCATGGCCGCTCAGATTGAAGACGATCGTTTTACGCTTCCCCTCCTCCTTCGCCTTAATGGCCTCGTCGATAGCTACGCGGATAGCATGTGAGGATTCCGGCGCCGGTATTATGCCCTCCGTGCGCGCGAAGAGCACAGCGGCCTCGAAACAGCCCGTCTGGCCCACGGCCACGGCATCGATCACATTTTCGTGATACAGAAGGCTTAAAAGCGGCGCCATGCCGTGATATCTCAGGCCGCCGGCGTGAATGGAGGGCGGCATAAAGGTATGGCCCAGCGTGTACATCTCGACTATGGGCGCCATCTTGGCCTCGTCGCCGTAGTCGTAAACGAAGCGCCCCTTGGTGAGTGTGGGACACGCCGTCGGCTCGACCGCGAGGATTTTAACCTCCCTGCCATTGATCTTGTCGCGGACAAAGGGAAAGGCCATCCCCGAGAAATTCGAGCCTCCGCCCACACAGCCTATCACCACGTCGGGATAGTCGCCGACCAGCTCGAGCTGTTTACGCGTCTCAAGGCCTATTACAGTCTGGTGCATGCAGACGTGATTGAGCACGCTTCCCAGCGCATAGTTGGTGTCCTTGTTGGTCGCCGCCTCCTCCACCGCCTCGCTTATGGCGATCCCGAGGTTTCCCAGGTTATCGGGATCTTTGGCGAGTATCTCCCGGCCCACGCTGGTAAGGGGGCTGGGGCTCGGCGTTACGGATCCGCCCCAGGTCTCCATCATAAGCTTACGGTAGGGCTTCTGGTCGTAGCTTACGC